>Ga0364880_10007_pt1 | contig 185923 bp, 159 predicted proteins | sample ExccelJu500001D3_5_FD_206927 | JGI IMG/M metagenome (GOLD analysis project Ga0364880, IMG submission 206927) | Enriched cells from Trout Bog Lake Hypolimnion, Wisconsin, USA - BchlTB.July30.5000.01.D3 | ecosystem: Environmental > Aquatic > Freshwater > Lake > Hypolimnion/Profundal zone | place... | reverse complement strand
TGTAGTTGCGATAGGTGTTTTGCTTACCGTAGTTATGTTCTGCTGGATCAGTGGAATCATGGGCGAATCAATCCGAATGAATGCAAATTTTACAACCGGCCATCTCAAAGTGATGACCCGTGCCTATGAAAAAGATTCGGAACAGATGCCAAACGATCTTTCGATTTTAGGGGTAAATAAACAGCTGAATAGGCTTAGGATTAATTTCCCGGACCTCGACTGGGCACAGCGGATCCGTTTTGGCGGTCTGATCGATTTTCCCGATTCGGCAGGTGAAACCCGGGCCCAGGGTCCGGTTACAGGATGGGGAATGGACTTGCTTTCTCCCGATTCGAAGGAGAGTATCCGGTTTAACCTGGCGGAATCACTGGTTCAGGGGAAACTGCCTTCAAAGCGCGGAGAAGCACTGATTCCGGACCTTTTTGCTACCAAGTTTCATATCAGGCCAGGCGATCCGTTCACATTGCTGGGAACAACCATGAATGGCGGGATGGCTTTTAAAAACCTTATTGTATCGGGAACGATCCGTTTTGGCTCCTCTGCCCTCGACCGTGGGGCTGTCATCGCGGATATATCGGACATCCAGCTTGCCCTCGAGATGAATGATGCGGCCGGCGAAATACTTGGCTTCTTTAACTCGGGGCGATACGACAATAACCTGGCAATGGCTGACACCAAAATTTTTAATGATCAGTTTAAGACCGGGCAGGATGAATTTACCCCCGTTATGGTGAGTCTGCGGGATCAGGACGGAATGGCCGAATTTATCGACTATGTGAATTCTATCGGAAGTGTAATGATTATTATATTTATGGTGGCGATGTCGATCGTCTTATGGAATGCCGGTTTGCTCGGCGGATTGAGAAGGTATAATGAATTTGGGATCAGGCTGGCCATGGGAGAAGATAAGGGACATATTTACAGGACGTTGATTTATGAAGCGCTTTTTATTGGAGCACTTGGCTCCGTTTTGGGGACTGCCATTGGGATGGGAATCTCCTGGTATTTGCAGTCTATTGGCATAAATATCAGCGGCTTCATGAAGAATTCCTCCCTGCTGATGCCCTCTGTGGCACGGGCCGAAATCACCTCCGCGGCATGGTATATCGGATTTATTCCCGGATTATTGTCCATGGTTCTGGGGAATGCTCTCTCCGGAATTGGAATTTATAAAAGACAAACGGCACAGCTATTCAAAGATCTTGAAGTCTGAAATGGGGAAATAGAAAATTGGGAAATTAAGAAATAGGGAAATTGGGAAATAAAGAAAAAAGAAATTAAGAAATAGGGAAATAATGAAATTAAGAAATTGGGAAATTAAGAAATTAAGAAATAGGGGAATTGGGAAATAAAAAATTAGGAAAAAATGAAATATTTGGTTTTTTTGGTTTTAGGGATTTGTGTGATGGGGTTTACCTATCCTGATGGCAGTATGGTTCTGACAAAAGTGGATCAGAACATGTCATCCAGAACGCGAATTTTTGAGTCATCCATGACCATCAACGGAAGGCGGAACAGCAGGACAATCGGATCCAGAACAATGTCTGAAGGGACAAAAAAATCGTTCACCGAGTATTTATCCCCTGCGAGCGAGAAAGGGACAAAGATGCTTAAGCTGCAAAACCAGCTATGGATTTATTCACAGTCGACCGACAGGATCATTCAGATTTCAGGGAATATGCTGCGCCAGTCGGTAATGGGATCAGACCTCTCGTATGAAGATATGATGGACGATCGCAAGCTCAATGAGATTTATTCCGCCAAAGTGACAGGAGAGGAAAAGATTGGGGCGCGTAATTCCTATATTGTGGAACTCACGGCCAAGGTTGAGGATGCAGCCTACTTTTCGCAGAAGGTCTGGGTCGACCAGGAACGGTATATTCCGCTTAAGGAAGAGCTTTTCGCCAAAAGTGGTCAGTTGCTAAAACGGGTCGAATTTAAGGAGGTGCAAAAAATCCAGGGTCGCTGGTTTCCTACCGTAATCCTGTATAAAGATGTACTCAAGGACGGGAACGGAACCGAATTTAAAATGTCCTCTGTGAAATTTAATGAGGATATTCCGGATTATATATTCACCAAGGCGGCGTTGAAGCAGTGAAACGAATGATTAAATGGACTATTTTCGCAAAAACAATCCCCACTAATGAAACAAACGATAACCTCTCTTTGCTTTCTTTTAGTTTTATTCAGCTATTTACCACATTATCTGACCGCTCAAACACCTTTCAACAGACAATGGCCCGGCTTTCGGGGTCCGATGGGTTGCGGGTTTATCGAAGATGCCAGGACGGCTACCAGCTGGAATATTGACACTCTGAAAAACATTAAATGGAAAACTCCGATTCCCGGTTTGGGCCACTCATCTCCTGTCATTTGGAATGATTATCTGTTTGTCACCACAGCCTCCGGCAAAACAGACAACGAATCGCTTAAAGTCGGCCTTTACGGCGATATCGATGAGGCCAACGATCAGTCAGAGCACGAATTCAAGGTGTATTGTCTGGATAAAAATAGCGGCAAAATCATTTGGGAAAGAGTGGCCCGCAAAGGCATTCCAAAGTCAAAACGACATACCAAATCGTCCCAGGCTAACTGTACACCGGCCACTGATGGTAAATATCTGGTTGTCCATTTTGGGTCTGAAGGGCTTTATTGTTACGACCTCCAGGGAAACCTGATCTGGAAAAAGGATATGGGATTGCTGGCTCCGGGTCCCTATTCCGATCCCGGTGTTGAGTGGGGTTACGCCAGTTCACCGGTTATTTTTAAAGACAGAATTATTCTCCAGTGCGATATTCCTAAAACACCCAGTATTACTGCACTTGACCTGGCCACCGGAAATGAAATCTGGAAAACCTCCCGGGGTGATGAGGTTTCAACATGGTGTACTCCGGCAATCTATTCCCAAAATGGGAAGACCCGGGTTATTGCCAACGGCTTTACGCACATGTGCGGCTACGACTTTGAAACCGGAAAGGAGATCTGGAAACTTGGGAATGGCGGGGATGCACCGGCGCCTACCCCGGTAATCGCAAATGACCTGATCTATCTGAACAGCGCTCACGGAAGATTCTCCCCAATTTATGTGGTAAAACCGAATGCGCAAGGTGACATAACACTTGCGCCGGACAGTACAAAGAGCAAATATATCGCTTGGAGCATCAAACGGGGTGGCGCGTACATGCAAACACCCCTTCTTTATGGAAAATATCTTTATAACCTTCAGATTAACGGACTGCTTACCTGTTTTGATGCCCTGACCGGCGAGGTAAAATACAAGGAGAATTTAAAGGAAGCTTTCTCAGCATCGGGGATTGCTGCTGACGGGAAGCTTTATTTCTGTTCAGAAGAGGGAAATGTTCACGTAATCAAAGCCGGCCCTGAATTTCAATTACTCGCAAAAAACAGTTTGAAAGACATTTGTATGGCAACACCTGCGATTTCCGGGAATACCCTGTTTTTCAGAACGCAACATTTCCTCATTGCAGTTGAATAGGATTTTGCTGCTTTTCCGGAAACCATGAGACTGATTGCCGGAAATAAGAAACCCACTGAAATTCAGTGGGTTTTCTTTTTGTGGTGCCCAGAACAAGACTCGAACTTGCACACCGTAACCGGAACCAGCCCCTCAAGCTGGCGTGTCTACCAATTTCACCATCTGGGCAGAATGCCTTAAGCGGTTGCAAATATATAAAAAATTTAAAACCATTTAACCCTCACCAATCAATATTTAAGAAATCATTCCTCTAACGCTCATAACTAATCTCATAGGTCACATTTTCGACCACTCCCGAGCCATTCAGGTAGAATTTATAGGTCTCGGTCTTTATCGAACAGGGACTTTCAAACCGGTCATACTGAAAAGCGCCGGTATTGATCATGGCCGATTTCAACGCCTTCACTTTTAAATAAACATCGATTTTCTTTCCCCCTTCGCCCTTTTCAACCCGCCGTGGTTTCCCCATCTCCTGTACCAGTTCTTTCTCTGTTCTCCCCTGATACGTCCGCATCATCTTTTTCTCTATACTGCATCCGGAAAGCCCGACTGTCAGTAGCAACATAATAAATACCAATATTTTTCTCATTTCAATGAATTTCAATATTATTTAACCAGATTCTTATTTCCCAAATACTCAATTAATCCGTCGCAGGCATCTTCCAACAGGTCGAGCACCAAATCAAAACCTTTCTGATCGCCATAATAAGGATCTGGGATGTGATCGTATCTGAATTGCAAACGAAAGTCTGTCATCCTGAAAATTCGTCGGCGCTCTGCTTCACTCCGGACAAGTTTATTCAGATCGCCAATATTTTGATCATCCATTCCGATAATCATATCAAACTGATCAAAATCCAGTACCGGCTTCACTTTTCGTGAAATACTGGTCACCTCATAACCCCGTTTTAAGGCCTGTTTACGCATCCGCACATCTGCCGGTTCTCCGGCATGGTACCCCAATATCCCTGCCGAATCGCAAACAATCCGGTGATTCAAACCAGCTTTCTTAAGCTTTCCGTTCATAACCGCTTCTGCGGCAGGTGAACGGCAGATATTACCCAGACAAACAAAAAGGAGCTTTTTCTCAACCATTCCTTACAAATAAACACGCGTCATAAAATTCAAACCTTTTATTCGGGAAGCTCCCTTTTAATCGGATTACAAAGATGACCCAAATCCGCAGAAATAAAAAACCATTTTCCGGCTATTTTTTTGAGCCGTCTGACTTAAAACCCCAAAAATCATTCACCGGAGGTTGTTTTTTTTAGTATACTTGTCGAACGAATTACGGGTTTGAATTGTTATACCCTAAAAACCATCAAAACATTAAGATTATGGCAGATTTAAGAACTACTTATATGGGAGTAGAGCTGAAGAATCCCATCATTCTGGGAGCCTCTAGCTTAGTTGAAGATCCGATAGTGATTCAGAAAATTGAAAGAGCAGGAGTAGCTGCTATCGTTTACAGGTCGTTATTTGAGGAGCAAATCCATCTCGAACAAATCCAGCTTCAGGATCAGCTTGGCGAATATGATGAACGCAATGCCGAGATGCTCAACTTATTCCCACAGGTCAAACATGGCGGAGCCAAAGAACACCTGTTCAAACTCGAAAAACTCATTTCAAAAGTCTCTGTTCCGGTTTTCGCAAGCCTGAACGCAACCTACGAGGAGTCGTGGGAGGAGTATGCACTGGCACTCGAAAAGACAGGTATTGCCGGACTGGAACTTAATTTTTACGACATCACCGTCGACGGAACAATTTCCGGATCTGAAATTGAAGAGAAACAAATACGTGTACTCTCCAAAATTAAAAGCGTTTTAAAGATCCCGGTAAGTGTTAAACTTAGCCCTTTCTATGCCAATCCCCTTAACCTTATTGGCAAAATGGATGATGCCGGCGCCAAAGGGATTGTCCTGTTTAATCGCTTCTTTCAACCTGAGATCAATATTGAAACTGAAGAGTTCTTCTTCCCATTTGATCTGACCCATCCGAAAGATTACCAGTTAAGCCTTCGTTATGCCGGCCTCCTTTATGGAAATATCAAGGCCGATATCTGCACAGGCCGGGGAATTTCCGATGGCAGCGATATGATCAAAATGTTATTGGCCGGAGCCAGCGCAGTTCAGGTTGTCAGCGCCGTTTACCGGAATAAAGCAAGCCACATTACCGGCATGATCGATATGCTCGACGAATGGATGGACGTGCGCGGCTATAGAACCATCGAAGATTTTAAGGGAAGACTCTCCATGAATAATTCCAAAGATCCCTATGCCTATAAGAGGGCACAATATGTCGATATCCTGATGAAATCAACCGAAATTCTCAAAAAATATCCAATGGTTTAGTTAATTAATTCCGGTCCGGCAAATTTAAATCCGGATTAACGTAATTTCATAATGCAAAATACAAAGGGCAAAATGCAATTAATGTATTGCGACCTTTTGCATTTTGCATTTTGCATTTTAATTTTTTCATTTTATTTCTTTTATGAAGTCATTTCTTATTACTTCAATTTTACTCCTTTTTTGGGCTCAATCCTTCGCACAAAAAGGTAAGCTGATCGAAAGCCTTACTTTCAAAAGCTCAATTGTAAACTACCCGGTGAAGTATTCGGTTTACCTTCCGCCAAATTATGAAACCTCTCAGCGAAGCTATCCGGTTGTTTACCTTTTGCACGGATTTTCAGACGACCAAACCGGCTGGATTCAGTTTGGAGAGGCCGGCGAAATTGCAGATAAGGGGATGGCTGAAGGGGCTTTCCCGGAGTGCATCCTGATTATGCCCGATGGAAAAGTGACCTGGTATTGCAATAGCGCCGATGGGAAAGACCGCTGGGAAGAGATGTTCATCAAAGAATTCATTCCTAATATCGAAAAAGAGTACCGAATCAGGTCCAAAAAAGAATTCCGGGCTGTTGCCGGACTTTCAATGGGGGGTTATGGGGCACTTGGACTATCCATGCGCAATCCGGATGTTTTCTCCTCATGCGTGGCGCTAAGCAGCGGAACTTTTTCAGACCAAGAGATCGTAAATCAATCTGATGACCTGTACACTACCTTCTTTAAAAACATCTTTGGAAACGATCTGAAAGGGGAAGCTAGATTGACCGATGCCTGGAAAGCCAACAGTCCGCTCCATCTGATCCATACCGTTTCGTCCGAAAAACTCAAAGGGATCCGTTTTTACATCGACTGCGGTGACGATGACTTCTTATACAAGGGCAACTCCCTGCTGCATATCGAAATGCGCGATCTGAATATCAGCCATGAATACCGGGTTCGCAACGGCGGTCATTCCTGGTCCTACTGGCGCACCGGGTTGTACGACGGATTAAAATTTGTGGGTGAGAAATTTCACAGGTAATAAACAATGAACGGCGAACATTTCAAACAGATTAAGGAGGTTGAGGAGATGTTGCTCGATGTCGGGACCCTGCTCATAAGCAATGGAGCAAGCACCGGCAGGGTCAGGACAACCGTAAGCCGGATTGCCGAAGCACTGGGTTATGAGGTTGAGCTGATGATTGCCAGCCGGTCACTGATGCTCACGGTGACCGAGGAGAGTGGCGCAGGTTATACCAGCAGTGTCAGACGAACCTCGTCACACGGCGTGAATTTTAAAATCGTATCGGGAATCAGCAGGTTAAGCTGGCGGGTGATCGAAGATAAACTAACCGTTGATAAGATCAATGAAGATATTAAGCGGTTAACCTCACTGCCTCATTATCCTCGGCTGGTTGTTTTGTCACTGGTAGCGCTCGCAGGGGCTTCGTTTTGCCGCCTTTTTGGAGGTCATGCACCGGAAATGTTCGTAGCTTTTACCGCGACATTTTTCGGTCTATTCATCCGCCAGGAAGCGATCCGATACCGGTTCAATCCCTATCTGGCAATTGTCTTTGCCTCTTTTGCGGCTTCGATGATCTCCGGATTATCGGTCAGATTAGGCGTCGGCACTACGCCCGAGCTGGCCCTGGCCACTTCGGTTCTCTTTCTAATTCCCGGGGTTCCTTTGATCAACTCCCTGACCGATCTGATCGACGGAAACACATTAAATGGAATCGTGCGGGGTGTAAACGGATTAATTATCGCCTTTGCCATCGCACTCGGACTCATGTTTGCAATGCAGGTTTACGGAATCTGAAAAGCTCAAATAGTACAGGGCATCCCGATTCATTCAGTTGGGGATTGGATCCTCATTTCAAAGTTATATTTGTAACAGTATGCAATTATTCAGGATGATTAAACCAGTGGCCAGCTGCCAGATGCACAACAAGCAACAAAAGAAGGTTATTAGAATCCAAACGCTGCTTTAACAAAAAATTTATGGTATTTGAGATTTTATCAATTCTGGAAAAGGGCATCTGGTTTGGATTCGCAGCCATTGGATTTGCGGTACTCTTTAATGTGCCCCAAAGGACCCTGTTTATCATTTGGCTGATGGGGGCAGCCGGCGGAATTACCAAGCTGATCCTCATGCATTTCAACACCGATATCGTCATTGCTTCCTTTGCCGGCGCCACACTGGTAGGGATACTGAGCGTTTATGCGGCGCACAATAAGCACGCACCGCCGCTGGTATTTTCCATCCCTTCGGTAATCCCGATGGTCCCCGGCGCCTTTGCCTACCGGATGATGCTCGGATTACTGAAATTATCTGCCACAGCGGTGACCCATGAAAGTTATTCTCAGACGCTGGCCGAGACGGCGAGTCACGGACTTAAAACCCTGTTTGTTTTAATGTCGCTTGCTGTTGGTGTAGCAATTCCGATGCTGATTTCACGAAAAGAGACGATCAAAAAAATCAGGGATGAATCTGACATCTCCTAAAAAATAATTTACACTATATCAAGGCAATAACCCAATATTTTGTACCATTGCCCGGTCACATTGAAGCACTCTCCGGAGGTCGGAAACTGCTTCGACAGGTCGGAAACTGCTTCGATGTGGCGGAGAACATCTTCGAAGGGGAGGAGCACTGCTTCAATGTGGCGGAAAAGATCTTCGAAAAAGCGGAGGGTTGCCTCTATTGGGCGGAAATGATCTTCGGTAATGCGGGGCGTTGCTTCTTTGAGGTGAGGATCTGTTTCAGGATGGCGACTTAAATCATCGGAATATCAACGTAAATCGCCAAAGCGGCAAAATTTTTTTTCGGCTAAGTGGGGGCAATTCCCATTCGTCCGTAAAAGATCGTCAGAATTCTCAATTCACAGATTTTACTAACTTTGCGCCAAACAGAATAAGTTATAAAAATGGAATTACAGATCCTGACTGCCATATCTCCTATCGATGGCAGATACCGTGACAAAGTTGAAGAGCTCGGTGATTATTTTTCGGAATTTGCGCTCGTAAAATACCGGGTATATGTTGAAATTGAATATTTTATCGCCCTGGTAGACCTTCCCCTCCCCCAGCTCAATAATTTTAATCCTGAATTAAAAGCTTCGCTGCGTAAGATTTACGATTCATTCAGCCTGAATGATGCCCGCAGGGTTAAGGAGATCGAAAAAGTGACCAACCATGATGTCAAGGCGGTTGAATATTTCATCAAGGAACAATTTGATCTTTTGAATCTGGAAGCCTTTAAAGAGTTTATCCATTTCGGACTCACCTCGCAGGACATCAACAATACAGCAGTCCCCTGTTCGCTCCGCGATGCAATCCAGAATGTCTATATCCCGCTGATCGATGAACTGACGGCCAAACTCGAAGCGATGGCCTTTGCCTGGGAGGATGTATCGATGCTTGCCAAAACCCACGGTCAGCCCGCCTCCCCTACCCGACTGGGCAAAGAGATCAAGGTATTCATCGAGCGGATTAACGTGCAGGTTGAGCTGCTCAAAGGGATTCCCTGTTATGCCAAATTTGGCGGTGCAACCGGGAATTTCAATGCCCACCATGTCGCCTATCCATCGGTCGACTGGGTGGAGTTCGCCAATAACTTTGTGCGTGACGCCCTTCAGCTGGAACGTTCACAAGCCACAACCCAGATTGCCCATTACGACAATTATGGCGCAATTTTCGATAATATGAAGCGAATCAATACTATATTGATTGACTTCGACCGCGATTTCTGGACCTACATCTCGATGAATTATTTCAAACAGCAAATCAAGCAGGGAGAAGTTGGGTCATCCGCCATGCCGCATAAAATCAACCCGATCGACTTTGAAAATTCCGAAGGGAATCTTGGGATTGCCAATGCGATCTTTGAACATCTTTCGGCCAAATTACCCGTTTCGCGTCTGCAGCGCGACCTTACAGACTCCACCGTACTGCGCAATATCGGAGTGCCCATTGCGCATACCATTCTGGCGATTAAATCAACCTTAAAGGGATTGGGCAAACTCCTGCTCAACAATGAGGTAATTGATCGTGATCTCGAAGATAACTGGGCTGTCGTTGCCGAGGCAATTCAAACCATCCTTCGGCGCGAGGCTTATCCAAATCCGTATGAAGCATTAAAAGATCTGACCCGGGTGAACCGCAAGATAGACCGCCAGGTGATGCATGAATTTATTGACAATCTGGAGGTAAGCCAGGCGATCAAGGATGAGCTAAAAAAGATTACACCACATAATTATACCGGAGTAATAATCTGATTTAATACCATTAATACCCGTTTTACTTTTTCAACTCATGCAAAGGCGCCAGGAAATAATCCTCGGCTTTGCACGAGAGACAAGGAGTTAGTACAGTCATACATTTTTTGCCAGGTATCTTCGTTACAATCTAAATAATATTACAGTGAAAGGGCTTTACCTTCTTTTAAAACGCTTTGTCAGACCATACAAAGGCTTTGTGTTTGCCGCATTTGTATTTAATCTTCTTGCCGCATTATTCGGAGCATTCCAGTTTGCGGCGCTTGAACCGGTGCTTGGCGTATTGTTCGGAACCCAGAAGCTGGTCGAAAAACCGGTTGAATGGGGGTTAAACGTTGGAAGTATCAAGAACAATATCATGTATGAACTGAGTGATATCATCATTAAGTTCGGCAATGAAAAAGCGCTTGTCTACATTGGCGTTTTTCTGATGATCATGGTCTTTCTCAAGGTTTTATTTACCTACCTGGCCCTTTATGTACTGACCCCGTTGCGAAACGGGGTAGTCCGTGATATCCGGAATCAGATTTATCAGAAGATTCTCGAACTCCCGATCGGCTTCTTTTCCGAAGAGCGTAAAGGGGATATTATTGCCCGGATGACAGGGGATGTCCAGGAAATTGATAATTCGATCATGAGTTCACTCGAAATGCTGCTCAAAGATCCCCTTCTGATCCTGATGTCGCTGGCCTTTATGATTTATATGTCGTGGTCGCTGACCCTCTTCGTCTTTTTACTGCTGCCCGTTGTGGGGTACCTAATCGGCAAGGTGGGCAAGAGCCTGAAGAAGCCCTCGATGCGGGGTCAGAATAAAATGGGTGAATTGCTCTCTACCATCGAAGAATCACTGACCGGACTTAGGATTATTAAGGCCTTTAATGCCGAGAAAAAGGTTAAAGAACACTTTAAAAAGCAGAATTCAGAATATTACCACATTATGAACGGATTGATGTGGAGACGATACCTGGCCCACCCGATGTCGGAATTTCTTGGAACCGCTGTCATTGTGATTGTATTATGGTATGGAGGTAAACTGGTTCTCAACCACAACAGCAATCTCACGCCCCAGGGATTTATTACCTACCTGGTATTTTTCTACAGCATCATTAATCCGGCAAAATCATTTACCACCGCTTTTTATGCCATTCAAAAAGGTCTTGCCTCGATGGACCGGATCGATATGGTGATGCTGGCTGAAAATAATATTATAGACAAGGAAAATCCGCTGCCCGTTAAGAGCTTCATCAGTCAGATCGAATACAGGGATGTTACCTTCAGATACATTGATGATGATGTACTGAAGAAGGTGAATTTAACTATTCCCATCGGTAAAACAATTGCGTTGGTCGGTCAGTCAGGATCGGGAAAATCTACCTTTGTGGATCTGCTCCCCCGGTTTTATGATGTGAGTGAGGGGCAAATCATGGTGGACGGCATCGATATCCGCGATTATACGATTTCGAATTTACGCGGACTGATGGGGAATGTGAATCAGGATCCGATACTTTTCAACGATACCTTTTTCAACAATATCTCCTTCGGGGTGGAGAATGCAACTTTGGAACAGGTGGAGTCAGCTGCAAGGGTGGCCAACGCCCATGATTTTATCATTGCCACTCCCGACGGTTATGAATCGAATATTGGCGATCGTGGGGGGAAATTATCCGGAGGGCAGAGGCAGCGTGTCTCCATCGCCCGTGCGGTACTCAAAAACCCGCCGATTCTGATTCTCGATGAGGCGACCTCCGCTTTGGACACCGAATCGGAAAAACTGGTGCAGGAGGCGCTCGAGAACCTGATGAAAAATCGCACCTCAATCGTTATTGCACACCGGCTCTCCACCATTAAAAATGCCGATCTGATTTGTGTTTTCCACGAAGGGGAGATTGTGGAGCGGGGGAATCATGATGAGTTACTCGCCCTGGATGGAATTTACAAGAAGCTTCACGGCATGCAGAATTTTTAAATCCGGGAATTCAGGAGATAAAAAAAGGGGGCTTAAACCCCCTTTTTTATCCAATATCCCACGGTTACTGAACTTCATCATTGAGTTCGCTACCGGCTTTGAACTTTACAATTTTCTTTTTACCGATTTCAATCTTTGCGCCTGTCTGAGGATTACGCCCCTGACGTGCAGGCCTTTCGGAGACAGCAAAGGTACCAAATCCTACGAGGGCAATCCTTTCACCCTGTTTAAGCTGCTCACCAGTTGTCTTTACAAAAGCATCGATCGCTTTTCTTGCATCCACCTTGGTCAATCCTGCCTCAGCTGCGACAGCATCAATTAATTGAGTTTTGTTCATAGTAAGAAGTAATTTAAATTATTATACAGAGATTCAGTTTTGCGAAAGTTAAATATATTAAAGCAATTATGCAAAATATATTATGAATATATTTTTTTTGTCAATTATTCAACATGGTCAGTAAACACTGAAGCTGACCACCACTATATGATAAAAAACAACTGCAAAGCTGCAATAAAATATCAACATAAGATAATTGCAGGTTTATTTCTTTCAATTGGGCTTAAAATAATGCCCCAAACTTTTTGATGAATCAAAATAAAGTATACTTTTGCACACGCTTGGAGAGATGGCAGAGTGGTCGATTGCGGCGGTCTTGAAAACCGTTGTACCGAGAGGTACCGGGGGTTCGAATCCCTCTCTCTCCGCAATTACGGGTGTAGCTCAGTTGGTAGAGCACTGGTCTCCAAAACCAGGTGTCGGGCGTTCGAGTCGCTCCTCCCGTGCAAAAGCCTCAATATTTAATTATTGAGGCTTTTGTAATTTTATGCCGTGAAAATCGTGAAATTTTGTCTTATTCTCCCGGGATATTCATCGCACTTCTGCCACTAAGTCAGTAAACTATTTCTGGCATAAGCTTTGACACTGAAAAGAAGCTATTTCAGAAAATATAAATATTAAAAACAACGTATATGAAAGGTAAAATTGGGGTTACAAGTGATAACCTGTTTCCAATTATCAAAAAATTTCTCTATTCCGATCACGATATCTTCCTTCGTGAAATCATCTCAAATGCAGTTGATGCTTCGCAGAAACTCAAAACCATCGCTTCGGCCGGAAAATACAAGGGCGAAGTTTCCGACTTAAAGGTCTCTGTCAATGTAAACAAGGAGGCCAAAACGATCACGGTTTCCGATAACGGGATCGGTATGACCTCTGAAGAGGTTGAAAAATTCATCAATCAGATTGCATTTTCCGGAGCCAACGAGTTCCTTGAAAAATACAAGGATGACGCCAATGCGATCATCGGACACTTCGGACTTGGGTTCTACTCCTCATTTATGGTTTCCGAAGAGGTTGAAATTGTCACCCGTTCCTACAAGGAGAATTCCAAACCGGTTCGGTGGATCTGTGACGGATCGCCCGAATATGTTCTTGAAGATGCCGAAAAAGCCGAAGTGGGTACCGACATTATCATGCACATCAATTCTGATTCGGTGGAATTCCTCGAAGAGAACAGGATTACCGAACTGCTGAACAAATATTGTAAATTCCTCCCCGTACCAATCATCTTCGGCAAGAAGAAAGAGTGGAAAGAGGGTAAATACGAGGATACTGCCGAGGATAACCAGATCAACGAGGTAATCCCCGCCTGGGTTAAGAAACCGGTTGACCTTAAAGAAGAAGACTACACCAGCTTCTATCACAAACTTTATCCATACGGCGACGAGCCACTTTTTCATATCCATCTGAACGTCGATTATCCGTTCAACCTCACGGGAATATTGTACTTCCCAAAACTGAAAAACAACTTCGAGGTGCAGAAGAATAAGATCCAGCTCTATTGCAGCCAGGTCTTTGTAACTGATTCCGTCGAAGGGATTGTTCCTGAATTCCTGACCCTGTTGCATGGTGTGCTCGATTCACCCGACATTCCGTTAAATGTTTCGCGTTCATACCTTCAAAGCGATTCCAATGTAAAGAAAATCAGCGGCCATATCACCAAAAAGGTGGCTGACCGCCTCACCGAAATATTCAAGGAGAACCGGACTGAATTTGAGCAAAAGTGGAACGATCTGAAGCTGTTCATCGAATATGGTATGCTGACCGATGAGAAATTCCACGAAAAGGCGCTCAAGTTCTACCTTTTTCAAAACACAGACGGCAAATCATTTACCTGGGAAGAGTACGAAAATATCATCGCCGCCAACCAGACCGACAAAGAGAACAAGGTCGTTTATCTTTATGCAACCAACAAGGATGAGCAGTTTAGCTTTATCGAAGCCGCCAAAGGGAAAGGTTATGATGTACTTTTAATGAATGACGTGCTCGCCACACCATTACTGAACCATTTTGAACAAAAATTCCCCGATAAACACTTCGTACGCGTCGATGCTGAAGTAGCCGATAAGCTGATCTCAAAAGAAAACAATAAAACAGACCTTTTGTCACTGGATGAAAAAAATGATTTAAGCCCTGTATTCCAGGCGATCACCCCTAAAGACCGCGGACAGTTTATCATCGATTTTCAGGATCTTGGTGAAGATGGGCTGCCAATGATTGTAACTCAGAACGAGTTTATGCGCCGGATGAAAGATATGTCAAAAATGCAGAACGGCATGAGCTTTTACGGAGATCTTCCGGACAGTTATAATCTGGTGGTCAACCTGGGTCATCCGTTGATTAAGCGGGTTATTGCCGACAAACATGAGCAGCTTGAATCAGAATTGTCATCAACGACCAAAGAGATCTCCAAATACAAGGCAGAGAAGGAGGCCCTTAAAAAGCTGAAAGAGGGAAAGAAAGATGAAGAAGTTCCTCAGGAAGAGAAGGACCTGTTGAAAGAGACAGAAAGCAAGATAGCAGAATTTGAAGATGAAAAGCGGAGGAAACTCGAGGCTTTTGGCGCCTCGAATGATCTGGCAAAGCAACTGGTTGACCTGGCCCTATTGGCCAACAACATGCTGCGGGGTGAAGCGCTTAATAATTTTGTGAAAAGAAGTGTTGAAATCATGAAATAAACCTGATTATCAGAACACGAGCCGGGAAGATAACCTAACTCGCGCGAAGTTCAGGAACCACAGGGTAAAATCAGAAAATTTCATCCGGGAACAAGAAACAATTTGTTTCCGGATGAAATAATCGGTAATTTTCACAAAAATAAATTGTCGGTTGTATAGGGGTAATTCTTCAGGTGAAATGGAATAGCCATTGTGGCAATATCACCAGCTCAAGTTGAATATCTCTTCATGGCTGTTAGCTTCGCTGATCTTCGATTCCATGCGACGGTTAAAAACATATTATATACGAATGAAACCCTCATGAACTTGCAACCACAAAAGGCAATGTATAAATCAATGAGAGTTCCACACGGATCAAGAGTCTAAATATTAGTAAGTTAATTAAAATTTATACGTGTGAAAGTTACTTTTTTATCCCTGCTCCTGTTTTTTGGAATCTTCGCGGCTGGTTACGCACAAAAGCCTATGAATGTAATCACTTACAATATCAGGTATAACACCCCATCGGATAAGGAAAATGCCTGGCCTAAGCGTCGGGGGGAGGTTATCCGCCTTTTGAGGGAACACAAAGCCGAGATTTTCTCCGTTCAGGAAGCGCTTTATGATCAGATTATGGATCTTAAGGATGGCATGAAAGGGTTTGAATATGTAGGTGCAGGCCGGGATGACGGCAACATAAACGGGGAATTCAACGCTATTTACTACAATTCAAACCGGTATAAACTGCTCGAAGACGGGACGTTCTGGCTTTCCAAAACGCCGAAAATTCCCTCCAAAAGTTGGGATGCAGCCTTAAACCGAATATGTACCTGGGCCAGATTCCGGGAAAATGATTCCCATAAATCATTTTATGTGTTTAACACACACTTTGATCATCAGGGAACATTGGCGCGTAAAAAATCGGCTGAACTTATTTTAAATAAAATCAGCGAGATCGCAGACAGAAAAGATCCGCTGATTTTAACCGGCGATTTTAATCTCACTGCGGAAGAAAAGCCGATGGTGCTGATTATGCAGAAGCTGAAGGATTCGAGACAGGTCAGCCTGGCAGTTCCGAAAGGGCCCGTCGGAACCTTTAACGGATTTGACTTTCAAAGCAAACTGGAGAGCAGAATTGATTTTATATTTGTAAATAAGTTTGTCGATGTAGCCAGCTACAATGTTCTCACCGATTCGAAGGGGGGCAGATATCCCTCGGACCATTTGCCCGTCCTGATCCAGGTTCAAATGAAGAATTAATTATGAGCCTGAACCTAGACGAAAAAGATCTTGAAAAGATCATCATGATTGGGGACAAAGTGCTGGTTAAACCGAAAAATCCCAATCTCCAGACTTCATCTGGTTTGTACCTTCCCACAACAGCTGTTGAAAAAGAGAGTATCCAGGCAGGATACATCATTAAAGTTGGCCCCGGATTCCCGATTCCGGCCCTGACCGATAACGAGGAAGCGTGGAAGCATCAGGAGGAGGTCAAATATATACCATTGCAGACAAAAGTTGGCGATCTCGCCGTTTACCTGAGCAAGGCAGGGTATGAAATTGAGTTTAAAGGGGAGAAATTCATCGTCCTATCCCATTCTGCGATCGTGATGATTGTTCGGGAGGAAGGATTATTTGAATAAGGTCGTCAGGGCCCGCTTAGTATTTTCGCCCGGACTTGCACCAAATAAGAAGAGGATACCTAGCGATACCCTCTTCTAACCTAACCTAACTAACCTAAATCCTATGAAAAAACCTGCTCTTAAGCAACTGATACAAATATAGTTCAGAGAACCTTTAACTTCAATTAATCAAGGTTAATTAACGTTAATTATTAATGTTTGGAAAGATAGCCTGCAACTCCTTCAGCTGATGCTGTCATTGCCTCTTTCCCCTCCTGCCAGTTTGCAGGACAAACTTCGCCATACTCTTCAAAATGCCTTAATGCATCGAGAGTTCTTAAAGCCTCGTCTACACTGCGGCCCAATGGCAAATCATTAACCAACTGATGACGTACCACACCGTTCTTGTCGATCAGGAATAACCCGCGATAAGCTACTGGCGCACCATTGAATACCGATTTTCCATCCTCATCGATATCATATTCGCCAGCCAGCACGCCGTAATTCTCGGCTATGGTCTTTGAAAGATCTGCAACGATAGGATATTTAACACCTTTGATGCCACCATTCTTTTTCTCAGTGTTTAACCAGGCCCAATGCGAAAACTGGGAATCGACAGAACACCCAACCACCGCAGTTTCACGTTTCTCAAACTCAGCCAGTTTTTCCTGAAAAGCCAATAGCTCAGTAGGACAAACAAAAGTAAAATCGAGTGGATAGAAGAAAAATACCACATATTTCTGACCGATAAACTGATCAAGCGAAAAGTTTTCAACAATGTCATTACCGTTGATAACGGCGTTTGCTTTAAATTCCGGAGCTTTCTTTCCGACTAATGTGCTCATAATATTAATTTTAAATGTGTTAAAAGTATTATAACAGGATAACAAATATTCGACCTTATTGTTTAGTTAAAATTCAAAAGTGAACCTTAACCAAGGGTTGGAAACTACTCTTCAGGCATTGGATCAAGGTCCAGATCATCGTCACCTTCCTGAACATCCGAATCTTCATTAATATATGACTCGTCCTGAATTTCAGGTGCGGTCAGGAAAGATGAAACAGGTGTCAGATGGGGGGGTACTTCCCCTTTATCCTCAAAATAGGGAAAAACATCCAGGATGGTGCTTTCATTAATCCCACTGATTTCAAAATCGGCCATCATCCCCTGCATTGCCTCGATAATCTGATCGTAAGCCTCTTTGATGCTATTTGAAAAAACCAGGACTGCCTGAATAATTCGTTTTTCCTTACCGCTCTCTTCGTCTACAGTGATAAAGGCAACCTTGGCTTTATACCACCGGTCCCCGTCGTCTGAAGGAATAATTTCAGAAATACGTGTTTTTGATATTCTGCTTACGACAAATTCGCCGCTGACCATGGTCTGAAGTTCCTTGTAAATCCGACTCTCTGCTTCCGTAAAGGATATAGCATCAAGTAAATAGGTTTCACTGGCCTTCTTTTCATGGCCCGTATCATCCATTTTGATATATTTTGCAGTACATTCAAACCAGGTATTCATCAGAAAATAATTGAGTTAATAATTGAAATATTTATCACAAATGTAACTATTTCGGGACAGTTTTTGGGCTATTCACCGAAATAAAAGGGTTCGAAAATAATAGCCGCCCAAATATATTCAGGGTATTTGACCGAGAACCTCTTCCAGCTTCTTTCGTACCAGGTCTCCCCAGATCTGATAACCTGCCTGATTCTGATGAAGCTTATCCTTGATAAAAAGCTCACCCCGTGGTTCACCTGATTTATTCAGGTAGGCTGCTGAAGTCTCAATAAAATAGGTGTTGTGAAGCTTCGTACAGGCTTGCTTAAGCAGCTCATTAGCCTCCTTAATTTTGGGCCATACGGACCACCTGCTGGGTGTTGGGGTGATCTCCAAAACAAAAACCGGCTGATCGGCATATTTCTTCCTTACAGTCCGTACAATATCCACAAACAGTTTTGCAACCTCTTTGGGCGATTTATCAGCCACACTGCCGGTAATATCATTGGCCTCAAAAATAACCAGAGCACGGAATTGATGGGGATAAATAATTCTATCGGCAAATACCGCAAGATCCGAAAATTTTGAACCTCCAAACCCCCGCTGAATGACCGGGTAAGGCGCTACATCTGACTTTAGAGTCGACCATAACCGGATACTCGAACTCCCGGCGAATAAAATGGCATTAGCAGGGTCCACTTCCGATTTATCCTGCAGTTCAAAATTAAGAATATCCTTATCCCACTTAGCGGCTGATTCTTTGGAATATTTACCGGTAACACTGCAGGAGATCAGAACAACGGTCATCAGCAGTGATAATGCCAATTGCCTGAGAGTCGCTGGAATTGCTAATACATTCATATACAGATTTATTTAATTTAGCGCCTGGCTAATAATGATCTGTACAAGTTAGGAAACATTATGAATTTCCGAAGGGTTAATATTTTTCCTTTCCGCCCCACATCACACTGTCATTTCAGATCTGATCAGGCCGCAGATTTCAAGGAATTATCCTCCAATACGTTGCATAGTGAGGTTGGGCGAGAAAAACAGGGAATAATTTTTTGTTGGTTTCCGGCATAAAGGTAAAGTGTTATATTTGCGGCTTATTAAAAATTCACTATGATTTCAGTTGACGGTCTTACCGTAGAGTTTGGCGGAACCACCCTGTTTAAAGATATCTCATTCGTAATCAACGACAAAGACCGGATCGCCCTGATGGGTAAGAATGGCGCCGGAAAATCAACCTTGTTAAAAATTATTGCAGGCGTCAGAGCCACCTCTTCCGGAAAGATTTCTGCCCCCAAAGACGCGGTAATTGCCTATCTTCCTCAACATTTGATGACCGAGGATAACCGGACTGTGTTTGAGGAGGCCGCCCAGGCATTTGCCAAAATCTTTGAGATGCAGCACCAAATTGAGGCGCTTAATCTTGAAATGTCAACACGTACTGATTATGAATCTGATAGTTATTACTCTCTGATTGAACAGGTTTCAACTTTGAGTGAACATTTTTATGCGATAGAGGAGATCAATTATGATGCAGAGGTGGAAAAAATCCTCCTCGGACTTGGATTTAAACGGGAGGATTTTCACCGGCCCACAAGCGAATTCAGCGGCGGATGGCGGATGAGGATTGAACTGGCCAAAATCCTGTTGCAGAAACCTGACCTGATCCTGCTCGATGAGCCTACCAACCACATGGATATTGAATCAATTCAATGGCTTGAAGAGTTTCTGATCAGCAGCGCCAAAGCAGTTATCCTGATTTCTCATGACCGGGCATTTGTGGATAACATTACCACCCGAACCATCGAGGTAACCATGGGACGCATTTACGATTACAAGGTCAATTATTCATCCTATCTTAATCTGCGTCAGGAGCGCCGCGAACAGCAGCTTAAACAGTTTGAAGAGCAGCGGAGAATGATCGCCGATAACCAGGATTTTATCGAACGGTTCAAAGGGACCTATTCCAAAACCAACCAGGTTCAGTCGCGCGTTAAAATGCTGGAGAAGTTAACCCTGGTTGAGATTGATGAAGAGGATAATTCAGCTTTGAGGCTGAAATTCCCCCCTTCTCCCCGCTCGGGTAATTATCCCGTTGTCCTTGAAGGGATGACTAAAAAATATGATGAGCATCTGGTCTTTGCAAATGCATCACTCACGATCCAACGTGGCGAAAGGGTCGCTTTTGTGGGAAAAAATGGTGAAGGAAAGTCGACACTCGTTAAAGGGCTGATGGGTGAAATTGAATATGACGGGAGCCTGACCCTCGGACACAATACCATGATCGGATATTTTGCGCAGAATCAGGCATCGCTTCTTGACGAGGAGGTGACTGTATTTCAAACGATTGATGATGTAGCCAAGGGCGATATCCGGACCAAAATCAGGGACATCCTGGGCGCTTTTATGTTTGGCGGCGACAATCTTACCAAGAAGGTAAAAGTGCTCTCCGGCGGTGAGAGGACCAGACTGGCTATGATCAAGCTCCTCCTTGAACCGGTCAATTTGCTGATTCTGGATGAGCCGACCAACCATCTGGATATGAAAACCAAGGATATTCTGAAAAGCGCCCTGCTCGACTTCGACGGGACCCTGATCCTGGTTTCCCATGACCGTGATTTTCTTTCAGGCCTGGTAACCAAAGTTTTTGAATTCGGAAACCAACGGGTTAAGGAGCATCTCGGAGATATTAACAGCTTTCTGAAAAAGAAAAAACTGGATAATCTGAAGGAACTGGAGCGAAATTTGCAAAAATAACCCTGATTGAATCAGGATTGGGCCAATTCAACCATCGGCAAATTGAAAATCGAAAAAGACGATCCTAAGGAATCACATCAACAGTTTGGAAATTACCAATCCGATTCCTGCCAGAAAGTACAGGCCCAGGATTACTATGGTAAAGATTCCCACAAATTTGAAATGCGATTTCAGATTCCTTAATGCATACATGATTTCAACTGAATCGCTGATTCGTATTGCTCTCCTGGCCAGGGTTGAAAACCGGTAAAGGTAAATAACAGGCATGATGTAAATCAAGGAGATCGCTACATAAATAAATCCCATGTATGCCATATATGGCTTGCCTGATGCCGCAAAAACGGTCGTTAGAAAAGTGGTCATAACCACCCCCAGAATAATCATCAATCCGATAAAAACAAAACCTGCAACCGAAAAGAAAGTGGTCCAATTTGCAATCTTCTGCAAATAGAAAACCGATTCTGAAGTCAATACCATTTGGGTATTCTGAAATCCTTGCTCATTCTGTGAAGTCATTTCCATGGTAATCAAATTTAAAAGGTGAAATAAGTAATCGGAAAGATATTATGTACTATTTAAAATACTGATTTTCTCCTTTTTGACCCCTCTAAATCTCCCGCATTCGGAACAATACCGGCCTTTTAATCCCCTCCTTTCCCCTCTCTTGGAGCAGTCAGGGGAGGTCAGGGTCAGGGGTGTTCATAGGTTGGGGGAGGTCAAAAGAGGAAACAAATAATTACGACATTAAATTGTTCTGAGTACTTATGTTAGAAATAATCTTTGAAAATGCCGAAGATTCCTGCCTGCAACGGTCCAATAAACTTGCGCTTCAAAATTGCAATTAAAGGACGAATTTAGTAAATTTGGTTAAATCAACAGCATAAGAATATGGAATCTCACATCTTGGAAAGCACATTGACCCCCGCTGAGCGTAAATTTCTGGATTTGATGAGGCATGGGGACAATTTTTTAAGGATTGAATTGTTAAGGCCGGCAAAGAGCTATTACAAAAAAGCACTGGAACTAAACATCGATACCTACAAAGTGCAGCAGAAAATTGACGAATGTGACCGGCAGCTGGCTTTTGAACTTAAGGTTATCTGGATTCTGGTTATTATAGCCGCCTGCTTTGTACTGGCATTTATCCTATTTTGAAAAATACAATGCAAATTAGGAATTAAAATACAGTTGGCTTTTAGAGGATCTCACAATCCGGAATCGAGAAAAAGGACCTATGGCTTCTTTTGGGGTGGGATTCTGATCCGATTAAATGCCTCAATCCTGAAAGATACCTAATCCTTCAAATAACCATTCTCCTTCAGCCAGTAAGCCAGGTACAGCGAGGTTGGAATCATCTGTATTACAAATATGAAGAGATAGAAACTTAACTGGGAGTCAATAATTATAAAGATCGAGGATAAAATATAACCCGACAATGCAATCATCCCACCAATACCCTCTTTCCAGTATGCGAATAAAAGTCCTCCAAGACCTATCCAGGCAAAAAATAAATCTGCTGCAAAGAGCCAATCTTTAATTAAGGGTTCGTTGGCCGGACCCGGGCCCCATTCGGCAAACATTATTACAGTCGAGGCAAGAAAAAATAAGATTACAATGGTTCCTGTTATTCTTGCCGACCAGAGAAGTGTTTTTAAAAGAGCGCTCTTTTCTGATGAACTTACTGCTTCTTTCATGATTTGTTTCCACCTTCCAAATTAAGTATCCTGTTTAAATCAGGTATGCGATCCGGAGCTCGCCATTTAGCATCCTTTAGGATAAGGAGTTATTTTAAAATAGAATTCGCAATTCTCAACGTATTAAGATACAAATATTTATCCAGATAAGCAAATTATATTGCACTTTTCTGCTCCTGAGGCTTCCAGGTAGTATGCCGGTGAATTTGAATTACAAAGGCCATCCGCCCCATGGTCAGCAGATTCATCCGGGATAAGTAATTATGAATAACACAGGTAGTGTAAAATGGCACAAATTAGTTTAGTTGAATGGCGATCTGGCTTCATACGACCCGGACATTTGGTTCATCTTCTCCAGGTATCTGGTCAATGTTTTTCATTCTCATACAAACAGATAATAATCAATGTCATAAGGGATAAAATCTCGGCTGATCTCCTGAACTTTCTTAACATTGGAGGTTATGTGCCACACTATCTGCATCAATTTGTTTTCAGCTTCTCCGGGGATTGCCTTTTGCTGGTCAGAACCTGTTTTAAATTCCACAATCTTACGTTTGAGCATCATCAGCAAATGATAATCTTCCACTCCATCCAGGCTTGCCTCCCAGCGGCGTGACGGAATGATACCGGTTCCATCATTGCAAATGGCGTCGGAATTTTCAGAAGCATCCATTCTCCAGAGATTATTGACGTTATTGGAGTTATAGCACTAAAAACCACTTCCGGTAACTCCATAATCAAAGGCAAGCCCTCCCTGGATTCGGTTATGCCTCAGCGGATGAAAAGTCTTTGCCGGGCTGGGCGCTTCATAGAACCATTGACGCTTATTCAGCTGATGGAAATAGTTCAGTAATTTTCCATCCGGATCGTTAAGCAGATCAATCTGAGGGGTATAAATATCTATCAACCCTTCAAATGGTTTCATGCGTAAACATTTTATTCAATGTGATTTACTGTCTAAAAAGATCCAGATGCCTAAGTTCTCACCGGAATATAACCGGCTTAATTCTCATAGATTTATTTCCCAGGCCCGGAGGTTGTCAAAAGTAGCTTCACCGTCGCGAACGATAAAACCTACCCGTCCGGTCGCTCCGGTAGTATAATAAGTTTGCACCAGTAAATCGTTCAGGTAAAGTTCGAATATCTCCTTTCGAAACAATAACCTGAAAGTGGAGATACTCCCTTCTGTAATTCCAGCCACTGCAGCACATCCAAAACCGATACGATCCTTACAGTCGAAGTGAGCTTCGTCCGAAAATCGCATAATCCCGATTTCAGTGAGGCTGCAGGTGTTAAACAGTATAGCTGTCCCTTGCAGGGTTTGCTCTTCCAGGAACAATCCGATTCCGGGTATTCCTTTGCTGAGGATTCCCTTGTTTAGCGGATCAATTTTCATTCGTCCCTCAAGAACGAACCCTTTAATGGGATCAAGCTGGCCGCTCAGTAAGACAACAGTTGTCTGAGGTTCAGCATATCCAATATAGCTTGGACTGGTTCCCGGCTGCCTTTTCATCCGCACCAAATCTCCGTCGACCGTAAAAGCTGCTTCTCTCTTTTGACCCTGGATACCTGGCAAGGGAAACAGCTGTGAGCAACTGGATAGATGGAGAGGGACCGGATTACCTTTAATCACCTCATTTCCTTTCCAATAACCCATACGTAGGTGTCCCTCTTTATCGACAACAGCCTTTTTCAGTGGGGCATGCCACCATGTTTGAACTGGGGCATGAATATCCACGATATAGTTCGTTATCAGTAATTCGTCAGGGGTAGGACAGAATCGCGCCCAGAGGGCAACAGTGATATAACCTGAGTGCCCGTTCAACCTCAGGGCCTCGAAGTCTGGCCGGAATGGTCCATCCGGCTTATCCGAAACAAAAGTAAGTGTCGAATAATTAAAATCGCCAGGCAGCGCCTGGACCCATCCCGAAGTAACGTAATATTTTCCCCCAATCAATGCCCCGCCACCAGCCTCGATAATGTTCCATTTGGAGTCTGACAGCTTGAATTCTTCTTTCCATTCCCATTTCACACCATCGTCTGACCGCAAGAGGCCACCGGTGGCATAACCGTACCATTCCCTCTTACCCTCTTTTTCTATGGCAAGTACATTCATGCAATCCAGACGCTGACCTCCCGGTTTGTGAACCGCGAATTCTTCTCCCAGGAACTCCCAGTTGATGAGATCCTTCGACAGCCAAAAGCGCAGGATGTCACCCGGTGAATTACTCCCATGGTTCATAATAAAGTTGTTACCCGCTTTCCATACACTTAAGGACCAAACGGCAAATGGCTGATTTTTAATCACAGTCCCGACATCTTTCCAGTGCACCCCGTCGGCAGATGTTGCCAGCCATACCGAGTTAAAGAGCGAATCATTACCCTTTTGCTCCTCCTGACCATACATTGTAAACAAGTAAAAGGTCCCATCATGCCAGATCACGGTGTTATCTTTGAGTGTCCCGACAGGCGTATTGTAGATAAAGGCACATCGGTTGGTATCAGCGGATGCCACATGTTTTTTGGCGTTAGCTGCAGAGGCAGACAGCACTGACAGCCCGGTGGCAACGGTCCCGGTTCTTCCAATAAAGGTGCGACGCGTAATGGTGTTTGATTTTTTTTTCATAGTTATTCAAGGTGGCAGCTTAGTTTTATAACATTGATAGTCAAATCTATAAATCTTATCCCCAAAATTGATTGCTTCATGGCCTCCAATTGTTATCAACAGGGCGGGTCACTAAAAGGTTAAATCTTTGGGGCAATAATTATAGATACCAAAAGTAAGGTCGTGCAAATGTGGTGAAAATTATTCAAAAAAACAAAAGTCAACTACTGATTAACAGATAGTTGACTTTAAAAGGGTGACCCAATCTGGGATCGAACCAGAAACCTACAGCTTAGAAGGCTGTTGCTCTATCCAATTGAGCTATTGGGCCATCAAAATAGTGGTGCAAAAGTATAAAAAATCCCCATATGCCGTGACAACATGGGGATTTTAATTTTTTAAGCCAGAACTTACTTCTGATATAACTTCTCACACGGCCATTTTCAATTGCCGGACTGGCCAATCGGCAGATCGCCTATACCATAAAAATATTGCGTTCCGCACATTGCCTAATCATCTCTTCAGGCCACAGACTCGCCTGAACTTCACCAATATGGGCCTTGCGCAAAAGATACATACAGAGTCTTGACTGACCAATTCCGCCACCTACCGACATTGGTAATTCATCCTTTAAAAGCTTTTTATGGAAGAAAAGTTCCTTTCTGTCGGTTAGCCCTGAAAGTGCAAGCTGACGCATCAGAACATCCTTGTCTACCCGGATTCCCATCGAGGAGATTTCAAGTGTTTGCTGTAACACCGGATTCCAGATGACAATATCACCGTTTAATCCCTTAAAGCCGTCAGAGTTTTCAGTCGACCAGTCGTCATAATCCGGGGCACGTCCATCATGCTTTTTACCATCGGAAAGTTCCCCCCCGATTCCAATAATAAACACTGCACCATACTCTTTGACAATCTCATGTTCGCGTTCTTTGGTTGTCAGTTTCGGAAATCGTCTGACCAACTCTTCGGAATGGACAAAATGAATCTCTTCGGGGAGTAGTGGTTTAATGGCAGGGTAATTTTCGTATACCATAAATTCGGTCCGCAGGAGAACCGAATAGATCTGGCCGACCACCTTTTTCAGGTATTCCAGATTGCGTTGCTTCCCGTTAAGAACCTTCTCCCAATCCCACTGGTCGACATACAACGAATGAATATTGGAAAGTTCCTCGTCTGGTCGGATCGCATTCATATCGGTATAAATTCCATAACCGGCCGGTATTCCATATTGCGCCAACATCAGCCGTTTCCATTTTGCAAGCGATTGGACAACCTCTGCTTTGGCATCACCCATATCCTTGACATCAAATGTGACCGGACGCTCGGTTCCGTTCAGATCGTCATTAATTCCGGTCCCTTTTAATACAAAAAGGGGTGCAGTCACACGTCGCAGACGCAACTCGGCGGAAAGGCTCTCCTGAAAAAAGTCTTTCACAAATTTAATCGCTTTCTCAGTTTGTTTGAGATCCAGCTTTGCTTTATAATTCTCGGGAAAATAAAGTTTCATTTTTAATTTTATCAGTTTTCGTTGCAATAATACGAATTATTGAAATACGGGTGAAAAATTTGCGCCGAATTACGTTTATTTTTCAAATTAAGTCCGGAAACACAACTAATCGAACCGGATCGCTTTATCCGGTTCAATTTTAGTAACATACCACGACGGCACAAGCAACATCAATAAGGTTATGATAATTGTGCCCGTATTAAGTAAAAGCAAATGACTGATTTTCAAATTGACCGGTACCGTATTGAGGTAATAGGAAGTGGGATCGAGTTTAAATATTCCAAACTTTGCCTGAATCAGGCAGAAGGCGATCCCTGCCAGATTCCCCCAAAACATTCCCCTGAGAATTAAAAAAGTTGAAATATAGATGAATATTTTGCGGATGCTCCAGTTACCGGTACCTACCGCCTTGAGAACTCCGATCATTGAAGTGCGTTCCAGCATGAGGATCAGCAAACCGCTCACCATATTAAAGCCGGCTACCAGGATAATCAAGCCGAGGATAATCCAGACATTCATATCCAGCAGATTGAGCCAGTCAAAAATCTGGGGATATTTGGAAGTGATGGCCACCGGACGAAGCACAGTCTCATCCTCCTTTGAATATTTCAAAGTCAGTCTGCGTATCTGTTGTGTTAAGGCTCCAAGCTCGCTAAAATCCCTGATCGAAATCTCAAATCCGCTGATCTGATCGGAATTCCAGTCGTTTAATTTCCTGACCTGACCAATATCTGCCAACACAAATAACTGGTCAAATTCTTCCAGGCTGGTACTGAATATTCCGGAGATTCTAAACTTCCGCATCTTCTGGGCCCGCGTCTCTTCGTTCAAAAAGTAGGTATAAAGCGGATCACCCACCTTGAGTTTAAGCAATGATGCCACTTGTCTGGAAATCAAAACTGCATCATTCTTTGTGCTGTCCGAAACCATAAAAACAGATCCTTCAACCAGATTTTCCTTAAAAAACGACCAGTCAAAATCGGGGCCAACTCCTTTTAATACAATTCCATGAATTTCCTCATCCGTCTTGATGATGCCGGGCTTTGTGGCAAAATTCTGAATCGTTTTTACCCCTTTGATATTCCTGATTTCCGTTAGCCAGGGTTGATTTTTTGAAACCGGAACTGTCTCATAGGATGAATTGGAATCAAAATTAACCAGCTGAATGTGAGATCCAAATCCAATGACTTTATTCCTGACTTCATTTTTAAAACCAGTTACAATGGCCACCGAAAGGATCATCACAAAAAGCCCGAATGCAATCCCGAATACCGCAAATGAAACAATCGATTCAGAGAACTTTCTGGAAGTCCCCCTGGCGAAAAAAATACGGCGGGCAATAAATAGTTCTGTATTTAATAGTGACACCTGATCTGCTTTTTGTGTAAAAGTAGCGATTTTTTGTATTTACACCGACCTTTAAAAGATAACTTTGGTCTTTACGAATTTGGATGATCTCCTAATCAGTTGTACCCGATTCACCTGGGATACGGAAACCCGCCACAAATTTTGTACTTTTGACCCCGAATCCCTTTAATCGTTGAATTTTGACTGATCCGGGCTTCTATTTGTTTAAAAATACTCAGGAATGATAGTTAGGCCAAAGAAAAATTTAGGGCAACATTTTCTCACCGACAAAAATATTGCAAAGGACATTGTTACACTTCTTAAAGCAACCGATTTAAGCAAAGTACTCGAGATTGGTCCCGGGATGGGCGTGTTGACAAATTATCTGCTTGAGAATACGGAATATGAAACCTCGGTCATTGAAATTGACCATGAATCGGTCAATTACCTCCATCAGCATTTCCCTCAGCTAAAGGATCGTACCATTGAAGGTGATTTCCTTCAGATCGATCTTGCAGTCAGGGTCTCCCCGACACCATTCGCACTAATTGGCAATTTACCTTATAATATATCATCGCAGATATTTTTTAAGGTTCTGGAGAACAAAGAGCTTATTCCTGAGATCGTTTGTATGCTCCAGAAGGAGGTCGCAAAACGCATCGCATCAGGACCTGGCTCAAAAGTTTATGGGATTTTAAGTGTGTTTCTTCAGGCATGGTACAATATTGAATATTTAATCGATGTTCCGCCGCATGTTTTTGATCCGCCTCCCAAAGTTCAGTCAGCGGTAATCCGGCTGACGCGAAATGGAAGAACTGACTTAGGCTGCAATGAAAAGCTGTTTTTTAAAGTTGTAAAACAGGCGTTCAACCAGCGGCGTAAGATGCTCAGAAACAGCATTCGCGGTTTTTCACCTCGCATCGAAGAATTAGATCCTGTATTACTGACCCGGCGGCCGGAACAGCTTTCAGTTGAAGAATTTATTGATTTAACCAACAACATTGAGCGGTTGCTGGTTATTCCCAGCAAGCCGGATGCGAATCTACCGGATGCAAGTGAAAAAGTGTAAAGAGAAAAGTGCAAAGTGCAAAATTCTATCCGAAGAGATATCTAAGCATGTTTAAATATCTGTTACTAACTGAATATTTGAACTTTGCATTTTAAATTCCGCATTTTAAATTTCTGCTAAACCGCATTCATTGCCGTAACCGGATCGAGCTGGGCAGCACTCCTGGCCGGCACTACTCCTGCAATTAATCCGATCACAATACTAATCAGCAGACCGGTTACAATATTTCCAATTGTCAGGACAAGATTAAAATCAAAGGCCTTACTCACAACAAAGGTAAGGGCATAGATAATTAAAAGGCCAATAACCCCGCCAATCAACGATAGGACGCTAGCTTCAAAAAGAAATTCAAGCAGAATAAACTTGCTTTTGGCGCCCAGTGCCTTTTGTAGACCGATTATTTTAGTCCGTTCCTTTACCGATACGAACATGATGTTTGCGATTCCAAATCCACCCACCAGGATAGCAAATCCGCCTATAATCCACCCGGCAATGTCGAAAACTTTAAATACACTATCCAGTCGGCCGGAAATCAGACTCACCTCATTTAAGGCAAAATCGTTTTCTGCAGATGGTTTTATCCTCCTTATAGAACGCATTATCCCTTCGAGCTCTTCCGTAAGGCGGGCTGCAGGAATATCGGCTTTACCCTTGACAATGATACTTTGTCCCGATTCCAACCGCGGATCAACTATGCGTGCGGCAAACTTTACAGGCATTAAGAGACGTTTATCCATACTGGTCCCAAAAACATCACTTCCCATTTTTTCAAAAACACCGGTAATAAAAATGGTAAACCCCTGTACTTTTATGGTCTTACCAACCGGGGAGATTCCCGGGAATAGTTGTTCTGCAATATCGGAGCCAAGCATTGCTAAATTGGCACCCGAATTAAATTCTTCCTCAGTAAGTGGCCTTCCGTTGACAATCTTAAGACTCCAGGTCTCGATCAATCCGCTTGATGCCCCGATAATCTCGGTGTTTTCAGCTTTACTGCTTCCCACCTGAATGGTCCTGCTAAATCCATAATTAAATACAGCATATTGGGATAACCCCGACCGGCGCAGAATCTCCTGGGTTTCTGAGAGCTTTGGTTCAGGGCGGTTGAGGTATTTCCACCAGGGGTATTCAGTTTCACCGGCGGGCGGGGCCCACGGCCATTTTTGAACATAAATCACATTACTCCCCAGTTTTGACATGCTATCGCGGATGGTTCGTTCGAGAGAATCAATAATTGTGAAGACAGAGATGATGCAGAAAATCCCAATGGTAATCCCAAGCAAGGAGAGAAAAGTCCTTAATCTGTTAACTACTAAAGAATTATATGCAAATATGAAACTTTCAAGAATAAGACGAACTATAATCATAAGCCTGTTTTTTTACACTCTAAATTTAGGAATTAATTGCAATGAAACTGCCGCCTATCCAATCAATTGATAAAAAATGACAAAAGCATAATGAAAATATCCGTAAAAAATTAAAGGTTTTTATTAGCTTTGCAGAAAATTATTAAGAAATTTATAATGAGTGAATTGAAAAAAATAAAATCGGCCTTAATCTCTGTGTACCACAAAGATGGATTGGACGAAATTATTACAAAACTTGATAATCTAGGGGTAAAATTTTATTCAACAGGTGGCACAAAGGATTTTATTGAAGGTTTAAATATCCCGGTAACCTCAGTGGAAGAACTGACCTCCTACCCTTCAATCCTGGGAGGCCGGGTAAAAACCTTACATCCGAAGATTTTTGGCGGGATTTTGGCCCGTCGTGAAAATCAGGAGGATAATGCTCAGCTTGAACAATATGATATTCCTGAAATTGATCTGATTATTGTAGATTTATATCCCTTTGAGTCAACTGTCGCTTCCGGTGCTTCCGATGCTGAAATCATCGAAAAAATCGATATTGGGGGAATCTCCTTAATTAGGGGAGCGGCAAAAAACTTCAACGATGTGGTGATTATCTCCAATCAGGGACAATACGTCTCATTTTATGAGCTGCTTGAATCAGCCAATGGGATAACCACCTTATCAGATCGCAGACGGTATGCCGTTGAAGCCTTCGCAACTTCATCACATTACGATTCAGCTATTTACAGCTATTTTGCAGGCGAATGGCCAAATCGGTTCCGTCAGAGTTTCAATACTTCAAAACATTTACGTTACGGGGAGAACCCCCATCAGCAAGGTGTTTTCTTTGGAAATTTTGATGCTTTGTTTGATCAGTTAGCGGGAAAAGAGATTTCCTACAACAATCTTTTGGATATTGATGCAGCAGTCAGCTTAATAGATGAATTCACAGATACAACCTTTGCAATTCTCAAACACAATAATGCATGCGGATGCGCATCGCGTGATACCGTATATGAATCCTATCTTGCCGCCCTGGCCGGAGACCCGGTATCTGCATACGGGGGTATTTTCGTAACAAACAGTGCGGTAGACAGGGTCACGGCCGAAGAAGTTGGAAAAATCTTTTTTGAGGTGATCATTGCTCCCGATTACCATCCGGATGCCTTGGAATTGCTGAAATCGAAGAAAAATCTCATTATCCTGATCAGAAAACAGGATAAACTTCCGGCAGTTCAATACCGGAGTGTTCTTAACGGAGTCATCATGCAAAATCGTGATCTGAAACAGGAAACAGCAGATGATCTTCAGCCGGTAACCAAAATTACACCCGATGCTCAAACAATTGGTGATTTATTGTTTGCCAATCGTTTGGTTAAACAGTCAAAATCAAATACTATTGTACTGGCGAAGGGAAAACAATTATTGGCCAGCGGAGTCGGACAAACTTCGCGTGTTGATGCCTTAAGACAAGCCATAGAAAAAGCCAGGTCATTTGGATTTGATTTGAATGGAGCGGTCATGGCTTCAGACGCATTCTTCCCCTTTCCCGATTGTGTGGAGATTGCCCATAATGAGGGGATTAATTCGGTTATTCAGCCTGGGGGATCAATCAGGGACAAACTTTCAGTTGAATTCTGTGATACCCATGAGATGTCCATGGTGATTACCGGCTTCAGACATTTTAAACATTGATTGTAATTATAAATTTAGATACAAAAAAGTAGATATGGGTTTATTTACATTTCTGACTCAGGAAATAGCCATCGATCTTGGTACTGCCAATACGATTATCATCTACAACGGTAAAGTTGTTGTTGATGAGCCATCGGTAGTTACCATCGATATGAAAACTGACAAACTGGTCGCGATAGGCGAAAAAGCCAGGCAGATGCAAGGTAAGACACATGCTAACCTGAAAACTATCAGGCCACTGCAGGATGGGGTTATTGCCGACTTTAATGCTGCTGAGCAGATGATACGCGGGATGATCAAGATGATCAATCCCAAGAAAAGATTTTTCTCTCCTGCCCTTAAAATGGTGATTTGTATCCCCTCCGGCTCAACGGAAGTGGAAATAAGGGCTGTCCGTGACTCTTCAGAACATGCAGGAGGACGCGATGTCTATATGATCTATGAGCCAATGGCAGCCGCAATTGGGATCGGGCTCGATGTGGAAGCTCCTGAAGGAAACATGGTCGTTGATATTGGCGGCGGAACGACTGAAATTGCGGTTATCTCACTTGGTGGTATTGTTACCAATAAATCGATCCGGATTGCCGGGGATGACCTCACTGCCGATATTTTGGAGTATATGCGTCACCAGCACAATATAAAAATCGGAGAACGTACAGCAGAGGACATAAAAATTAATGTCGGAGCTGCTCTGTCTGAGTTGGATGATCCACCAGCCGATTATATCGTTCGGGGTCCGAATCAAATGACCGCTTTGCCAATTGAGGTTCCGGTTTCGTACCAGGAGATTGCCCATAGTCTGGACAAATCAATTTCCAAAATTGAGACAGCAATCATAAGCGCACTGGAGCAAACCCCTCCCGAACTTTATGCCGACATTGTGACCCGGGGAATCTGGCTCGCTGGTGGAGGTGCATTGCTGCGCGGTTTGGATAAACGGTTGTATGATAAAATCAATATCCCTTTTCATATCGCTGATGATCCGTTGCGGGCAGTTGCAAGAGGTACCGGAGTAGCACTTAAAAACGTCGATAAATTCGCATTCTTACTGCGGTAAAATAGCAAACAGGAAGGACAAAATCATTTCCAAATTTGCCCATGAAGAACTTATTCAAGCTCATCTATCGATATCATATCGTATTCCTGTTTGTTCTTTTGGAAACACTTTCATTATCCATGGTAGTGACCTTTAATAACTATCAGCGGGCTGCGTTTTTTGATTCGGGAAATTTCCTGAGTGGTACCCTGTTTGAAACATTTTCCTCTTTCGCCCAGATTTTTGAGTTTAAGCAGGTAAATATTAAGATGGCTGAGGAGAACGCGGTATTGCGTTCTGCTTTGCACGAAATGTTGTTAAAATCGAATCATGGAACCTACCACTCCTCCGATTCAATCTATCTTCCAAGAATTGCCAGAGATTCGTCTCAAAAAGCAGTTTATCATTTTACAACAGCCCGTGTAATTAATAACTCGGTTAACCAGCAACATAACTTCATCACCATTAATAAGGGGCGGCATGATGGAATCAAACCCGATATGGGTGTAATCTCCAATGGGCAGGTGGTTGGTCTGGTAACAAATGTTTCTGAAAATTTCAGTACGGTGATTTCATTATTGAACAGCAAATGGAAAATCAGTGCCAAAATAAAAAGAAACGACTATTTTGGTTCTCTTTCGTGGGACGGAAAAGATTACAGAAGAGTTCAGCTGAATGAAATGCCCTATCATGTACCCGTCCAAAATGGGGATACTGTGATTACAACAGGTTACTCATCAAGCTTTCCGGAGGGACTTATCATCGGGACAATTTCCGACTTTTCTATTGGCTCAGGGAGTAATTTTTACAAAATCGAGGTAATGCTTGCTGCTGATTTCAAGAACCTGGTTATTGTTGGTTTGATAGAAAATAAGCAGTTGAATGAAATCAAACATCTGGAATCGTTGAATAAGTATGGGAATTAGTGCAGTAAAATATTTGCTCGTTTTTGTAGTGTCCGTTTTGCTACAGGTACTCTTTTGCAACAATATTTTGATTGCCAGGGTAATTGCCCCTTTTATCTATATCCTATTTATCGTATTACTGCCTTTCGATACGCCTCGCTCACTCCTCCTGTTTCTCTCTCTGGCATTGGGCTTAACAATCGACGTCTTCACCAATACACCAGGGGTTCATGCCTCTGCTTGCCTAATCATTGGATTTTTAAGACCAGTGATTCTCAATTTAATAACATCCCGGGAAACACTTGAATCGGTAGCTGCACCAAGAGTTAAAACTATGGGATTCCATTGGTTCGTTACCTATACTATTTTTATGGTGGTCATTCATCACTTTTTTCTGTTTTTTATTGAAGCTTTTACATTCGAAGGCTTTTTGTTAACATTGTTACGGATCGTTCTTAGTTCACTACTATCAATCGCCCTAATATTGCTGAGCCAGTACTTAATTTTCCGGAAATAACCGATAAATACAATAAAGGTGGACGTCTACAGTAAACGCAAATATCTGGTTATAGGCTTATTCTCGCTCTCCGCCATGATCATCGTGCTACGTTTGTTTTATATACAAGTTGTGGACTCTTCCTATAAAATCTCCGCAGACAATAACGTGCTTCGCCGTGAAGTCAATTATCCCGCAAGGGGTGTGATCTATGACAGAAACGGGAAACTGCTTGTGTTCAATCAGGCAGCTTATGACGTACTGATCATCCCCAGAGAGGTGAAACCTTTCGACACTCTTGGGTTTTGCAGTATTGTGGGAGTAGATAAAAAGGAGCTCGTCAACGAAATTATTAAGGCAAAGAGTTATTCAAGGTACAAGCCATCACCGGTTATTAAGCAGCTTTCTTCACAAACTTATGCCGTTCTGCAGGAGCAGTTGTTTAAATATCCCGGATTTTATATTCAGGCTCGTACCTTAAGACAATATCCTGCCAAAATTGCGGCTCATGTATTGGGCTATGTCGGGGAGGTGGATCAAAAAATAATTGATGGAAACAAGTATTATGAGAATGGAGATTATATTGGCAGAAGCGGTATAGAAAAAGCCTATGAAGACGAACTTCGCGGAGTCAAAGGGATCTCTTACAAGATGGTTGATGTTCACCAGATGGTCAAAGGATCATTTGAACAGGGACGGATGGATACGGCCGCTATGATTGGCAAAAACCTGATTTCTACCTTAAATGCCGATTTGCAAAGCTATGGAGAACAATTGCTCAGTGGAAAGGTTGGCAGTATTGTAGCTATTGAACCCGAAACCGGCGAAATTCTTGTTTTAGCCAGTTCCCCCTCCTTTGATCCGGGTTTGTTTGTTGGTCGTGAACGCTCTAAGAATTATATGAAACTTCTGAATGATCCGTTCAAGCCAATGCTTAACAGGGCAATTACCTCATCCTACCCACCAGGTTCAACCTTTAAAATAGCCAATGCATTAATTGGTCTGGAAGACGGCGTATTGCAAACCGTCCGTTTTTCATGTTCCGGTCCTGCCTCTACTCCTATAGTATGTACTCATAACCACGAAACACCGCTGGGTTTAATATCCGCCATCCGCGAATCGTGCAATTCCTTCTTCTGGCAGGCGTTCCGGGCAGAGATCAACCATTTCCCGACACCTGCTGAAGGATTAGGTGCATTCCGGAATGCTCTGCTTGAAATGGGAATCGGAAAGAGGATCGGAGGAGATCTCTATGCTGAAACTTCCGGAAACATACCATCAGTTTCATATTATGACAAATATTTTGGACCGGGAGGATGGAATTCCCTGACAATAAGATCCCTCTCTATCGGCCAGGGCGAATTATTGTTAACCCCGTTGCAACTCTCCAACATGGTCGCACTGATTGCCAACAGGGGCTACTATATTGCACCTCATTTGGTAAGGAGTATTCAGAATTACGATTTGACCCAGGATACCCTGCAATTCGAGAAGCATACCATTGCAGCAGGAGCTGAAAATTACGAAATGATCGTCGAAGGGATGGAACAGGTGGTTGAACAAGGAACCGCACGTCTCTCGGCAAAAGTAGACAGTCTGATCATTTGCGGAAAAACCGGAACGATCCAGAATCCCCATGGCGAAGCACATTCTGCCTTTGTGGCATTTGCGCCAAAAATTAAACCTAAAATTGCAATTGCAGTATATATTGAAAACGGAGTGTGGGGAGCCCGCTTCGCCGCGCCTATTGCCAGCCTAATCATCGAAAAATACCTGAAGGGTAGAATATCTTCCCGACGAAAACAGTTTGAAGATGCCATGTTTAATTCAGATCTGATATCCACCATGAAATATGCACCAGGCGATTGAAATCAAGTAATAACATATGGCTAAATCTGGACTGGCTGACCGTCTTTCTCTACCTGGTACTTGTATTTCTGGGGTGGCTAAACATCTATGCAGCAGTCTATAATGAAGAGCACCAGAGTATGCTCGACATGGGACAAAAGTATGGGAAACAATTAATCTGGATTATCGCAGGAATTATCATCGCGATCATGGTATTCACTGTCGACAGTAAATTCTATGCCGCTTTTGCTTATCCGATTTATGGGATCACAATTTTACTAAACATTGCGGTACTTTTTCTTGGGAAGGAGGTAAATGGTGCAAGGGGATGGTTTGAATTCGGAAATGTGGCGCTTCAACCCGAAGAGTTGGGAAAATTTGCCACTAACCTGGCCCTGGCCAAAGTTTTAAGCCAGTTTGATTTTAAGATCCAAAAGATGCGATCGTATCTCACCCTGTTCGCTCTGATCGCTTTTCCTGCTGTTTTGATTATTATGCAAAACGATACCGGATCTGCCCTGGTATACGCCGTATTTATCCTCGTTTTTTTCAGAGAAGGTTTAAACGGAATGGTCCTCTTCTGGGGATTTGCTGCAGCAGCACTTTTTATTCTGGCCCTATTGCTCAGTGAATTTCAGCTTCTGCTATTTTTGCTTACTATTTCAGTGGCAGCCTATGGCGTTTTGCGCCAAAGTGTCAAGGAAGGACTTATCGGCTACGCTTCGATAATGGGAATCCTGGGATTAATTTGGTTTATCGACAACCTGTTTAATCTGGGAGGTTCGCCGCTTCAACTTTTATTAATAACCTTAACCATCGCTGCAATTCTGGTCATTGTTTATGCCATTTTACGCCGTGTTTCCGAGGTCTGGCGGATCTTCCTCTTTTTTATATTTGCCATTGGTATTTCATTGTCAGTAAACTACTTCTACAAACAAATACTGGCTCCCCACCAACGCGACAGGATCGATCAGGTATTGGGAATCAAGATTGATAAATTAGGCAGAGGATATAATGTGAATCAATCCAAGATAGCCGTTGGCTCAGGAGGATTTCTTGGGAAGGGATTCCTGAAAGGGACACAAACCAAATATAATTTCGTTCCTGAACAAAGCACCGACTTTATATTTTGTACCGTTGGAGAGGAGTGGGGCTTTGTCGGGTCAACAGCTGTGGTGGGATTATTTTTATGGCTGTTAATCCGGCTGATCACGTTAGCCGAACGACAGCGATCGCAATTCAGCCGGATTTACGGTTATGGTGTAGCCTGTATCCTGTTTTTTCATATCGCCATTAATATCTCGATGACCATTGGGCTTGCCCCTGTAATCGGAATCCCCCTCCCCTTTTTCAGTTACGGAGGATCCTCGCTTTGGGCATTTACTGTTCTGCTGTTTATCTTTCTTCGGTTTGACGCCACCCGGACAGAGAATCTGAGGTAGTCACCCCGTTATGTTACAATTGCAAAACTACCTTAAACCACTGGCTGATAAACAAATACACCGTTACACCAAACATTTGTAACGACAATAGAAGAGGGAGTTCTATCAAAAGTGGCTATGACCGTATCCGTAGTATTTATTTAATTGTAATGATTGTTGTTTTTACGCTTGATTCATAATCGTAAAACATAGCCTTATTGGATTTGACTTTCTCTTAAAACTCGATACTATTTTGATCAAACTTAAGGATTGAAGGTGAATAGGTAATGGCTCCCAGACAGAGTTCAGATTACACTTCCAGCCTTTCGGGGTTAATTTTAATTCGGCCGGAAATTGTTTTCTTAAAATTTAATATCCCTGATTTTTGATTACATTTTCTGTAAACCAATTTCAGGATTAGGCACCGTCGCCTCTTCGCCCCCCCCCTGTCTCAAAAACCGGCCGCTCAATTTTAAACTCCCCTTTGGTCTCAATAAATAGGATAATATCAGGGAAAAACCGGTGAAATGCATTGTTGAAAAACGGATATTCGTCTTCCAGGATTTTCAATGCCAACACGGTCTCAGCCGGTAGCGAAGTGTGTCTGGACATAATCCGGAGTGTCTTCTCAATACCTTCAAAGGTGGCATAGGATTGAAGACGTTTATGCTGAATGAGAAAAGGGACAAAAAGTTTCACCTGGGTCGGCAACTGAAAGAAATTAGCCAATAGAACTGCATGAAACCGTTTGGTAAAGGTGGAAAGCCTCTCAAAGGAATAAAATGACCAGTTCACCGCGAGAAAGTGATCCAGAAAGATATCAACAACTATTCCGGCATATTTTCCGAACACAGGCCTTAATTTCACAATGCAATCTTTGATAACAGGATGGGAATCAGTGTAGGAATCGATTTGGCGGTGAAGGTAAATTCCTTTCGCCACTTCAGGAGGATAGTTTAAAAATTGTTTCCCTTTCACATGATCTCCTATGAAATTCCCCAGAATAATCTCTTCCGACTCACCAGATAGATAGATATGAGATAAATAGTTCATTTTAACCTTTAAAATGGCGAAATATAACGAATTAATTCACAGAAATTCAGCGATCTATTCGTAGCTAACCGATTATTTACGGATATAAACGGAAGTATCCGATTATTTGTCGACTATTCTGAATTACTCATTTAATTTTGAAATATAGCAGTTAAAAAGCGTGACACCTTTTCCAAATTATTCAAATAAGGCTTCGTCAAATTACCGGAAAAAATAAACAGAAGAGTCAGCGATGTGACTGACCAAAGCGAAGCTTTAATAAAAAGTATTTCAAAAAATTGCAATGTTTTTTGAAATTAGTTACTCCAATATTTAATAACGTTTTAACAGTAATTATCATGAATATCAAAGATTTCATAAAGAATTTTGCATCTCAATTTGAAGAGACTGCTGAAACCAGATTTACTGCTCAAACCAAATTTCATACTGAAATTGAAGAATGGGATTCTCTTCGGGCATTATCTGTAATTGCAATGGTTGATGATCAATATGGTGTTACGATTAAAGGAAATGACATCAGGAGTGCAATTACTGTTGAAGATTTATTCAATATAGTTCTTTCAAGAAAGTAACTCTTAGTTTATCGGAGACAATAACTGGGTACCAATCGAAAATCTGAATAACGAAAACGCTAACCAGATTTTAAAATAACATGAAAAAGGCATATATTAAGGCAATATCATATTATTTGCCGGAGAAGATACTTTCGAATGAGGATTTAGTGAAAGAATTCCCGGAATGGTCAGTAGAAAAAGTAGCTTTAAAGATAGGCATATTGGAAAGGCATATCGCTGATAAAACAGAGTGCGCTTCAGATTTGGCATTTCAAGCGGCAAAAAAAATGTTTAAAGAACATTCGGTTGATTCTCAAAGCATAGATTTTATTTTGTTGTGCACCCAAAGTCCTGATTATTTCTTGCCAACTACAGCGTGTATTCTTCAACATAAACTGGGAATTCCAACTACTGCAGGGGCATTGGATTTCAATTTGGGGTGTTCAGGTTTTGTATATGGACTATCCCTGGCCAAAGGGTTAATAGTCAGTGAAGTAGCAGAGAATATTCTATTACTGACCGCAGAAACATTTTCAAAACATCTGCATCGAAAAGACAAAGGGAATCGAACAATTTTTGGCGATGGAGCCTCCGCTACATGGATATCCACGGATGGCTTTGCTGAAATCAAAAATTTCAGTCTTGGAACCGATGGGAAAGGTGCCGAAAATCTGATTATCAAAACCGGTGGTTCCCGGAATCCAGGCAAATTGAATGATATTAAATTTGATGAAGATGGAAATCCAACTTCATCAGACCATTTTTACATGAATGGCCCGGAAATTTTCACCTTCACTTTAACAAATGTTCCGCCATTGGTCGAAGATACGTTAAAGAAAAATAACCTGAATCAATCAGAAATTGATTTGTTCATATTTCATCAGGCAAACAAATACATGATGAACTTTCTAAGGAACAAGATAAAAATTAAAGAGGAGAATTTTTATTACTGTCTGGAAAGATTTGGCAATACCGTTTCATCAACTATTCCGATTGCATTGTATGAATCGAAAAAGGAAAACATGCTAAAAGGCAATATTTTATTGGCTGGTTTTGGAGTAGGATATTCATGGGGTGGAGTTATTTTAAAGTGCGAACAAAAGCAGGGAGAAAAAATATGACATCATTTTATAACAGAGAGGAATTATCTCAAATCGGTTTCAAATCGGTTGGCGATAATGTTCAAGTAAGCAGATTTGCTTCTTTCTATGGAGTTTCAAGAATATCAATTGGCAACAATGTCCGAATTGATGATTTTTGCGTATTATCTACCGGCACAGGAGGTATCCAGATTGGCGATTTTGTTCATATTGCTGTATTTGCTTTACTCATAGGTGAAGGTCGGATAACACTGGAAGATTTCTCATGTATTTCTTCTAAGGCAGCAGTTTACTCAAGTAATGGTGATTATAGTGGCGAATTTCTGTCAAATCCGACAGTTCCCGCTAAATATACAGGTGTAATCCATGCAGATGTTACACTAGGCAGACATGCCCTTGTGTGCAGCGGCTCACTAATTCTCCCGGGGGTGACGATTAAAGAAGGCGCCGTTGTCGGTGCATTAAGTTTAGTCAATAAGGACTGCGAAGAATATTATATTTATAAAGGTAATCCGGCAAAAAAAATAGTAAAAAGAAGTCGGGAATTTTTAAAATTGGAAAAAGAATTTTTAAATACTTTGTAACGAGGCGGGATAAAAAATTTATAAATACGCTGACAATAAATGGCATGAGTCTAATAAAACATTATGAATATCAAAGAAAAAACCATCTCTGGTATGTTGTGGAGTTTTATTGACAGCATTGCGGGACAGGGTATTTCATTTATTGTAGGAATTATTCTTGCACGCATACTAAGTCCAAAAGAATTTGGGTTAATCGGAATGCTCGCTATTTTCATTGCAATCGCCCAATCATTCATTGATAGTGGCTTTCGACAGGCCCTGATTAGAAAGCAGAATTGCACGCAGGAGGATTATTCCACTGTTTTTTATTTTAGCCTGATTGTTAGCGTTTTCTTTTATATATTATTATTTGCCTTCGCAAAGTCAATTAGTGACTTCTTTCATGAATCTATTCTTAAAGACTTGATTAGGTTACTTGGGTTGGGATTGGTCATTAATTCTCTTACAATAATTCAAAGTACACTTTTAACCAAACACATAGACTTTAAACTCCAAGCTAAAATTTCTGTAATCGCATCTTCCATTTCAGGGGTAATCAGCATTTATATGGCCTATTCAGGATGGGGCGTTTGGAGTTTAGCAGCCCTTGCTCTAATAAAATATTCAATAAATTCAATATTGCTTTGGTTCAGGTACAAATGGAAACCAATCTGGTCATTTAGCCAGAACTCATTTACCGAACTGTTTTCCTTTGGCAGTAAATTACTGGTAAGTGGATTAATAGAAACTATTTACAGAAATTTATATTATCTGATAATTGGCAAATACTTTGCTGCGGCAGAATTAGGCTATTACACTCGCGCAGATCAGTTCCAGGCATTACCATCATCGAGTATTCAAGGGATTATTGGGCGTGTAAGTTATCCTGTTTTATCAACCATACAGGATGATATACCCCGACTAAGAGAGGCCTATAAAAAGTTAATCAGGAGTACTATGCTAATTACTTTTGTTCTCATGCTAGGACTGGCAGCTTTAGGAAGACCAATGGTTCTGACTCTGATTGGCGAAAAATGGGAACCATGCATTATGTATCTGCAGCTGTTGTGCTTTGTTGGGATGTTCTATCCCCTGCATGCACTTAACTTGAATATGTTGCAGGTACAAGGCCGAAGTGATCTTTTTCTTCGCCTTGAAATCATTAAAAAAATAATGGCAATTCCTGTTATCATTACCGGAGTCATTTGGGGAATAAAAATAATGATCCTGGGGATGATGGTATATACCTTGATAGCTTATTATCTCAACAGTTATTGGTCTGGTCGCTTTATAGGCTATTCGCTTGTCACTCAAATCAAGGATATTCTTCCTTCTTTATTGTTAGCAACTGTAATGAGCTCTGTTGTATTTGCAGAAGGTTTGTTTATCCCAATGCCACCATTGTCTTCCCTAATCATTCAAATGATTACCGGTGTATTGCTAACCTTAGGATTATGTGAAGTATTTCATTTTAAAGACTATCTCTATATAAAGGAAATCGTCAAAGAAAAAATTTTAAAAAAATAAAACAATTACGGATAAGATGAAAACACTTATTGAAGCAGTAGCAACAGAACCTTTGCAAAATACTGTCAAATCAACCCCCGAACCCATTTTTGTTACAAAACCTTCCTTACCACCGCTGGAAGAATTTGCAGAATACCTAAAAAAAATTTGGGATAATAAAATACTTACAAACAACGGCCCTTTTCATCAGCAATTCGAACAGGCCCTTGCAGATTACCTGGGTGTTAAATATATTTCATTATTCACCAATGGTACTTTGGCATTAATAACCGCCTTGCAGGCATTAAAAATTACAGGAGAAGTGATAACAACACCCTTCAGCTTTGTAGCTACTACGCATGCGCTATGGTGGAATGGGATCAAACCCGTTTTTGTCGATATTGAACCTGGAAATTGCAACCTCGATCCCAGGAAAATAGAGGCTGCTATAACGCCTCAAACAACAGCAATCGTCCCTGTTCATGTATATGGGAACCCTTGTCTTGTTAAAGAAATACAAAAAATAGCTGATGCCTATGGGTTAAAAGTAATTTATGACGCATGCCATGCTTTTGGAGTTGAGTTAGACAATAACTCCATATTAAATTATGGAGATCTATCGATACTCAGCTTTCATGCAACAAAAGTTTTTACAACTATTGAAGGCGGTGCTATCATTTGTCATGACGAGAAAACAAAAAAACGGATTGATTTCCTGAAAAATTTTGGATTTGATGGTGAGTTAAGGGTTGTGGCACCCGGGATCAATGCAAAGATGAATGAGGTACAGGCTGCTTTAGGATTACTTCAACTAAAATATATCGAACAAGCAATTTCGAAACGGAAAGAAATCTGTGAGATGTATAGGGAATCACTTTTCGACATCGATGGACTTACATATCTAAATGATATAAAAGGAGTTAGGCACAACTATCCCTATTTCCCAATTTTTATAGACGAAAAAGCGTATGGATCAAGCCGCGATGAGATGAACCAATATATGAATAATCATAATTTTCATGGTCGGCGTTATTTCTACCCGCTAATCAGTCAATTTCCTTCCTACAAAGGATTAGCCTCTTCAGATCCATCAAATTTGCCTGAAGCCGAACTCAAATCTAAACAAGTTTACTGTTTGCCATTGTATCCCGATCTGAATTTTTCAGATGTTAAACAAATCTGCCAGTTAATAAAATCCGCCGGAAAATAACCTGATGGTGATTTAGGTTCGTGATATTTAAAATTATTAAACCGGCCAAAGTATGAAGATTGCAATAATGCAGCCTTATTTTTTTCCTTATATTGGTTACTTTCAATTGATAAATGCATCAGAAAAATTTGTAATACTTGATGATGTCAATTTTATTAAACAAGGTTGGATTAATCGAAACAGAATTCTTGTAAACGGTCAGGATAATTTAATAACCATTCCTTTAAAACAAGCCAGTCAAAATAATTCCATCAAGGAAACCTTTATTTCGGATGATAACAAATGGCAAAGCAAATTATTAAAAACTATTGAATTCGCTTATAAACATGCGCCACAATTTAACAATGTATTTCCAATTTTCGAAAAAAGCATTCAAAATTCAGAGAGAAATATTTCAATTTTTGTACCACATAGCCTCTTGAATTTAACCCAGTTTTTAGGTATTCAAACCCAAATTATTACCAGTTCATCCATTTATAATAACAGTCATTTAAAGGGTCAAGAAAGAATTATTGATATTTGTAAGCAAGAAAAAGCGGATCTGTACATTAACCCGGCCGGAGGAATTGGGCTCTACTCAAAAGAGCAATTTAAAAAACATAAAATAGATTTGCGTTTTCTTATGCCTTTACCCTTTGAATATAAACAATTTTCTAATAAATTTATTCCTTCGCTCTCGATAATTGACATAATGATGTTCCTGGAAAAGAGAGTAATATTAGCAGAACTAAACAATTACCATTTGGGGTGATCTAAAAGGCAGCCTCATTTCCCCTCAAATTCAGGTTATTTCAGTCCAATAAAGAATGCTGATCTATTAATAATATTTGATCTTGTTCAATATACCGGAAATAGCGGGATCAATTTGAAGTATTGGTAAGAAATTGAATTTTCTCATTCTCAAAGTATGAACAATATTTTAGTTTCCGGAGCTAGTGGTATTATTGGCTATGGAATTATGCGTTCGCTTAAGAAATCGGGGTTGGAATTGCGGTTGTTAGGAACCTCAATATACAATGATTCTGCGGCACAAAGATTTTGTGATGTTTTTGAACAAGCACCTCTTACAACAGATCCAGGATATATTGATTGGCTCAATTTGATGATCAGAAAACATCACATTGATTTAATAATTCCCGGAATAGAAGATGACGTTTATAAATGGGCAAATCATCTTTCCGAAATTGAACAAAGTGGTGCAAAAATTATGATGAATAATACTGAGCTGATTCCGGTATGTAAGGACAAGTGGGAATTTTATAAAGCCTCCAGAAAGTACGATATTCAGTATACCATCGAGAGTTCTCTAAATTCAGAATTTAACTTTCTAGTTGATGAATTTGGTTTGCCATTCATTTTAAAAGTACGTACTGGCAGCGCTTCAATTGGCATTGTCAAGGTCGATTCCCATAAAATATTTCTGCAACACCAGCGTAAAATAGGCCCCATTTTAATGGCCCAACCTCTTGTTGGTGATACCGAACACGAATATACAACATCAGCATTTGGTGATGGCAGAGGCAATTTTAGCAGTTTTATAACACTGAAAAGAAAATTATCAAAAGATGGATTTACAGAAAAGGCAGAAGTCGTTTTTCTGGATGAAATAAAAGATGCACTACTCGCTTTGTGCAAGATCTTTAAACCCATAGGACCAACAAATTTTCAATTTAGGATGCATAACGGAGAATTAAAACTCTTAGAGATAAATCCGAGGATCTCATCATCTACATCAATCAGAACAGCTTTTGGATATAATGAATGCAAAATGGCCGTTGAATACTTTTTGGAAGGCAAAGCAATTATTCAGCCTGATATAAAAAGAGGGAAGGCTGTACGGTACGTGGAGGATTTAATTTTTTATGAATAGGTGTGAAAATAGGATTAATATCTGATATACACGGGAATTACGAAGCTCTTAAAGAGGTCCTTTCAGAGCTTGACAAGCTGAAGGTCTCAGAAATTTATTGCCTGGGTGATGTTGTAGGATATTATTCCCAGGTGAACGAATGCTGTGATGAATTACGATTGCGTAATATCCCTTGTGTGATGGGAAATCATGATTGGTATATCGCGAGTGGTGGTTATTGTTCACGATCCCAAAGTGTTAATGATTGCCTTTCCTATTTAAGAGGTGTAATTACTGTTGAGAATATTGAATGGTTGAGAAGCTTCCCTATTCAACGGTTCATTCAGAATATTCATATGGTACATGGCGGCTGGGCAGATCCTATCGATGAGTATCTCAATCCGAATGAAGAGTACTTTTCAAGGATCCAGGGAGATTTTTTCGCTTCGGGACATACACATTTACAATCATTAAACCAATTTACAAATAAAACATATTGCAACCCAGGTTCAGTTGGACAACCACGAGATAATGATCCTCGCGCTGCTTTTGCAGTTATTCATGGCGATAGAATTACCCTTCACAGGGTAGATTATGATATAGAGAAAGTATTTGGTTTAATGCATAAGGCAGGTTTTAATGACCATTATTATAGTTGCTTAAAAACCGGCGCCCCACAATTTTACAGAATACCATAAAAAATTTGAAGATTACACATTGTAACACATGAAGGATTATATCTATAATTTGGGACAGCTTTTTAATCACGTTGCTTCTGAGAATAAATCAAAAACGGCATTGAAATTTATAGATGGACAGGTTGTTTCTTATTCTTATTTGGAATTGCAATCAAATAAAATTGCCAACTATTTATTGGAAAATAATGTAAAACAGCGAGATATCATCGCCATCTTCAACGAAAAAAATACAACCTCATACGCAACTATGCTGGCATGCCTGAAAATTGGAGCGATATATACAAATCTTGATTCCAACAGCCCGGTTGAACGACTTAAAAAGATGATAAGCATATGCAATCCTGTAATGTTTTTTACCCCTGAAAAAACGATAACCATACTGGAAGAGTGTAACTGCGAAAAATCAAAAATTATTGAAATTTCAACGTTGTTTTTTTCGGAAACTTTAAATGGCTTATCTGACAGTTTTCCTCAAGAAAACCATGATGTTACAGGCAATAATCCAGCATACCTAATGTTTACTTCAGGTTCAACAGGCTTCCCCAAGGGGATAACAATTACTCATGCAAATGTTCAGAATTTTATTAATTGGTCAAAAATCACCTACGACACAACCACTGATGATGTTTTCACCAGTATCAATCCAATGCATTTTGACAATTCGGTTTTCGATTTTTATGCTTCTTTGTTTACCGGTGCAAGTTTGATCCCGGTTTCTGAAGAGCTTGCTAAGAATCCCAGGAAACTACTTGATGCATTAAACCCCATCCACCCTTCAATCTGGTTTAGCGTTCCATCCATGTTGGTTTATGCTTTAAAAATGCGTGCGTTTAAAGAATCTGATTTGCCCGATTTAAGGGTCATCTCATTTGGTGGTGAAGGTTTTCCAAAAAGTCAATTACGAAGTTTATGGAAGTTATGGGGAAATAGAGTCCGGTTTATAAATGTATATGGACCCACCGAATGTACTTGTATCTGCTCATCCTATGTAGTTTCTGATCGCGATATGCTTGTTGATGAACTGTTGCCGCTGGGACCAATTGCTCCAAATTTTAGCTTTATTATACTTAATGATGAAGGAAAAATTGTGGACGAAGGACAAATGGGCGAGCTTTGCATATCCGGTCCTAATGTGAGTTTAGGTTACTTTAATAATCCTGAAAAAACAAAAGAAAGGTTTGTTCCTCATCCGAATATTGAGGTTTATAAAGAAATAATTTATAAAAGTGGTGATTTGGTTCGTTATAATAGGACAGAGAACCTATTGTATTTTTATGGAAGAATAGATAATCAGATTAAAAGGATGGGTTATCGTATCGAATTAGAGGAGATTGAAATTGCATTGGGATCAATCAGATATATTGAGGAGAGTGCTGTTATCTATCACAAATCAGAAAATGATAACGGAAAAATTATTGCTTTTATACGCACTGCTATTAAAGACGAAAATAGAATTTTATACGATCTGGCAAAGCTCATCCCTAAGTATATGTTGCCCAATAAATTTGAGTTTTATGATCATCTTCCTAAAAATCTAAATGGCAAAATAGACAGACTTAAATTAAAAGAAAACTGGTCAAAATACGAATGAATCTATTGATTTTTGGCACCGGAAAGATAGCAGAAGCTGTTACCGTCTTATTGGAAAATGATGACAAATATTGTATCAGTGCTTACATATGTGATGATGATTTTGTCTCATCCGAAACATTTTTGGGAAAGCCTGTTGTAGCACTTTCAAAATTTGAAGGTAAATTCAAACCTGATAATTATAAAATATTTGTAGCAGTTGGGTATCAGGATATGAATCAATTGAGGACATCAAAATACAAATATTTTAGAAAACTCGGATTTTCTTTTGCAAGTTACATTAGTCCATCCTTAAAAACAAATTCTTCGATTGGTGAGAATACTATTATTATGGATGGTGCAAATATTCAGCCATGTACAGAATTTGGGAATAATGTATTTGTATGGGGAGGTGCTATGGTTGGGCATCATTCGATTATTGAAGATAATTGCTGGCTGACTGGCGGATGCATGATAGGTGGTTCAACTAAAATAGGTCAAAGTACCTTTGTAGGACTGGGTGCGATGATTGGCCATGCGATAGTAATTGGAGAAAAATGCATGCTGGGTGCAGGAACCCTTACGTGCAAAAGTTTACCGGCGGGGACAGTGCTTGTAACACCCAACACCGAACCACACAGGTTAAATGCAGAACAGTTTACCCGAATGTCAACATGTTTTAAAGTAAAATTATGAATTAAGTAAAGATGGAAAAAATAAATGGAATATTGGTTGAAATTTTTAAAATTACTCCTGAAGAATCTCTAAAAAACCTTGGAATGGATGATGTTCCCCGTTGGGATTCTTTAACACATATGGACCTGATTTTAAAAATAGAAAATGAATTTAAAATTCAATTATCTGGTGATGACATTGCAGATATGACAACATTCGCTGCTATTCGCGAAATAACAGATAAATATTTAAATCAATTTGAAGTTAAATAAAATGGCTAATATAATAATTTTTGGACATAAAGATTTTGCAGAATTGGCTTATTATTTCTTAACGACAGATTCAGAACATACTGTCTCTGCTTTTTGTGTTAATGAGCAGTATTTACCCCAGGAAAGATTTTTTCATAATCTTCGGATAGTCAGCTTTGAAACTGTAGAAAAAGAATTTCCGACTTCTGAATATTCATTTTTTGTTCCGATGACCTATAGAAATATGAATCGTGATCGGGAATTAATTTTCCAACAAGTTAAAGCAAAAGGATATCAAATGATTAGTTACATCAGCTCCAACGCCAAAGTGGCAAAGAATGTCTTAATTGGTGAAAATACTTACATAATGGAGAATGTTACGATACAACCTTATGCCAAAATCGGAAACAATGTCGTTATGGGAGGATGTTTTATAAGTCACCATAGTATCATCAATGATAATGTGTTTATTGCTGCAGGTGCTGTAATTTGTGGCCACTGCATTATAGAAAAAAATACATTTATAGGAGCCAATGCAAGTGTACGCGATTTATCAATAATTGGAGAGTACTCTTTTATCGGACTGGGTTCGATAATATCAAAAAATATGAAATCTTATAGTGTTTATGCAAGTAAACCAGCCGAAGATCTAAAAATTACAAGCCTTGAATTTGAGCAATTGTCTTAAATCAGTTTGTTCTGAATGTAGAATTGGATTACAATAAAAATCTGTAATGCAATCATACAGCCGAAGTGAATACACTCAGTGCCTTCCTTTTAATAACATATAAATATATCAAACATATTGAATATTAAAGATTTACGGATTATAATAACCGGGGCAGGCGCAGGATTTGGAAAAGAAATGGCTTTACGACTTTCAAATCAGGGAGCCAGGATAGCCGCAATTGACATTAATCTGCTTGCATTGCAAGCGTTAAAACAAGACTCACAGAATATTCAAACATGGAATTGCAATGTTGCAGACAATACGCAAGTTGAAAAAACAGTTGACGAGATATTCGATGCTCTTGGAGGAATTGAAGTGTTGATAAATAATGCAGGAATCATGAAAAATTCCCCGTTAGTCAATATTCTTAACAAAGCACAAAAAAGACATTCTGCTGCTTTGTGGGATAATGTGATCTCTGTAAACCAAAGTTCAGTTTTTTACATGGCACGATCATGTGCTGACAATATGATTAATAAACGTTGCAAAGGTGTTATTATCAATATAAGTTCCATTTCAGCACAAGGAAATATCGGACAAACCGCTTACTCAGCTTCCAAGGCAGCGGTTGAAGCAATGACCAAAGTATGGGCAAAAGAACTGGGAAGATTTGGTATTAGATCAGTCGCTATTGCTCCGGGATTTATCGATACTGCAGGGACTCATGATGCCATTGAAGAAAAAATGCTGGCACAATGGATTGAAAAAACGCCGTTGCGACGCACTGGAACTATTGACGAAGTAGTAAAGACAGTACTTTATATTATTGAAAACGATTTTGTTAACGGGGTAGTGATCCCAGTAAACGGTGGTTTGGCAATTTAAATTTTCTATGATAAAAGTAGTAGTCAGAGTATAATATCACTTTTTTATACTTAAGGCTTTTATATTGATGAGTGTTGGTCATAGTGGTGGCTATAAAACATTTAATAACTGAGACTTTAAGTGTGTTGGATAAACTGTGGTCTCTGTCTGATGCAAAAATTCGTTTTAATAGAACATTGGACAAGAAGAGTTATTGAATTAGAAGAATTTAAGTTGATGAGAGACAAAGCCAAAATCTCATAAGACATTCCATTATTTTAATTACGCCTATAATTGTTACCTGTGAAAAAAAAAACGAAAGATGACACACTTATTTGAATACACCCATTTGAATAATAATCCAATGGTTTCGGTTTGTTGTATGACATACAATCAAGAGTCTTTTATTACTCAGTCAATAGAAGGGTTTTTGATGCAAAAAACAAATTTTCCTATCGAAATCATTATCCATGATGATGCATCCACAGATAAAACGGCACATATTATCAAACAATATGCAGAAAAATTTCCAAATTTAATAATTCCAATTTTACAGACTGAAAACCAATTTTCGAAAAGAGAAGTTGGTGTCCTTACTCATCTCGTAATACCCTATTCTAGAGGAAAATACATTGCGTTATGCGAAGGTGACGATTATTGGGTCGATCCATACAAATTGCAGAAACAGGTTGATTTTCTTGAAGCCAATCCTGATTATACCTTTTCAATGGGCAGGGTGGATGTGTTGACACAAAAGACCGGCGAGGTAAATAAAATGAAAGAGTTTGTAAATCCAATAAAGAAAGAAACTTATTCACTAAGGGATTATTTAAAGTCAAAATTTTCACAGACTTCATCCTTTGTATTTAGAAACTCGCCAGAACCTTTTCCTGAATGGTTCTCCCTGGTACACGGAGGTGATCAATCCTTAGTATTAGTTAAAACAGGAAAAGGTAAAATTAAGTATCACAGAGATCTATTCTCCATTTACAGAATAAATGAAGGGAGTATTTCGTTCACCGCAACTTACAATATTTATGAAAATTCTTTAGAAACTTTGAAATACTGGCAGCTCTATTTAAATAATGATTATAAGCTGATTTTTAAAATTAGAAGTTATAACATAAGGCAATATGTGAAATTAGGTAAATGTAAATATTTAATAAACAAGATTATGTGTCGCATGAAAATTAAATGCTCAGCTATAGTGTTAAAGTTTCTCTAGTATAAAAAGTTGATAATACGTTAGACTATCAAACTTAGCGAAATGAATTTAATTGAACTGGTTAATTTAGGTAAGCGGCTATACTATTCCCCTGAGCAGTATGCCAGAAAGTTGGGTGTGAAGATCGGAAACAATTGCAGGATTGGAACCCATAATTTTGGATCTGAACCTTACCTGGTTACAATTGGCAATCATGTGCAAATTACCGATAATGTTGCGTTTTTCACACATGGTGGCGGGTGGGTTTTTCGAAATAAAATACCAGATTTAGATTTTTTTGGTAAAATAATTGTAAAAGACAATGTATATATAGGCTCTGGCTCTTATATTTTGCCTGGCGTAACCATCGAATCAGATGTTATAGTAGCGGCCCGGTCGGTTGTTACAAAGTCAATACCAAAAGGTTTTGTGGTTGCCGGTAATCCAGCTAAAATAATTGGAACAATTGAAGACTATAAAAATAAAATAATAAAGTACAACCTTAAAACAAAGAATCTTTCGACAATTGAAAAGATTAGAGTGCTAAAGAGTGCTGATGAAGCCTCTTTTATTTCAAAACCTTATTTGGATTATCCGGAAAAAAAATCGTAGGGCCATAACCAATTATGCAGATAATTCATCAAGCTCAAAGAATCGCATTGTATATCTACTTTTTTTCGATCAACTTCGAGATGTTTGTACCATTAAACGCAGTCGGATTATCCCTTTCACGATTCACTGGTATTTTGTATCTCTTGACGATAATTCCTGAATTAGAGTCTTTTGTCAGAACGGATAGGATAGGTACTACGTTGCTTCCTGTTTGGGTATATTTCGGCTTTTTAACGATCATGAGTATATCAAATATCAATGAAATATCTAAAGACTATTTTAATATGGTGGTATTTCAAAATATTTTATTTTTTTGGTTTCTGATTAATCATGAGCGCAAGGATTATATGATTATTGAGAGAGGGATGTTCTGTTTTGCATTAGGATCAATCCTGCTATTATTGCTATTCTTTGCAGGAATTGGAGTAGACTATGAGAAAGGTAATCGACTGTCAATGTTTGGTGATAATCAGAATAGCCTTGGAATAAAAATGACTGTGTCCTCAATTATTTTGTTTGTGACTGTCGCACAAAACCGGTTAAATTTTGGGAGTGTCCGATACTTGTTACTTTTGATAATTCCATTCATGCTTATTTTTATTAGAGAGACAGGATCCCGTTTATCAATTATTGCTTTTGTTTTAGCTTTTATTGCAGGAGCTATATTGTACAAGGCTAAGAATTATTTGGTGAAAATCGGCATACTATTTGGAAGTGTCATATCACTTATCTTTATCGGAATCTTGCTATTCCAATCTGAAACCATGATTAACCGATTGGAAAATACTTCAAAATCAGGAGATTTAGGCGAGCGAGATTTAATTTGGAAGACAATTTATCCAATTATTCAAGAAAATCCGATTACTGGTATAGGCAGTACCGGTTATGAATTTCAAACCAATTTAATTTGGGGCAGATATGTGAGTCCGCATAATGTAGTCCTCGAAATACTTTGCTTAACTGGACTTATCGGACTAACTCTATATTTGGCCTTTATGCTTCAAGTGTTTGAACAAGGCTATCAATCTTATAAAAGAAATGGTTGGTTATTACCAGTACTTTTAATAATTCCAATTATGGGGATGCTCCTAAGTAGTCACATGCTTGAGAGCAAAATTGCTTGGTGCATTTTTGCGTATATTGTAAGTAGTTCTGCAATAGCCATAAAATCCCTAAAAAATCCTCAAAACAAATATTCCTAAGTGAGAATTCTTTGTGTAATTGATAGTTTGGGTTCAGGAGGGGCACAGCGGCAATTGGTAGAACTGGCTACTGGGTTTAAAGAAAAGGGACATGACGTGGTTATTTTGACTTATAACTATTTTCCTTTTTACAATCCCATTGTGGAGCAGGCAGGAGTAAAAATCGAATGTTTACACGAGCCTAACTATTTTAAAAGAATTTTTAGAATTAGGTGGTTTATCCGAAAGGGCAAATGGGACATTGTACTTTCATTCTTAGAAACGCCAAATTTCCTTTGTGAGTTAGCCGGTTTACCATTCAGAACCTGGAAATTAGTGGTTGGAGAAAGAAGTGCTGACCCCAAAATTTTGAGTTGCGGAAAACTAAAATTATTCAGATGGTTTCATTTATTAGCCGACTATGTTGTTGCAAACTCAGAGGCGAATATGGTCATAGTAAGGGCGGTAAACATATTTCTTTCTGATGCGAAATGCCGTGTTATCTACAATATTGTTGATTTTAACAAGTGGAAGCCTTCATTAGATTATATTCCAGGAAGGAATAAAAAATTAAAAATTGTCGTCGTTTCAAGTCATCAATATTTAAAGAACTTAAATGGTTTGCTGGAAGCTCTTTCATTGATGAGCATTGAAGAACATAATAAAATTGCAATCGAATGGTATGGAGATAGTATTTCTGCACCATATGTTGATCATTCTATTGTCGAAGCATTCGAAAAAATCGATCGTTATAAGCTTGGAAATATTATTTCTCTGAAACCTGCCACACATGATATTTCAGGAATAATTCAAGTGGCAGATGCAGTAGCTCTGTTCAGTTTTCATGAAGGTCTTCCAAATTCTGTTTGCGAAGGTATGGCGTGTGCAAAACCAATAATTTGTTCGACAGTTTCAGATATTCCAATCCTATTATCCCACGATGCAAATCTTTTGTTTAATCCTGAGGAGCCACAGAATATAAAACGGGCCTTGTGTTACATGATTAATCTTAGCAATGCAGAATTAATGCGAATTGGTTTAATAAATGAAATGATTGCAAAAGAAAAATTCAATAAAGAGGTCGTTGTCACATCTTATTTACAACTATTTGCAAAATGAATATGTCTATTGCAAGAATGGTATCTTCGTTTCATTTGATTGGAGGGAAGGTGATTGACCGCATCCTTATGTACCTCTACCGAAGTCAGTTCTCAGCTTGCGGAAAACATGTCCATTTTTATCCGACAAAATCACAATTCGACTATAAAACAATAGAATTAGGCGACGATGTATATATCGGGCCTGGTGCAATGTTTCTTGCCTCTGACAGTTCTATCAAAATAGGGAATAAAGTTTTATTTGGTCCTAACGTATCCATCATTGGAGGTAATCATTCGACGCATATTCCCGGTAAATTGATGGCAGATTATAAAATATCCGACAAACTTGCTATAGACGATATGCCAATAATAATCTCAGAGGATGTTTGGATAGGTGCCGGTACAATTATACTTAACGGCGTAAATATTGGCAGAGGTGCAATTGTTGCTGCTGGGGCTATTGTAACAAAGAATGTTCCGCCTTATGCTGTTGTAGCGGGAGTTCCGGCAAAAGTAATAAAATTCAGATGGGATGTTATGGATATAATTAGACATGAGAGTTTATTATACTCCAAAGATAAAAGGATATCAAAAGAGATTTTAATTTCTGACAAATACCATTATGACGGAAAATGACTAATACACAGGAGATTTTAAAGCACGCAATGGATATATACTACACACAATCAATACATTAAAGGTTATAAATAGAAAAAAAACAATTAGTGAAAGTAATCCAATTGTTATTCACATTTAGGGCCGTAATTAATTGCCTCTGTTTAAGGATTATCTAATATTGCGGGTAACGCAAATAAAAATCAAAGGTCCGTTAATAATCTTATTGTCACATTGAGAAGCAAGGTTACTACAGTTTTTACTCGAAATGATGAGTGTGAAAAGTAAGTTTTTGAACTTTTTAAACCACGCGAATCCATCAATTGGATTCTCATATTAGATTAAAATCCGTATACAATTATACCATTCCAATTATGAAAATTAGAAATTTTATCTTTGAACCTGTTCTTATACTATTTGTTATCCGTTGCAATATAAATATTATATTACCTGAGCAAGTAGCTGCGGCGGGGCAGTTAAAAGCCGGGACAATAGGTACAATAAGTTATGTATCTACAAAGGGAAATGATAACAACACAGGAACCCTAGCCGCACCCTATCTGACCATTCAAAAAGCAGTTGATTCTGCTATTGCCGGAGACACTATTTATGTCAGGGAGGGAACATATTATCCAACAACAGCAATCACTTTCTATTTGCATAATGGGACAAGTGTTTCACCTATACAATTAATGGCTTATCCTGGAGAGTATCCGGTTATTGACGGAGGAGTATGTACCTCCGCTAATTTGATTTTAACATGGAACAACTATATAAATATGACCGGATTTGAACTAAGAAACGGTACAGGTGCCGGGATTACCATGATCGGGCAACATTGCACTGTGGGACACATGATTGTCCATGATTTTAGTGGAAATGGTATAACGGCCAATGGTGACTATTCGGTTGTTGAAGACTGCCTGGTCTACAACACGGCGATGAGCAATTATGCCAATCCAGGGTCCGGAATAAATGGTTCAGGAATATCTGCGTGCAGAGGTACGCAGACCACAGGAGACATGACCACAGATTATGCGATCATAAGAAGAAATATTGTGCATGATATATGGGGGGAAGGAATTTCAATATTTGAAGCAACCTACAGTACAATGGAAGATAATACTATGTATAATGGATGGTCAGCAAATATTTATATATCGGATGCCACCCATATCCTATGTCAAAGGAATTTAGTATATCAGACCAAAACAATGTTAAACGGTTCTCAGATCGGGATCATGGGAGGTGATGAAAAGTTGACTCCACCTTCATCCTACAATACATTTGTATGCAATATAGTATATGGGTGTACCCGGAACTTTACATTTTGGGGAAGTAATGGTGCTAGTGGAATGAATAATTTTGTAATTGCCAATAACACCTTCGTAAGTGCAACTGGTCCTGCCAATGTGTGGTTAATTAACGCGAACGCTATTAATACCATTTTTAAAAACAACATCGTCTATCAGCCATCCGGAAGTACACCTCCGGTTTATGTCTCGGGGGCAACTCCAGGAATCACCTATTCCAATAATTTATGGCTGAACTACCCAAAATCTCCATATACCTATGTCATAGGTACAGGCGATGTGAATGGCGATCCTTTGTTTGCAAATCTTGCAAGTCCTTATATTGCTGAATCATACCAACTAAACGGCAGCTCTCCCGCGATTAACAAAGGGGTCAATGTCGGATTAACATCAGACTACCTTGGCAATCCAATTACCGGACTGCCGGATATCGGTGCATACGAATACCAGGGAGCTTTGAAAGTTACTAATTATAATGTACAAGCCTGTGCAACAGCCACCAGGAATGACTGCGTAACAGACTTCACGGGGTCGACTTTTGATACCATTGCTGCCAATAAAATAGCTCCATAGCAAGCCCGTCCTCAGCCGACAGTCTTACTACGAATGATCTGAGTGCCAATAAGCAGGCTTATTCCAATTCAAATGGTACTTGCACCACGATTATGTAAACTCTGGAGCGATTAGTAATAACGGAGTAAATATTGGCAGGGGTGCAATTGTTGCTGCAAGATTTGTTATCGCAAAGAATATTCCACCTTATGCTGTTGTGAGAGGAGTTCCGGCAAAAGCCATAAAATTCAAATAGGATATCACTGATATAATGAGATATGAGAGTTATTTTACCTCAAGATAAAAGGATATCAAAAGATATTTTTTATTCCGAACAAATACTTATATGACGCAAAATAAAAAATTGAAAGTTTTACTGGTATCACCGTCTCCACCACCAGTTGGAGGTATACAAAGTTGGAGCGTTGCGGTTTTGGATTATCTTATAAGTCAGGACCAAGTAGCATTTAATTATATTGATACCGTTGCAAAATACAGAGGCTATTTTGAAATGGGACTTTACAAACGTATGATTGCGGGAATTCGACTAACAATTGATGTGGTCAGGGCTATTACAAATACAATTCATGAAAGCAATCCCAGTGTAATTCATCTGACTAGTAGTGCATCATTAGCACTTTTTAAGGATTATCTAATCTTAAGGAGGGCAAGAAAATTCAAAATACCAGTAATTATCCACTGGCATTTTGGACGAATTCCCGATTTGTCAACCAAAAAAAACTGGGAGTGGTGGTTAATTTATTATTTGATTAAGAAATCGGCCTATTCAATAGTAATTGATGACCATTCTTATAAAACATTAATTGAGAAAGGATTTAAAAATGTTATAAATATTCCAAATCCAATATCAATTGAATTGGAAAGAAAGGCTAGAAATCTGCAATTATATTCCAGTGAAAGAAGAGCAGGCAGGTTGGTTTTTGTTGGACATGTTGAGCGAGCCAAAGGGGTGTTTGAACTTGTTGAAGCATGTAACTCGATAAGTGAAGTCAAAGAACTCTTGATTATAGGACCTTACGAAAATGATATAAGAGATGAACTAACTAATTTGTCTCGAAGGAGAGAAAATGGCATTTGGTTAAAATTTTTCGGAAGTCTTAATAATAATGAGGTACTTGATCATTTGGAAAGTGCCTCTGTAATGACTCTACCGAGTTACACTGAAGGATTTCCTGTTGCTATTATTGAAGCGATGGCCATGGCATGTCCTGTAGTAGCGACCAATGTTGGAGCTATCCCTGAAATGTTGAATATAAATGGAGACTCACCTTCGGGATTATGTGTTCCCGTAAAGGATAGAGATGCTCTAAAGGCCTCAATCAAAAAAGTATTGTACAACAAGGAAATAGCGATAAAGTACGGGCGTAATGGATTGAATAGGGTGATGGAAAAATACACCATTGATAAAATATTTAAAGAATATAAGGTTGTTTGGCAAACAGCGGTAGAAAATTCCAAGCTGTAGATTAATAATTCAGATAAGTAGAATTCCAATATTTACTTCTGAATTTCCGCTTGAACCCACTTTCTCTTCAAAAACATCCTGCTATTTGTCAGGAGAAATTTCAAAAAATAACGTTGTTTTGGTAATTTGTCCGAACCCATATCGGCCCCTATGTAATTTCACAAAAAAAGAAAGCCCTTCATTTAAAATAATGTCGTAGACTCATATACTTGTCCTGAATCAAAGTTGTATGACCGTTTTAGTCTTAGTCAATAGTGTAAATTGTTCATTGAACGCAACTATTATGAAATTGATGTAATATACATAAGTGCATGGCCATTATTTGCGCAATTCCATATCTAATGTACTGCTAAAAAATCTCATATTAAGATAATTAATCATGTTCATGTTATTTATCAGGAATCCCATAAAAATAAACTTTATGCTCCTGTAAAGCAATTAATCGATCGTTCTTATTTCCAATTGATAAATATGTTTTAACTAATTCCAATCATAATTATTGCGATCTCCGGGAAAATGAAGGACTATCTGATTCGCACAAAATAATTGTAAAAAGTGAAAATCGCTGTCGCCACAATTTGGCAAGACGAAGAAGATTATATCAATTGTAATCGTCAAAACAAAAGAATACTTAGCACGAATAATCTAACATTTGAATTTTTGATCGAGAGTTTTGCTTGCGCGAAATTGTCAGGAACAAAATTGGTAGTGGCAGGATCTGTCACGATGAAAAATTAATGCCAAATTCTAAGTAGAATGTTAATGATTCAAAGATAGAATTTATTAATATTCAAGCTGGTAATCCCGTAAAAAAATTAAAATTTGGCGTAGTATATTCTTCCTTTAAAGAAAATACGGGACAAGCTACAATCAAATAGAAACTATGCTAAAATAAATTAAATGTCAAAAATACTGATTGTAGAAGCTAATTTTCCACCTGAACCTGTAGTTGCGGCTAAAGTTGCTATCGATTTAGTTTCTACTCTATCGAATAATCATCAAATCACGGTTTTGTGTCCCAAGCCAACAAGGCCCTATGGTTTTGATTTTTGTTCTGCAAAAATCCCTATTGGAAAATTTGACCGTGTTGAATTGAAATCCCATACTTGTCCCCAATCTTCATTCATGGGGCGCTTTAGGGAAAATTACAGTTTTGGCATCGAAACAGCAAAATACATTCACGAACACCATCGCGAAATTGATACTATTTATGCAGATTCATGGCCTTTGTTTGGGCAATACTTTCTCGTTCGCGCTGCTCAGAAATACAATTTGCCAATTGCAATTCACATACAGGATGTGTATCCTGAGTCTTTGACAAATAAGCTCGGCTTATTTTCGGGAATTGCCAATTTTGCATTAGCACCATTAGATAAATATATTTTGAAAAAATCGACATCAGTGATAGTTATCTCTGATTACATGAAAAAGTATTTGGGTATCACGCGAGGAATTTCCAAAGATAAGATAGCTGTGGTTATAAATTGGCAGGATGAATTTTCCTTTTTAGACTATATGGCAGATAAAATTGAAGCAGACAAATTTACTTTTATGTATTTAGGTAATGTTGGACCAGTGGCAGGCATTGATTTATTAATTGATGCCTTTGTTAAGGCAAATATTCATAATTCAAGATTGGTAATTTCAGGCTCAGGATCTATGAAAACGGGATTGATGAAAAAATCAGCAGTGTATAAGGAGCATGATATTCAGTTTTGGAGTGTGCCTGAAGGGAAAGTCCCGGAAATTCAAAATAAAGCAAATGTATTGTTACTACCTATAAAAAAGGGGGCAGCTTCTAGCTCCGTTCCCTCCAAGTTACCTGCTTATATGTTATCAGCAAAACCTATCATTTGTTGTGCGGATTTAGATTCTTATACTGCTCAGTGTATAAGAGAAGCAAAATGCGGTAACGTCGTAGAACCAGAAACTGTTGAAGAATTATCAAAAGCTCTTACGGCTATAGCAAATCAAAATATTTCAGCCTTGATTGAAATGGGGAAATCCGGTCGTAAATATGCGCTCGATTTTTTTTCCAAGGAGATAAATCTAAAGAAGTTGGTTGCAGTAATAGAAGATACATTAAAAAAATAGCTGTAAGTCAGCAGATATGTTATTGGCCTCCATTATTTAACTTCATCACCTCTAAATTTTCGTATTAAATATCTCATAATCTGAGCAATATGGAAATACCAACACACAGAAGATCACTATTCTATTTTGATTAACACGTATGTTATATTCTAAAATTTTCAAACGCATATTCGATATTATGCTTGCAATTATAGTTTTTCCTTTTTTTTGTATTATCACAATTACCGTATCTCCTTTTATATATTTTTCTGATAAAGGAACAATTTTTTATGCTGCAAGAAGAATTGGTCAAAATGGAATATCCTTCAAAATGCTCAAATTCAGAACGATGATTAAAAATGCTCCAGACATTCGGTTAAAAGATGGTTCGACATATAATTCAGCGGATGATCCAAGATTAACCAAAATAGGGCGAATGCTTAGACGCACAAGTATTGATGAACTTCCTCAAATAATCAATGTGCTTATCGGTGATATGAGTTTTATTGGCCCGCGTCCTGACCCTGTAGATTGGATCGACAAATATACTGAGGAAGAAAAGATATTCTTAACTGCTAAACCGGGCATAAGTGGCTATAATCAGGCATATTTTAGAAATTGGTCCGATAGCGCTACAAAATTAAAAAACGATGTGTTTTACGCCAGGAATATTTCTATTGTATTAGATATTAAAATCATGCTGAAAACTTGTCGTACTATTCTTCTCCATCAAAACTTATATGTAGACGAATCAAGAAAATAATACCGCAGTATGAAAGAAATTGGAAGTGAATTTTCTCTGGGCGCGAGTAAGGAGTTTTATTTTAATCGGATCAATAAATTTGGGAAAAGTCATATATTCTTAAGATGTGGCAGAGACGCACTAGGATATATAGCTGATTTGGTGATAAAAAGATCAAGGGTTATATTAATGCCTGCGTATTGCTGCGATTCAATGGTTGAACCATTCGTAATTCGGGGGTGGAAAATAAAATATTATCCTATTAGCAAAGATCTTTCTGTCGATATTCCATATGTCATAAATGCTTATGAAAACTATCAGCCCGATTGTTTATTATTGATGAATTTTTTTGGTATTTGCAATTCTCAAAAAACTGTAGGTTCAATTAAAATTAAATGTCCGTCCCTTCAAATTATCGAGGATATTACGCATACGCTATTTGACATTGAAGCACTCTATACGGAACAGGTTGATTATTATATTGGTAGCATTAGAAAATGGATGGGAATCATTGATGGTGCCCTTATAATTTCTACCAAAACTGATATGCCTGGCGTTTTGTATGTAGAAAGTGAATATGTAACCCTTCGCAGAAAAGGTTTGAACCTTAAAGAAGAATATCATCGATCAAAAATTCCATCCCAGAAGTTGATATTTCGAGATATTTTGTCGGCAGCTGAAAAATCATTAAACCAGGGAAAGACGCCCTATTCAATTTCTCCGGATTCAAAATATATGCTTTATAACCTAAATGTCGAGCCTTTGAGAATTGGCCGAAAGAATAATACAAACATTTTATGGAAATTATTGAACAGAATAGCAGAAATAAATTATCCTGAAAATATTGAAAAAATATTAACAATTACCCCTTTTTCTATTCCAATCCTTATAAAGAATAGAGACTATATTCAGCGCGAGATGGCTAAAAAGGGGGTCTATGCAGCTCAGTTATGGCCTTTAAGTAAAGATGCTAGAAATATATCTCCCTTTGCTGCCGAAATGGAAAGAGAAATGCTTTCGATACCTATCGATCAAAGGTATCTTCCCCAGGATATGATTTATGTTTACAATGTAATCAGGAAGTCAATTTACTCATAATAAATGAAAAAACTTTTAATAATTGGAGGTGGAATTTTACAGATCGCGGTAATAAAGAAAGCAAAGGAAATGGGTGTTTATACCGTTGTTACGGATGGTGATCCAAATGCAATGGGCTTGGTTTTAGCCGACAAACCCTATATAGTAAATATTTTGGATAAAGAAGCAGTTCTGATTATTGCTCAAACTGAGAAAATAGATGGAGTGATTCATTCTTGTTCAGAGGTGGCGATGCACACAATGGGCTTTATTAATGATATGATGGGACTTAGTGGTATAGGCTTGGAAACTGCAATCAAGGCGACAAACAAGGAAAAAATGCGCCAAGCATTTAGTGTTTCCAATGCACCCTCTCCGGTATCAAAGGGAGTGGCAACCAAAGAGGAGGCATTAATAAAAATTAAAGAATTTAATGGTGATATTATTGTGAAGCCTTCCCGCAACAGTGGAAGTCGTGGCATAACCTATTTACACAAAAACCCAAATGAAAGGGATATAATTGCAGTATTTAATCGTGCGATTGAAAATAGCTATGATGCCTCTGTTGTGATTGAAGAGTATATTGATGGTCCCGAATTTAGTGTGGAAATAATTATTTGGAATGATGAACCACATGTAATTACAGTGACAGATAAGATTACAAGTGGAAGCCCGTATTTTGTAGAACTTGGGCATAGCCAACCAAGCCAATATTCAATTGAAGAACTAAAACTTGTTAAAGATGCCGCAATTTCAGGATGTAAAGCTTTACAATTAGACTGGTGCGCTGCACATGCTGAAATTAAACTCCGAAATAATAAAGCATATATTGTGGAAATTGGAGCTCGACTTGGCGGGGACTTTATCTCCTCCGAATTGGTGCATCTTTCTACCGGTATTGACATGGTAGCAGCGGCAATTCATTTAGCGTTAGGTATAGAACCTGATTTAACCCCTAGACACGCTCCTCAAGGAGCCGCGATAAGGTACTTTACGCCAAAACAAGGTAAGATATCTAAACTGTCCTTCAATAAAAAAATAAAATATAATCCGCATGTATATCAGTTGGTGGTGTATAAAAGCGTAGGGGATGTTCTCCCAGAGATAAAATCGAGTTTAGATCGTTCAGGACATATAATTACAACAGGAAAAAATGCGAAGGAGGCGATTGTGAATGCGGAACTAGTTTTGAATCAGATTGGATATAAAATAGAAATGGTTTAATCATAAAATCTACTAAATTCAACCGAGATGGATTACAAAATAATCCACAATTAGCACAATCAATATTTAGCGGATATCGATTTAGATGCATTTCATGGATTTATTTTGTCCTCATTGGGAACAAGATTTATAAATAGTTATAAGAGGGCCACTTTAAGCAGCGAGGAGACCATCGCTGTTTGCGAAGATGAAGAACAAAAGGCCAGGTTCAAGGGATTGGAACCAGATGGGTCTAATCAATGGGTTAACATAAACGAATAATTTGTCATCATCTTTTTCAAATCATATTTCAGGATCGGGTCCTTCTTTTTAATAATCCTAAAGCTTTATTGCAATTGTTTATAACCTTAAATAAGATATCCCCTAAAATAATAAGATAGGAAATAAGCCGAATTGATTGCAATAGGTGTTTCTCAGACATCCAAAGGAATAGGAGTAAGTAAAGATTTGATAAAAGAATTTGAATAATAGGCAAAAATAAAGATTGAAAAAAAAATACGCTAACGACTGATGAATATAATAATGGTGAGGTTCTTGCGTTCTGCCTCCATACCGGTTTTAAAGTATTATGAAATGACCTCCTATCCTCATAGAAGGATATGCAAACCTATAAAGAACCTGGAAGGACAAATAAATACTTTATCAACTTTAAATAAAATCCTATGAAACCAGTATCGCTTAAAAACAAGTTTTTGAATGGAAATAATTTCATCGGATTTATTTCCAGTTGCAACAAATTAATATCATTTTTTGTGAAATATTTATATTTATCGACAATAATCATAGGGCTTGTGCTGACTTTCGGTTCTTGCAGATCGACAAAAAACATGAAGATTTTCAAGGATGCGCTTAAAGAGATTCAACCTGTTGCCTCGCAACGGGCTCCCGAATACCTTATTCGAGCTGATGACAACCTGTATGTCGATGTCCAATCAATGAACCAAGAAGTAAATCAGCTTTTTAGCCCATCAAAATCAATTAATAACAGCGGAGGAACCCAATCGGACTACGGGCAAGCTTCAAGTCAATACCTGAATGGATATCGCGTTGATCAAAAAGGATCGATTCTATTGCCGGTTATCGGAGAAGTGAAAGTTTCCGGAATGTCTGAGGAGACTGCCAAGATTTCTGTTCAAAAGAGAGTCGATGAGTACTTTAAAGGGGCTACTGTAAAGGTAAAGATATTGACCTATAAAGTTACTGTTTTGGGAGAAGTGAAGAATCCAGGTGTTTACTACAATTATGATAAAAGTATTACTATTCTGGAGGCCCTGGGACTGGCTAATGGGACCACTGATTATGCCAGTATAAAAAAAGTGCTGGTCTTGCGAAATACACCTTCCGGCTCTATGAGTTACCGTCTGGATTTAAGGGTAAGCAGCACAATGACCTCTGAGGCTTTCTATCTCCTTCCCAATGATGTGCTCTATGTTGAACCTGACAAGTACAAAAATAACTACATTAACACTTCAGTATTTTCCATTACTCTGGCAGCATTTACTACGGCTGTACTTATACTAAGCTATATCAATAAATAAAAATTTCAACTCTTATCCAATGAAACCAGAAACTGACAATTCTGCGAATTATCCGGAACCATATAGCCCAATTGATTTAAGAAAATTCTTGAATCAATTAATTCATATATGGTACTGGTTTGTCATTTCCCTTATTGCATGTCTCATAGCAGCATGGTCGTATAACCACTATATGCCTCCTGAATACAGCATTCACTCTTCCCTGATTGTTAATGAATATGAGAGTGGGATTAAACGGTTAAGCCTGTCACAAGGACCCGGAATAGACCGGAATATTGATGTACTTGGCCAGGATCATGCAGGCCGGCTCAAATCCCACTTGATAAATATTAATACGCTTCAGAGCCTTGGATGGAATACCTCCTGGTATAAAAAAACACCCTTTTATAATGAAGACCTTTATAAACATGAGCCTTACAACCTGATTCTGCTTTCGGGCAAAGCAAACTTGAAAAATATACCTGTGCATATTACACGTATTTCCGATATTGAATATCAAGCAGATGTAGAATTTACAACGATAAATCAACCTTTTCCGGTAAAATTTTCTCAAAGGGAGAAATTTGGAAAACCCTTTGAAAACAGCTACTTTGGGTTTATTCTCGAAAAAGGGAAAGGGAAATTCATGTTGGAAAATGATGTTTATTTTATAATCCATAATCTGGATAAACTCGCATCGAATTATCAAAAGAAATTGAAAGTTGTTTCCAACGAGAAAAAACCTGACCTGATGGAATTACTTTTGGCTGAAAATAATCCCGAACGCGGAGTTGATTTTCTGAATCGATTGGAGCAGACCTATATTGAATATGGACTCGCTGAGAAAAACAGTGTCGCAGAAAATACGATCAAATTTATTGATAACCAGTTGGCCAGTGTTACCGCCACTTTATCCAATTCGGAGAATATGTTTACCAATTTTCGTGCTCAAAATAAGTCTGTGGATGTTAGCCAAGAGAGCGGCCTGGCGATTCAAAAACAGGAAACATTGGAGTCAGAAAAGGCGGGTCTGGAAAGCCGTCTGGAATATCTGCGTAATCTCCGCAATGATCTGAATGATTCAAGACAGATGAAGAAGGCTATAGTGCCTTCTGTTATTGGGATTACTGATCAAACCTTAAATAATTTGGTTACTAAACTGAGTGATCTTTACAGCAGGCGCGAAGTTCTTTCATTTTCAGTTCAGGAGAAGGCTCCTTCATTAATCCTTTTAGATAAGGAATTGCAATTAACTCAGAATCTTATGACCCAAACAATTAATACACTTCTTGCGGCAACAGAAACGGATATAAAGAATATAGTTCGGAGAACCGGAGAATTTAGTTCTCAGCTATCTCTTTTGCCAAAAACAGAACAGCAACTAAGTTCTCTTAAAAGAAGTTTTGATCTGAATAATGAATTATACACTTATCTTTTAAAAATGCGAGCAGAAAGTGCCATTACCTATGCTTCAAACCAACCGGATGTAAAAGTATTGGATCCGGCACGAATGGAAACGGTAATCAGAACAAAACCAATGTCAAGTATAAACTATTTGCTGGGGATTATTTTAGGAATTTTCTTGCCGCTAAGTATTCTTTCATTTAAAAATCTTATTAACAGCTCTATACAATCATGTGAAGAGATTGGAAGAATGACCAAGCTGCCGATTGCCGGGATGATTATGCATAACACGAGCCAAAAGTATATGGCCGTCATTGATAACCCGCGGTCTAATGTCACTGAATCCTTCCGTCTCCTAAGGACTAACCTGAAATATTTACTTAGCGGGGAGGACAAGAAAGTCATAGCAGTGCAATCGACAGTTCCTGGAGAAGGTAAATCTTTCGTTTCAATGAATCTAGCCTCCATACTGGCTTTGAACAACCTTAAAGTTTTACTGGTTGCTGTAGATATGCATATGTCAATCTTGCATAAAGTCCTGGAATCCGAAAACAAAAAAGGGCTAAGTACTTATCTGAGCAATCAGGATCTGTTTGAGGATATAATCGAAGCAACCCCCATCAGCAACCTAAAATATATTTCATCCGGTCCCACTCCTGTAAATCCTGCAGAACTGCTTGACAATGGAAATTTTGAACGTTTTATGCAAGAGGCAAAATCAAGATTTGATTATATTGTACTGGATAGTCCACCTGTTTCTCTGGTCACCGACGGAATACTAGCCGGTCGTTTTGCAGATGTGAACCTGTTTGTGATCCGTTTCGGGTACAGCAGAAATGACCAGCTCAAATTTATAAACGAACATGAGACCAAGAAAACAGTTCCGAACATTGTATTGGTATTAAATGATGCTGATAGAGACAATTTCGGGTATGGAAGTTACTACCATCGCAAGAATAATGGTTATTACAGAAAATAAAACTGCATTTATTATATGTTAAAGCGGATTTTCGATCACAACTGTTCTGTATTTTCCCTGTTATTCTTAATGCCTTTGGCAATTTTATTACATTATCTCACTAGTGTCCACTAAAAAATTTTAATAATCATTATAACAAGTTGACGTTATGAAAAATACAATCTATTTTCCGTGTCCACGATTTGAATTTTTACTTTTGAGTTTAAAAGTAAAAATGAGTTATGAACAGCGGAAAATATGTATTTGCACAACTTATTGAGTTTCTTCCACAAAAAACATTTCAACGTATCGTTATGAAATACCAAGGTGACAAATACATTAAATCGTTCAGCTGTTGGAATCAGCTTCTGATTATGATGTTCGGTCAACTTGCTGGTTGCGAAAGCCTTCGAGAACTGGTTTGTATTATATCTGCTCACGCTCCCAAAACTTATCATCTTGGATTCGGCAAGTCTGTGATAACCCGAAGTAACCTTGCGAAGGCCAATGCAAACAGAGAATTCAATATTTTTGAGGAATTTGCCTATAAGATGATAGCTATCGCTCAGGAAAAGCGTATTTCTAAAGACTTTGAGATTGCTGGGCGATTCTACGCCTTTGATTCCACGACCATTGATTTGTGTTTGAGCCTTTTCTGGTGGGCAAGCTTTCGCAAAACAAAAGGGGGAATCAAGATGCACACGCTTTACGATGTAGTCACTCAGATTCCTGCTTTTCTTCATATTACCGAGGCTAAGGTTCATGACATGAATGCTATGGATGAAATCCCTTACGAACCCAATGCCTACTATATCTTTGACAGAGGATATTTTGACCTGGCGCGCCTTTTTAAAATAGATATAATCGGATCCAATTTTATCATCAGGGAGAGAGGTAAACTTCAATACGAAATCATTGAAGGTGAAGACCTTCTTGATTCTTCTGACAATATCATCTATGATCAGACTATACGACTTACAGGACAACAGACCATTAAAAAATATCCCATCCTCCTTCGACGTGTCGGATATTACTCGGTGGAGCGGAGCACAAGAGAACTTTCACTTACCTGACCAACAACTTCGATATCAAGGCTAAACATATTGCGTTGCTGTACAAAAAAAGATGGCAGGTGGAATTGTTCTTTAAATGGATCAAGCAGCATTTGCATATTAAATCCTTTTGGGGCGTTACTGAAACAACTGTCAGAATCCAAATCTATGCGGCTATTACAACCTATTGTCTGGTTGCCATAGTCGAGCATGACCTTCGTCTTGAAAGAAGTACGTTCGACGTACTCCGTATCCTCAGTATGTCGCTTTTCGACAAAACACCCATCAGAGAACTCTTTCATAGAGTAGAAGAGGTGGATTCTATAACAAATAACAGGCATGTACAATTATGCTTAAATTTTTAGTGGACACTAGTGACCTTACATATGTAAATGATCAATCATTTATTGGTGATATCCGATTATTCAAAACACTAAACTCAATTCTGGCCAAATCAATACAATGAATATACCATTCACAAAAATATCTCTTGCAGGTAATGAATCTAAGTATATCAATGAAGTTTTACAAAGCGGGTGGCTGACAACTGCAGGTATGACCTTAAAATTCGAACAGTTGTTTGCTGAATTTGTCGGCGCAAAATATGCCTGTGCAGTTAATTCATGTACAGCAGCCCTCCATTTAGCTGTAGAAGCTATTGGAATCGGTCCGGGAGATAAAGTTTTGGTGCCGACCCTCACATTTACTGCATCTGCTGAAGTCATCCGGTACATGGGAGCCGATCCTGTCCTTATTGATGTCGAATACGGTACAGGTCTGGTTTCACCTGAAATACTAAAGAAAGCGATAGCAGAGAACCCAACAGCTAAAGCGCTAATTCTAGTTCACTATGCCGGACAGGCAGCGAAGATGAAGATTCCAGGAAGTGACGGGATACTCGATTTGTGTCGTAAGCATCAATTGAAAATAATTGAGGACGCTGCTCACGCATTCCCAACAAAGTTTGAAAACCAGTTTATCGGATCCTTTGGAGATATTACTTGCTTCAGCTTTTACGCAAATAAAACAATTACAACCGGTGAAGGGGGAATGTTTGTTACAAATAATAAAGCTTTTTATCAAAGAGCTAAAATAATGCGGTTGCATGGTATTAACCGAGATATCTGGGATCGGTTCACTTCAGCCATTCCATCCTGGGAATATGATGTCGTTGAGCCCGGATTTAAATATAATATGCCGGATGTTAATGCGGCCCTTGGCTTGGCCCAATTAGAACGGGCTGAACAACTTAGACTATCAAGACAGCATTGCGCCCAATTCTATTACCAGGAATTGTGTGATTTAACAAATATAGATCTGCCTATCTGTTTCGGTCCGCTCGAACATCATGCATGGCATTTATTCCCAATCATTATTCTTCCACAAGCGCCAATGTCACGAGATAAATTTATAGAACATATGATTGATAAAGGAATTGGAGTATCAGTTCATTATAAACCTATTCACCGGATGACTTATTATAAAAAAACTTACAACCTAAATCCTCAAAATTACCCCAATGCAGAAAGGATATGGCAGGGTACTGTTTCCTTGCCTATTTATCCGGACCTTTCTGATACGGGACTGGAATATGTTTGTCAGACAGTAAAATCACTGCTCAATAACAAAGCCTCCAAAATTCTCATTAAGAGAAAGGATTCTGCCGGCCTAAGTGCACCATAAATACGCCGGAATATAATCTAAGAGAGTAGTTTTATTACCGAAATTTGATTGACATGAAAAGATTTTTAAAAAACCTACTCCTCCATTACTTCTTACCCAAATGGATCGTCTTGGTATACGATTTATCCGTGATTGGGGTAGTCTGTATTTTTTCCTCTTTCCTGATCCAAAATTTTTCGATTGAAAATAATGAACTTAAAGCCATATACCAAAAAGCTACCGTAAATATACTGATCTTATTAGTAGTTTATCTTTTTATCAAACCACATCACAATATTATCAGGCATACAACTTTAAAAGGCTTTTCGTCAATAATATCAGCTAATATTATAGGTTCTGTTGGGTTATTTGGTATCACTTATATTTTAAGAAATGAATCATTTGCAACTGATTATCTCCTACCCTATCCGGTAATTACTGTTAATTTCTTTGTTACCGTCTTTATTCTGTTCAGCTCACGTTTAATCATTAAATCCACTTATCATTTTCTGTTTCAAAAATCTGAATCAGGACAGAATACCATGATATTCGGAGTGGGCAGAATGGGAATGATTGCCCACAATATTCTTGAGCGGGAAAATCTTCTAAGTTATCATGTAGTCGGCTTCATTCCTGACAATTTAAATTTACGTGGGAAAAGAATAAATGGAATCCCTGTGTATTCTGCGGGCCAGGCCATCGATCATGTTTTAGCGAAGAAAAAAGTTAAGGAAATTATAATAGCAGTTGGTTCATGGGAAATAGCCCTCGAACGCAAACAAATATTTGTCAATTCATGCCTGGAAAAAGGACTGAGAATTAAGGAGATTAATGATGTTAATTCCTGGATCAAAGGATCATTGGAGAAAGTTAAAATCCAAAACATCAGGATAGAAGACCTTCTTGGCCGCGAGCCAATTTCAATTGACATACAAAAAATTTCGGCAGAATTAAACGGGAAGCGGATATTGGTAACCGGTGCGGCAGGATCAATCGGATCAGAAATTGTACGAAAATTATTGCTTTTTAATCCCGGAATAATAATCATGGTTGATCAGGCAGAATCTGCACTTTATGACCTTCATAACGAACTTTTGGCAAGTTTTGGAAACATAAATGTTAAAGTCATCGTCGGGAATGTTTCAAATGAAAATCGGATGAGAAAATTATTCGAAATCTACGAGCCAGAAATTATATTTCATGCCTCAGCCTATAAGCATGTCCCGTTGATGGAGCAACACCCATATGAAGCAGTTAAAACAAATATAGGGGGAACAAAAATCGTAGCAGACCTTGCAGTAGAGTTTAAGGTAAAGAAATTCGTCATGATTTCAACCGATAAAGCAGTTAATCCCACCAATGTGATGGGTGCCTCAAAACGAATTTGCGAGATTTACATTCAATCTCTGTCACAGTTGCCAGAGATGAAAACCCAGTTTATCACTACACGGTTTGGAAATGTACTGGGTTCAAATGGATCAGTAGTTCCACTTTTCAAAAGTCAGATTGATCGGGGTGGACCGGTAACAATTACCCATAAAGAGATTTCCAGGTACTTTATGACAATCCCTGAAGCCTGTCAATTGGTACTTGAAGCAGGATTTATGGGTAATGGCAGTGAAATCTATGTTTTCGACATGGGTTCGCCAATAAAAATCTACGACCTCGCTGAAAAAATGATCTACCTTTCGGGATATATTCCACATAAGGACATTAAAATTGTGGAAATTGGTTTGCGGCCAGGCGAGAAACTTTTTGAGGAGCTATTCTCCTCCAAAGAAAATTGCAAACCCACCCATCATGAAAAAATTAACATTGGAACTGTCAGAAAATACTCCTACTACGAAGCAAATGAACAAATTAAATCGATGCTTGAAAATATGGAGACAGAGACTGATGACAGGATTGTAGCACGAATGAAGGTGTTGGTGGCCGAATTTATTTCTCAAAATTCAGTATACGAAAAGCTCGATATAGAGATTCCTGCCGCCGGATACAAAAATTAACTATCATAAGGTCTATCATTCTTTCACTTACAGATATCCTCCGATTATCACAGATTAAAAGATCAAAAGAACTAACGAGCAATAAAAATTATATGGTGTTATATTTTCTTAATTGAAGGTAAGATTTCTAATTATTCATAGTTCTTAACAATTCCAATGCCGGTCGTTTTGACCGGCTTTTTTTATGCCCTGTTGAAAAAAATTCAAATCAATTGGTCAAAAATAGCATTCATAATAATCATATTATTAATAATATGAAATGTCATATTCTGACTATCTGCCAAATTCAGGATTCATGGCTTAATTACTCAGGAAGACAAGGCAGCTATTTGATTTCTGTTCATCATTTTAAACTGTTGTCTCCTCCGACAGCCTTCCGATACAGGATCATATCAGACTCCCGGGTTGATCACAAATACCTACGATCACATGGTTGCGTAGGATATTTTCAATCCAGCTGCGCGTAACGATGCCTGACACATAAGATATTTTGGTGTGTTGCACGTTTTAGATGAGTTTAATAATTTTCTATAGCAATCATTATTGAGCATTACTTCTGGTGCGTTCAAATTGGTTGTTAGATAAATCATATTGTTCTTTGAAATCATGATTGACTTGTATTTCATTAAGAACCACTTTTTTATTGAGGTTTTGTCAAACGCTGAAATGCCCAATATGATTATCGTTTCATAGATGGACAAATTGCTAATATATAGTATGTGACTTAAGACAATTAATTCACTCCAGAATTGATTTTTTTATATTCAACTCATTGTTCCGGAAGCTACAGGGAAAGTTTTTCAAATTAAATGTCCAGATCTTTATTAGGAACTCTAAAGATAGGTTCTTTACATCGAAGAGTAACACGATTCGTCAAAAATGCGCTTTTTACTCCATCCAAAAACTCGAATCTGGATCACCTAAGCGATCCAATCCAGAAATCGGGCCAATTGAAACCGTCAAAATTAAGTCAAAATCTGTGAAGTTGAAATATTTCAAATTAATTATTTCTGATGGAGCAATTTTCTATAAACGATAAAATAACACAATAATAATCAACCATAATAACTATATTTTAGAATTCTTATGCTATGAAATCAATGTTTGCATAGGTATCTTATTTTAAAAATTATAGCATTATGTTGCTTTTAAACCAGTCTTCAAGTAATTATCAATAAAATATACAATATTGATAATTATCCCTGAATATCAGTAAATTAGATTTAGTATAAATTACTTACTCTGCGTATAAAATATATTTACAATCATCTAATCAACCAAAAAATAACCTACATTTGAAACCGCAATCAAATGTTTAGAGTTAACTATTTTTACATGAATTAGCTAAAAGAAAATATTTATTTACGCTTCGCAATCTATTTTTACTTATTCTGTTTTTTTATCATGTTGATTGGAGATTTCTTATGTCCCCACGTCAAATTAATATTCATATTCAATTATACCATTACAATTATGAAAATTAGAAATTTTATCTTTGGATCTGTCCTTACTCTAATTGCTATCAGTTGCAATAAAAATATCATAGAATCGGAACGGATAACACCTTTGACACAGTTAAAAGCCGGGACAATAGGTACAATAAGTTATGTATCTACAAAGGGAAATGATAACAACACAGGAACCCTAGCCGCACCCTATCTGACCATTCAAAAAGCAGTTGATTCTGCTATTGCCGGAGACACTATTTATGTCAGGGAGGGAACATATTATCCAACAACAGCAATCACTTTCTATTTGCATAATGGGACAAGTGTTTCACCTATACAATTAATGGCTTATCCTGGAGAGTATCCGGTTATTGACGGAGGAGTATGTACCTCCGCTAATTTGATTTTAACATGGAACAACTATATAAATATGACCGGATTTGAACTAAGAAACGGTACAGGTGCCGGGATTACCATGATCGGGCAACATTGCACTGTGGGACACATGATTGTCCATGATTTTAGTGGAAATGGTATAACGGCCAATGGTGACTATTCGGTTGTTGAAGACTGCCTGGTCTACAACACGGCGATGAGCAATTATGCCAATCCAGGGTCCGGAATAAATGGTTCAGGAATATCTGCGTGCAGAGGTACGCAGACCACAGGAGACATGACCACAGATTATGCGATCATAAGAAGAAATATTGTGCATGATATATGGGGGGAAGGAATTTCAATATTTGAAGCAACCTACAGTACAATGGAAGATAATACTATGTATAATGGATGGTCAGCAAATATTTATATATCGGATGCCACCCATATCCTATGTCAAAGGAATTTAGTATATCAGACCAAAACAATGTTAAACGGTTCTCAGATCGGGATCATGGGAGGTGATGAAAAGTTGACTCCACCTTCATCCTACAATACATTTGTATGCAATATAGTATATGGGTGTACCCGGAACTTTACATTTTGGGGAAGTAATGGTGCTAGTGGAATGAATAATTTTGTAATTGCCAATAACACCTTCGTAAGTGCAACTGGTCCTGCCAATGTGTGGTTAATTAACGCGAACGCTATTAATACCATTTTTAAAAACAACATCGTCTATCAGCCATCCGGAAGTACACCTCCGGTTTATGTCTCGGGGGCAACTCCAGGAATCACCTATTCCAATAATTTATGGCTGAACTACCCAAAATCTCCATATACCTATGTCATAGGTACAGGCGATGTGAATGGCGATCCTTTGTTTGCAAATCTTGCAAGTCCTTATATTGCTGAATCATACCAACTAAACGGCAGCTCTCCCGCGATTAACAAAGGGGTCAATGTCGGATTAACATCAGACTACCTTGGCAATCCAATTACCGGACTGCCGGATATCGGTGCATACGAATACACGACTTTAGTTGCTGCAACACCGACGACCTATTACAATGCTCAGGCAACAGCTTCAGCTACTAAAAACAGTTGCGGAGCAGGCTACACCGGATCAACGGTAACATACACCGTGGCTGCGGGTAAATACAGCTCTACAACAAGTCAGGCAGATGCAGATAATCTTGCCGCTACAGATCTCAATACCAATACACAAACGTATGCCAATACAAACGGGACATGCACCCTGGTTCCGGTATATTACAATACCCAGATTTCGTCAACGGCTACCAAAAACAGTTGCGGAGCAGGATATACCGGCTCAACGGTAACCTATACGGTTGCTGCTGGAAAATACAACTCCACGGTTAGCCAGACTGCGGCAGACAATCTTGCAACTACAGACCTAAGCACAAATACCCAAACTTATGCCAATACGAACGGGACATGTACCCTGATTCCGGTATATTACAATACTCAGATATCGGCAACGGCCACCAAAAACAGTTGCGGAGCAGGATATACCGGCTCAACAGTAACCTATACGGTTGCCGCAGGAAAATACAGCTCTACGGTCAGCCAGGCGACGGCTGACAATCTTGCAACTGCAGATCTCAGTAGCAATACACAAACATATGCCAATGCAAATGGGACATGCACTCTGATTCCGGTGTATTACAACACCCCGCTATCGGCAACGGCGACTAAAAACAGTTGCGGGGCAGGATATACAGGTTCAACGGTAACCTATACTGTTGCAGCTGGAAAATACAACTCTACGGTCAGCCAGGCGGCGGCAAATAACCTTGCAACTGCCGATCTGACTTCGAATACCCAAACCTATGCCAACGCAAACGGGACTTGCACCCTGATTCCGGTCTATTACAATACCCAGCTATCGGCAACAGCCACCAAAAACAGTTGCGGTGCCGGATATACCGGCTCGACAGTAACCTATACCGTTGCAGCTGGAAAATACAACTCTACGGTCAGCCAGGCAACGGCAGATAATCTTGCCGCTACAGACTTGAATACCAATACACAAACCTATGCCAATGCAAACGGGACATGCGCAGCTATACCGGTTTATTACAATACCCAGATATCGGCAACGACCACCAAAAACAGTTGCGGGTCAGGATATACCGGCTCAACGGTAACTTATACCGTTGGAGCAGCAAAATACAGCTCTACGGTCAGCCAGACGACGGCAGATAATCTTGCTGCGACAGACCTGAATGCCAATACCCAAACCTATGCCAATACAAACGGGACCTGCACCGCTATTCCGGTTTATTATAATGTTACCATGTCTGCCACTGTAACCAAAAATAATTGTGGAAGAGGCTTAACTGGTTCGAGAGTAACCTATACTGTTGCAGCAAGAACTTATAGCTCTACAGTCAGTCAGAGTGCAGCAAATAGACTTGCTACTTCGGATCTGAATGCAAACAAGCAGGCTTATGCCAATTCTAATGGGACATGTTCGTCAAAATATTTAAAAACAGGGTATTAATTTCTGATGAATGGATGTCTATATTCCCGGATCTTAGATTTATCTAATGATCCATGCTGAAAGAGACAGGTTTTAGCCTTGGAGGTTAAAACCTGTCTCTTTTATCATATCCCTTGCTCGTTCACCTGATCAGGCCATACGTTGTTTATAGTCAAGGTAATTAAATGAGCGAAGCAGTTTAAATCCGTCATGGTCATTCCAAATACCGATTGACGGGTGTGGCACTCCGTTAAACATCGAGCTTTTGACAATCGTATAATGGATCATATCCTCAAAAACAATCGGGTCGCCTGGTTTAAGATCCTGATCAAACGACCAGAAACCCATGAAATCACCGGCCAGGCAGGAATTTCCTCCCATCCTGTATCTTGGTTTACCCTCAACCGGTTCCTGGTAAGCGCCACGAATCCTGGGTTTATAGGGCATCTCCAGACAATCAGGCATATGGGCAGTGAATGAAATATTTAAAATCGCAGTTTTAATCCCCTTATTTTCAACAATATCCACCACCTCAGCGAGCAACACCCCTGTTTCCCAGGCAAAAGCGCTGCCCGGTTCCAGGATAACCTCAATATTATTCCATCGTTGACGGAAAGCCTTTAATGTATTAACCAGTAAGGTTGTATCATACCCCGCTCTGGTCATTAAATGGCCACCACCCATATTTACCCATTTAATGTGGTCCAGATATTTGCCAAATTTCGATTCAAAAGCGACGAGTGTCTTTTGAAGATCTGCGGCACCCGATTCACAAAGTGTATGAAAATGGAGTCCTTCTATCCCTTCGGGCAATTCATCACCCAATTGATCAGCGAGGATTCCAAGTCTTGTACCCGGGGAGCAAGGGTTATAGAGCGCTGTCTCAACCTCAGAAAACTCAGGGTTCACTCTGAGTCCTAACGATATTTTACGCGGATATTTTTTAACAACGGGTGAAAACTGCTCCAATTGGGTTAGGGAATTGAAGGTAATATGCGAGGAATTCTCCATAACATCATTAAAGTCGGATCGTTGAAATGCAGCCGAATAGGTATGAGCCAACGTTTTCATCTCATCGGTGGCCAGTCGGGCTTCGCAGGCACCACTGGCTGCTGCTCCCTGGATATATTCTCTGACAATAGGGAATGCCTTCCACATCGAGAAACCTTTAAATGCGAGAATAATTGTAACTCCGGCTTCCTCCTTTACCGATCTGATCAGCTGAAGATTTCTGCGCAGTAACGCCTCTTCAAGGAGATAGCATGGAGTTGGTATTTTTGAAAAGTCGATAGACATTATGAACAGTTTAATAGATATGATACCAGCAAGTCAATAAATGGCGTAATGGCTGCGTCCTAGTTACCTGCAGCCCGAATTCCAGTATTGCGCTATTTAAGGACAATCGCTTTAACAACCCGGTGACCAATACGCTGATTCATCACCTGCATAATTTGGTCCCGCATCATGAATAGCTCATTTCGGACAATGGATGATTTGAGATGGACAAATAGAACTCCATCCTTTATATAAATTGAAGATGTCGCTCTGGCGATTTGCTTTCCAATTATCGATTCCCATGAATTTACCGCTTCAAGTTCGGCTAATTTTCCGTCAAATTTTTCTTCTTTTAAATAATCCCGTATTGCACTGCCCAAGGATTGAAATTCGATTCTTCGCATCTTCACCAAAAATTAATTACATTAAGGAGATTTGCCCGGCGGAAACCAGGAAAATCTTATAATCCGACCCCCCAACTTCCCGGATAATTCCGTCCAAATGTTCCCTGTTGGTGTCGGTAATAAAAATCTGTCCGAAATTACTGTCAGATACCAGTTTGACGATCTGTCCTACCCGTGAACTGTCAAGTTTGTCAAAGATGTCGTCTAAGAGCAGGATTGGCTTCACCTTGTTAACCGACCTGATAAAGTCGAATTGTGCAAATTTAAGAGAAATCAGATAGGTTTTATTCTGCCCCTGGGATCCCAATTTTTTAATTGGATTATCATCGATTTTCAACTCTAAATCATCCTTGTGAATTCCAACCGAGGTATACTGCAGGAGGGTGTCTTTTGAAACAGACTCTTCCAGCATTCTCCTAAAATCTTGCTCTTTAAGCTGCGACTGGTATTCCAAACGGACTTTCTCATTTCCCTGGCAGATAAAATCATAGTATTTCTGAAAAACCGGGAGCAGAGCCTCGAGAAACTCAACTCTTTTCTTGAAAATTCTCTCCCCGGTAAAAATCAGTTGTTCATTCCAGACTTCCAGGCTATCCGTATCAAACTGATGATTGGCGGCAAAAAATTTAAGCAGATTATTTCGCTGAAGCAAAGCCCTGTTATATTTAAGCAGCCAATCGAGATATTGACGGTCGTATTGCGAGATCACGCTATCCATAAACCGACGCCGTTCCTCACTTCCTCCCTGGATAAGGACCGAATCCGCCGGTGAAATCATGACAAGCGGAACAAGACCGATATGGTCGGATAGCCTTTCATACTCCTTCTTATTACGCCTGAAAATCTTCTTGTGCCCCGATTTAAACCCGCAATAAATATCTTCAGGTTCGCCGGAATAATCGTACTTTCCCTGAATAATGAAAAAATCTTCAGAATGACGGACATTCTGACTGTCAGGAAGGTTGAAACAACTCTTGCAAAACGAGAGATAGAACAAACAATCCAGGAGATTAGTCTTCCCCACACCATTATTCCCAATAAAACAATTCAGCTTTGAGGATAATTGCAAGTCGGCCTGAACGAGGTTTTTATAATTAACAACATTAAGATTTCTAATAAACATCGGCGCATTATAAATTTAGCTGATACAAATTTAACCTTTTTATTTGTTGCCACGAAAAAGCGGATAAAATCCGGTCCGGAAACGAGCCCTGCTTTCTGAAAAATACATTTAACGATTGATCTTGTTGAAGAAAAGAATTTTTATAAATAAAAATGGCTTTGGTATAGGAAAAACGCTTATTTTTGCATTCGCATTGAGAAAAAGCTTAATAATAAGAGATAACATATCATGACTAAGGAAAAGACACCTAAACCTATTGAGAATTTAGAGGAAGTTGAAAACGCATTGACAACAGCGGAACGATTTTTTGAAGCAAATTCAAAAATTATTACGATGATCTTCGGTGCTGTAGTGGTTATTGCACTCCTGTTCCTTGCCACCCATCGGTTCTATTCACTGCCAAGAGAGGCAAAAGCGAAAGAGCAAATATTTGCCGCAGAACAATATTTCGAAAAAGACTCCTTTAATATTGCACTCAACGGCGATGGGAACTTTCCCGGATTTGTGGATATCATCAACGATTATGGCCGGACAACTGCCGGAAAATTAGCAAGGTATTATGCAGGAATTTCTAACTTACATCTTGGTAAATACAAAATTGCAATAAGCTATCTTGAAGATTTCAAGACCGATGATTTATTACTCGGTCCGGTATCTATCGGCGCCACCGGTGATGCATACTGTGAACTTGGAGACAAGGAGAAAGCCGTAAAGTTATATATGAAAGCGGCAGAACTTAATCCAAATGCTTTTACATCGCCTGTTTATTACCTGAAAGCGGGAAATCTTTATGAATCTTTAGGTACCAAGGATAAGGCACTTGAAGCTTATAAAGTGATTAAGGAAAAATATGCCGACAGTGAACAGGGTAGAACAATTGATAAATATATTGCCCGATTGACAGCAAACTAAACCAGTAAAATTCAGAAAAGATCCTCTTCGTTTACTCGGGGAGGATCTTTTTTGATATCAAACCTTTAGATCTTATGATTATTGACCGAATTGAAAATGCGTCGCGCTATTACGCACTGGGTTCCGGCATAGCTCAAGCCCTTGAATACCTTAAGAATAATGATCTGACGTCCTTTGCGCCAGGAAGTTATCCTATTATCCAGGATAAAATAAAAATGCTTGTATTTGATTCGGAACAATTAAATGCAGACAGGATAACCATGGAGGGGCACCGAAAAAATATCGATGTACAATATTGGGTAAATGGCTCTGAACTAATGGGTTATGCTCCTCTCCAATCACAAAACTTAATCAAACCCTTTAACGAAGAGAACGACTACGGGAATTATATTGCCGAAGCTTCCTTTACCCGTTTTGAACCAGGAATGTTTGCTATTTATTTCCCCACAGACCTGCATACTGCAGTATATGACGAGCAATGTCAATCAGCTGTCCGCAAGATTGTCTTTAAAGTGAACGTTGAATAGCTAAATTTCAAGGTTCAGCTGTTTCTGTATCCACTTTATTTCCGGGCATGATAAACTGTTCTTTTTCTCAATGACCCTGTAAATAATTAAGATTTACTTTCATGGCAATAATTCTGGGATTAATGTTTGCAGGTATCATCGCAGGTCATATCCTTGGCAAATACCCTGCTGTTTCAAGGATAAATCAAAAATTGCTCAATCTTGCAATTTACGCTTTACTCCTATTGTTGGGAATGGGAGTAGGATCGAGTGAGCAAATCAGGATTAATATTTATAATCTCGGATTTCAGGCATTAATTATCGCGTTTGGAGGTATAGCGGGAAGTGTACTGCTCTGCTGGGTGATTTATAAAGCCTTTTTCCATCTAAGATGAAGGGAACACTAATCATTTTGGCATTTTTTATAACTGGTGTTATTTTAGGCGTTACAGGCAAAATACCAGTTAACCTGATTTCGTCACACTGGAGTTCCTATTCCTTGTATCTGTTGATGTTTCTTGCCGGTGTTGGGATCGGCGCTGACCGAAATTCATGGCATGTACTCCGGGCGATGAACATTAAGATATTCCTGGTTCCGGCAGGGATCATTATTGGCACTTTTGGTGGTGTGACCATTGCCTCATTGCTTCTCCCCACGGTTCATCTACGTGAAGCTCTGGCCGTCGGCGCTGGCTTTGGTTATTATAGTCTTTCCAGTATTTTCATCTCCCGGTTGCACAGTGAATCACTTGGGATTGTTGCACTTCTGTCGAATATTTTCAGGGAAATCTCCACCCTTATTTTTACCCCGCTATTTGTGAGATATTTCGGAAAACTTGCCGGAATTGCTTCAGGCGGGGCAACATCGATGGATACAACCTTGCCAGTTATCACCATTTATTCGGGAAAGGAATATGCCATAATTTCATTATTCAGCGGCATTGTACTTACTATTCTGGTTCCGGTACTGGTCACTTTTATTCTGGAAACAGGGAAATAGGGTGGAATCAAAAAGCGTCTGTTCCGGGATAGAAGTATTCAGCTGCTGCTTTTTCCGGATTGAACAGGAAATATTTAACTACCGCTGAGGCGCATAACTTGCCGTCATTACCCAACAGTTCAGTATCGACAACAGCCATTCTGGATCCAGCCTCCCGGATGGTTGCCCGGAGAGAGATCTCACCTTCACTTATCAGTACAGGGCGGCGATAGGAGATCTCCATCGAGGAGGTAACACCCACCGTCTTGCATTGGGTCTGAACAGCCCAGCTGGCTATCTCGTCGAGCAGCGTGGCCTGGATTCCTCCATGCAATATATTCACAAATCCCTCGAGCGATTTACGTGGCAACCATTTGGCCATAACTCCGTTTTCATCCTGCCAGAATTCGAGCTGGAGTCCGATGGGATTTTGGGGAGAACAACCAAAACACTGGTACGAATCTCTCTCTGATTTGGCGTATGGATTTATTATCTTTCTCAACTGCAGTGCTTTAAATAATATTAACTAATTTATTGTCAGATAAATACCAAAGATAGCCCATCGGATTGGAATAACCCATTTTTATAAAGTCGCGTAGATATCCTCTGACCTGCGACTGATGGCTGTCCGATTTCTCCCCGGTTTTGTAGTCGACAACTATTAATTCCCCCCCTTTGATCATCACACGGTCAGGACGGTGCCGGCTCTCTTTTCCACGGAGGATATCCCGTTCGTTCAGGACTTTCCATTCACCGCTAAACCAGGTCCGGAAAGGTTCCGTTTCCAATACCGTATTTATCAGCATTTCGTATTCACTGGCCGTTTTTGTATCTATTTTACCGTCTGCTAAAACCCGTTTAATAGCAGCAGAAACATCTGAAGCTGTTGCGATTTTTTCAAATAATTCATGCATCAGTTTTCCGTGTCCGATCCGCTCTGATTTTACCAAATCATTAAGATCGAAATAGGCATCGCTGCGAATCCTAAGTTTTAGCCGGTCGCCCCTTCCTGCAAGTATCAGCTGATCAAATTCTTTATTGATGGCAACCTGCGATTGTGCTGAATAAAACACCTTCTTCAGAGTTCCGATTTCAAAGGTCTTGGTATCGGGATTCCAGAATTCCTGCAGGTCGATATATTTCTCACGGTCAAGGGAATCGAGCATAGGAAAATTGGCAATCACACCTTGGATCAGAGATGAAATACTCCGGTAAGGGTTAGTTATTTTTGGAGAATAGGGACAAAAGACGATTAAAGTATTAACAGCCCTTGTAAATGCAACATATAAAAGGTTCAGGTTATCAACAGAGCTGTAAAGCATCTCATTGAAATAAGCGCCTGAAAATAAGCTTTGCTGTAATCCGGAACCGTACCTAACAAGCACCAGGTCCATCTGATCAAAAGGGGCCTGCTCCGGATGACACCATAAATAAGGAGCTTTATTCCCCTGCGGAACGATCTCCCAGTCACAGAAGGGGACCATCACCGTATGAAATTCAAGCCCTTTGGCTTTATGAATCGTAAGGATTGAAATCGCATTTTGCCCCTCGGACAGTGTAATTGCTTTTCCACTGCCTGTGGCTTTCCACCAGTCGAGAAAACCGGCCACACCACCTGCCTCATCCCGCCCATATTGAAGTACCAGATCAAGAAATGCTTCAAGATACACCATCTCCCCTTTTATTTTATTCAATCCAAAATCACCGGCAATGCTGCTTGCGAGTTCAAAGAGTGGCAGACTGAGATGGGATGTATCAAAGAGTTTATTATCGGAAGTTCCGATCCAGGGCTTAAAGATCTCCGGAATTTCCTGATTCGCCTCAATCCAGGCATGAAACTGATCGCCCTGGACCGGGGATATCTCCGATTTGGAGATTAACGGATATAAATAATTATAATAGCCATAAATCAAATCAGCTTTTAAAATATTGTTATCCCCGGCGCTGAAAAGGGTAAAGAAATTAAGGATAAACCTCACTACCGGAGATTGCCCGATAATCAGCGAATCGCCGGATATCACATCATAACAATAGGGGGTGCCCCGATTGGCTGTTTTCCGGTCAAGTAAGGCCTTTGCAACCAGTGAGCCTTCCGTTTTACTGCGAACCAGAATGGCGATATCCTCGGGATGAACCCCGTTATCCTGAACCAATTCCAACTGGGCGATCAGTTCACGGATTGCCAGATCCCGGTAATCACCCTTTTTGCGGGTATCTTCAGACTCTAAAAATTGAACCTTAACATATCCTTCAGCCTGAACCTTTCCGGATGTTTTCTGATAATGGTCGCTGTAGGCACGTTCGATAATGCCCTTCATTCCGGGAAGTTCGTCAAACGAATGGCCTGAACCGGTCAGACTGGATTCAAAATCTGCATTCAGTAAGCGTGATGACTCCCGGAACAGGATATTATTAAAGTCGATCACTTTTTTGGCGCTTCGCCAGTTTGTGTCCAAAGGAATAACCAAACTACCAAATTGAGCAAGATCCTTTTCGATCTGGGTGGCCAGCAGGTTCCAGTCTCCATTACGCCACCTGTAGATTGACTGCTTAACGTCGCCAACGATGATATTCCGGTTTCCTTCAGCCAGTGAGTTATCAATCAATGGCTTGAAATTATGCCACTGCAATCGTGAAGTATCCTGGAATTCATCAAGCATAAAATTCCGGTATACAGATCCCATCTTTTCATACACAAACGGAGAGTCACTGCCTGAAATTACCTTACGCAGTAGTTGCGTGGAATCGTTTAATAGGATAAGGTTTTTCTCTCGGGATACTTCCTGAACTTTTAAGGCAATATCTGTTAAAAGTCCAAAGGAGAAAAGGTTGGCAAGGATAGCTTTGGCCGTGTTGGCCAGAATTCCCTCAATTCTCATCATATCAATTGATTGGCTTAACAGCTTGTTCAGTCCATTTTGATAGACTGTCTCGATACGACGCTTCAATTCGGGGGAATCGGTAGCTTTATACCAGGATTCCGCATGGTCGCAGGCGTCTATTGTCCGCGAACCGGGAAGCACGAGAATTCCATCCGCAAGTTTAGTAAAGTGGTTCGCAAATGATGATTTTCCATACTTAAATTGGTCGGTAGTTAACCCTTCAGCTTCAATCAGGGCAAGCCCCTGTTTTCCAATGGAGATCAACTTTAGTTCATAGTTGCTAAGCACTATTTTTAATTGCTGACTATATCGTGTAAGATAATCCTTATCGGCCAGTTTCTGTAATAAAGGCTCACTAAACAGCTTAAATTCCTCCTTAAACAATTCTTTACCCCGTCCCGTAAGGTCTTCCCTGAAATTCCAATTCCTCCCCTCTTTGAGATTTTCATCCGCATATTCAAGCATCCAGCTGCGCAGTCCTGCATTGGTGTCAATCTCCAGGAAAAGCCGGTCCACAGCTTCTTCAAGGACCATCTGTGCATCAAGTTCAGTACGATAGGAGGCATTAAGACGCATCTCCCGCGAAAAAGCCCTGATCACACGCTGAAAAAAGCTGTCGATCGTACTTACCGAGAAGCGTGAGTAATCGTGAAGGATTAATTTCAATATTTTTCCGGCCGTTGTGCGAATCTGATCCTCCGACTGATAAAATGCTCCCTGAAGATACTCCAGATGCCCTGAGGGTTTTCCTGAAGCAAGCGATGAAAGATCATTCAGAATCCGGTCTTTCATCTCTGAAGTTGCCTTGTTTGTGAACGTAACGGCAAGGATATTTTTATAGGAAGCAGGGCGCTGAAATACCATTTTCAGGTATTCGCGTACAATCCGGAATGTCTTTCCGGAACCGGCTGAGGCTTTATAGATTTCGAGGGAGGGCACTTAGAGGAATGAAATAATGAAATAATGAAATAATGAAATAATGAAATAATGAAATAATGAAATAATGAAATAATGAAATAATGAAATAATGAAATAATGAAATAATAAAATATATCTGTCAATTATTTAGTTAATTAATTTAAATCTAATCCGCAAAATTCCGTTTTCGTTGGAGGTGGAGATTAATTGAAACAAACCGATTTCGGAGGTATTTTCAACATGTGGGCCGATGCAGGGGCAGGCGTCGTAATCGCCAACAGTGACAATGCGGACCTCATCGCCTGAATCTTCGGGTAGTCTGCTGAGGTTATATTTTCCGGTGGCAACTTCCAGGGTCAGGAAATGTTCTTTAACCGCAAGATTCTGGCCGATCACCTCATTGATCTGTTTGACCAGCAAAACTTCTTCGTCACCATCAAGCGGGCGGTTGAAATGGTAATCACACTTCGACTTCTTCTTCTCGATGTGACTCGAGAATGATCTTTCGCAGCCAAACAATCTGACCATGGTCTGATTCAGAATATGTTCTGCCGTATGCATTTGCGGATCGTAACTCTTCATAGGAAACTAAGATTTTTGTTAAAAGTAGAAAATTAACTGCACAATCAAACAAACAAAACCGGAAACTGATGCAACAAAAATAGGTTAACTTCGTCCTTTACACAAAATCGGATCAATTGGGAAAAAAGTATATCAATATTCATCAGGATTTGCTCGATCGTTGCCAGAATGGAGACCAAGATGCACAGTTTGAGATCTACCGGCTCTATTACAAGCCGATGTACAACTCAAGCCTGAGGATTGTGGGTATACCCCAAGAGGCTGAAGATATTATGCAGGAGTCGTTTCTGGCTGCCTTTCATAAATTAAAGTATTATAGCGGAGAGGTGAGCTTCGGGGCCTGGCTGAAGAGGATTGTGATCAATCGTTCATTGGACGCACTGCGAAAAAGAAAAGTTCTCTTGGAGGAACTTCGTGCCGAGCTTCCCATTGAAGATGAACCATATACAGAGGCCGATACTGTTACCATCGAAGAGATAAAATCGGCTATCAGCTTATTATCTGATGGTTACAGGACTATATTATCGCTGATTCTTCTCGAAGGGTACGATCATGAGGAGGTGAGTGAAATCCTGGGGATAAAAAATGTCACCTCGAGGACCCAATTTTCACGGGCACGTCAAAAACTCAGGGAGATCCTTGGGGTGAACAGAAAAAAGCAATTGAAGGAGGGTATTTATGGATAAATTGGATAAAATAATAATTGAAAGTCGCCATGAGTTTGAAGAGGAGCCGAATGAGGGCCATTTTGACCGTTTCGGGGAGAAGCTCCGAATACAAAAAACAAGGTTAAAAGCTCCTAAGATCTCCGCTTTTTTAAAGGTTGCCGCAGTTTTGATTATAATGCTGCTGTCAGCGAATTTGGTGGTTTATTTCAGGAATCCAAGGAGTGATCCCAAAGGGGGCCTGGTTATTAAAAGCGATTTAAAAGAGGCCTCATTTTATTACACCAGCAAAATCAATAAGGGAATTCGTGACCTGGAGAAAATGGCCGGAGAAGGAATCGGTTCCCCAAAAGAGATCGTTCAGATCAAACATGAACTTTCTGAAATGGATAGCCTGTTTGTTAATCTTCAGCAGGAGTACAAGGCCAATCCAAATGATGAACGGATCCTCAATGCGATGATCGAATATTATCAAACAAAGCTCGATATCGTGAATACTATAAAAACAGATTTGGAAAACGTAAAAAACTTAAAAAGCAAAAAACATGAAAACCGTGAAATTTAGTTTCTTATTCATATTGACCATCGTGTTGTCACTGAATGTCAATGCAGCCAGAATCTCCAAGAAGGTGTATAAAAATTATCCTGCCGATAAGGTTAACAAGCTTGAAGTAAACAATAAATACGGAAACATCTACCTTGAGAACAACCGTACTGATTCGGTTATCGTCTCTGCTGACATCTGGGTGGAGGGAAGCTCTGAAAGGGCACATCATTTACTGGACAACATCAATGTCACCGTAAACCTCAGCGGCTCCACCGTTGTAGCGGTCACCAACATTGAAAACATGAATAACGGGAATAACGAGTTCAGTATCGATTACCACATCTCGATTCCTGCAGACCGGGAATTGGCCATTGTACAGAAATATGGCACTGTAAATATGAAAGATCTGACCGGTAAAGGCAATTTCGAGATCAAATACGGAGAACTAAACGGACAACAACTGCTCTCGCCCGAACTATCGCTGGATGTGGCTTACAGTAAAGTCAATATTGAAGCGGTCAAAGATCTTACACTGGTATTGCGCTATTCAAAAATCAAACTCAACAAGGGGAATAACCTAAAATTTGAAACCCGCTATTCGGGTATAAATATTGAACAATGCAATCAACTTGAAGCCGACTCAAAATATGACAATTACTCAATTGATTATATCAATACCCTGATTATAAATTCGATGTATACCGGAATCTCTGTGGATAGGCTGAATACAAAACTCAATCTGATTAATGGCTATGGCGGTATAACCGTCAAAAGGATCCCTGCCGGTTTTGAAAATATTACCGTCGAAAACAAGTATGCAGGAATAAAACTGGGAATTGCTTCCGATGCCAGTTATCGTCTGGATGGAAAAGTACGGTACAGTAATATTGAGCATCCTGATGGAAAACTCAACAAAACGCGACAAGATAACAGTTATGAGGTGAATGGAATAATCGGTAAATCTGAAAATCCAAAATCTTCCGTAACCATAAACAGCAGCTACGGAAATGTGACCCTCGAGCCTTAAGATCTTTGAATTTCAAAAAAGATACTTTTTGAACATGCCCCCAAAGAAATACCTATCCGGGCGGCATGGACAGAAAGAAATACACAAAGTTCACAAAGAGCAGATATTCCTTGTGAACTTTGTGCTTATACCCGAATTTTAACGGTTCTTTGGACCTTATCGCAGACACTAATTCCTGACCGGAAGCTGGTACCATCTGATCGCATTGAGGGAGAAAATTTTATTAACCACCTCCTTAGGCAGGCGTAGCCCCTGAAACTTACCTTTAAAATGCTTGGAGGTTAATTCGTCATCGGAAGTGAAATATCGCCAGTCTTTAAACCATATTTCATGGATCGTATTGGCAAACTCTTTAGCCACCGATCGCCCGTTATCCCCAATATCGGTGCCATACAAGAGTCTGTCCTGGTATTTGATACAAAAATTGCGCACTTTTTCACGATCTTTTACTGTCTGATACTCTAGATGGGAAATGCGGGCAGCCATGTCAACGGCCATATTGGGAAATTTATCCAGCCTTTTGGCAAGTTCATCAACATCCCACTCCAGACTTCCGAGATGGCAGCCAATAAATTTCAGATCCGGATGGAGCTCCAGCAAATGGTCACGGGCATTTAACTGTTGTTCATGCGAAGGGAATTCCGGGTGTTGGTACATGTGAAACTGTGGATTTTTGGCGTAGTAATTACTGTCACCCCTGATTGTCATCTCATTAATCGGGAGCCAGCAATTGAGAGGTTCCCCCAGATGCCCTGTAATGGGAAGATTATTGCGGACCAGAAAATCGATAACCGGTTTGATTAAACTGTTATCGATCATGATAAACTTCCCATTTTTATCTCTTTGGGTCATTCCTATATTTTTATAGAATTTGACTGAGACAGCACCCCCGGAGATATTCTCCTTTAGATGTGCAATCACTTTTCTGCTCCAGTCGGCAGTTTCCCAACCTGAAGTATCAAAATGAAAAGTTGCGGCATAAAAAACAGACTCCGGAAATTTCTTTTTGGAGGTAAGGGCATGGCCAAGCTGTTCTTTCACGAATGCCGAATCGGACTCATCAACACAAATTGCCACCACTTTGAAATTATCCTTGATGGCCTGCCCCTCAATGAGTCCGCGATCAGTGTCGATATGAACGTGAGCGTCAATTTTAAGAGCTGACTGAAATTCTTCCTTTGAATAATAATCAGAATGACAACCAGCGACATAGAAAGCTGATAAAACGAAAATAATAGTCCGAAAATGCATAAATATGAGTTATTGGTCGTGAATAAAAGTAGGAATAAATTGTCAATTAAGGAGTAGTTCTTAAATTTGAAAAAAAAACAGAAAATGCATCTCAATTCAAAATATGTTCAGTTATTGCTAATCGGGTTATTGGCACTGACTTCAATTTCCCAGGCACAGTCGTTCCGGATCAGGGTTACGCTGGATGGGTTGAAAGATACCAATATTTACCTGGCAAATTATTATGGCAGCAAGATACTTAGGGTTGATTCTGCCCGACTTGACAAAACAGGAAGCGCAATATTCAAAAACAAGGAGAAACGTATCTCCGGACTCTATGTAATCTACTTAAATAAGGACAATTACTTTGATTTTCTGTTAGGTTCAGATCAGCAGTTCTCCGTTCGCACCTCATTTTTACCTCATTCCAAAAGGTTGTTTAATGGAGCGATTGAAACGGAGGTATTTCAGCAATATCAGGAGTTCCTCTCGGTACAGCGCAACAAGCAACAAAAGTTGCAAAAGGAGGTTGAACTTCATAAAAACAATAAAGATTCAGTTAAGAGTATCAATGCAGAGATTGACAATCTCAACAAGGAGATGGAGAGTTACTGGGAAAGTAAATCGTCAGCATATCCAGGAACCTTTCTTGCCGATTTTCTCCGTTCGATGATTTATACCCGGCCGCCCGAATTTGTGGCTCCCCCAGATTCCAAAAACCCCGATTCGCTGAAATGGGTCAGGAATTACAATTTCATGAAGAATCATTACTGGGATAATTTCAATTTCACCCAACCGGGAATGATCAGAACGCCATTAATTGAAGCGAGACTGGATAACTATTTCAAAAATACCTTGCTTCAGATTCCGGACTCGATGATCAAACCTACTTTTGCGGTGATCGACAAGTCCAAAGCGAATGAGGAGATGTTTCATTACATCTCATTGCAAAGATTAAATGCGGCGTTAACCTCTGAGGTAATGGGAATGGACAAACTTTTTGTCGCAATAGCCGAGCGCTATTTCCTCAACGGAAGCGGAGCCTGGCTTGATACCACGGCAATGGCCAAGCTTAAAGATAAAGTGCGGGTGACTAAACCCAATCTGATCGGAAATCTGGCACCTGAGTTGAAACTCCCGGATTCCGAAGGAAATTATTACAGCCTGCGCCAGATGAACTCAAAATATACCATCCTGCTGTTTTGGGAACCTAATTGCAGCCATTGCAAGAAGGCCGTTCCTCAGATTTACAAGGATCTTTACCTGCCCTTAAAGGACAAAGGGGTAGATATTTTTGCTGTTTGTACCCAGAATAAAAAGGAAGATTGGCTGAAAGCGATCATTGACTACAAGATACTCGACTGGACCAATGTCTGGGACCCCTACGTTACATCTAATTTCAGGTCGCTTTACGATGTTTACAGCACTCCTATCATTTATATCCTGGACTCCACCAAGCACATCATTGCCAAACGGCTGGATGTGGAGTCATCGGTAAAGTATTTAAATCATTTACTGGAGAAGAAATAGAAAGATACAAGAAATAAGTTGAAACTATCTGAAATAAGTTGAAATTAAATATCATATAATCAGATAGTTACGATCTGATTAAACCCCTTTGTAAATATTCCAGATCCAGTTAAGCAGAACGATCAGAATTGCTGATGTAGCGACCCATTTCCTGCGAAAAAAATGTTCACTTTTGTTATAAAAAATAAATAAGGTCGATTTTTTTCCCAATAAGTCACCAAAAATCCAAATCGGGGTAAGGACCAGGAGAGTCAATAAAATTATACCCAGGGGATTCCACATTACGGCCCCAATTATATCACCCTTTAAAAGGGATACTACCGAGCGGGTTGATCCACATGACGGACAGGGTATTTTTGTTATCCGTTTGAACAGGCAGACGCAAGGTTCCCCTTCATTTAAAGGGCCTTGCTTGTAATTAATTGTAATCCAGATAAAACCCACCGCACAAGCCGTAAACAAAAAAAAATACAACCTGTTTCTGGTCATAACCTTAATAAAGATAAGGCTGAATTTTCTCCATGTTTTTTTGACGCGTTATTCCCATGATTAAAAACCAGTCGACGAGGGTCCAGATAGCCATTCCACCACAGGTCATAAGTTTAAGGATACCTAATCCTACATCACCTATAATCATCCTGTCAATGCCAAAATGGCCCGCTAATATAGAAATAACAAGGCTAATGGTGGGATCCTTTAATTGAAGCGTAGAAATCATAACCCATCTTGAGTCATCCATTGAGATCAGGCGCTCCCTGATAGCACTCAGATGATAACTTTCAAAATACTTTGCATTTGTCATAATAAACATATCGACCTTTTGTGCTTCCATCTTTATCCGATTGTTATAATTTTCCTACTCGTTTGGCTTTTCGGTGGCGCCCCGTTTTTGGTGGTTTCTGACCTCCACAATCCTGGTTACCCAGTAAACTTTAAATATTTAACTGTTTAACAAAATTATCAAATAAATTTAGTTAGTAATAGGAATCTGCAACCTATTTTTCAATTGGGACAAATATTTCATTCAAAACGGACAGGCCCTTATTTGTAAATTCATGAAAGGATTTGTTTACAGGCATCCATGCCCATTTGATCATCCCACCGGTGTCGTATTCGAGGCGGTAAAAATTGGTCTTCCAGATCGTTCTGGTGACTGGTGGAACGTTTCCGAGTGGATCAAACAAGCTAAAAGGAAAATTGAATTCCGCACTCTGTGGATGAATCGTACGACCCATTACCTGTAATTTTAAAATCGGGACATTTCTTCACACCCAGGGATTCATCTCCAATTGGGTTTTCTGAAGCAGAAATATTTTCGGTGCCGATACAAACCAGGAATACGCCTAAAAGTAAAGCATTAATTTCGTCATTATTAATGCCATAGGATATTCATTAATAGATTTCATAAAAATCGCGCAAAGACACGAAGCCGCAAAGGTCAAAACCATTGCGGCTTGGTGACTTTGCGCGAAAAAAGTTGTATTAATCTATTTTGCAGCTTCGTGTTTGCCGGTTTCGCGTCCTTCCCAGCCGGTTTTACCCTTGTCCATAAAAACCTCCTGCAATGTTTTTGAAACCCTGTTGTCTACCTCCTCAACCAGTTGAATTCTCAAAGGGTGGGTAAGCCGTTTCTGCCAGTCGAGCACAGGGGCAAAAGTGTCACTGTTTTTACCCGTTTCGAAGACGAGGTATGCCCATTTTTCAGAAAATACATTTCCCTTTAAAACCGGCACCACCTGCTGCATATTCGATGACAGGAACGGATGAGATAATGCGCGTGCCCAGTAAATCCATGGCCCGGCGGTAATGTAAAAGTACGGGTTCAGAAGTCTGGTCGGAGATTCCAGCCCGGCATTGGCATAGTTGAGCTGGATGCCGGCAAACCCGATCCCTTTTTCTTTGTTGAAAAATGCAATCCAGGGCACGTCAGCTTCCATCTTCAGATCTGTCAGATCGGGCATATTGGCTACATCATACACGATTACTGAATCCCTGATCACATCATACCACGCGGCATGGGTAATCAATTCACGTTTAAAAACCATTTCCGCATTCCTTAAGGCAAGGCAATTGACCGTTTCATTAATACGCATGCAGGTTGAACTGATAAAATAGGGAACTCCCGGGTAAAACTCATACCTCACCGAAGCATCCACTTCAGGCAGCTCCCGCATACTATCCCACACTTCACTTTTTGCAATTACCGAACCGGCAACCGTCTTAACGCTTCGGGGCGGTTTCCAGTCAGCTGTGTGGGTCCATGGATGGGGAGGGACATAAATATCAGGATTCCAATGCACAGCGCCATTGGTTTCTAAGCGGTGAAAGAATGGGACGTCCGGCTTGCTCTTTAAGGTAATTTGATCCAGATGGCCGGAGTTCGAATGCAGTTCAACAGAAAATACGTTATTGTCAATCTGGAGGCCTGGCGCTTCACCCTGAACCCGCAGATCGGTTTTGTACTGTTTCATCAATGCATCCGGATTGTTGTAATATACCAGAAAAACCCGGCTTGTTTTTGCCGGCACATCAGCGAGAAAGGCCACCCTGGCGCTAACGGTAGGCATCCACAGCGGAGTCTTGCGCGTAGGAACGCCGTTTTTATCAGGAGCAAGGTCATCTTCCTTAAGGAACTCCCGAATGTCATATACCTGTGAAATGACTTCAGAAAGTTCATGGGTTTTAGGATCTACCGACATTACACGAATATCCCGGGAAAGCTGCTGAGCCTCGTCCGGATAAAAGGCAAGCAATACTTCAACAGGTTCATTTACCCGGCTTACACCTGCTGTTTCACTAATAATTAAAGACTTATAGTTTTTCCATTTCTTGTCAAAACCTGCTGTTCCCTGAGGAACACTCACTGTTTGAGTAGAACTAATCACGACATCATCGGCTGCAGGATGAACCGATTTCTTTAACCGGACAGAAATCCGGACTGTATAGTTCTTTCCTGGTTCCCAGTTTACCCATCCGACTACGCTTAGGTTTTTATAATGGGTCCCATCCTGCGAAGCGATATATCCCTGTGGCGGACGTTCGGAGAGAGGCGGACGGTTTAAATCTTCAAGGTCATTTGCCCGGCGGAGCTCAGTCGCCCTCAAAACCTTGCCCTCTATTGCTGCCTCCACCTCAATAATGGAAGACTGCGGGAGTTCAATATCTGCTTTAAAGTGGTAATAAGGAATAGCCGGAGAGGGATATCCCAATTCGATATTTGTAATATTTAAATCCTTATTCTCTTTTAACTTCTGAGCCTTAGCGATGAAAGATACTATCATCACCGCAAGGAACAGGGTTCCTGCCCTGATTACAATCAAAATTGATCTTTTCATAAATCGTTTCTTTTGAGGTTATACTTTTTTCAATCTCCGGTTAAAAATAATGGGTTTCTGAACCTTACTGTCTAATGTTCAGTGATCAGATTCCGTTCCCTTAAGGCTTTTAACCCATTTTGCCACGGACCTCCCTCTCCCCACATATAATAGGAGAAATACATAGTACTCTTCTGGTATATCGGCACCCAGGGCTGGAATTCAGCATAATAATAATGGGCATCCCCATTTGAGGGATGGTTCATCCACATGTGCAGGAATAAGGGTTCCGTTACCGGGAACGCTCCCACAAAGCTAATGTCTTCTTTGGTATCATACCCTGCATTCCATCCCTCTTTGAGGAAAAATAAATGACCATAATATTTTTCCTGCATCATCCGGTATTCATGCAATCCATCTTTTTCGGGTACTGTGAATACATCCTCAGGTCCATGGGTTGCTCCCAGTTCCAGGATAGGCTGCGGACCGATCACCTTGGCTTCGGGATTTTTAAAAGTAAGGGCAAACTGAATTTCCAGTAGGGGGGAATTTCCGTAAAGGGTAAATGTTTTTTCCAGTTTATTCCCGAAATAATCGGCTGTCATCTTTAACCGCACATAATCTCCCTCTTTTTTAATAACTTCAACATCATAAACCTTATGTGTTTCCATGCTACCCTGTCCCAGAAAATCCTCAAAACCGCCGTAGGGATAATAACCGCGCTTCCGGAATGGCCGTTTATCATCATTAGGTTTATCGGGCCACAGTTTAAACAATAGGTTGTCATGCCTCGATTTTACGATATATTCGATTACACGGGCACCTGTTGAAAGGAGGGTAACCTGAACGCTGTCATTTTCCATCCGGTACTCCATAACTCCATCGCTGTTCAGATCAATGGTATACATATAAGGTGAACCTTCGGCTTTTCCCACACCCAGCTGACTGATATTCTCAAGACCAAGAGCAGTAACCTTGACCTTATAACTTCCCGGAGGCACATCCAGGTCAAATGACATATTCTTAAAAGTACCCGTTCCCGTAGTGCAGGATTGTGAACTGCTATAGAAAACCTTTTTCAGATTATCCCTATCGAGCACCTGAACTTTAACAGGAAAAACGGTTTTAACCGAAAAATTGTGAATCGTAACCGGATAGGTGACCCTTGGAGTATGGCCATATAATAATTGCTGGACAGAGATTGCACGGGGCAGATCAAGCATGGTAAGTGTACTTTTCTGGTTTGTATCCCATTTAAAATGGATTGCTATCGGATTTGTCTTCCCCATTGCTGCTGCCAGGGGATTGAGGGTAAATTGCAATGTTTTTGAACCATTAGCCGGAAGATTTATCTGGGAGGTTAAAGAACCTGCTATTTTCAATTCAGGGGGAAGGACAATTTCAACTTTTCCTGAGACTGCATGGGAATAGGTATTTGTAACGGAAACATTCAGCGAGTAATCTTTTGTTGACGCCTCCAGACTGATCCGGTCGCCAAAATACTCTTCGGTAAAAACACGGTCAAGCAACAATAATTCGAGTGCATTTCTGTAGAGCGCCGGTCCCATCATCTTACCGTTGCCAAGGACTCCCACTTCGCGACGATCCATAATAGCCTCCCACATCAGTTGTTTGGTGATCTGTTCCCCTTTTTTCACAAAGAGAACCATGCACGGGATTGCATCACTATCGAGTGTGCCGGTAGCAGTAACGAACGGAAAATTCTCATTATCAATTTGTTCCTTATTTCCCTCCGCGGCAATATAACCGTCATAGTGAAACGGGTCTGCCTCAGTATCATAAACAGCCCTAAAGGCGTAGCCCTCCTTTTCATGTGCATATTTGATCCATGACTCCTTTGTGAACATGCTCTGAACCTGCAAACCGTCATAATTTTTACAGCCATAGATTTGACCGCCAAAGCCAACATCGGCGACAACCGGAAGATTGACTTTTGCCAGCCAGTCGATGAGTTGCTTTTGTTCAAGAAACTCCATGTAACCGCTAAAAGTAAACCAGCTATTTCCTTCATTCATACCCTTTCCAATCACCTCCAGCGGATGTCCTGCGGTGCAGGTCACACTCTTTAAAAGTGTTTCAGCCCCAAACCAGCCACGTCGCAGATCGTATTTCGCCAACAGGTTTTTGGTGTCGGAAATCAGTTCAGAAACCCTATCCCTCTGTGTTTTGTCCCTTGATAAAATAACATACAACCTTTTGGCGCCATTTTCAAGATAAAAAGCATTCACTGCTGTGAAATCTTTTGCCCCAAACTGATGACTTTTGAGTTTTTCCTTCCATCCATCGTCCTTTGGAAGTTTATCTGCCAGCTTTTTGCCGGTTTCCGTCTCCGGATCGACCAAAACCAGGACGTTATTTTCAACAATTGCCTCACTTAATTTTTGAAGTGTTGGCTGATCCAAAAGTTGGTAGTGATCAGCTAATAGGTTGTTTAAAAATCCTTCCTGAAGAGAAAGCCCCGGGATTTTCAGATCTTCGGCAATATCTACCTTACTCTGGGCAACTTCATATTCAACATTAGGGATTGCCATCTTGACAAGGTTTCCATACCTGATCCATTTACGATAGCTGTCATGCCAGTAATTGGTATAGCCATTAAACTGGAAATTGGTAGTCACGCTATTCTTTTCAGGATTAAACGACCCTTTATTCCCAAAACCCTCAAGGTTCTGAGAAAAAGCGTCGCTCCCGGATATTATCAGCGCTAAAAGAGGCAGTAAATAAAATTTCTTAAACCCATTTTTCATAGATATTTCTATTTGGTAATCTAAAATCGTCCTATATTCTCAATCTGTAATCCACATTGTACGTATTTAACAGAAAAGCTGTTTAATGAACAGTAATTAAATTGCGATCCCGAAGTTCCTGAAGGCTGTTCTGCCATTTTCCTCCAGACCCCCACAAATAGTAGGTGAAGTAGGAGGTGGTTTTCTGAGCTATCGGAACCCACGGCTGGAATTCGTTGAAATCATAATGGGCATCGCCATTGGTAGCCAGGTTCTGAAACATGTGTAAAAAGAGCGGGCGTGTAACCGGAAAAGCCCCGACAAAGGCAATGTCTTCCTGAGGATCATATCCCGAATCCCAACCCTCTTTCGGAAAGAGCACCTTCCCAAAGTAAAACTCAGGCTTCATATGATATTCCTTCAGCCCATCCCGCTCCGGAACAATGAAAATATCCCTTGTATCGTGTTTTTTCCCAAGCACAAGTATTGGAACCGGTGCAATCACTTTGGCTTCAGGATTTTTAAAAGTCATCGCATACCGGACTTCGAGAAGCGGGGAATTCCCATAAAGTGTAAATGTTTTCTCGAGTTTATTTCCGAAATAATCGGCACTCATTCTTACGCTCACCGAATTGCCCTCACTTTTTAAGATTTCAGCAGAATATATTTTATGTCCCTCCATGCTTCCCTGTCCAAGAAAATCTTCAAAACCTCCGAATGGATAATACCCTCTTTTGCGGAATTCCCGTTTGTCGTCCGCAGGCTTTTCCGGCCAGAGCCTGAACAGGACATTACTCTTCCGTGATTTCACATAATATTCAATAACCCGTCCGCCGGTGGCCAGAAGTACAACCCGGACACTGTCGTTTTCCAGTTTATATTCGTTCACCCCATCGCCATTCAGATCCACCACCGAAAGTGTCGGAGAACCTTCGGCTTTTCCAACTCCGAGCTGACTGAGATTTTGAATCCCAAGGGCGGTAACCCGAACCTGATAACTTCCTGCCGGCACTTCCAGGTCAAAGGAAAGCTCCTTAAACTTACCCTTCTCAGCGGAACATGATTTTGAAGTACTAAAAACAATTTTATCCGGGTTGTTTTTGTCCAGAACTTCCATAAAAACGGGGAATCGTGACAGATCGCTAAAATTATGAATGGTAACAGGAAAGGCCACTTTAGGCGCCTGGCCAAAAAGAAGCTGATGCACTGAAATAGCCTGCGGGAGATCGATCATTGTGAGCGTACTTTTTTTACCGGTTTCCCAGTTGAAGTGAACGGCAATCGGATTGGTATTAGCCATCGCCGTGGCAAGCGGCTGTATATCAAATTTGAATATTCCAGATTCTCCCGCAGCAAGGCTGAGCTGGATGGAGCGGGATCCTCCCATTTTCAATTCCGGCGGAAGTACTATTTCAAGCTTCCCCGACACTGGATGGGGATAGGTATTTGCAAGTGATATATTCAGCTGATAATCTTTTGCAGAGGCCTCAAGATTAATCCGGTCTCCGAAGTACTCTTCAAGGAAAACACGGTCGAGAACCAGCAACTCAAGGGCATTGCGATAAAGAGCCGGTCCCATCATCTTCCCGCTTCCCGTTACCCCGACTTCACGCCTGTCAAGGATCGACTTCCACATCAATTCCCTGGTCAGCGGCGCCCCTTTGGGTGTAAAGAGCACCATGCAGGGGAGTGCATCGTCTTCGAGATATCCGGTTGTTGTCACGAAAGGGATATCTTCATTATCAATCTGTTCCTTATTCCCTTCACCGGCCAGGTAGCCATCGAAGTGATACGGATCAGCCTCAGGATCATAAGGTGACCGGAAAGTATAGCCCTGATTTCTATGTGCAAAATTGAGCCACGAATCAAGGGTATACATATTCTGAGGCTGTAAACCTTCATACGATTTGCAGCCGTATATGGCCTGTGCGCCAATATTTTTCACATAACCAATGCTTGATCCGAAATCAGTGACTATCGGGAGATTCACCTTTGCAAGCCATGTTTCGATCTCTTTTTTTGCCAAAAAATCCATATAGCCGCTAAATGTAAACCAGGAATTCCCTTCATTCATCCCTTTTCCAATAATTTCCAGCGGATGACCAGGGGTTATTGTGACACTCTTTAAAAGGGACCCGGTTCCAAACCAACCACGATGCAGATCAAATTTTGCTAAAAGGTCCCTGCTCCTTTCAATAAGTTTTAATACATTATTTCTCAACGCCTTATCCTTAGAGCTGATTATAAAAATCTTCCCCGGACCAGTTTCAAAATAAAAAGCGTTGATCTCTGTAAAGTCTTTTGATCCAAACTGATGACTTTTTAATTTCTCTTTCCATTGAGCTGTATTTGGAATTTTGCCGGCCAGTTTTTTTCCGGTCTCCGAGTCCGGATCAATCAGAGCCAACACATTTTTGTTGCCGGCTGATTCATTCAGTTTCTGAAAATCAGGCTGATCAAGAATAAGATAAGCACCCTTAAACAAATTACTGAGAAACCCCTCCTGTAAAGATAATCCGGAGAATCCAAGATCATCAGCCATATCAACCTTGGTTTGAGCAATCGAATAATCGGTTTCCGGAATTGCCATCTTAAAGAGATTCCCATAGGTGATATTCTCCCGGTAAATGTCATGCCAGTAATTGGTGTATCCGTTAAACTGGAAATTGGTTTTTACAACATTTGCTTCAGGTGTAAATGTCCCTTTAAATTGATAGTCTTCAAGATTCTGGGCATACATTAAACTGCATAAACAATTGAAAATCATTACAAGCAGGAGATGAGTTCTTTTGTATAGCCGATTCATAGTCAATGAATTTAGTGATGAAAAGTACCGTTAGCTGTTTGATGATTGTAAAGGTTGATTGCTTTGTAAATATAATAATAGAAATTAACACAAAACCAATTCATAGGTGAATTTTGAGAATTATAACCAGATCCTCAAGCCGGATGGCCAGATGGAAATGGGTGCCGGATCGCCTGAAATGTTAACGACCGGTGAAAACTTCATTTAAAAAGATCGGCAAAAAAACCTGCCGGGTGAGCCGAAAACCAATTGCCGGGTGCAAATTATTCTTATTTTTGCATCATAAACATCGGCTGTATTTTGTTCTAAGAGACAACATTCTCGTGTTTATATTGGTAATAATCAAATTAATGAATCATTAGGTAATGAAAGTATTCAAATTCGGAGGAACTTCTGTCGGATCCGTTGAAACCATGAGAACAGTAATGAACCTTATTGCTGACGGTGAACAAAAACTGATTGTCTTATCAGCCATGTCGGGAACCACCAATAGCCTGGTTGAGATATCGGATTACCTCTCAAAAAAAAATAAAGAATCGGCCCTGGGTGTGATCAGCGCCCTTGAAAAAAAATATTATAATGTCGTCTTCGATCTATATCAGACTAAAGAGATGAAGGATCAGGGGAAAAAAATTCTTGAAGAGCGGTTTGAGGTGATTAAATCCTATACTTCAGGCACATTTCCCGAAGAGGGGGCACGTGCTTTGCTTGCCCAGGGAGAATTAATCTCAACAGCGCTTTTCACGTTGCTTATGCAGGAATCGGGGTATAATGCCCGGTTACTCCCTGCCCTTGATTTTATGAAGATCGACGGCGACAAATTACCCGACAGCTACTTCATCAGGGAAAAACTGAATAACCTGTTAAAAACAGAGCCAAAGGCGGATTATTATATCACCCAGGGATTTATCTGCAGGAATCAGGAGGGGGAAATTGATAATTTGCAACGGGGAGGATCAGATTACACCGCTACCCTTATCGGAGCGGCCATCAATAGTGAAGAGGTTCAAATCTGGACCGATATTGACGGTTTTCATAATAATGATCCTCGGTTTGTTGAAAACACGAAGAAAGTCGACACACTCTCATTTAATGAAGCTTCAGAGCTCGCTTATTTTGGTGCAAAGATTCTTCATCCTCAAACTGTTTTGCCCGCCATGATGAATGATATTCCGGTGAGGTTAAAAAACACCATGAATCCGCCCGATCCCGGAACGCTGATAACTTCAGAAAGCCAGACCAATGGAATCAAAGCTGTGGCGGCAAAAGACGGCATTACGGCCATTAAAATAAGATCGGGTAGAATGCTTAACGCCTATGGTTTTATTAAAAATATTTTCGAGATTTTTGAGTTCTTTAAGACTTCAATCGACATGATCACAACTTCAGAAGTAGCTGTATCTGTGACAATCGACGACTCCAGACGGCTTGATGAAATCGTGGCTGAACTCAAAGAATACGGGAAAGTGGAAATTGACCGCAATCAGACTATTGTTTGTATTGTTGGTAACATGATCGCTGAGGAGAAGGGGTTTGCAGCCAAAGTATTCACCTCTTTGCAGGATATCCCCATCCGAATGATCTCCTATGGTGGCAGCCGTCATAATATTTCTGTCCTGATCAATACAAACGATAAGAAAGCTACCCTTCAGGCGCTAAGTGCAAGACTATTAGCCTGATAGTTTATTAGGCTATTAGGCTGGCAGGAAAATTCAATTTCGTCAGGGTTATTGAGGAGCACTGCACCTGAATTTAAAAGAAGGGATTTGGATTGGTGCCCGTTTAGGAGGAGTATGCAGTGGTTGATAATTGCCACTGCAATACCTGCATCATCAAGAGCACCCTGTTCCAATCCCGGATAACCGATTCAAATTTCACTCGGGCATCTCTCCATGGCAGTTTTCGAAGCTGTACACAGGTGTTGCATACATCTTCAGCCACAATTGCATAGCTTCCTCCCTGTCTTCATCTACGAGTTTGAGTCGTTGATGGGTTAATTCAATAAACGATTTTTGCTCCTCTATGGTATATTGGTCAATATAGGTATTGCAATTATAATACAGGTCATAGGCGATGTAGTTGTTCGGGTAAAGCCTGTAGTTATTATATATCTGAATATCAATATAATCAGCCAGTCGTTTTAAGCGATCATTGATATTTCCCTCTTTGGAAAGAGATTTAAGTTTACTTTTATCAATTGGTGCTCCAAACTGAATATGAACTCTCCCCTTTTGATTTTTCAGCCCGCTTACCATACTGAGCAGATCATCTTTCTCTGTTTTGCGAAAATCGGGATCAGACTGGCGCTTCAAAAGTTCAGCGACTTTTTCATTACCGCAGGGTTCAATTTCGTAAGAAATTGCCATTGGTACGATGGTTAACTCCAGAAATCCCTTAACAAATTTTCGTTTGTTAGACATGTTCAACATCTTCAAAAGCGCTGGTGATGTCTGATCCAATCCATCCTTTGAACGTCCTTCCCGCTGGGCTATCCAGATTGAACTCCCGTTTGTGGTGACTGTCTGACGGATATATTCCGAGAGAAGATGAGACGATTCAAGCATTTGCCGAACCGGAATATTCCGTTTGACAATGAAGGAGCGGTTAATCCTTGAGACATCTTCGATCCAGGGATAGACCAGCAAATTACTCCCAATTGCGATTTCCGTGGGTTTAAAACCCCGTTTATAAACCTCAACATTTAGTAAGGCAGAATCAAGGACGATATCGCGGTGATTCGAGATGAACAAATAGCTTTTATCTTTCGAAAGGTATTCAAGACCACCCACGGTTAACTCGCTGATGCTCGATTTTATAATACGTTCAAGAAACGGAACCATAAATGTCAGCTGGAAAGACTCCACATTATTAGTTCTGACCATGGAATTCCGAATATCCTGGATTTTGGACTCTTCAATAAAAAGATTTTGCAGAACTCTGGCAAAAACCGGATCAACTAATAATCTGTCCATGATTTCAGGAACCTCCTCATCCCGGTAAGGTCTAATTTCATCGAAATCGTTCGAAGCCAACATATTTTAGTAATTTTATTAATGTTAAGTAGTCAAAACAAATGTACAAAAATAGCCGTTCGGATGAATATCTTTTAAAAAATTATAAAAATGACTAAAAAAAACTACTAACTATCTGATTTAATATGGGATTAAAATTGGTGTTCACCACTGTCAGAATCTCCAGTTGAGCAATCCTCTGAGCTCAGTTCGCTGATTCCCTGCGGTAATATCATTACCCGACCCCCAGGAGTCTTCACCATTGTGAATTGTACACCCCACTTTAAAATATGCAGTTAATCGCGATGATGGGCTCCATTTCAGATTCAGGTAGATTCTTTGTCCATTGCCGTGAAACTCCGGAATGGAAAACGTGTATATGAGATCGTTTTCATAGGAATAAATGCGTGAATTGTAACTTTCTGTATTGAACCAGGCATACCTGACCCATATTTTTAAATTCCGGGAAAGCTCATAAATCAGATCCTGAAATACCAGAAATCCTTTTTCATTATCCTTTGCAAAATTGTAACCTGCATATTCGAACCGGGTATGAAGCAGAAGTCGCCTGCTAAGGATATAATCAGTTTGAATCCTCAGCCTGGTTGTCTTTTGGTCGTAATCTGCCGCGATACCTTTCGATCCGGTTACTTTCTGAGGTTTTGATTCGTATTTTCCCTTCAGGCTAACAGAACACTTTCGTGACCAGGCTATATCAACCTGACCCAGATAATCACTGCCACTTGACGGCGCCATAGTGTTATAGGTCAGCCAGGGAAAATGGTAAATATCAACATAGCCAAATATTTTAACCTTAGGAACCGGGCATGCCATCACCCCTGTATAAAAGCCTGTTTCGTTACAATTGCCTGAACTTTCAGAAAGTGAACTTCCATAAAAAGCATGGAATCCGGGATCAAACGATCGCAGATAGGCCGACAGGCTTAACTGTGGATGGGCGTGCCAGATCACCCCCTGAACACCTCCGGCCTTTCCGTTTCGGGACATACCTGCTTCACCAAACAATTGAAGATGAGATAATGCCAGTTGATAATCGATACCAAGATTGCTGTTTTTACTTCCCGAAAAGCTTTTTGCCTTATAAAGTGATGTGCCCGGATTCATTGGCAGATCAAATTGCTGGAGGACCATCAATCCACCGATACGAAATCGGCTTAATTTAAGTTCGCCATAGGCTCCGGCAACTTGTTCATTGACACTTTTTTCATCCTCAATTTCGGATAATGTACGGTGATAGCCGGATGTTTGCAGTGAAGTAAATGAAGAGCTGCCCGTTTCCATATCCTTAATAATATTGGCATCCCGGTTCTTGTTTGAATAAAACAGTGCCAGCTTTAATGGTCCGTTACCCAGAATTGCCGAAATCCCCCGGAAAAAACGGTTTTCATCGGTTGAAGTATAGGGCCGTATGGTCTGACCAAATTTCAGAATTCCCAACGTATTAGCCGATTTACCCAGTCCTGACCCTCCGCCAAAACTCACACCCTGCCCGGCTCTGAACAGAAAATCACCGATAGTAATCTGATTTACAACCCCTTTAAATTTACAGGAAAGGAAGCCTGAATAATAATCGAATCCCCATTTATTGCTCCCCTTGAAAAACTGCTCCCCCGCATCATTATCCGCAATAAGACCAAATTCAAGCTTATCAGGAATTTCAAGATGGAACCGGTTATATAATGAAAAGGGTAATCCGGGATAAGCTGCTCCCTTCCCGTCTGAGGCAGAACGATAACCTTTGGCAAGGGGGAATGAACACTTTACCCTCGCGATAAGGTTTTCTTTAATCCGCCTGCGAGCTTTAATCAGCGAATCTGATGGAATTTCAAAGGTAAAGAACGGAGACAGGGAAGCCACAATTTCAGGAGTAAACCCCTCCACAGCATTCATTTCATAAACCGATACAAAAAAACCGTATTTTTTCCGGTAGCTGATCAGATTCTGAATCTGGTTAAAATCGAGCAAATTCAGTTTAGTCAGAGCTTCTTCTGTGGCCAGATTGACATTCAATGGGTTTTCGGCATTTGTTGTCATATCTTCAAGCAGAATGGCATTATCTATATCAACATCTTCCGATCCGGCGATCGATTCGATCACCTGTTCCATCTGTCGCTCCCGCTGGACATCTTTGATCTGGGAGACTGCGCACCGGGGAATCACGAGCGCGGCAAGGAGCAGATATTTGAACATCCGGTTCATTATTAAAAGTTTAGAATGAATGAAAAGGAGGGTGTATATCCGAGGGACTGATGATGGAACATTGCAAAATCAATGGCGAAAACGCTCCATTTATACCCAATTCCGGCAGAATGATGAACCGGTACCCCAGAGAGTCCGCATCGAATTGAAAAACGCTCAGAAAACAGATATTCGACACCCAGGCTGACAATCGGCTGACTGTTAAAGGTGTAATCCCCGGCAGTGGCAATCAGCAGGCGGTCGGTGGGTTTGAAAGAGATTCCTCCACTGGCAATGACAGGGAGTCGGGATATGAAATTAATGGATTCAATGAAAGCGTTGGATGGGTTAAAAATATGAACGCCAATCATGACAGTAGGTTTTGGCTGGTAGAGTAAACCGAGTTCAATAAAACAGGTGCCCCGGCTTCTCCCCTGCTCGGGAAAATCCATCATAAAATAATCGAACTGAAGCCCGGCGGAGAATTTTTCGCCAAAATTTCTGGCCATGGCAATACCCAGGCTGGTTTCATGATAATCCGGTAAACCCTTCTGATCAATCCCAAATGCAAAGCTGAGGAGCGTGGTCGGAACGACAACTGCAAGAGCCTTATCCGAATATCCTTCAATTAAAAATGGCTGGCGGTAATCGATCGCAGCAGATACCCCTTTAATCCTTGCCAGGGCTGCCTGGTTGTGAAAAACCGAAAATGTCGAAATAAGCGCTACCGAGGCGTTACCAAGAGAAACTTCTCTCGCACCAATCTGAGCATCGGTTCCGATTGAATAACCCTTAAAAAAAGTCATTAAAATGATTACCAGGGTTAGAAGAGCCGATTTTAACATAGCCTGCTTCATCCGGTTTGGGCAATCAAATCTCAAATCTTCAGTTAAGATGATTTTCCGGAAGAAAATCCTCAACAAACAAAAGAGGAGGTTATCATTTGATCACCTCCTCTAATTTACGGAAAATAAAATTTAAAAACAGTTTATCAATTCGTTTTATATGGAAATTTCACTTTGGATAATTCGGCATTAGCCTCCACAATTTTGGCCTTAAGATTCTCCTTAAATTCAATCAGCTTACCCATAAGCTGCTCATCTCCCGAAGCGATAATCTGTGCCGCCAGAATTGCTGCATTTCCGGATCCGTTGAGGGCCACAGTTGCCACAGGAATGCCCGGAGGCATCTGGAGAATTGCAAGTATTGCATCCCATCCATCAAGACTTGCCTTGATCGGAACCCCGATAACGGGGAGCGGAGTCATCGCGGCGATAACTCCGGGCAAATGGGCAGCCATTCCGGCCGCGGCAATAATTACTTTGATTCCACGCTGATGGGCGCCTTTGGCAAATTTCTCAACCTCTTCGGGTGTCCGATGGGCCGAAAGAGCGTTCATCTCAAACGGGATTTCAAAATCATTGAGGATCCTGGCTGCACCCTCCATTACGGGAAGATCAGAGGTACTCCCCATTATAATACTGACTTTTGGTTTCATTCTAAATTATTATTTTTTTACTACCCAACCGAAGTAGCCCTGATACGGAATAATCACCTACCAAACCGATCATTCCGAATACATTACTATTTCAAAATTACTAATAAATATTCTTTTCTATTCTGTTTTTTTTCATTATAATCACCACACAAAATTAACCTTTTTTATATAATAGGAATCAAATGACCTCTCTTTGACGGTTATTTTCGGATGCAGAAAAAAGAATCCCTATCTTTGCAGGCGTAATCCGTGCCTTCTTCCGGAAGTTTGAATTATAATTATGTTAAAACAGGCGGTCTCAGGGATTTTGCAGGCGTCAGGGATAAAAGAGAAATAAATGAAACGTATTAAAATTTGGGATAAGGAGTTTGAGATCTCTATCAATTATTCTGATATCCAGCATTCAATCAGGGAGATAGCCAACAAAATGAAGGTTGATCTTGAAGGAAAGGAGACGCTTTTTATTTGTGTTCTTAATGGTGCATACATGTTTGCCGCCGAACTAATGAAGGAAGTTGAATTGCATGATTCAGAGATCTCGTTTTTAAAGCTTGCTTCTTATTCGGGTATCAGCTCTACAGGAGAGATCAAGGAGCTGATCGGATTTAATGAAGTGATTGCAGGACGGAACATCGTGATTTTGGAAGACATAGTCGACAGCGGCCGTACAGTCAAATTGGTTTGCGAACAGCTGATGAATAAAGGGGCAAAGGAGGTCAGAATTGCGGCATTGCTTTTCAAACCTGATGCGTTAATGGTGGACATTCAAATCGATTACACGGGCATCGTGATTCCGAATGATTTTATCGTGGGCTTTGGACTTGATTACAACCGGAGAGGACGAAATCTGAGGGATATTTACACGCTTGTCAAAGAATAATTAAGAATTAATTTCAATAAAAATGATTAACTTAGTTTTGTTTGGCCCTCCCGGGGCTGGCAAAGGTACTCAGGCAATTCTTTTAGCCGAAACGTTCAATTTGGTGCACTTATCCACAGGCGATATGTTGCGGCATGAAATCGCAGAAAAGACCAATCTTGGACGCCTTGCGGGAGAACTGATCGATAAGGGTGAGTTAGTCCCTGATGAGATTGTAGTTTCCATGATTGAATCAAGGCTGAAAAAACCAAGATGCACCGTTGGATTTATTTTCGACGGATTTCCAAGAACTGTAGCTCAGGCTGAGGCGCTCGATAAACTCCTGACAAAACACCATTCAAAGGTTTCGGTCATGCTTTGTCTGGCAGTTGATAAGTCTGAACTTATAAATCGTCTGCTCAAAAGGGGGTTGACATCAGGCAGATGTGATGATCTGGAGGCTGCCACAATTGAGCACCGGATTGATATTTACAATGAAAAAACTGCTCCAATCATCAATTATTATGAGACTCAGGGTAAATATTATCCCATTCAGGGTGTCGGAACAATTGAAGAAATTTCAGAAAATCTCAAGCAGGCGGTCAGAATGATGAGCTCCAAACCAATCTCCACCTCAAATCATTAAGACAATTTGAGTGCCCGTTTTGATTAGGTGAAATCAAGCCACAATTTGGCCAGAATGATATTTTTTATATATCGATTTAAGAGCGTACTTTTACGGTTCTATTTAAGATTGTTAAAATGGATTCGAATTTTGTCGATTATGTAAGAATAATGTGCAGGTCCGGTCACGGTGGACCCGGCTCAAGGCACTTCAGGCGTGAAAAATTCTCACCCAAAGGGGGGCCTGATGGTGGCGACGGAGGGCGCGGAGGACACATCATTCTGCGCGGAAATAAACAAATGTGGACGTTGCTTCACCTCAAATACAGGAAACATATCATTGCTGAATTTGGTGGTTCGGGAGGAAAGTCACGCAGCACCGGAAAAGACGGGGAAGATATTTACCTGGATGTTCCCCTTGGCACCATTGCCAAGGATGCAGAGACCGGTGAAGTGCTCTTCGAAATCAACAATGATGGTGAAACTGTTATCCTGGCTAAGGGTGGGCGCGGAGGATTGGGTAATACCAACTTCAAATCTCCGACAATGCAGACTCCCCGTTTTGCTCAACCCGGGGAGGATTTTGAAGAGGGCTGGAAAATTCTTGAACTGAAGATCCTGGCAGATGTGGGTCTGGTAGGATTTCCCAATGCTGGAAAATCGACCCTGCTTTCAAAAGTTTCTGCAGCAAAACCCGAAATAGCCGATTATCCTTTTACCACCCTGGTTCCAAATCTGGGTATTGTAGCCTATCGCGATAATCAATCGTTTATTATGGCCGATATCCCGGGAATCATCGAGGGGGCCCATGAAGGGAAAGGATTAGGTTTACGGTTTTTGCGTCATATTGAAAGAAACTCAATTCTCCTCTTTCTAATACCTGCAGACAGCCTGAACCACTATAATGAATATCAGATTCTGTTAAATGAGCTCAATCAGTTTAACCCTGATCTCCTTGACAAACAAAGATTAGTCGCCATCTCCAAAAGCGATCTGCTTGATCCTGTCTTAATGCAAGATATCACTAAAGAAATGAAGGATATTCCCCATATCTTTTTCTCTTCCTATGCCGAGCGGGGTCTAATTGAATTAAAAGATTTGATTTGGAAATCGCTGAATAGTTAAATATCATGAATCTATGGAATTTATTAATCTGTTAAAAAGTTGGGATAGAGCTCTTTTTCTTTATTTAAACGGTATTCACAGTCCATTGTGGGACTATACCATGACTTTATTTACACTGACCTCGACCTGGTTGCTGTTTTACGGATTAATTCTTTTCATCGTCGGGAAAAAATACGATAAAAAATCGCTTTTTATTTTTGTATCGGTCGCGTTACTGATTCTTTGTTCGGATCAGCTCGCCGGTTTGCTGAAGCATACCATCCAGCGACTGCGTCCCTCCAATGATCCTGCGGTCAGCCCCTTAACTCATATCTTTTTCAATAAAGGGGGAGAATTCGGCTTTGTTTCAGCACATGCCGCAAATCTCTTTGCATTTGCGGCCTTTTCGATCCGCCTGTTTAAGAATGCCCGGTATTCCTGGTTTATACTTATCTGGGCTTCAATAATTGCTTACAGCCGGATATACCTGGGGCTGCACTATCCCGGGGACATTCTGGGAGGAGTTGTTTTAGGTATTATTGTTGGAAACCTGATTTACAAACTACTCAAATACAGCGAATCAAAATTAAGCCCCGTCAACCTATTCGCCAGAAATCCAATGAAAGACAAGGAGGCAAACCTGATTATTGTAACGGGCCTGTTTATCATGATCATGAGCATCGGGATCATTGCAATCTTGCTGCAGAACGGATTAATTGCGAAATAATACAGCCAGGCAACTGAAAATCCCTTTTATGCGTGATGTGGATTAAACCTGAAATCACCTCTGGGTTAATTAACGTAAAATCTTCTTGACTGGTTCTATTTTCTTCTCCATGGGGCCACGTTTATAAATGATCAGTCCGTTGAGAAAATTGCGCAAAAGCTGATCCCCGCACGGCTTGAAATTCGGGTGGTCCTCTGTACGAAAAATTGCCCCCAGTTCACTTTCTGTGATATTAAAATCGACCAGTTTAAGGATGGCTATGATGTCTGTATTTTTAAGACTCAGCGCCACACGAAGCTTTTTTAAGATATCGTTATTGTTCATCCGTTTAACAGTTTAAATTTATAATCGGGAGTCAACCGGAGGTTATACATAAAACTTCAGGTTCAGACAGGCCAAATATCTTTGTGCCCCGTGCAAATTTACGAAAAGATGCAAAAAAGCCACCCTTTTTGAGGATGGCTTTTTAATGTTGTCCAATTAAACCGCTTATCTGGTGAAAAGCAATTCGCGGTATTTTGGTAATGGCCAGTACTCATTGTCAACCACTTCTTCAAGTTTGTCGATATGATAACGAATGGTACTGAGGTAAGGGCGAACAGTCAGATCATAAGCAAATGCCTTATCTTTACCATGTTCGATCAGGTTGGCTACCTTGCGGGCCTCTCTCATCTCCTTAACCTGTGCCTTGATTGTGGAGATATGTCCCGAAATCTTCCGGATCAGATCAAGACGCGCGCCGGCCAGTTCCTTGAATTCTTCTTCCGAGAAGATTTCCTTTAACCCTTTGACGTTTTCAAGTAAGGTGGTCTGGTATGAAATTGCTGTAGGAACGATATGATTTATAGCAATATCTCCAAGTACACGTGATTCGATCTGGATTTTCTTGGTGAATTTCTCCATTTCAACTTCAACACGTGCTTCGATTTCAATCGGATTAAAGATACCCAGGGATTCAAAGAGTTTGCGTGATTTAACTGAAAGGTAAGCCTCGAGTGCCTCAGGGACATTCTTGATATTGGTTAAACCGCGACGTTCAGCCTCTTCTGCCCATTCCTGACTGTAACCATTCCCGTCAAAGCGAACCGGTTTACATTCGATAATATATTTCTTAAGAACCTGGAAGATAGCTTCGTCTTTCTTGATATCCTTCTCAATCAATGCATCAACATCCTTTTTGAACTGGATTAGCTGAGCAGCAACCACTGAGTTTAAGGCAATCATCGCCGATGCACAGTTTGCGGAAGAACCAACTGCGCGGAATTCAAACCTGTTGCCAGTGAAAGCAAAAGGTGAAGTACGGTTACGATCGGTATTATCAAGTAGAATTTCCGGAATGCGCCCGATATTGAGTTTCAATGAAGTTTTTTCATCGGGAGTCATTTTGCGATCATTTACATTCTCTTCAAGCAAATCAAGCATTCGGTTGACTTCTGTTCCAAGAAATGAAGAAATAATTGCAGGAGGGGCTTCGTTTGCACCTAAACGGTGGGCATTGCTTGCCGAAACAATTGAAGCACGCAATAAATCCTGGTTATCGTAAACAGCTTTCATCGTGTTTACAATGTAGGTCAGGAACTGCAGGTTCGATTTTGGGTTCTTCCCCGGGGAATAAAGATTCACTCCGGTATTTGTTGAAAGTGACCAGTTATTGTGCTTTCCTGAACCGTTGATTCCGGCAAATGGTTTTTCATGCAATAAAACACAGAATCCATGATGACGTGCGATCTTAGCCATCAGATCCATAATCAGCTGGTTATGATCATTTGCAAGATTCACCTCTTCGAAAATAGGGGCTAATTCAAACTGATTCGGAGCCACCTCATTGTGACGGGTCTTGCAGGGAATTCCAAGTTTATAAGCTTCATTCTCAAGATCCTGCATAAACATCGCCACTCGTTCAGGAATTGATCCGAAATAATGGTCTTCCAGCTGCTGATCTTTTGCAGAGGAGTGTCCCATCAGGGTGCGGCCTGTAAGAATAAGGTCAGGACGGGCAAAATACAACGCCTCGTCAACCAGAAAATATTCTTGTTCCCATCCAAGGTTAGCCTGAACCTGGGTAACATTCTTGTCAAAATACTGACAAACATCCACAGCTGCCTTGTCGACTGCGCTTAACGCTTTTAACAGAGGCGCTTTATAATCGAGGGCTTCACCTGTATAGGAGATGAATACGGTAGGGATTGAAAGCGTTGTGCCTACGATAAATGCAGGGGAGGATACATCCCATGCCGTATATCCGCGGGCTTCGAAGGTATTCCGGATACCTCCGCTTGGGAAAGATGAAGCATCGGGCTCCTGTTGTGCAAGTAGTTTACCCGAAAAGCTCTCCACGACACCACCCAGTTCAGAATGATCAATAAATGCATCATGCTTCTCAGCCGTCCCATCGGTCAGCGGATGAAACCAGTGTGTGTAATGTGTTGCCCCATTTTCCATTGCCCAGGCCTTCATCCCAATCGCAACCTGATCAGCAATCTTACGATCAATGGTTGTCCCATTGTCAATCGCATCGATAATCCCTTTGAACGATTCGGTGGATAAATACTTTTTCATTTTAGGACGGTCAAAAACCAGCATCCCGTAATAATCGGATGTCAGGTTCTGCTCCCTTGTTACTGCAACTGGTTTTCTGGAACTAAGAACTTCAAGAGCTTTAAATCTTAATGTAGCCATAATTATTGAAATTAAACGATTAAAATACTTTTCTGAAATTTTCAGCTAAAATACTCTTTTTACAAATACACCCCCATTTTTCATTATGTATTTTTAAAAATTCACAATATTTTAACATTAATTGCCCGATTTGAACAATTTTTACCTGTTTTATCCAATTATTTCTCCGGTAGATTATTTGCAGCTTTGCTATCGGCTGATTCTACCCCGGATAATCTTCAGCCAACTTCATTTGACTGAAAATGGTGATAAAATCGGATTACAGTTCGGATCCCGTTGTAAAAGTTATCCAGTGGAAAATTCTCATTGGGGGAATGAATCGCATCGGACTCTAAACCAAAACCCATTAATATTGATTTCACACCGAGGATTTCCTCAAAAACGGAGATGATCGGAATACTGCCCCCGCTTCGGACCGGAATCGGTTTACATCCGAATACATCTTCATACGCCAACTCGGCCGCATGATATGCCGGAAGATCAACCGGACAAACATATCCCTGTCCGCCATGCAATGGGGTAACCTCAACCGAGACACACTCCGGTGCAAGAGAGATAAAATAGTCTTTAAAGAGTTCGGCTATTTTGTGATGATCCTGGTCAGGGACGAGGCGGGCGCTGATTTTGGCAAATGCCTTTGATGGAATAATGGTTTTTGCACCCTCGGCTGTATAGCCTCCCCAGATTCCGCAAACATCAAAAGCGGGACGGATGCCGGTACGTTCGCGGGTGGTATACCCTGTATCACCTTGCAGGGCATTTACCCCTACCGATAACCGGTATTTATTTTCATCGAAAGGCGCTTTGGAAAGTTTTATGCGCTCCTGCTCAGATACCTCCCTGACATCATCATAAAAACCGGGTATCCCAATCCGATGATTCCCATCTGTAACTCCGGCAATCATTTTACAAAGCTCCGTGATCGGATTGGCCACCGCTCCTCCAAAGAGACCTGAATGGAGATCCCGGTTTGGCCCGGTTACTTCCAGCTGCAGGTATGCCAGTCCGCGCAGCCCTACGGTAATGGAAGGAATATCCTTAGCTATCATTCCGGTATCGGAGACCAGAATAATATCGCTCTTTAACAACTCTCTGTGTCCGGAACAAAACCCGGCCAAATTTGGAGAACCGACTTCCTCCTCACCTTCAATCAGAAACTTTACGTTGCAGTCTAAGGTATTTGATCTGACCAAATATTCAAAGGCTTTCGCCTGAATAAACGATTGCCCCTTGTCATCATCAGCTCCTCTGGCCCAAATTTTTCCATCCATGATCACCGGCTCAAACGGACCTGATTTCCACTGATCCAACGGATCTGCCGGCATAACGTCCATATGGGCATAAATCAGGATAGTGGGTTTTGCCAGATTTATGATCTTCTCGGCATACACTATCGGATGTCCCGCCGTTTCAAAAATCTCTGTCAAATCTGCTCCGGCTGCACCCAGAATCTTAACCCAGCAGGCTGCTGCATTGTACATTTCCGATTTGTTCTCCTTGAGCGAACTTATTGAGGGAATACGTATTAATTCAAAAAGTTCTTCGAGAAAACGCTCCTTGTTTTCTTCGATATATTGATTTATTTTCTCCATCTTACCATTTATATTTTGGACCAAGATAATCATTATTATAAAGTGAGAAATCCCCTATGATGCTCACTTCCAAATTAAGTCTTAACTTTGCACCGTTTTTAAAATAAATGAAATGGATTCTGGTCCGGAATATTACCTGTTAAATATATGACCCTTTACAACGGATAGCCTTGCTTTTCCTGTTAAGGGATTTGCAACTTTATAGCGATGTTCAGTAAAAAATCACACAACACAACAGACTGCTTTATATTTTTGATATTAAGCACAATAGCATCTGTCACCCAGGGACAGCCGAAAGACTCCCTAAGGGAAGAAATACTCTCGGTTCATGCGCAGGCAACGACCATTTCCCAGTTTAAGCCCGCATTTCATGCCAGATATACAGGCATAAACAGCCTGGTTCCGGAATCTGAATTCAAATCATCCTATACATCAACACTTTATCTTTGTGCCAGGTTATGGTCCGGGGCAAGTCTGGCCATTAACCCTGAAGTTGCCGGCGGTTCTGGTCTAAGCAGTTCCCTGGGAGTAGGTGCTTCTACAAATGGTGAAGCTTACAGGATTGATAATCCCACCCCAAAATTGGATTTAGCCCGGTTATTTTTTAAACAATATTTTTCCTTAAACCGGGATAACAAAACCCAATCAGGTGATTTCAATACTCTGGCAGGTAAAGTTCCCGAAAGTTATATCTCATTGATTATGGGGAAATTAAGTATGACCGACTACTTCGACAACAACAGTTACAGCCATGATCCAAGGACCCAATTTATGAGTTGGGCCTTAATGAGCAACGGCGCATGGGATTTCCCCGCCAATACCAGAGGCTATACTCCGGGTCTGGTAATTGAATATGTAACGCGGCAAAATGAATTACGGTACGGATTTTCGCTGGTTCCGGTAATCGCAAACGGAATGACAATGAACTGGAATATAGGCAAAGCAAGTTCGCAGACAGTTGAATATACCCATAAATATGCGCTTAACGGTTATCGCGGAACTCTCCGGTTATTATCATTCTTTACAAGTGCCAACATGGGAAATTATGACCAGAGTTTAGCCTTAAATCCAATTGCCCCAAATATTCTGGCGACCGGGAAATATGGACATATAAAATATGGTTTGGAGCTTAACCTGGAACAATTATTAACCCGGGATTTGGGAGGTTTCGTTCGGGCAGGCTGGAATGACGGGCAGAATGAATCCTGGGCTTTTACGGAAATTGACCGGTCGGTAAGCCTGGGATTATCAATTTCCGGCAACCGGTGGCACCGACAGAATGACAATTTTGGACTGGCCGCAGTAATCTCCGGACTTTCCGCACCACATCGCAATTATTTAAAAGCCGGAGGCCGGGGATTTGAACTGGGTGACGGAAACCTCAACTATGCCTTGGAACATCTCGCCGAATTATATTATTCGTGGCAGATCGTAAAATGGTTATCCCTTTCCGGCGCCTGCCAGGTTATTCTTAATCCCGGTTATAATAAGGACCGCGGACCAGTCAACGTTTTTTCATTAAGATTGCACGCGAAAATCTAAGTTGAAATAATTGGCATACTAATTGTTAATCTAACCGCAGTTTTTAATAGATCATGTTGTCCCAAAGAGTTTAACCTGGACTATTTTAACATTTTTTATCTTAACAAGAGATTGAACCTGAGAATTAGTCACCTGCATAGGATTTATCTTTGCGATGAATAGTTCACTATTAAAATTAGAATCTGAAAAAATAATTATGACTCTTAAGAAGCTCCTATTCTTGTCTCTCGCATTGTTATCGGTTAATTTAAAGGGACAGGAAGTTTTCAAAGATACCTTGAAACTTACAATTCAGCAGGCAGACAGTGCTTTTATCCTGCAAAACCTGGCCCTACTTTCCGAAAAATGCAATATCAATTCGGCAAAAGCACAAATCATTCAGGCTAAATTATTCACAAATATTACTGTTGCAGCCACTCAAAATGTAATCAATAACGAATATCAGGCCAAAGGCGGCCAAAAATGGCTTGATATGACTGACAAGGGGGAAACCAGCGCCCAAATCCAAAAACTGTTCCGGCTGGCAGGGAAACGGAATAAACAGATTCAAATTGCAGAACTCACAGCCAGCCGCGAGGAACAGGTGTATTTTGACCTGTTGCGTTCGCTGAAGTTTTCACTTCGGAGCGATTTTTATAATTTATACTACCTGAGGCAAATTATCCGGGTGTATGATAAAGAAATTGCCTCGATGCACAAGCTGATTGACGGATATCAAAGCCAGTTTGAAAAAGGTTTTATTTCGAAAAAGGAGCTGCTCCGGTTGAAGTCTGCGCTATTCTCGCTGGAGAATGAGAAAATTGGCTTTACAACCCAGATCATTTCCACCCAGAATGACTTTAATGTGATGATGCATACTACGAATATCTATTATCTGCCGCAATTTGATGCCGGATCAATGATGAAATTATCTCCCGAAAATTTAAAATTACAGGTGCTTATTGATACAGCCTACGTGCATCGTTATGATCTTAAAATGGCTCAGTCTGATTTGAATATTAACACGGCCAACCTGTCTTACCAGAAAGCACTCGCTGTACCCGATCTGACCTTGTCGGCAGGCTGGGACAAAAATGGCGGGTTTATTCATAATTACAACTATATTGGGGTACAAATTGATCTCCCCTTCTTCAACCGGAATCAGGGAAACATCAAATCCGCCAGATTTAATCTTGAAAGCAGCCAGTATAAAGTGAAAAGTGCTGAAGACATTGTAAAATCCGATGTCTTGGGCGCTTATGCCAATGTTCTGGAAACCAATAAACTCTATAACAAGTTCGACAATACCTTCATCGCCGACCTGGATACCTTGAATCAGGAAATGCTCAGAAACTTTGAGAAAAAGAACATCAGCCTTATTGAATTTCTCGATTATTACGATGCCTACAAAGAGAATGCCGTGCAGCTTAATACCCTGCTTTACAACCGGATTAATGCGTTTGAAAATCTCAATTACACCATTGGCAAAGACATTATTACCTGTAAATATTAAGACAAATGAAAAATATATCATTGATTATCAGTACAATCCTGCTGTTTTCCCAATGTTCAACCCATAAAGGGAGTGAACAAAAAAATGTAGTTTCAAAATTTTGTATCCCCGACAGTTTAATGAGCCAGATTAAACTGGATACCGCTTCGGTTAAACCCGTCTATGATGAGCTCCGGTTGATCGGGAAGATAACCTTCGATCAGGAAAAAGTAGTCCGTATCTATCCGCTGGTTAGCGGCAATGTATCTGAAGTTAAGGTCACCCTGGGCTCTTTGGTCAAAAAGGGACAGGTTTTGGCGGTAATCAGAAGTTCCGAAATGGCATCAGCTGAAAATGATCTGGTCACAGCCCGATCAAACCTCGCAGTTGCCGAAAAAAACTATGCGGCAGCTGCTGATATGTATAAAAGTGGAATTATAGCGGATAAAGAATATACCTCCATTCAAAAGGAATTGGATAAGGCGAAATCAGAATTGAACAGGGCAAGCACGGTACTCTCAATCTATGGAAACGGTTCCAACGGTTACGTGGTCAAGTCGCCTATTTCAGGGTATATCGTTGAAAAATTTGTGAATGCCAACATGCAAATCCGGTCAGACAACAGCACCAATCTTTTTACAATATCAGATCTTTCAAAGGTGTGGGCTATGGCAAATGTTTACGAATCAGACATTGCTGAAATCAGCGAAAATGAGAAAGTCGAAGTCACCACAATCTCTTATCCTGACATTAAATTTTCGGGGAAAATCGACAAAATCTATAATGTCCTGGACCCCGACACGAAAACCATGAAGGTTCAAATTCAGCTCGATAATAAGGATTACCTGTTAAAACCTGAGATGTTTATTTCAGCAATCGTTAAGCATAAAACCAACAAACAGATGGTTGCAATCCCTGCCGGTTCGGTGATTTTCGACAGAAATCAGTATTGGGCGTTGGTTTTCAGGGACAAATGTGATATTCAGGCCAAGAAATTAGATATTTTAACGACAAATAGTGTGCATTCATATATCAAATCAGGTCTGGCACCCGGCGACAAAGTGATCACCAACCGGCAATTACTGATTTACAATGCCATGATCCAATGATCGTAACTTATTCCAAAAAAAGTACCCAATCACAAATTCTGATTCAATGAAACGTGCCAAAAGCAATCTTTTTTCACACGCGTGGATGATTATCAATGGCGAGTTCCCCCCGACGGATCGGGGCCAGCTATCTGGCAAATAAAATCAAATTATAAACAGATGAAAGCCATGATTCGAGAATCCAAAACCAAAAATGATAATCATTCTTAAACATGGCAATTCCATTTGGCCATTAAAAAACAAATTATTATCAAATGAATAAATTCATTAAATATATCATAGCATTCTCACTGAAAAATAAGTTCATCGTTTTTTTCAGCATTGCTATTCTGATTATCTGGGGGGTCATCAGTTACCTTAAAACCCCAATCGAGGCATTCCCGGATGTCACAAGTACCCAGATAACAATTATCACCCAATGGCAGGGACGGAGCGCCGAGGAGGTCGAAAGGTATGTCACAATACCTATTGAGATCGAGATGAATTCGGTCCAAAGGAAGATCAATGTAAGATCGACAACCCTTTTTGGCCTTTCAGTGGTCAAGATCATCTTTGAAGATGAAGTCGATGATGCCTTTGCCCGTCAGCAAGTCAATAACCTGCTCGGGGGGGTAGATTTTCCTGAAGGGGTAAAACCCGATATTGAGCCGCCACAAGGACCTACCGGAGAAATTTTCAGGTATACTTTAAAGAGTGAGTCCAGAACAGTCCGGGAGCTTAAAACAATGCAGGACTGGGTTATTGAAAGACAGATCCGCTCGGTTCCGGGAGTAGCTGATGTTGTGAGTTTTGGGGGCGAGGTAAAGACCTATGAGATTCAGGTTAACCCCCACTTATTGTCAAAATATAACATCACTCCGCTTGAAGTCTATCAGGCTGTAAGCCGCAGTAATATCAATGTCGGCGGCGATGTCATTGAGCACAACACCCAGGCTTATGTGGTCCGGGGAATCGGTGTCCTTGACCATTTTTCGGAAATCGGGGATATCATCATTAAAAATATCAGTGACAGTCCGATCCTGATCAAAAATGTTGCAACGGTGGTCGAATCGTGTCTGCCCCGTCTCGGACATGTCGGTCGGGATAACCAACCCGATGTTGTTGAGGGTATTGTCATTATGCGCAAGGGTGAAAACCCCGGCGAGGTGATTGAAAAAGTAAAGGATAAGATTGAAGAATTGAATACCAATATTCTTCCGTCAGATGTCAAAATAGATACCTATTATAACCGGGAAACACTTATCGGTTATGCAGTCAACACCGTACGGGGGAATTTAATTGAAGGGATTTTATTCCTGACCGTTATCGTATTGATTTTCATGGCCGACTGGCGAACCACGCTGATCGTATCGCTGATTATTCCGTTATCCCTCTTATTTGCCTTTATCTGTCTGCGGATCAAGGGGATGTCTGCAAATCTGTTGTCAATGGGTGCCATAGACTTTGGGATTATCATTGATGGCGCTCTTGTGATGGTTGAAGGGATCTTCGTCGCCCTTGATCATAAGGCCCAATCCATCGGGATGGAGAAATTCAATAAACTGTCCAAACTGGGTATCATCAAGGAGACGGGCACCGAGATGGGCAAATCGATCTTTATTTCCAAGCTCATCATCATAACGGCCCTTTTGCCCATCTTCTCATTCCAGAAAGTAGAGGGTAAAATGTTCTCTCCACTGGCATTTACGCTGGGATTTGCGCTACTTGGAGCCCTGATCTTTGCCCTCACTTTTGCCCCTGCGATGGCAAGCATTCTCTTTAAAAAGAATGTGAAGGAGAAAAACAACCCTTTCCTCTCATTCATTATCAAAAATACCACGCGCGTTTTCGACCTGACATATAGGAATAAGCGGGTCAGTCTGATCATCGCAGGTACCATCCTGGCATTAAGTTTCTTCTCCTTTAAATTCCTGGGTAACGAATTCTTACCCGAATTAAATGAGGGGGCAATTTATATGAGGGCTTCATTGCCTAACAGCGTTTCGCTGAATGAGGCGGTTAAGATTTCGGAAGATATGCGCCATATCCTCAAAGCATTCCCCGAAGTAAAACAGGTCTTGTCGCAGACAGGACGTCCCAATGATGGAACAGATCCTACGGGCTTTTACAATGTCGAATTCTTTGTCGATATCAATCATACCAAAGAGATGGATCGCAAGGAGAACCGGGATGCGCTGATTGACCGGATGACTCAAAAACTGATGAAATACCCCGGTATTGTATTCAATTTCTCACAGCCAATTCAGGATAATGTGGAAGAGGCAGTTTCGGGTGTGAAAGGCTCCCTGGCTGTTAAAATCTATGGAGATAACCTTGAATTGCTTGAATCAAAGGCAGACAGTGTATTCAAGATAATGAAAGATATAGACGGGGTTGCCGATTTGGGGGTAATCAAGAATCTTGGACAACCCGAATTGAGGATTGAACTTGATGAAAATAAAATGGCTCTTTATAATGTGGCTACGGCCGACTGCAATTCAGTCATTGAAATGGCAATCGGCGGGAAAGCCGCCTCCATCTTTTACGAAGGTTATAAAAAATTCGATATCCGGATCCGTTATCTCCCTGAATATCGTGTCAATGAAAAGGAAATCGGGAATTTAATGGTTCCAACCTTATCGGGCACACAGATTCCGGTTAAGGAGATTGCCACAATCCGGAATGTGAACGGTCCTATCCTCATTTTCCGGGATAAAAACATGCGTTATATTGCCCTTAAGTTTTCGGCACGCGGGAGGGATATGGGTTCTACCGTTGCCGAAGCTCAAAAGAGAGTCAAAGCGGCGATTTCATTGCCAAAAGGTTATTCGATATCCTGGGAAGGGGACTTCGAGAATCAGCAGCGCGCCGCGAAACAACTTAGTATTGTAGTTCCGATAAGCCTCGTCCTAATCTTTTTCATCCTGTTTGTACTGTTTGGAAATGTGACCGATGCCGGGCTGATCTTACTCAATGTACCTTTCGCGATCGTAGGCGGAATACTGGCGCTGCATCTTACAGGAACCAATTTCTGTATCTCTGCGGGAATCGGATTCATCGCGCTTTTTGGTATTTGTATCCAGAATAATGTCATCCTGCTTTCCAAATTCAAGAAGAACCTTCATGAACGAATGCATCTGGACAATGCAATCCGGTCGGGAGTCATTGCCCGCATCAGACCAGTTACCATGACCGCTGCCCTGGCTGCAATCGGGCTTCTACCGGCTGCGGTTTCCACCGGAATTGGCTCCGAATCATCCAAACCGCTGGCTATAGTCGTTATCGGCGGATTGGTGACCGCTACGACACTGACACTTTTTATCTTCCCGATAATCTTTAAAATCATTTATAAATTCAGGCTAAAGGAGTTAAACGACTAATGACTTTAAATAAAAACCCTCAGGATTTAAAAATTCTGAGGGTTTATTTCCAATTACTTATCTGCAGTCATTTTATGGATTTCCCGGTCTGGAGTAAGCGCTTTTGACACTTTTTCAACAATTGTTGGTTCATCAATTTTAAAATCAGCCATTTGTTTAATATTCAGCGAGAAATAGCCCGATTTAAGGTTGTCGAATGCTTTCCTTTAGAAAGTTTTTGCGGTTGGAGAAACATAAGACGGATGTAGCCCCAAAAGCCCCTTTCCTCAATGAATTTAGCATGGAATCCTGCCAGTCGGCTCTAAAAAATGGCTTATACGTAGGCGTATGACTCCCGATCTTCCAAATATATCAGAAGTTTTTCTTCACTAAAATGGTATTAAACGAATTTCCCTGAGTTGTAGCGATCACCGATCTGTTTCCGATTTTGATCGTGAGAGGTTCTGCATGATCCATCTCATTTTGAAAGACAATGACGATGCTTTCGTCCGGGTTTTTGAATGCGAGCAGGTTGGTGAACTTCCCTTTTAACTGCAAAAGTCTGGCTCCGGGCTTTACAAAATGGCTTACGTGTTTCATCAGGTAATATTCGTGGTTGTACCGGAATGATTTCTGTGCGGAATCGACGGTAATAAGTGAATTCTGTTTCCAGCCCCAGCGGCTAACCCCACCCTTTAATAACGACAGATTCCAGTACATATAAGCGTTTGCTCCGTTATTCAGGTAATGCTTCATCAGTGTCCAGGCATATTTGCAGTATTTCCAGTCATTTTTCCCGTCGCCGCATTCCTGTTCCGACTGGTAAAGCTTTAAATTGGGATAACGTTTGTGTATCCCTACAATTGCCTTTTTACCGGCCCATTGAAATCCCACCCCTTTAATATACTTACCGGCTAAAGCGTCATTTAAAATAGTGTCCACCAGCGCTTCTGTCGGGCGCTCCATGGTGCCAAACATAATTTCAACCTTTTGTTTCTCCATCTCCGGGCCCAGATATTGGCCGACAAAATTGGTGAGTCCTGCCGAAGTCCAGGTGCAGCTTGGGAAAATCTGACACGAGTTAAATTCGTTTTGAGGCATTATAGCAGACACCGGAATACCCTGCGTTTTATAGGAATCGATAAACCGGGAGAAATAAAGTGCATAGGCCTGAAGATAGGCGCTCTCCTGGATAAACATATTAGTCCCTTCACGCCCTTCCTTATCCGGGGCAAGGTGATTGTCAAATTTGCCATCCATCCCTTTATAGATGGTATGGCAGGCATAATGTTTGTTCCATTTCATCCATGATGGGGGACTCCATGGCGAGGCCCAGATTTTTAATCCCGGATATTGCTTCTGTGCCTCTTTAATGAAAGGTACCAAAGTTTCGAGATCATTGGCAATAGTGAAGTTTTTCATCTCAAAATCACCTTCCGTTTCATCGTACGAGTACCAGTCGCGCGAGAAATCATTCGCCCCTACCGGCATCCTGCAAATATTGAAATTAGCGCCAATACCGGGGGAAAACAGTTCTTTAAAAACAGCGTTGCGGTCACTTTCATTCAATTCCTTGAGCGAAGTCCACCCCAACTCATTAAAACAGGCGCCAAAACCATCAATGGTCTGTAAAACCGAATCAGGAAGTATCTCAACATCGGAAATATTGGAAGCTTGATTAATTTTTAAACCCGATTCCACCTGCCAGGGATGTTTTTCGGTTGTTGACACCCATTCAGGTTTCTCCTTACACGAAATTAATAATGCCACTGATACCAGAAAAAGCAAAATCTCTTTGTTCATATGCTCAACTATTTTTAAACGATCATCCTTTTGAGCAGAATATCGTCGAAATTACTGAATTCACGCGCCAGGCTTTGTACTGAGTTCTCAGAAACAAGCTTATTTATTGCCTCCCGGATTGGAGCATATTGATCGTGAAGCGAACAATGCTGATCATCACTACACGATTTTAACCCAAACCCGCAGCCCGAATAAGCCTTTGGCCCTTCAATAGCCTTTATTACAGACTTTAACGGAAGGTCTGGCTTACTCAGATCAAAGTAAAATCCCCCCCCCTTCCCCTTGGTGGATAACAGAAATCCCATCTTAACCAGACGTTGCATAATCTTACCGGTATAAAACAGCGGCGCATCAATCTCCTTGGCTATCTCTATAATCCCGGGCTTAAACCCTTTGGTCTGCTGAACCTGAACATAAACCAACCCGCGCAAGGCGTATTCTGTCTCTTTATTAAACATGGGTTTCCTTCTCCTGATTTAATTCGTGTCAAAAATAAATAAAATAATTATAAAAATATTAAAAGACCTTTTGGTCTTTTAATATTTTTATCTAATATTGCACCGTATTTAATCTACATTAAAATGGAAACAGATAATATCAACTCAATGTCAATTGGCGAAATGGTCGCCAATGACTTTCGCACCGCTTCGGTTTTCAAAAACAACCGGATCGACTTCTGTTGTGGCGGAAAAAAAACACTGGAGGCTACATGCCTCGAATTAGGAATTGATCAACACAAGGTAGAACTTGAACTTCTGGCGGTATCGGCGACTTCTCCCAATCCGGGACAGGATTACCGGTCATGGAAGCCCGGATTTCTATGCGATTATATTACAAATACCCATCATCAGTATGTTCGCAATACGCTACCTGATTTACTTATTTATACCCAAAAGATTGCCACCGTTCATGGTTCACATCATCCGGAACTTGTTGAAGTCGCATCACTCTTTGCTCAAATCAACGACGAATTGCTTCAGCACCTGAAAAAAGAGGAGGAAGTTTTATTTCCGGCCATCAAACATGCTGTGGCGCATGACGATTCCGAATCGAAAGAACTGATAGTTTCAGAAATTAACAGAATGGTGGGAGAACATGAATTTGCGGGGGGAGCTATGGATCGCATCTGTCAAATAACCGATCATTACAAACTTCCTGAAGACAGCTGCGGAACTTACCAGGTTGCCTTCAAACTTCTCGAACAATTTGAGGATGATCTCCATATCCATGTACATCTTGAGAACAATATCCTTTATCCTGCTGCCTTAAAATTAAACAATTAACAGATATGAACTTCGCAACACAAAATCTGGAAGACGATCACGTCTATATCCTAAGGCTGATCGATGTGATGGAATCGATGACCACTCATCCCGCTCCTGAGGTAGCTGATCTGGAAGAAGCGGTTGAATTGGTTAAAAATTATGCTGACGGATTGCATCATGCCAAAGAAGAAACTTTATTGTTTCCATTGATGGCAGAGCATGGATTTTCCTCAAATCAGGGTCCTGTCGCCATGATGCTCCATGAACATACAATTGGAAGAGCGTTTGTAAAAGGAATTTCCGATAATATCGAACTCTTAAAAGATGGGGATCTCTCCGCCTTTAATTTAGTGTGCACTAATATAAGAGGATATGGCGAATTGCTTCAGAATCATATCTACAAGGAGAATAATATGCTTTTCAGGATGGCAGATGGTGCACTCACCGAATCTGACCAGCAATCACTGTTTCAACAATTTGAACAATTGGAAAATAAAGGCGGACCCAATTCTACAAAAGGGGACTTTATTGCCAGGATTGCCCGACTGGAACAGATCTATCACAATACAAATCAGTGAAGTATAGTCAAATTAATTAATCAATTTTAAATAGAAGCCAATGAATACTAAAAAACTATGGATTAGCTTTATTCTGGTAATGACCATCTCATTTGCCGTCCTTATTTATTACGGCCGGGAGATTTACCGGCAGGCGCCTCCAATTCCCGATAAGGTGATGAACGTAAGCGGTCAAACGCTTTTCACCGGTCAGGACATCAAAGATGGACAGAATGTATGGCAGTCGGTCGGAGGACAGGAGCTCGGGACTGTCTGGGGACACGGAGCATACCAGGCCCCGGACTGGAGCGCCGACTGGTTACATAAGGAGGCCGTTTTTATGCTGGACAAATTTGCCATGGAGGCCGACGGAGTTCCATACGCTAAGGAAAGCCATCAAAAACAGGCGGCACTCAGGATCAAATTGCAGGAAGACATCCGGAAGAACGGGTATCAGGATGGAACAAAGACGCTTGTTGTCTCGGAGGCAAGAGCCGAAGCCATCGCCAGCAATACCGTGTTCTACGGCGGATTATTCAGCAATAACCCGGATCTTCAAAAGCTGCGTGATGCCTATGCCATCCCTGTGAATTCATTGAAGGATCCTGAAAGGATTCGCCAGTTGAATGCCTTTTTCTTCTGGATTGCATGGGCTTGTGTAACAGAACGCCCCGGACAGGAGATCTCTTACACCAATAACTGGCCGGCAGAGGAGCTGGTCGGGAATCATCCTACCAGCGAATTAATCTTATGGACCGGATTCAGTGTGATCATCCTTCTGGCCGGTATTGGAATCATGGTTTGGTATTATGCCCGAAAAAGGGATGAGGAGGCGGAGGTATTTCCAAAGATCAATCCTCAGTTAAAGGCAACCCATACCCCATCGCAACGGGCCACCTTAAAATATTTCTGGATTGTTTCGGCCCTGCTGCTTGTCCAGGTCATCATGGGTGTAATTACGGCACATTACGGTGTCGAAGGACATGCTTTTTATGGCATTCCGCTTGGCGATTGGCTCCCCTATTCCATTTCACGTACCTGGCATCTTCAGATTGCCATTTTCTGGATTGCCACTTCATGGCTTGCCACGGGATTATATTATGCACCAGCTATTTCAGGGTTTGAACCCCGGTTTCAGCGTTTGGGAGTAAACTTTCTGTTCTTTGCACTGCTGGTTATTGTTGCAGGATCTTTAGCCGGACAGTGGATGGGAGTTATGCAGAAGCTTGGATTAATACAGAACTTCTGGTTCGGTCACCAGGGTTATGAATATGTGGACCTTGGCCGTTTCTGGCAGATTTTTCTCTTCGTCGGACTGATTATCTGGCTGTTGCTGATGGGTCGTGCAATCTGGCCTGCTTTAAAACAAAAATCTGAAAGCCGTAATCTCCTTGCACTGTTCCTGATCTCAACCATAGCCATCGCAGGATTCTATGGAGCCGGTCTGATGTGGGGTCGTCAAACCAACCTGGCTGTTGCTGAATACTGGCGCTGGTGGGTGGTTCACCTGTGGGTTGAAGGATTCTTCGAAGTATTCGCATCTGTAATTACAGCGTTTCTGTTTGTCCGTTTAAATATTGTTAAAGCAGCAACTGCAACGACAGCCGTTCTGTTTTCAACCGTAGTATTTTTGGCTGGCGGTATCCTGGGAACATTTCATCACCTCTATTTTACCGGTACACCGACTGCTGTAATGGCTCTTGGGGCGACCTTCAGCGCCCTCGAAGTAGTACCTCTTGTACTGATGGGTTTTGAAGCCTACGACAACCTGAAAATCAGCAGGATGGCAGCATGGACAAAGGCTTATAAATGGCCGATCTACTGTTTTATTTCTGTGGCTTTCTGGAACCTCGTGGGAGCAGGCATTTTTGGATTCCTGATTAATCCCCCAATTGCACTTTATTACATGCAGGGATTAAATACTACTGCCGTTCATGCACACACGGCCCTGTTCGGAGTATACGGAATGCTGGGAATCGGACTTATGCTGTTTGTCTTGCGTGATATGGACAAATCGGTGATCTGGAAAGATAAATGGATCAAATTTGCCTTCTGGTCCATAAATATCGGATTGGCTGCCATGGTACTTTTAAGCGTGTTCCCGATAGGTCTTGCACAGACAGTAGCCAGCATTAAGGATGGTTTATGGTTTGCCCGTTCTGCAGACTTTATGCAGCAGCCTTATATGGTTACCCTGAAATGGATGCGCGTTTTTGGCGATACAATGTTTGCTGCCGGAACTCTTGCACTGGTTTGGTTTATCTTCGGATTAAAGGGAGGATGGAGTCATGAGAAAGAGATTGAATAATTAATAATGGTTAATGGTTAATGGTTAATTTTTGAGCAACTGGCGACTGGTAGCTTGCAGCTGGCTTAATCCTGTTAAAAGACAATAGCCGGCAGCGGGTTGCTGATTGCCAGCCGCTTTTATTGAATATTCTTTATCAACTCTGGTTATAAAGCAGGTAAAAAACTAATTATCAATGCAAATGGATCGCAAGAAACTTATCAAAACATTCCGGAAGCTGCACAAATGGCCCGGAGTTATAATCACCATTTTTGCGATTCATTTTGCCTTTTCTGGAATTATCATGAATCACCGCAGTCTGCTTTCGGGAGTCGATCTCTCGCGCAAATGGCTGCCCAAATCTTACGAATACAACAACTGGAATCAGGCGGCTATCCGCGGCGGTATGAGTATCGGACACGATTCGCTCCTGATCTTTGGAAATATCGGAACCTGGATTAAAACTTCCACAGAATACCTTGATTTCAACCAGGGATTTCCTGCAGGAATCGACAACCGCAAAATTAACCAGACGATACGGTACAAGGGAGAATGGATTGCTGCTACCCAATTCGGTTTATTTCACAGAACTTCATCCAGCGGGTCATGGCAAAATGTGCCAATGGGTTCAGGTGAACAACGGCTGGTCGACCTTTTTATCAAACAGGACACCCTGATGATTCTGAGCCGGAATAATCTGATAAAGACAACCGACCTTAACCATTTCCTGACCACTACCCTTCCGCCACCTGAAGGGTATACGCGTAGCGCCGGGATGTTCAATACCCTGTGGGAACTTCACAGCGGTGAACTTTTTGGAATTGTGGGAAAACTTCTGGTTGATATCCTTGGAATTGTGACCATCCTCCTCTCTGTCACCGGGCTGATCCATTTCTTTTTACCTAAACTTATCCGACGCAGAAAAAGAGTTACCGGCTCATCCGGCAATTTGCCTGCTACTTTTCGTTTGAATTTAAAGTGGCACAATGTGGTGGGCTACGTCTTTGCACTTTTCCTCATTATCAATACCGCAGCCGGAATATTTTTAAGGCCGCCGCTGCTCATTCCCATCATTAACCAAAGGGTGGGGATTATTCCCGGATCACATCTGGATACTGATAATCCCTGGCATGATAAACTCAGAAAGGGGACATGGAATCAGTTCCTGGGAATTTACATTTTCTCTGCCTCAGATGGTTTTTATGCGGCGGACGAGAAACTGAATGCCCGGATGATCCGGTTCAATGTTCAGCCTCCGGTGAGTCTGATGGGGTGTAATGTCCTGGAGCAGGCTGACAGCACAAAATATCTTATCGGTTCGTTTTCCGGATTATATCTCTGGGATGCAGCGAGGGGGAACACGGCCGACTATTTCACCGGGAAAGGGTATGAAGCTCCTCTCGGGATGGCAAGACCTGTTTCTGATCATATGGTAGCCGGATACATCCGTGATCAAAAAGAGAGGGAATGGATATTCGATTATAACCTGGGAATAGGTGAGAAAAACAGCGGAGCGGCCTGGGAGATGCCCCCGGTGGTAAAAACCAAATCCCCCATTTCACTTTGGAATTTCGCCCTCGAGATTCATACCGGACGGGTGCTGGAACCATTCCTGGGATTTTTGTACTTACTTTATATCCCCATAGCCGGACTTTGCGTATTGATGGTCTTGATCAGCGGATTTATGGTGTGGCTTTTACCGCTGACAAGAAAAAAGCCATAAGGAAATCCCCGAATTGTCCCTTCTGAAATCATTTCCATAAGTTTAGGTTATTAACCCGCTTCATATTTGAACGAATTTGCACGATTTATTCCGGGTTTTAGAGGGTCTCTCCAGAAATCCGATGAAAAAAGACAGGCTCCAGCGAAAACCTGCCAAAACCCGACGAAAACCGGGAAGAATCCGTCTGAAAGTGATCGGAACCGGATGAAAACCGACAGGAATCCAACGAAAACCTGCAGGAACCGGACGAAAACCGATTGGAATCCGATGAAAACCGATCGGAATCCAACGAAAACTGACAGGAACCGGACGAAAACCGACAGGTTTTTATCCAATACCTGCAGGAACCGGACAAGAACCGGGAAGAATCGGACTGAAACCGATAGGAATTGGACCAGAACCAGGAGAAATTCAACGGAAACCGATTGGAGAACCAATGTTACTAAATTCTACCTTCACACCTTTTGCCAATGCCCCGAAAGAAGCAGTGAGAAATTGAGGTAAACGTTTAACTACTGAATGCATCCTGTTTCGCCCCGGAAATGGGAAAGGAATCAAAAGAGAATTCGTAGAAAGAGAATATAAACAATATTCTGCGAAATTTAAGGTCAATACCCTCTGATCCGAAACCAGAGCCGGACTTTTCGGAGATAAAAACCGCTCAACAGGTGATAGAATCGCGCCCTCGGATGAATCTATTTTCAGTCTGACTCCCCCTCATTTACATTTGCCTTCATATTCATAACATTAATAATTTAAAAGATGAGGACAAAACTATTTGCAACGGTAATTATGGTTCTTTCGGCAGTAAGTTTCTGCTTTTCTCAACCAGAGCATGGTGGTATGAAACCACCCTCCAAAAATGAGCGAATTAAAATGGTTAAGGAGCGGATCTGCCAGCCGCTTAATCTTGACAAACTTCAAACTGAAAAAGTGACTTCGGCCTTTAATGATTTTTTTGTGGAAATGGATAAGCTGGTTGACCGAAGTGTAAAACCTCCTGTAAGGCCAGAAAAGTCAAAAGTTGATTCACTGGCAAAAATCAGGGATGAGAAGGTAAAGCATATAATGCAGGAATCACAGTTCACAAAATACCTTGAGCTGGAATTGGCAGGCCGCCCCAAAGGACCCGAAGATGGCGGACCTCATCCAAATTAATTAACCCCTGGTTTTTAATTAGGTTGAAAAGGGTATTAAATACATAATCTACTAAGGTTAAAAAAATAAAAAATGACTATAAACAAAGCCCAATTAGGCAAACTGATTATTGTATTTACATTATTAGCAACTACTTTTAATTGTAAAAAAACAACCGTAAACGCAGGCAACACAAGCAACACAAGCACTGATAAAACTTACAATACACTTTGGATACCACCGACATTGTCCGGCACAACATTTAATCTCACTTTAGGAAGTTCAACAAAACAGTTGAGAGCAGGTGCTGAAACTGCCACCTATGGTTATAATGGAAATTCGTTCTGGGGGCCAACTCTTATCATGAACAAAGGGGATAATGTGCAAATGAATGTAACCAATAGTCTGGCCGATCAAACCACGGTGCACTGGCATGGTTTTCATATACCGGCCATTATGGATGGTGGTCCGCACCAGATCATCAATGCTGGTGCTACCTGGTCGCCAAATTTCGAGGTAAAAAACAATGCATCCACTTTCTGGTACCACCCGCATTTACACATGAAAACTCAGGAACAGTTAACCAAAGGTGCAGGTGGTTTTATAATTGTTAAAGACCCGGTAGAATCTGCGCTGGCATTGCCAAGAACCTATGGAACGGATGATATTCCGCTGGTGCTGACCAGCAGGAGGTATAATACAGACAATTCCTTTGATCTTACAACGACTTATGGCGATTATATGTTGACTAATGGAACAGTTAATGCTGAGATAAATCTGCCAAAACAATTTGTCCGGTTCAGGATATTAAATGCAGAAGTTGAAAGAGGGTATAATTTAGGATTTAGTGATAGTCGTACATTTTATGTGATTACCAACGATGGCGGTCTGTTAAATGCCCCCGTGCCTGTAAGCCGTGTAAAATTAGCGGTGGGTGAAAGAGTCGAAATTTTAGTAAATCTTAGTATTGATGCTGTTGGTTCCAGTCTGGATATGAAGGCCTTTAACTCCGGTCAGATTTTTGGCTTTCCCGGTGCGGAACCAAGCAGCAGCGGAAATTTTGGGAGCTTACTGAATAACATTGATTTCAGCTTATTGCATATCAATGTAGTGGCGCCAACATCAAATTCAATCACTGTATTGCCTGTAACACTGGCCAATAATGTCTATTGGACAAATGCAGATGTCACCAATAGCCGAACGATAACGATTACAGGTGGGCAAGCCGGATCTGCTTTTACATTCGATAATAACACCTACGGTTTAACAACAATCAATCAAAATATTCAATTGAATGCAGTGGAGAAATGGACTATTGTAAACAACAATATTTTTAGTCATTCTTTTCATATCCATGATATCCAGTTTAAAATCATTTCCCGGAGTTCGGGTTCAGTAGCAGCGTATGAATCCGGCTGGAAAGATGTTGTTTATATCCCCCTGGGAGAATCTGTTTCAGTAATTGCCAAATATGATGATTTTTCAAGCGGGGTGAATCCATACATGTATCATTGCCATTTCAGTAATCATGAAGATGAAGGTTTGATGGGACAGTTTTTAGTGCAGTAATGATCTTCAATAGCGATTCCTATGTCCGTTTATCCAATGAAGAAGCTGATGCTTGCAGGTTTACTGTTGTTTGCTTTTGCATGCACTAATAATAAAAGACAAATCATAATCTTTCCTCCAAACACCAATGTCTTAAATTTTGATACTGCTTTAAAACATAACGACAATGGATATTTCTTTCAAGGTAAACCGTTTTCGGGCTATATGATACAACAGGAAAAAGACGGGCGCGTTGTGCATAAACTCCCGATAATTAATGGATGGGAAAATGGAGTGGCATTGGCTTGGTACAATACCGGCGAAAAATTACTGGAGCGAGGTTATGTTAACGGCAAGATTGAGGGGCAGTTTAAACAATGGTGGCCAAACGGCAATTACAGATATTTATTCAATTATAAAAACGGCCAGTTTAATGGAACACAAACCGTGTTTTTCCCCAATGGCGGAATCAGACAAAGAAGCAATTATCAATTGGGCAAAGAGGAAGGATTGCAACAAAACTGGGATAGTACCGGGCAGCTAATCTCCAATTATACAATAAAAAACAATAAATTATATGGAGTCATTTTGGTTCAAAGCTGTATCCCTTCAGCAACGCATTAACAGGGTTTTCGGTTTACTATGTTGTGCGATTAATCTAATCGCATGTCATACAAAAAATGAAGTATTACCCTTTTACAATACTGCCGATTTTACTGCAGAGTGGATAAAACCGGGTGATCCCAAATATAAGAACATCCATACCATTGACACATTCAAAATGCAGAATCAATTGGGACATATAATTACAAAAGATTCGCTTGATGGGCACATTTACATGGCAAATTTCTTCTTTACAACCTGTCCAACCATTTGTCCAAAGATGACAAATAACCTGCAAATAATACAGGAAACTTTTGCTAACAATAAACAACTGAAATTAGTGTCATTTACTGTGATGCCATGGGTTGATTCGGTTAACAGGCTAAAAACATACGGAGAAAACCATCATATTGATCCAAATAAATGGTATTTGCTAACAGGGAATAAAGAACGTATTTACAAATTAGGGAGACAGTCCTATTTTTCAGAAAAGCGCCTTGGTCTGCAACGTGATTCTTCATATTTTTTGCATACAGAATCAATGCTTTTAATTGATAAATCAGGAAGGATCCGGGGAATTTATAATGCTACACAAAAACCCGATATAGAAAGAGCAACGGCGGATATCAAATTATTGGTCGATGAGTAAACACATCTTTAAAACCGATTGGTTGCAGGAATACAGTAGTTTCTCAATAACTTAAATTTCATTTCAAGATGAAAACAATAATGTTCCTTTTTGTCCTTTCCCTCTCGATCAACTTCGCCAAAGCACAGGCAGGTAGTACGATTGCAACAACCGGCACGCCGATTGAAATGCTTTTCCCGCAAGGTAAATCCAAAGCATTAATACTGAGTTTTGATGATGGTCGTATTGCCGACAGGGATTTGGTGAAGTTGATGAATGAGTATGACCTTGTTGGAACTTATCATCTCAATTCTAACAAGCTCGGAACTAAAGATTATCTCACCAAAGAAGAAATTAAAAACCTATATAAGGGTCACGAAGTATCGTGCCATACGGCGAATCACCCGGCTTTGACTTCTTTGTCGAAAATTGATGTGATTTATGAAGTGGTGGAGGATAGAAAAGAGCTGGAACGATTGATGAGTTATCCCGTTCGTGGTTTGTCGTATCCCTTTGGCAATACCAACGATTTTGTAGTTGAGGCAATAACCGGTTTGGGTATTGAATGCGCGAGAACAGTCGGCGATACCTACAATTTTAATTTGCCTGCTGATTTTCTTAGATGGCAGCCTACGATTCATTTATTCGGAAAAACAAATTACATACCTAACGACACGGCAAACGACAGAAGAGAATTAACGAATTTTTACCAACTACCAACTGATTTTCTAAACGCGAAATCTTTAGCCTTGTACTATGTGTGGGGACACAGCTGGGAATATGACGGACCTTCAAACAAATGGGCAGAGGTGGAGAAGTTTTTTAAAATGGTTGCCAAAAATCAGGATATCTGTTACACAACACAAATCGAATTAGTGGATTATATCAATGGCTATAAAAACCTGAAATTCTCAGTTGATAAAACCTTGGTTACAAACCGGAGCTCAATAAATATTTTCCTGAAGATTAATGGCAAAGTATTTACCATCGAAGCCGGCAGCACTAAACAGTTATAGTAATTAAAAGCAAATAATAATGAAAATATACTCTTTTATAATTATCCTATTTATCACCCAATTCTCCTTTGCTCAAAATAACAGACAGAATATACGGGGGGTGATCACCGATAAGCTATCGCAGGTTACCCTTCCCGGAGCTGTGGTTCAACTGGTCAATAAAACAGCAAACAAGGGTACAAGGGCAGACACCCATGGAAATTATGAACTGAAAGACATTTCGCCCGACAGATACGAAATTAAGGTTACCTATGTCGGCTATAAAGATGTTGTGGTTCCCAATGTAGTTGTCACTTCAGGAAAGGAGACCATTCTTGATATCGCCATGGATGAGAATGTCACGAGCCTGAACGAGGTTGTAATTCATGCAAATACCAAAGATAAGCCAATCAACAATCTGGCGACAATCAGTGCGCGCACCTTTTCGACTGAGGAGGTAAACCGTTATGCCGGGGGACGGAGTGATCCGGCCCGCCTGGCAGCTAATTTCGCCGGGGTTAGCGCCCCCGATGACAGCCGCAATGATATCGTGATCCGTGGCAATTCACCTGTTGGCGTTTTGTGGCGTATCAACGGGATGAACGTAACCAATCCAAACCATTTTGCATCGGTGGGCACGACGGGTGGAGCAGTAAGCGCCCTAAATACCAATCTATTGAAAAGCTCTGATTTCCTGACTTCGGCGTTCCCTGCAGAATATGGCAACGCTATTTCAGGGGTTTTTGATCTTGGTTTTAGAACCGGAAACACACAGAAAAGGGAAACCACCCTTCAGGCCGGGGTGATCACAGGTCTGGAGGCTACCACCGAAGGGCCCATTAAAAAGGAAAAAGGTTCATCTTATTTAGTGGGGTACCGCTATGCCCTGGCCGGTGTCGCCCAGGCTGCAGGTATCAATATTGGAACTACCGCCTTACCTTCATATCAGGATTTATCATTTAATCTGAACAGCGGCAATACCAAACTGGGGAGGTTTACCCTGTTTGGCATTTTGGCTGAAAGCAGCATCACGATTTCAGGCGGGAATTCAGGTTCGATCTATGGCAACGGAAGCGGGCATGATTTAAGCAGTAAGATTGGCATTATTGGCTTAAGGCATTTCAAACAACTGAATGATAAATCGTACTTTAGTTCCAACATAGGAATCAACTATTCAAAAAACGATCAGACCAATGATGATTTTGACCGGTTGACAAGTACAACTTTCACCAAAGAGGATATTAAAGTTGCCCAAACGGGATACAATTTTTCGACCAGTTTTAATTCGAAAATAAATTCAAAACTATTTGTGAAAATAGGAGTTCAGGATGAGCTGATTGGATTGAACCTCTACTACAAACAAAAAGAGAATATTAAGGCCGACTGGAATCAAATTTGGAATTACAATAGTTATACAAACCTTGCACAGGCCTATGCCCATCTCAAATATAGTTTCAATAATAAGCTGACGCTAAATGCAGGCCTCCATTCCCAGATGTTTTTCCTGAACAATTCTGCTTCTGTTGAACCCCGTTTGGGGATAAAATACGATATCAATGGCCTAAGCTCGCTGAGTTTTGGCTATGGACTTCATTCTCAAATGCAACCTGTCAATGTTTATTTCCTTCAAACAAAAAATGCCGACGGATCCTACATTTATAACAATAAGAATCTGGATTTTACCAAAAGTCATCATCTTGTCCTGGGATATGACCTGCACCCTTTCACCGACTGGCGGTTAAAAACAGAAATCTATTATCAGTCGTTGTACAATGTTCCTGTAAACACTCTTTCGAGCAGTTATTCCATGCTGAATACCGGAGCAAGTTTTAAAACCGACCTGGAAGATCACCTTACAAACAAAGGCACCGGAAAAAATTATGGAGCAGAACTAACGATCGGGAAGTTTTTCAGTAATGGATATTACGGGTTATTTACCGCATCCCTCTACAGCTCAAAATACAAGGGAAGCGACGGGATAGAAAGAAACACTGCATTTAACGGAAAATATGTTTTCAATATTTTGGGTGGGAAAGAGTGGAAAGTGGGCAGTGATAAACGGAACAAAATTTCGGTCGACCTTAAATATACCCATGCGGGTGGTCGCGCTTATACCCCGATTGATTTAACGGCTTCGAATTCAACCGGCCAGGAACAATTATCGGCTAATGCATATTCAGCCTATTATCCCAATTATTTCCGGCTGGATTTTAAAACAGGTTACACCTTAAACAGCCCACGAAGAAAATTATCTCATTCGTTCTCATTGGATTTACAAAATGTCACCAATCACAAGAACGTTTTCTCTCAAAACTACGACAACCGCAACAGGTCAATCAATACAACTTACCAGCTTGGATTCTTTCCCAATTTTATTTACAAAATCCAATTTTAGAAAAGTAAAATTTCTAATTTTAAACAATGAAGACATCTCCCTTAAATTCACGAAAAATAGAGATTCTCCTTTATGGATTAATCTGGTTTTTAGTGTTCTCTATTCCGTTTTTCACAGAAAGGACGTTGCAACGGCCGGACTGGAATAAACTCCTGGTTGATTGGCTGCATCTGTTTATTTACCTGATCGTTTTTCTGGTAAATGTTTACCTGCTCGTACCGTTTCTTTTGCTGAGAAAGCGATATCTCCCCTATTTTACACTTGCCCTGGTAATACTGTTGGTGATTGTTGGAGTCGATGCAGCAATGCCTGAAATTATTCATCCTCCGGGGCGACCGGAACTGGCCAGGCAGGATGAAATCAGACTTTCACGGGATAGTCAGTTCCCTGAAAATGAGTCTCAACACCCAAAACCTCCTATTGTGGCGTTTCTGGATAGTCTTATACTGGCAATTCTGATCGTAGGGGCAGGGACAACCTACAAACTGATGTCACAATGGCTGATTGAAGAGAAGTTGCGAAAAGACATTGAAAAAGAACAACTTAAAACCAAGCTTGCCTTATTAAGACATCAGGTAAGTCCCCATTTTTTCATGAATACCCTCAACAACATTCATACGCTTGTTGAAATTGATGGAGAAAAAGCACAGGATGCCATTGAACGGCTCTCTGTCCTGATGCGTTATCTGCTCTATGATTCTGCCCAAAATACAATCGGGCTGAAAAAAGAGATTGACTTTATCAACAGCTTTATATCGCTGATGCAGCTCCGGCATTCGGATGAAGTGGAGGTTGTTGTGGCGCTGCCTGAACAGATTCCCGATACGCAGATACCTCCGATGCTTTTTATCTCATTGCTTGAAAATGCGTTTAAACATGGCGTTTCCTATCCTTTAAAATCGTATATCCATTTTGAACTCAGGATAGAAGAGAGTTCTCTGTATTGCACCATCAGGAACAGCAAACCCAAGATTATGTCCAGTTCCAGGGGTGAGTATTCCGGAATTGGACTCGATAACATCCGGAAAAGTCTCAAATTATTATATGATGATGATGATTTCCGCCTGGATATTCTTGACAAGGAAACAGAATTTGAAGTGAACCTAAAAATTCCGGTATGAAAATCACCTGTCTTGCCATCGATGATGAGCCTTTGGCGGTAAAAAAGATTGCTGGATATATTCAGAAAACCCCGTTCCTGGAGTTGATTGCCCAATGCCGTAATCCCATTGAGGCGATGGAGATCATGGATAAAAAGGAGATTCAGCTGCTGTTTATTGATATCAGCATGCCCGAAATGAGTGGGATGGAATTTGTAAAATCGCTCACCTTCAAGCCCTATATTGTCTTTACAACGGCCTACAGCGAATATGCGGTGGAGGGATTTGAAGTAAATGCGGCTGATTATTTACTGAAACCGGTAAGCTACAGCAGCTTCCTCAGGGCAGCAAATAAGGTGAAAGATCTGATCGGATTGAATGCAAACAGAAAACCGGCCATCCTGACACCGGTCCCGGATCATCTGTTTGTAAAATCGGAATATAAGCTGATACGGATCGATTTTGACGATATAAAATATATTGAAGGTATGCATGAATATATCAGCATCCATCTGGCAGGAGGAAAACCCGTTATGACCTTAATGAGCCTGAAATCAATAGAGGAGCAATTGCCTGCCGAACGGTTCTTAAGGGTTCACCGGTCGTTTATTGTGAATCTCTCAAAGATTGCAGTGATCGAAAGGAACAGGATAGTTTTTGACGGGAAGGTCTATATCCCGGTCGGTGAGCAGTATAAAACCAGTTTCCAATCCTATATTGACAAGTCTCACAATTTCTTTGGAATATAATATGAATTAATTTCCATCTTCCACTGTTAAGTAATCGGAAAGATATAATGTACATTTAAAATACTGATTGTCTTCTTTTTGACCCCTCTAAATCTCCCGAATTCTGAACAATACCTTCCTTTGATCCCCCCCCCTTTCCTTCCTTTCTCCTCCCTTGGAGGGGTCAGGGGAGGTCAAAAGAGGATACAAATAATTACGAAATTAAATTGTTCTTATTACTTATGTCCGTTTCTTTCACTAATTGCTGCCGTTGGGTTAGCTAAAATTATGGTTTTAGCGGCAGCTCATTATATTTGCAAAAGTGAATATAACGAAGTTGCATTTAATACAGTTCTATGGATTCTTTCGGTAACTGTTGCTTTCAATAGATTTTAATTTTATCATTTATGACAATTACAGTTTTTGGCGCAAGCGGCGCTATTGGAAAATTATTTATTAGTCAGGCACTTGATGAAGGATTAGGTGTAAGAGCTTATATGCGTAATCCTTCTAAATTTGATTTAAAACATCAAAATCTGACAATCATTCAAGGAGATTTGCACGATTTTGATAAAATCAGACAGGCAGTCAAAGGGGCTGATACTGTGATCAGCACCTTGGGACCACCACTGAAACATACCTACAGTGATTTTGCTGTTCTCGAAGGTCATAAGAATATTGTTAAATCAATGGAACTGGAAAATGTCAAACGATTTATTACGATTGCAACTCCAAGTGTAAAGTCTGCAGAAGACAAATCTTCAATGCTTACCAGAATGCCATCCATTATGGCAAAATTATTTTTCCCGAGTGCTTACAGGGAAATTGTTCAGGTTGGATGGGTGGTACAAATGTCTCAATTAGACTGGACCATAGTCAGATTTATTGCGTCAAATAATCAATCACTATCAAAGAAAATTAAAGTTTCATTTGATGACACCAAAATAGGCTGGGGGATTTCCCGTGCTGATATCGCTGATTTCCTGTTTACGCAGATACAAGACAAACAATTCATTAGGTCCATGCCTATAATTGGCAATTAGATTATAAATACACATTTGATAATAAAAAAGCGATCTCCGCAAATCAATGGAAAAACCTTAACAGTAAAAACCTACCGGAAAAGGTTCTTCCAAAATCCGCCCGTCACATGTCTGATAAAGATCAGGTATACTGTGATCTCTGTCTGACGAATGGGGTAAATCTCCACGGGATGATAAACATGGCAATATAATCCCTTTTACATGAGTTGGGGAACTTTATGTTTTTGCTGGTGTAATTGATGATCTGGTTAGTGAGATTGATATTTTTGCGATGGTAATTGATGTTTTTGCAAGGGTATTCAGTAAACTTGCGATGGTAATTGATGTTTTTGCAATGGCATTCAGTAAACTTGCGATGGTAATTGATGTTTTTGCAATGGCATTCAGTAAACTTGCGATGGTAATTGATGTTTTTGCAAGGGTATTCAGTAAACTTGCGATGGTAATTGATGTTTTTGCAAGGGTATTCAGTAAACTTGCGATGGTAATTGATGTTTTTGCAAGGGCATTCAGTAAACTTGCGATGGTAATTGATGTTTTTGCAAGGGTATTCTGAAACCCGGGTTTTTAATCGGTGTTCACCGGTCAATATTCGTTTTTTTCGCAATGGAACCATAATATTATAACCGGACTGATGAAGCAATCTGCTATTTTAAGAACACGGGTAATTATGTTATTTTTGTTTAGCTATTGAATAACACCTAACGTAAAAATATACCCAATACTGTTCTTTTACATTCATTAGCTGTCACTATTGAAAAACGAAAATATGATAAAAAGAGTCTTCGCTCCCGGATGTGCTTTAATGATTTATAAGCCGGAATTAGCCGAAAAAGTCCATTCAATTTTAAATGAATATTTTGGTGAAATGGATAAACTGATGATATGTTGTCATCACGATCCACTTCTGAAATCGAAAACTGAAATAATAAACATTTGTCCCGGATGTGATAAACGGTTTGAAAATAATTATCATAATTCGTCGACCATTTCCCTGTGGGAAATTTTAGCTGAACAAGACCTATTTACTTTTCCGGATTATCAGGGTAAACGGATGTCAATTCTCGATGCTTGTCCAACCCGTGAGAAGGAAAAAATACACAATGCAATCAGGATTATATTGAATAAAATGAATATTGAGCTGGTGGAACCGAAGAACACCAAAACAAAAAGCACCTGTTGCGGAGATAGTTTTTATGGCATTATCCCAACGGGTAAAGTCAAGGAGCAAATGGTAAAACGGGCATCTGAAATGCCGGCCAATGACGTTGTTGTTTATTGTGTCTCATGCATTAAATCGATGTTTAATGGCGGTAAAAAGCCTCATTATTTGATCGATTTAGTATTTGGGGAAAATACGGTTCCCAAAACTTTTATTCCTGATGAGTGGCACCGGGAGCTCGATACTTATCTAGAAAAACATTAAATTGCAGGGCACTGAACAATGGCTGAGTCCATGCAGATTTTGGCAGGAATTGGTTTTTTACGCTTCTGTCGGATTTTCCTGTTCCAGGGATAGAAACATGACATTAATCCCTATCAGGACTTAGACCCGATCGTTTGTTTTCAGTATAAAAGAAGAGATCAGAGATCCTCAAAATTCAGACAATATGAAACCGCCGTATTTGGCAAACCACAAACACGGATCAATATCTCATCTGCAAGTTCCATCGATGGATTAGGGGCAGCTATCGGGCAATTAAAAAACAAATTATATACAGATGAAATCCTCATGAACTTACATCCACAAATGGCAATGTATACATCAATGAGGGTTCCATCCGGATCAGGAATTTAAATATGTGTAAGTTAATTAAAATTCAAACGTGTGAGAAAGACATCATTAATAGTTTTGGTAATCGCGACATCATTCTGTTTTGGTTTCGCATTCAATACAATTATCACAAAACAATCCGGCGAACAGATGCCAATGAAAAAAGTAACCGGCATCGGCGGGATCTTTTTTAAGTGTAAAGACCCTAAAATAATGAGGGAGTGGTATCAAAAACACCTTGGATTAAACACTAACCAATACGGAGCGGTTTTTGAATGGCGCCAGGGCGCTGACAGTACCCGGAAAGGATTTACGCAATGGAGTCCATTTGGTGAGAAAACAAAATATTTTGAGCCTTCCACAAAGGACTTTATGATCAACTACCGGGTGGAAAATCTCGAAGCGCTCGTTGACGAACTTAAAAAGGAGGATGTAGCCATTGTTGACAAAATTGAAACCGTTGAATACGGAAAGTTTGTTCACATTATCGATGTCGAAGGAAACAAAGTGGAACTTTGGGAGCCCAATGACATCGCATATGAAAAACTTGGCAAACAAATGGGGAGCAAGACCACAAAGTAGCCAGCCGGCCCAAAGCCTTCCTTGAATCACACGGCCTGCCCAATCGGCGAGCAGTTGGCCTCCATTGATCCGAATATTGTTTAAATGATAAAGAAATCTTATTTTCATTGTTTTGATCATATTAGATTCACAATATGGAATTTTAAATTTCCTAAACGAATAATAATAAAAACCTCCCGATAAGTGCCAGGTTAAAAAAGTTTGCATTAAAACTTTGCGGTCATTGTGTGCCTGGCGGGATGAAGAAGGGTCAGCTAAAAAGTCTCGCACTTAGATTTCCAGGAGCGAAATTTTAAACTATTTGGTAGTATTGCGGTTATACATTACCATGCATCATCCCCAAAAGATATATCCAGGCATTCATATTAAAATAAATGGAAAATGAAATATACAGCATTGATAACAGGAGCCTCTAACGGAATTGGATTTGAATTGGCTAAAGTTCACGCTTCAAAAGGGGGTGATCTGGTTTTGGTGGCCAGAAACAAATCTAAATTAGATGAACTCAAAACAGAATTAGAAAATCAATTTAAGGTTTCTGTTTATACCATAGGTAAAGACCTGTCTTTGTCTGATGCAGCACAGCAAATATATGACGAAACGAAAAGACAGGATATTCAGGTTGACTTTTTGATAAACAATGCGGGATTTGGCGACTTTGGAATGTTTGTAGATACTGACTGGAACAAAGAACTTCAAATGATTAATTTAAATATCATTACCCTGACGCATTTTACAAAATTATATCTGCAAGATATGATTAACCGAAAAAGCGGTAAGATCATGAATGTAGCTTCAACGGCTGCATTCCAGTCAGGACCAACCATGGCGGTCTACTGTGCAACCAAAGCATATGTTTTAAGTTTTTCTGAGGCAGTTAGCAATGAGGTAGGCGACAAAGGAATTACCATAACATCTCTTTGTCCTGGTGCCACTGAAACTGGTTTCCAGGCTGCAGGAGCCTTGGAACAAAGCAAACTTTTCAAAGGAAAAAAATTGCCAACAGCTAAAGAAGTGGCCGAATATGGTTATGCTTCAATGATAAATGGAAAGAGAGTTGCAATACACGGCATGATGAATTATATAATGGCTAATTCGATAAGATTTATACCAAGAGCTTTAGTTTTAAAGGTTTCACGAAAAATGTTAGATAAAGCCTAAATAAAAGTTATACAAAAAGGGAAAAAGAACAGATGTATAATCGGGCAGCCCACCCGTTAGTAAATGGGGACTGGAAGAAGCTCTAAAACCACTGGTCCGGATTTCATAACCCGCGGATTCCACGCCGCGGATTGGGGCAATATTCCCGAAGTGGTTGAGCAATGCCGTGTAACTCCTCTTATATAAGCCTTTCATCTCCTTTGGAGTATGACAAATTAGTTTCATAGATATCTTATTCCAGAATTAAAGGAGAAAACATTGATATTAATAGTGAAGACAAAATTGAATAAGTTGCAAAAGGACCTGAAATTGTAAAAAATGAAATAGCCAAGTTATTGGAATATATTGACCTCCTAATTAAGACGGATTTCAATCCATTCGAAATTTTTTATTCTGCAGCATTAATCCATTTGGTATTTGTTAAGATGCATTCGCTCCAAGCTGGGAATGGAAGAATAACTTGATTAATGGAGAAATGCTTTTTTATTTGAAAAATAGTAGTCGCATCTGCAGGAGTAAAGGCTTTATGAAGAGAATCCGGTAGTAAGATGCGCTATAGCATCGACCCTGTGGTTTTTGAAATCCCGCTTACGAACTGCAATAATCCCATTTGCAAATTGTTTTCGTAAGTATGCATACCCTCAAAGTCTTCGGAATGAAATCCTGCAATTAATTGATTCCCCGTGATTATTTTAAACAAAATATTTATTTAGAAGTTTATACATCCCAACATCTGTTTCATATTAATATTTTGCATTACTTTATGGGTGCTTAAAATAGGTAAGCATCAAAATTTACAAAACCACATTGAAAAATTAATTCATTAAAAAATGAAAAAGAAATTATTGGTAATGGTATTCGCTGCATTTTCAATTTGTATAAATGAATTGAATGCGAACGCTTCTGAGGAGATTAGCAAAGCAGTTTTAGTAAAAACCGCTGTAATTACAGAAAATGTTGCCATCGATGGAATGAAACAAGCATTGGTGCAAGGTACTGAAAAAGGGGTCGCTGTTTTATCCGTAACAAACGGTTATTTTGGAAACGCGGATATGAAAATTGTATTTCCACCAGAAGCCAGTGTAATGGAACCAAAACTCAGGTCGTTGGGTTTAGGCAACAAAGTTGATGAATTCATCTTGTCACTTAACCGTGCCGCCGAAGATGCAGCTGCAACAGGAGCCAAACCAATATTTAATACTGGCATTAATGGTATGGTTGTCAAGGGTGCAATAAATATTATAAATGGTGGAAACGATGCTGCAACAAATTATTTTAAACAAGCAACTAAAGATCAGCTGGCTGCGCCATATCAAATTAAAATTCAGGCTTCATTAGATAAAGTGGGTGCAACCAAACTTTGGGCATCGCTTGCTACAGCCTATAACAAACTTCCGGGAGTTCAGAAACAGAATCCAGATTTGACCAAATATGTTACCCTAAAAGCGATTGATGGTTTATTTATTATGATTGCAAAAGAAGAACTGAAAATTCGTAAAGATCCAGCAGCCAGAACTTCCGATTTACTTAAGAAAGTGTTTTTGAAATAAGGTTGATTTTTCCTGGAAGGAACTAGTTAGAAAGATCCTTCCGGGAAGATTAGTTAATATTACTGACGGTTAAGATAATACAGCGAATTTAAATTACTTGGTTTTATATTAGTCTTCTTATTATCCTGGTTACAAAGAAAATAACGAATATGTTTGAAAAGTTGGTTAAAATTAATTGCTGGTCTAATATTAAATTCTTAAAACAAATTGCTGAAAATTTGTTGGAGAAATTGTATTGCTGTGAAATTAATTGCACCAAAATAGACAAAAGTGTATTGTTTGCTCATCACGGGCGTGGATGTACAATTGTTGCTTCCAAAATTTGCGAAAATGTGGTGATATTTCAAAATGTGTCTGTTGGATCGAATTTGAAATACAACAAAGTGAGCCATGAATGGGAAAATGTTGGCAATCCGGTTATTGGTAAAAATGTTATACTTGCTGACGGTGCAAAAGTCTTCGGGCCAATAACAATCGGTAAAAATTCAGTTGTGGGAGCAGGTGCAATTATTACGAAGAATATTCCTGAAAACAGCATTGCCTTTGGCGTTAATCAGTATAAGCACAAGGACAGAAACTATGATTTAATATTTAATTCAAAGGTGATAAATCACCATGAAATAAATGAAGCCAACAATAAATTAATTGCCGACTATCATCAAAAGAGGTAAGAAAAGTTAGAAAAAACAATACCGCAAAATCGGGTTGCCCGCCACGCGACAAAACAGTGACTTGAAGAGGGTTTAGCGCCACTTGTCCGGATTTCATAATCTGCGATTTCCCGATACATCGGGATTGGGCATTTTCCCCGCGACAGGTAACCAGGCCATGTACACCTTTTTAAGTGAACCTTTAATTTCCTTTGAAGGTTGATAAGGTCCCAACCTCATCTCTTCGAAAATTGAATGGAATCCGGAATCATTTTTATTTGTCCGATGAAGCAACCTGTGATTTCCGGATCACGGACTTAATTATGCTATTTTTGTTAGAATTTTGAATGGTACTCAATATTAGTTTTCCTGCAATTAAAGCATATCAACAAGAAATAATAATAAAATGATGAACAGAATAAATCAAAAATGGTTTAATACCATAATTTTAGGTGCATTGCTAATGTTAGGTCTTTTAATGTTTTCTTTTGTAAACATTAAAAATGAGACTCAAGCTGAAAGAATTGTGAATAAGGCAATAGGAATTGATACTCATAATCATATGGATGTCCCATTTGACAAAATGGAGTTCAAAAATCAAAAATACGATTTAAAAGGGGAAATAAAAAAATCTGGTTTTTCTGCCATCTGTATGACATTTTGTGTTGACCGACCTAAATTGGATTCAATCGGCGAATCTTATAATAGATTTATCGTCAGTTTAGACGAAATGGATCTATTATTAAAGAGTAACAATATAAGACGTGCGCTGAATTATTACGATTTACAACTGGCCCATAAAGCTAATGAGCCCATTGTTATTCAATCTGTAGAAGGAGGTCATTTTATTGAAGATAAAATTGGAAGAATTGAAATTGCCTATAAAAGAGGGCTAAGACATTTAGGATTGCTTCACGACAATCAATCTTTCGTCCCTTTAGGAGATATTTATACAGACCCTGAACAGTTTGGGGGACTCACTGAAATCGGAATTAAGGTCGTGAAAGAATGTAATAGACTTGGTATTCTTTTAGACCTGGCGCATTGCAGTAATAAAGCCATAAATGATGCACTTAAAGTATCAACAAAACCAATTTTAATTTCGCATACCGGACTTAATACGCAATTGGGTACTAATGAAAAAATGGCAAAAATGATGATGCCAAGACTAATTAGTAAAGAACAAGCTAAAATTGTAGCAGACGCCGGTGGAGTGATTGGAATTTGGACACACCTTGCTGATTCTCCATTAGAATATGCCAAAAACATTAAAGCGATGGTGGATGTAGTTGGGATTGACCATGTTTGTATCGGAACAGACACTAAAATGACAACTCCAGAAAATGGTCATGAACGATTTGGCCAAAAAACAAATCAAGTCTGGGGAAATGAAAAAGGAGGTTTTTTGTTTTCAGTTGTAACCGCCATGCTTGAGATAGGATTTACCGAAGAAGAAATAATCAAAATCATCGGGGGAAATTATTGCCGGATATTTGACGCAGCGACAAGTAAAAAATAACAGCATGAAGTCCTGTTTAACAGATCTGGTATTTTCAGATTCTTAGTCAGTGAACTGATACGAAAAACTTGAGGCCCAAATCGGGTAGTCCGCCCAACAGTAAGCATTGCCAAAGTGAGGCCCTCACGCCATCCTTGGGTGGCGGATACAGGTCCCGGATATTGCGGTTTCCGTCTTCTGATTGATGAGACAATTTTCCTGCAGATGGTAAGCCAGTCCATGTATCCTCTTTTAGATAAGCCTTTCATTTCCTTTGGAGTTTGATAAGTACCCACTTGATCTCTCTAAAAATTGAATGGAATCCGGAATCATTTTTATTTGACCAATAAAGCAACCTGTTATTTTCAGATCACAGATATAATTATGTTATTTTTGTTTGGACATTGATGATGCCTAAAGTGGAAATATAGGCAATATTGCGGTTAAATATTAATTATGTGCAAGTTGAATTTGAAGACTGATGAAACAAAAAGAACTTGAAGATTGGCTCAAAGATTTAGAAAAAATAATTCTTGATCTGAACATATCGATCAATAATGCGAAGTATCTTTTAACAGATAGTAATGACCTTCAAGATAAAATTAAGAAACATGGTTTCTTTCAGCATCATACCTATCAATTAAAATTTATTATTGTAATTCAACTTAGCAAAATCTTTGAAGATAGTGATAATCAAAAGAGAAATGTTTTAAAGCTGTTTAATAGATTGGAAAACGAACGTTTGGATAAAGGATTATCGAATCTTATAGCTGAAAACCAGGGAAAATTTAACAGATTTGAAAGCAAAGAACAGATATTGAAAGCAATCAATATTCTAAGAAATGAAATTGAAAACAACTCTAAAATAATTGAAAATTTAAAAAAAGCAAGGGATAACATTTATGCTCACAATGATCCTATTAAAAATATCCCGCATCTTAAATGGCCTGATTTAGAGCATCTAGTTAATTTAGCTTCAAGGATTTATAATGAATTCAATAATGGATTCTATGGTGCACATATGGAATTTAGTATGACAATGGATTGGAGTGTGAAAGACATCATTAGTAATTTAGCAATGTATAAGGAAATATTCAAGAAAAAACAAATCTTACCCTAAGGTGGTTTAATCGTGAATGTTTAGCCAATGCACAAGTCCCAACCCAAGCCTACCACGTTTAATTCGGGAACATTGTGACCAAATTTAAAAACGCATCTAATGAAAGTTTTACTTATTATTTTATCATTCTTCCCGCTGATACTCTCAGGGCAAAATAGATATTTTGATCCAGTAGTAAAAAATGATTCAGCAATAGTTGATTCTAAATATATTAGAGGGACCTGGTCAACTTATTTTCAAACGGTTAAAACTCCTCTTGGTGCGATTTTTAGATTGAAAATTATAACTGATTCAACTTATGTCATTCAATGGGGAGATTCATTGTCCTTAAAAACATTTCCGGTTGCATTTTACCTTGATGGGCATGAAACATGGATCCCAAAATTTATCGATGAAAATAAGGATTATATTGTAATGAGACAAGGTTGCGGTAATCCTTGTTGGATTGGATATTTTTTACCTTTAGACGATTCGATAAAACCTGGCATGTTTCATGAGTATCTGGACTATGATTTAAATAACAATCTGATTGTGTACGTAAAAAGCTCAAAAATTATTGGGATTACAAACATTAAAACGGATCAAATAGAAGATCATAAAATCGAAGGTTGTACCTCTGTTTTTTTAGGATATTGTATTGATAGCCTAACTATAAAGAACCGGATTTTAAAATTCAAATGGATTCCTGATACCATTAAAAATTCACAAAAGGGTGACTTTAAAACTGAAAAGATAAAAATATAACCGCCACCATCTAAGGGAAAAATGTAAATGCGGATTTCATAGGTAATTAAAGCGTGTAACATCTTGAAAATTCCCAAATCGCCAGTAGAATTCAACTTCAATCTTCCGCATTTTGAACGCACTCGAAGGTTGGCAATCGTTTTAGGACTTAAATTTTGAATGTAATGATATGAAAAAATTTAAAGGTATTAATAACTTAACCATCATTCTTTTGATGATGCAGAGTCTGGTCGCTTTTGGCAAGTCAATAGACCGGCATGCCCTGGTCACGCGCCATAATGTGGTAATGGATACCGTAAACATTATTTCTCCGCTTTCGGTTGGTAATGGCGAGTTTGCATTTACAGTGGATGTAACCGGATTGCAGACTTTTGAAACAGATTACAACCGTGGAATGCCCCTCTCGACCATGTCGCAATGGGGTTTTCATACCACCCCCAGCCCGAAAGGATTTACACTCGATAAATTTCCCCTTACAATGAAGGAATCGTATGGCCGTAAAGTGCCTTACCTCTATTATGAAAAGGGTAAATCGCCGAAAGAATGGGCTGATGCTGCCAATTATCTTTATGCAAATCCATCCAGAATACACCTTGGCCGCCTCTCGATGGTGTTAAAGGGTGCTGACGGGCATCTGGCAACATTGAAAGAACTCAAAGGGATTCACCAGGAACTGAATCTATGGACAGGTCAAATCAACAGTCATTTCATATTCGATGGCGAAACCGTTGAAGTGATGACATGCTGCCATCCTGAGCATGATCAGGTGGCAGTGCGCATTGAATCTGCGCTGATCCCAAAAGGGCAGCTTTCAGTGATGGTGGAATTTCCTTATGGCACCACTACATTCAAAGGAAATGGCGCAGACTGGAATCATCCGGAGGCCCACCAGACCATTATGACACGCAAAGGGTCCCGGCGGGCTGACTTCGCCCGAACATTGGATGCAGATCATTACCATGCAGCATTGCAGTGGTCAGAGGGGAGTACCATAAATCAAACCGCACCGCATAGCTGGAAACTTTCGGCACCAAAAAATACCCGTTTGATTGAATTTGTGGCTGCTTTTTCTTCCGAAGAATTGCCTGACATTTTACCCGGCATCTCAAAGACTGAAGTGGCATCAGTTGCCGGGTGGAAAGAGTTCTGGAGTGAGGGAGGTGCAATCGATTTGTCGGAAAGTAAAGACCCACGCTGGCATGAATTGGAAAGACGTATCGTTTTATCCCGTTACCTTACCCGGATACAATGTTGCGGCTCGTTGCCTCCGCAGGAAACAGGACTTACCTGCAACAGTTGGTTTGGCAAGTTTCATTTGGAAATGCATTGGTGGCATGCTGCACATTTTGCACTTTGGGGACGCAGCGAACTACTGGAAAAGAGTCTCCCTTTTTACAAACGCATTTTGCCTAAAGCCCAGGCGCAGGCCAGAAGCCAGGGATATGAAGGGGCCCGATGGCCTAAATGTGTTGGTCCGTCGGGAGATCCGGCACCAACTTATCTGGAAAGTTTTCTGATATGGCAGCAACCACACCCTATTTTTTATGCCGAACTGGCATACCGGTCGCACCCTGACGGGCAAACCCTGGAAAAGTACAGTGAGCTGGTTTTTGAAACCGCGCGATTCATGGCATCCTTTCCGGTTCTTGATAAAAAACGTGGTCAATATATGATTGGACCTCCGTTTGCTGATGCGGCCGAGATCTATTTTAGCGATCATGACCATCAATGGAACCCGACGTTTGAAACGGCCTATTGGCATTGGGGACTGGAAACAGCGCAGCGATGGAGGGAACGCATGGGTCTCCCAAGAGACTCCAAATGGGATGATATAATTGCCCGCCTTGCTCCTCTTTCAATAAAAGAAGGTTTGTACGTCGATGCAGAAACAGCAACAGGCACATTCACCGAGCCGGGGAGAAACACATCGCACCCGTGTATTCTCGCCCCCTTGGGAATGCTGGACGGCAGCATGGTGGACCGGGAGACCATGCGCCGCACATTGCACAAGATGATGGAGTCCTGGGACTGGAGCAATACCTGGGGATGGGATTATCCGATGATAGCTATGACTGCTGCCAAACTGGGAGAAGGAGAAACCGCCATAGATGCCTTGCTTATGGACAAACCCAAAAACACCTATTTGCCCAACGGACATAATACCCAGATGGGAGAAACATTGCGATTATATCTGCCCGGCAATGGAGGTTTGTTGTACGTTACGGCAATGATGGCTGGCGGTTGGGATGGAGCTCCCAAAATTAATGCACCCGGATTCCCGGCAAATGGACAATGGGTTGTTCATAGTGAAGGGCTAAATCCGGCCCCTTGAACGAAATTAAATATCAATAAATTTGGATACTTGCAAACGCGAAAGGCGATTGATGTTTTTGTAAAGGCGATTAGTAATCTTACAAAGGCAATTGATGTTTTTGTAAAGGACAATAGGAATTCATCAAAAAAAACCTATACTGTAGCTGCGAATTTAATGCTCCTATAAATCTTTTCAAAAATGGCCAATGCAAAATAATATCATCGAACATCTTAGAAAATATATTGATCTGAATGAAAGTGAGATTCTGATTTTTAATCAGCTTACAGTTACCCTTCATTTAAAAAAGAAGGGTTTTATCAACAAGGAGAATACGATATGCAAAAACTTGTACTTTGTTGAAAAAGGGTGTTTGAGAATGTTTTTCGTCAATAAAAAAGGGGTTGAGCAGATAACCCAGTTCGCCCTGGATGGCTGGTGGATTTCAGACTATCAAAGCTTCATCAACAATTCGCCATCCGATTATTCGATCCAGGCAATTGAAGATTCCAGAATAATCTTGATTGACAACCAAAATCTTGAAATTTTGCTCTCCAAAATACCCCGGATGGAACGCTATTTCAGAATAATGATGCAAAAAGCGGTAGCCGGAGCGCAGCTCAGGTCGAAATTATTGTATGAGATGTCAAAAGAGGAATTTTACCTTCATTTTAGCACTTCATTCCCCGAATTTATGATGCGGGTACCTCAATATATGATCGCTTCTTATCTGGGGCTTACCCCTGAGTATTTAAGTGAATTGCGTAAAAAAACCATCTGACATGAATTTCTTAATCCAGTTTAATTTTTAAAAGCTCTCTGCCGGGTACTTTTGTACAAATAATTGGAAATTTAAGTGAAATTACGATGAGCAAATTAAGTGAAAAATTTTTTGAGGTCACAGCGCATGAAGGTGTTGTATCGATCATGTCATGGGGTGTGGAACCTCATCTGGTGAACACCTGGAATTCATATCTGGTAGTAACTGATGATGAACGTATTTTAATTCCGGCGTACGGATTTCGGAAGACTCAAAAAAATATTGAGGTAAACCACAAGGTTAAAATCTCTTTGGGAAGCAAAGATGTATTGGGTTACAAAGATTATCCCGGAACGGGCTTTATTATTGATGGAAGTGCCCGTTATCTGGAATCGGGTGAAGAATTTGACATGATGAAAAGTAAATTTTCATTTCTCACCCGGGTACTGGAAATAACTGTGGATAGTGCAAAACAAATGTTGTAGAGACAGTGCCTTATCGCTATAACGATAATTACCAGACAGAAGTTCTGAATGCACCCTTTTCCAGGCGCCAGGGTTTGAAATTCAGTTTGTTTTGGCATTGTTACAGATTATAGTATTAATATTATCGTCAAAGAATAATAATTTGAATAGGGCACCAATTAATCCGGCGAAAAATAACCAATAGAGTATTTTTTATCGAAATTCTATTTAGTGTCCGGAATCAGATCCGGGCAATCGCTGGAATTGAAAAAACATACTTATCTTTGTCGTAAGTAACGATTGTCCTGATTATGATCTTAACTTTTGGAGATAAGGATAGTGATTCAATTTGGAAAGGGATTCGGGTGAAAAATTTGCCGCTTGAAATACAAAATATTGGTCCTCGGAAATTAAGGATGCTGAATAACTCTCAAACTATTACCGATTTGAGAATTCCACCATCCAATAGGTTGGAGAAATTAGGTGGTCATCTTGATGGATTTTGCAGCATCCGGATTAATAATCAGTGGCGGATAATTTTTCAATGGATTGAGGGACAATCGGAACAGGTTAAGATTGTTGATTATCATTAAAAGTACGGTTTATGGAAATTTTAGCAAATGTACATCCGGGAGAGATTCTTTTGGAAGAGTTTCTAAAGCCAATGAATATTAGCGCATATAAATTATCGAAGGACATTGGAATTCCTCAAACAAGGACTTCCGCTATTTTAAAAGGGGTGCGAGGCATAACTGCGGATACTGCACTTAGATTAAGTCTCTATTTTGGTACTTCTCCGAAATTTTGGTTAGGATTGCAGGATGATTTTGATTTAGAGGAGGCATTTAAGAATAAACAAACTGAATTGAATAAAATTAAGAAGGTTGGAGTATACTCAGCTGACTTGTAAACCAAAGGTTTACAAAAACCAGAATCACCAGACAAATGTTCCCACTGCACCCTTTTCCAGAGAAGCAGTGGCTGTTTGATGTTCACACTGAATATTAAATTTTTTCGTACCCCCGCTATTATTCTGCACGATCAGAACCTTTTTCCCTTCCGGTGTGGTGAAGGCCGCATTGGGAAGTGTATCACTGGTATTTGATCCGATGCGAACCGATCCGGGCCGCACCTGTTTTGCGGCATGAGCCAGAATATAGTAAGCAGGATTTCGGGTCACCATGTTTCCATTTATCGTAATCATTCCCAGGCATTCGGTACACCCTCCGATGGTATGGGGATTATTCCCTGGATCTGCAGCCAGGTTCCATTCCAATACATTACGGCACCAGTTCCGTGTTCCCCCAATGATCAGGGTACGCACATGCCACGCCAGATCCTCCTTAAGATTACCCGGAGCACCTACCCATTGTTCTGTAAAATAAAGATTTTTATCAGGATGGGCATTATGCACGACGGTAAGCGCCTCAATCTTTCCGCCATAAAGATGAAAAGCAGAACCATCGACATACTGTGCCGCCTCCGGGTCGTTGAGGATTGCTAAGGGATAATCGGGCCGGTCGGCATTATGATCGTAAACGATGATTTTGGTTTTAAGACCGGCATTCTTAAAGGCAGGACCCAGACTTTGTTTGATGAACAGCGCCTGATCTTGGGCGACCATATACATACTTGGCGTATTTCCCGGATGGAGCGGTTCATTCTGAATGGTTATCGCATCAATTGTAATCCCTTCAGCCTTCATTCCCGCAAGATATTTAACAAAGTAGCGGGCATAGGCATCAAAATACTCTTTTTTTAAACTTCCCCCCTTGCTATTGTTATTCGTTTTCATCCAGGTTGGGGCGGACCAGGGTGAACCCAGTATTTTGATAGCCGGATTGATCGCCAGGATCTCCTTTAAAACGGGGATAAGATCGGTCTTATCTGCATCCAGTGAAAAGCGGGACAATAAATTGTCGGTATCACCGGCAGGAAGATCATCATATGAAAAGACCCGGTCGTCCAGATCAGATGCCCCGATGCTAATGCGCAAATAACTGATTCCAATGTTGTTTCCATCGGTCGCAAATAATTCTTTCAGGAGTGCGGCACGACTTCCGGCATCCATCCGGTGAAGCAGTGTTGCGCTCCCACCAGTGAGGCAATTTCCAAACCCATCAATTGACTGATAGGTCTGACCCGGATCAACCAAAATGGTCGGATCCTGGCTGATCTTGTTTTTACCATTAAAAATGAACCGTTGCGGCTGAAACAAAACATTTGATTCGGGACTTGTCAGCCACAGAGTCCCTTCCGGCTTCGAAGAATCTTTTGGAACAGAACCAATGCTTTCGAACGTGGCGAAAAGGAAGATAATAACAATCGTGTATTTCATATTCTTCTAATTAAGGGCTGCTAAAATAGCCTCAAATTATTATTATTCAGATAACTATCAATTATTTTTTTCTCATTGAAGTGCAATGGAAATTGAATTGCCATCGCATAATTCATGCACCTAAATATCACCAACAAAAGTGAAAATCCTGAACCAACGGTCAGCGAAGCTAAAGGATTTAATCTGAATAACCCCCAATAAAGCGAAGCTAAATTGGGGCGGGTATTGAATCAAGTAGAAACCGGAACCCTCAAAGGGTTCAATATTAATATTTAAATTTTATATTCAGCCCACTGCGGGGCTGCTAACATGTGTTGTTCTTTAGCCCCAGTTCCGCAAGCTACACCGGGGGTTATTAAAATTTAACCACGTTGTGGTATGATATTTTCTCAGAAAACCTTAATTAAAAACATTATAAGTTTGCATTCCAAAAATCAGGTTCACGCAGGTTTCGCAGATTATAGCAGCCTATTCTTTAATCTGCATTGATCAGCGATATTAGCGGGCCAAAATATGGTTATAAAAAATTTAAGTGTTTATTTAGGCATTACGACCTTGTTCCTTCAACACCAGTGCAACTTTACCAGATAAAGGTAGCTACGGAGCCGGCATCAATGATAGGGGAAGTCCATTTGGTTTTGTACCGCAGATTGAATATTGCGGCTCCTGCCCCATCGTTTTCCACAATTAAAACTCTTTTCCCTGCAGGGGTTAGGAATGCGGCACTATTAAAAATGCCCGTTGAATTGCTTGCAATCCTGACAGAACCTGCCGGAACAAATTTAGATGCATGTGCGACAATATAATATCCGACATTTCGGGTATAGTTGCTGCTGGTATTTATTGTGATTGCCCCTTTACAGGTATTGCAGCCGCCCGAAGTATGAGGCTGAAAAGCAGCATCGCTGGCCAGGTTCCATTCCAAAGCCACCTTACCCCAGTTAACCATGGTGCCAATGATCACATTTTTCTCATGCCATTTTAAATCACCTCCAAAATCACCTGTTGATGCAGTATATTGTTCGGTGAAATAGACGTTTTTATCCGGGTAGGCATTGTGAAGGGTAGATAATGCACTGATATCACCTGCATAGAGGTGAAAAGCAGAGCCATCGATATATTGATTTGCAGCAGCATCACCCAAAACAGTGAGCGGGTAGACCGCCTGATCACAATTGTGGTCATAAACAACAATTTTGGTTGTCAGGTTTGCTCCACGAAAGGCCGGTCCCAGGTTATTCTTGATAAAGGTAGCCTGGGCCAATGCCGTCATTACCAGGCTGGGATTATTATATGGATTCAGTGGTTCATTTTGAGGAGTAATTGCTGTAATGGTAATCCCCAATGCCTTCATTTTCTGGATGTATTTTACAAAGTACTGCGAATAAACCGCGTAATAGGCCGGCTGTAAACTACCTCCAACGAAGCTGCCATTGTCTTTCATCCAAACCGGAGCGGACCATGGTGTAGCGATAATCTTTATTGAAGGATTTATCGCTAAAATTTGTTTGAGCAAGGGGACTAAATCAACTGTATCAGCGGCCAGACTGAAGTTGGTTAAGTTCGGATCTGTCTGACCAGCCGGCATATCATCATAGGAGAAAGGTGCATTATTTAAATCGGAGGCGCCAATGCTGATTCTCAAATAACTGATTGATATTGAGGTGGTGTCTGCTCCAAATAACTCCTGCAATAGTTTTTGTTTGACCGATGAACTCAATGAATTAATTACCTGGGCGCTTCCGCCGGTAAGGGCATATCCGAAACCGTCAACAGTCTGAAAGACCTGGGTATCGTCAACCAAAATTGTTGGGTAAGTGTTTGCCACAGAATCAAATCCCAGTACGGTGGTTTGTTTTGCAAGCAATACCGATTGATCCGATTTTGTCAGCCAAAAGGCCACATCATTCTTCACCACCGGGGTTGGTTTAACTGGCACGGGAGTTGGGACGACGGATGATTTGGAACATTTTAAAAAGACAGCAGCCAGAAGGATCAGCAGGATCAGGTTTCTTATTATTCTCATTCGGGATTTTCTGTTTGACATAAATTACAAAATTAACGATAAGCACTCTATTTTTTTGATTTCTCCAGTGACCTTTTGGAGAATTTATTTTCCATCCTAAATCATTATGCACCACACAATTGTGAATTACGGCTAACCCTGTGCCTCAATAGCCCTTCTTTGATCCAGATCTTTTTTCATCTGTTCGGTTGTTTTGGAGTCGATCCTGTAAAAAATCATAAACAGGGCGCAAGACATATATAAAATCCCCGGAATAACTGAAACCAGTAATTTTATTCCGGTGATGGCTGTATTGTTTTGAACAACGTTGGGGACGAAACTTGATACGGCTAATATCCATCCTGCGATGGCAGCGCCAATTCCCCATCCGGCTTTTTGAGCAAAAACTGCAGCCGAAAAATACAAGCCTGTTGCACGACGTCCGGTTGTCCATTCGCCATAATCGGCCGAATCTGCAATCATGGTCCAAAGCAATGGAACCGCAGGTGCATAAGCCATTTTGGCAATAATGTTGAAAATATAAATAGTTGTCAAATCGTTAATGCCGGGCAAATAGATAAGCATAAAAAATAATCCGGAAATTAACGAACTGCCAATAAAAACATTTCTGTTCCCAAATCGTTTGGCCAGCGGTTTTGACAAAGGCAATGCCACAATCAGGGCAACGGTGCCGATTACATTAAACAGCTGGACATTATTTTCGCGCCCCAGGTAATATTTGAAATAATAGGCAATCGCCGCATTCTGCATGGCAAACATGATGAACGAGATGATCCCTACCAGAGCCAGGATGATCCATGCCTTGTTGGTGAATAAGTTCCGGATGTCTTCTTTTAACGAATCCTTTTGGGCTTTGGGCGGCCGGACCCTTTCTTTGGTTGTTTTGAATGTGATGAAGAAGAAAACCAGGCTCAGGCCTGCAAATAAGAAGACGGTATACTGAAATCCCCGGGCCTTATCTCCGCCGCCGAAAAATTCGGCAAGGGTAAGCGCCAGACCAGTCACCACAAATTGACCGGTAAACCCGGCGATAAACCGGTAAGTGTTTAGTCCGGCACGTTCATAAGTGTCGTCGGTCATTACTGCACCAAGGGCGGAATAGGGTAAGTTAATGGCAGCATAGGCGGTCATTAAAAGGACATAGGTTGCCCCCGCATAAACAATCTTTCCAACCTCGCCCAGGTGGGGTGTTGTAAATGTTAAAATGGCCAAAACTGCATAGGGTATAGCGCCAAACAGGATATACGGACGGAATTTTCCCCAGCGTGTAGTGGTCCGGTCGGAAACAATGCCGATGACCGGATCGATGGCCATATCCCAAAATCTGGCCACGAGCATGATCGTTCCTGCAGCAGCGGCAGAGATCCCATAAATATCGGTATAAAAGAACAGGAGCCAGAATCCAACCATATCCCACACAAAGTGCGATGCGGTATCACCCAAACTATATCCAATTTTTTCTTTAAGCGAAAGTTTCGTTATAATTTCATTCATTGTCAGGAGTTTTAATGATTATAAATGAGATCTATGTATTTGAGATTATATGTAATTGGAATAATTAAATGCAGTACATTTCATAAATCAGGTTTTACCAATTCTCAAACTTAGCCACTCTGCGTCTTTGCGGGATTTTTCCTTTAAATCCCGCGCCAAGTCACAATGAGGCATCCTGGTCATGAGATAGCTGCATCTTCATTTTCACCCTGGTGATGCACTTTACCCCGGCGCAAAATCAATGCTTCCCTGATTTCATGTGATTTTTCTTCAGAGACATCATATTTCCACATGATCAGAATAGCCAGTATACCGGTTATCACCGGGATTATAATATCGGCCATTCGCAGGTGAGTTATGGTTTCAGCTGTTTGTACGGTTGCGTTCTGGTCGAAGCCCACCCAGTTTAAGACAGCGCCACTGGTGAGCAACGCAACGGCAGTACCCAGTTTCACCATCCACCAGTAAACTGCACCAAAAGTCCCTTCGCGACGTGTGCCGTTGTTCAATTCATCCAAATCGCAAACGTCAGCAGTCATCGACATCATTAAGGTAAACAGGCCGCCGATACCAAAGGAGAGAAAAGGGATGGGCAGAAACATCAGAAAAGGATTGGCAGGATTGAAACCCCACCATTTTAAGATGTACCCGACCATTGAGATTAATGTAGCTATAATAAATGCGTTTTTCTTGCCTATTTTTTGTGAAATTAAGGTAATTACGGGGATCACCAGAATGGCCGTAGCCACGGCGCTAATGGTTCCAAACCACGCCGGCCATTGCCCTGCCGCAGCTGTATTTCCGTTGAACAGGTAGAATATAATTATGAAAAATGCAAATTGAGCGATGGTTTGAAACCCATTAAAAATCAGGAAAGTTGCACCGCATAATTTAAGAAAAGGCTTGCAGGTGATGGTTTGTTTGATTGCTCCAAAAAATTCGGTCGTATTGGCTGCAATATCTTTCCAGGATAGCTTCGATTTACCACTTGTTTCGGGTAAAACCAATTCTTTGCAGAACAGCGCAGGTAGTATTCCCAGAACCATGCATAATCCTCCAACCCACAGTGAAAGGTTTCGTGCCCCGGCCGGAGCAGAGGGATAAAATCGCTGATCGTAAATGATGACCCAGAACCATGGGGCGATCATCCATGCTATTTGTCCCATCCACTGGGAGACAGCCATCAGCCTGGTCCGCTCATGATAATCGGAACTCATTTCATAACCCAAACCAATCAGGGGCGCCGCAAAAATGGTATAACCCACATAGAAAAGCAAGGATAGCCCTAAAAAGTAAAAGAAGTTGTACACCTGGGAATTTTCCGGGTAGAGCTGCCACATCACCATAAAGGTTAAACCGGTAATGATGCTTCCCAAAAAGATATAAGGTTTTCTTCTTCCCCAGCGTGAACGGGTATTATCGGAGATATATCCCATGATCGGATCAATAATTGCATCCAGGAGGCGGGGAAGGGCTGCCAGTAATCCGGCAAGTAACGGATTCATTTTCAGCGCTAAAATCAGAATAATCATAAATACACCCAACGCAGCCGGAAATAACTGGTTCGCAAGGTGACCTGAGCCAAAAGCAATTTTCTGTCCAAAAGGGACAACATCCTCCGGAGCAGTTTTGAAGTGAGCCATTTGTTTAGTTTTTAATTAAGTGTGATCATTAGCGCATTACTTTCTTTGGTTTCCGGTCGACTGTAAAAAGACCCCAGTGCTTTTCGGCACCCATACGGTTATCCGGATCGCCTTTCCAATCTTCGTCAAAGGCTTCAAAGAAAAAAGTGGTGATCTTCATTTTTGCAGTCCATTCCATGAGTTGCTTATAATAGTGTTCCTGCTTCAGTTCACTGGCACGGTCCCCAAACTCTGAGGCCACAGATGCCCAGCCGGCTTCACTGATTACAATCTGACTATCCGGAATTGAATCGCGAACTTTCTGCACGTTTGCAATGGAGTATGACAGCCCTTGCTCAATATCTTTCCCCTCCCAAACAGGATAAATATGAATGGAAATAAAATCGAGTTCTTTTGCCAGCTTTGAACCGTGAGCTGCCCACCATTCATAATTATCGGCCACAGTAACAGGCTGGGAAATTTCTTTCTTTACTCCTCTTACATAAGTAATTACGGTATCGACACTTACTTTGTGATCGTTCCAGCCGACCAAGGCTTCATTGCCAACATTTACCGCAACCACGATCCCCGAATACGTGTTTGCAAGCCTGATGCCCCGGCTGATTTCCCGTAAATTGGCGACCTTGTTTTTTGCAAGCGTCTCAGCCGGAATGGGTTCCTTTAACCAGGCACACCCCTTATGGTTGCTAAGCTCGGCATTCAGCCAGATCCCAAGCATCACCTTCAGTGGGATCTTTTGTGCGCGAATAATCCTCAGAACTGATTCTGAATTCTCCCCGCAGTCATAAAGTCGGATTATTCCGAATCCCGATCTTTTGGTTATCAGGTTCAGGTCTTCGAGTATTTGTTCGTCGGTTGGGCAAATTGCCCCTTTGCCCCTGTCGGGATGTTGTCCCGACCGGAATCCTGAATAACTGACTGCTTTGGAAACACCGGCCAGCAGATTCTGATGTGATTGATGAAGATTGATCCGGTTCTGAGTTGAATTCTCTTTTCCCTTTCCATACGAAAAAATGCAACTCCAAAAGAAAAACAGAATCATCAAGCTGAGTTTAAATCTTAGGACTATTTGTCTCGTTTTAAGTTTCATTCGTTAACATTTAATTGCTGAATGAGACCTCCAGTCTGAGGCAGTCGCCGGTACGCTGGAATATCAGGTTACTCAATTCGCGTGTAATCGTGTGGCCCGAAATCAATATCTGTTTCCCATCATTTAAGAAAACCACTATTTTATCCTCATCCGATGCCGTGTAAACGACCGGAACCTGACAAAAGGTAAAACCAAACTGACCCTTATGAAGGATTATTTGCTGATTTACCCCTTTTAAATCAAAAAAGTCAAATACAGTATCCTCCCTCAACAATTCATCGGAATTAAATAAGGAAGACTGGAATACAATTTGTCCTTTTTGGACATGAACTCCGATTTCATGCATCCGCGACACGAAGTCCTCTTTCACCTGGCCGGTCATCCCCGGCTGCTGTGCCCCTGCATTAGCCGGTGTATGCGAATAGGCATCCGTTGGAAAGGCTCCATAAAGTTCAGGCGATTTATATAATCCGATGCCTGCCTTTATTTCGTAGTAGTGATCTTTTATTCTGTCAATAATTGCCGGATCGGCCCCTTCATCCACCCCTCGGAAATAGCACTCCTGTGCGGCAAGCAAAAGTTTGGAAACCATATGCCAGTAAATGCTACCCAATCCTTCGTAGCCATAGAAAGCGCCGGAACGGCCGGTGAACGACTGATGGTCGAAAAGTTCAAGGAAAATAGTCAGAACCAGCTCTTTTTCTTCGGAAAGAAGCGCAGCATATTTGGTCTGATCCAGCTGGTTCAACGCATTTTCCAGCGTCCCGGCATTGCGGAATGAACCGTTAAAATGGCAGTTCCCCAATTCATCCTTGCTCAAAATGGATAAATCGTTATCTGCAATTAATTTGCTGAGCAATTTCGAATCGGCAACCTTCCCTGCCGGGATATTATTTTTGTGGATAAACAGCGGTAACTGGCGATCGGGATAAAGGAGGTAGCTATATTGATCGGGGCGAAATAAAGCACTATTTTTTAAAGAATTAAGGACATCCAGACTTTCATGAACCGATAAGTATCCGGAACTTAGAACAGCCACCTGCCCTTCGAGCATTTCGTACAAATAGCGGATTGAAATGCGTTGGTCTGAAAAGGAGATCAGGTTGTAGGCGTGATAAAGGCCATCCTCCCGTTTATTGACCCTGATGGACTGATCCATATACCTGATACCAAGCTCCGTGAATTCAATAAGGGTTTTCGTCTGTATGGCCTTTTTGGTGCCTGAGAATGAATTTTGATAAACGGAGTTTCTGTAATCAGATCCTGCCTGTCCCAGGTAATCTGCAAAACGCCGTCTTTGGCCAGTTGAAAACCCGGATTCTATGAGGGCTTTATTTTCAGCAAAAAGGGTGAATACTTTATTAAACAAAGACTTAACCTCTTCTGAAATGATCAGTTGGTCAAGGGATGTTTCATGGAACTGTTCAGACCAGAATTTCAGGAACCGCCGTAAATAATAGAGTGTAACCATTGATGTTCCGTTGCCAACAAGAGCATTGTTGGCATCGTTCCACTCTGGTCGCTGAGTATTGAGCCAGATACCGGCTTCAGGAATAAAATTGGTGAGTTTGGCCAATAATGTGATCAGAATTTTTTCGGCCAGGTTTACCCGGTAAATCTCACCAGTGCCGCTTCTGAGCAATCGTCCGTCAGCTCCGGTTTGTCTGGTTAGTTCCCTGACCTTATCGTTTAAGGAAAAATCAAAGTCAATCGTCTCTTTGGGATTTTTTACGATTTCGGAGTATGACTTTATTCGGTATGGAACATTGGCAAAAACGAACAACTCCTCCTGAAGCAAGGAATCGAGCTTGCCAGGGTGAAATTCGACAGATAATTCAAGGAATTTCTGAAGGTAAATAATCTGATGGTCTCCCCAATACCCGATATATGCCCACGCATCGTGCGGATCAGGAGATTCCCAGTCGATCCCTTCGCGGGTGATCCGGTATGGATTATATCCATCGGCGGTGGTAGCATTTACGAATTTGGTGATCATCCCTTCCAGAAATTCGGGATAGGAAATGCTCAGCGCTTCCCAGTTCTGAAAAATATCGCGCCAGTTTCCCTGATAGTTCAGTTTTACCGAGCCGTCTTCATTTTTTGTTTCAATCGAGAACTGATTCCACGGGCGACTTGGATCGCCATGGCGGCGGCTAAAGGTGAGTGAAAGATATTCGTAACAAATCCGGATTAGCACTGGATCAGCAGCGCTTTGAGCCAGTTTAATCAGCTCCTGATAATTTATTTCGCCGGGCAGCTGGCCGAGCCAGATCTCCCTTTTCCGGCTTGTCTCCCTGTTGATTTGCCCGACGAAGAGCCGGAAATCAGCTGTGTCGACCTGGTAATTATTGGTGAATATTCCACCCCGCATTACATTGAAAAGTGTGTTCGAGAAATGGCGGGCAGAGCACAATTGGTCGCTTCCCATCTGCATTCCATCGGCCCCGGATGCAATTTTTTTAAGGTTTGTGGTTCCCTTGCTGATATCGGCATTCACCAGTTTGGCAATATCTCCGGTAGTTTCTAAACTCAGATTGAGGTTTGCTACGGCTCCACTTCCCTGATTAATTTCAGCCACAATCATCCATTCCCTCGGAGCATCTTTTTCAAGCTTAAAATTCTGACAGGTAAAGTATGCGCCCCGCCTTGCCCTGATGTCGGTTTCAGTTTCAACGGGCTCCCCTTTTTTGAAGTTACCAACCTGATTTTCTGATAAAAGAATTTTCGTATCGCGGTCAAGGCCGCATAACCAAACGGTTGTTGCCTTAAGCGACTCACTCGGTTCGGGCCTGTCGATTGGAATTGAGCTCAGCAAATATAATCCCAGCCGCGTTTCCTCAAGCAATTCCGACTTTTTATAGGCATCGAGTAAGTTGCTGTAGGTATTCTGGAAATCGTAATCGATGCCACATGGGAGGATGTTCTTTATTCCATCAAGAATATCAATGGTTAATGGTTCACTTTGGAGATTGTTCAGCGCCGATTTTTTAATAAATCCAAATTTCTCGCTGTTATACCAGCCATATTGGAAACCAACTCCCAGATCAATATTAATTTCTTCGAAGATGATCTTGTTGCCATAAATGCTTTTATACAGATTCCGCTCTATTGCATAAATCGTTTCCGACTCTACCGTAAACGGCTCCCAGAGGTAAGATTTTCCATCTTTACCAACCAGCAGGCAGGTTTTGCTCCCTGTCAGATCCCTGTAGTCATGAATCTTATCAACGGTATAATAGGGAAACAATGCATTGTTGCGGTCCTTCCGTCCGGCGGAGAGCGAGCCATTACTCGAAATATACATCCAGTGATCGGAATCGCTGACAATGGACATAAAGAAATCAGGCATTCTGTTATAGTTGCTGATCTTGTAGAATTTCTCCTTTTGAATCTCTACAAACTCACCTTTAACTTCTTGTTTGATGCAGTTTACCACTGCATTTCCCAGATAGATGGTTTTTTGGCTCATTCTTTTCAATTATTTTTTCTGGTAAATCCTGACATAATCAACATACATGGTCTGAGGAAATGCCGCATCGTCAATCCCTTTTGCGTTTCCCCAGGCACCCCCTATGGCTACATTTAAAATCAGGTAGAATGGTTTATTGTATGGCCATTTTGTTTCACCCAATCCTTCGTTTTTATAGGTGAAATAGCAGTTGTCATCAACAGAGATCTTTATTATTTCCGCTGACCATTCTAAAATGTAGTTATGAAAGTTTTCGGTAGCGTCGGGTACAGTGACGATAGCCGTTTTTTGATTTCCCCTCTGCCACTGGTAATCCCTGGAGTGAGCCGAAGCATGAATAACATTTAAGTCGTGCCCGACATGTTCCAAAATATCTATTTCTCCAACATCGGGCCAGTGGCCATCCTTAAACGACCAGCCACCGGGCATCATCCAGATGGCAGGCCAGGTCCCCCGGCCGTTGGGTAACTTGGCCCGAACTTCGATGCGTCCGTATTGCCATACCGCTTTGGTAATTAAACGTGCTGAACTATATTTCTTTCCCTCCAGGTCTTCCCTGATTGCAGTAATCGCTAATCCTCCGTTTTCGACCCTTGCATTTTCTTTTCTGCCAACGGTATAACATTGTGCTTCATTGTTACCCCAGTTAGCTGAATTGCCCTCAGTATCGTAAATCCATTTGGTTGAATCGGGTAATCCACTCTCCTTAAATTCATCACTCCAAACGAGCTGCCACTCTTTTTCATCTGTTTTTGACCCGGCAAAAGGAGCGGAGTTATTCTCCGTCGACCGGGTAAAAGTCATTTTATCAAAGAGCACCGCACCCTTTTCAATGTGAAGTTTAATATAATGTGGTGATGCAGCCAGCAACACACCCTCCTTTTGAACAAAGCCATGATCATGTGAGCTTTCCCCACCAATTATCATATTCCCGGTAAGGTTATAGATTCTGCCGTCCTTATTGTCAATATAATCTTCTATCCAGCAGACGGCCTGTTTTTCGGAAGCATTTTTGGCGTACAACCGGATCGTGTATCTCCCGGTTGCCGGAACATTTATTTTGTAACAGAGCCAGGAATCAACATCCTTTGTTTGAACCGAAGCCAAATTCTTCTTCTCATTTACGATATCGATATTCCCGGAATTACTGATATAAGACTCTGCCTCAACTATTAAAGTCGGAGTTCCAATCTTGCGCTCATTTTGACCGGTGCAACTCTCAGCGAATACAGATAATGCAAGTAGTGAAAAAATGTACAAAACTGCAGCTACCCTGTTATGTATTGTTCGATATAGCATAAAACGATTTCTAATATTGAATTTCAAAAAATTTTGAAGGACCTATATAACCAAAATGGCTTCAGTTCTTCGGGTGATTTACCTTTTGTTTCCGGTAATAACTTCACCGGCAATAGCCCGACAAAGGCGAAGACTCCATGCAAAAGGAAAAAACAGAGCGCTGCAGGGAAAAACCCGGTTCAATTTTGGAAAAATGAAACTCAGGTTCTATAAATTTGAATACACCCGAAATGCCTAAAGCATGAAAACCCATTAAAAATCGACCCATTGGGATGATTAACCCAATTTGTAAGATGGAGCTTTTTTGTTTTTGCATAAAATACGGTGTATAAATGGTTAGGATTCGTTTATTGATATACCCTGATATAATCCACTTCCATGGTTGCATCGGTGAAGGCCGGATCGACCGGCCCGCCAAAGTCACCCCCCATGGCGAGGTTTAAAATGAGATAAAAGTTATGATTAAAAGGGAGGCTTTCCGAATTTTTTACCTGGTGTAATAACAACTTATCGACATAAATTTTCAGATTAGATGGATTCCATACCAGTGAATAGGTGTGAAATTGGGTTGCCGCATCTGAAATCATGGTAAATCCGCCATCTGCATTTTCACCCGATCTTCCAGGATAATGGAGTGTACCAAATATTTTATTCAATTCGAAACCCCGGTGCTCCATGATATCGATTTCACCGCACGCTGGCCAAGAACTATAGCCAGGTCCATTTCCCATCATCCAGATCGCAGGCCAGGTTCCGACGCCTGCCGGAAGCTTGGCTCTCACCTCTACCTTGCCATAGGTAAATGCAAACTTATTCCTGGTCTGCAATTTGGCACTTGTGTATTCACAATCATGATAATGCTCTCTAATTGCCTTAAGCTTTAAAACGCCTCCTTCTACAACAACATTCTCAGCCCTGCTGGTATAAAATTCCAGTTCATGGTTACCCCATCCGCAGTTTTGGGGGCAACCTGTACCAATCACATAGCTCCATTTTGTGCTGTCAGGCAATCCGGGAGTATTGAACTCGTCGGACCAAACCAATCTGGAGAAATCCGACTTTCCTGCAGGTATCTTTTTCTGAGGTGAATCAGGCAGAATTGTTAATGAATAATCTGGAAATGGCAGCTGCGCTTTTGAAATTAATACAAACCAGGGAATCGCAAGCGTTAAGATGATGCAAAAGACCCGTTTCTTTGGCGACATTATCTTTAATTATTAAATAGGTTAATCGAAAATGAATCCCATTTTATTCAGGCCTATTGAAATACCCTTACATAATCGACATACATCCGCTGCGGAAATACTGTTGTAGCATCGGGTGAACCTGGCCAGTCACCTCCGACAGCCACATTGAATATGAAGAAGAAGGATGCGTTAAATGGCCATGTACCCGAAGTAATACTTGTATTGGTGGCAGTCATGTAGGGAATACCATCTACGATAATCTGGATGTAGTTCATTTGCCAGATCAAACTAAATACATGGTATTGCTGGGAGAAATCTCCTGAATTTAAAAAATAGGCATTATTCACCGTACCTGATGAGCCGTTCGCCTGGGCCCAGTGGATGGAACCCACGACCCTGTTGGGTGAGCTGCCGACCAATTCCATGATATCTGTTTCACCGCAACCCGGCCAGGGTGTGGTTCCGATATTGGAACCCAGCATCCATAAGGCAGGCCACATGCCATGAGATACCGGAATTTTAGCCCGCATATCAATTCTTCCGTATTTAAAAGTTTGTTTTCCCGATGTATTCATCCGGGCTGATGTGTAATTATTACTCCCCATGGTCTCCTTCCGGGCTTCGATAACCAGCTTACCGTTCGACAGGTATGCATTATTTGTGCTGTTGGTATAATATTCGAGCTCATTATTTCCCCAGCCACCGCCGCCAATATCATAATTCCAGTTGTTCGTATTGATGGTAGCATCATTAAATTCATCACTCCATTTTAAGGTATATCCGGGATAGGTTGCAGGAGAATAATACCCTTCACTGTCGCTTGGATAATAGGTGCCGATATTTGTGATCGTACCCACTGCTTTGGCGGAACCTTTTATTGTTGCATTCACCGGACTGCTGATTGTCAGGTAAAAGGCCTGATCGGGCTGACGCAAACTGTCGCCCGTTACACTGACATCCACAAAACCCAGAGTTTGAGTGGCCGGAATAGTCAATGTACCTGAAACTGACGTATAATCAATACCGCTTTTTGCCGTACTGTCAGAGGTTGCGTAATTAACCTTAATATCCTTGTCGCTGGCTGAAGAGACACTAATAAAAAACCGAAACGATGTAACAACCTTATTGTCTCGCGAATGAGATATGTCAAGTATGGAAAGCGAGGGTAACACAGGGGTTGGTACCGGTGTAACCGGACTTTTCGACTTGCTGCATGAGCCCAACAAGATAGCTATAATAATGATTAAGGAAAATTTCCGTAGAAGGTCCATTTGGTATCCGGATTAAGCTGAAAATAGCCGGCCAATCTGTGGAAATGACCGGCTATTTTGAAATTTTATAAAAACTAAATTAAAAACTGGGTGTAACAGATTTAAAAACAGCCTGAAATAAATTCAGGCCGTTTTTAATTGACTTACTGAACCCCTCTGAACTGAATATTGGTAAATGAAACACCGCCCTGTAACTGCTCCGCTCCGGCCTGAATTTCGAGCCAAATTGTTCCGCTGTTAGGGAAGGTAACGATGTCGCCACTTGCAATCCCTGCAGTTGGGCTGAAGAGATTGGATAACAGCCCCGATTTTGCACCAGCACTGCCCCAGATAGGTATCTCAGTTACTTCAATCGGACCTGTATATTCAACCAATTGTGTTGGTTGAGTTAAACATGCATAAATCTTAAACCAGCCATTATATACACCAGCTGTTTTAAAACTTAAATCGACTTTATATTTCTGACCGGCAACCACCTGAATTGGCTGATAAATTGCAAGCTGTCCCCAGGACTCAGCTACATTTGTAACAGTCGCCCAGCCATTTGCAAATACGATGGATGAATTGACGCTATCTCCAATTCGCTGAATAGTCCATTGTGCGATATCTGCAGGTGTTGCCAGTTTACCACCTTTAACCAGATTCCCGGCTTTCGGATCGGGGGTAGTCTGGGTATGGGTAATTGAAGCTGAAGCCATGCCGCCGCTGGTTACCAGTGTTAAAACAATGGTATAGGTATCTACGTCAGGATAGAAAACGGTTACCTGATCACCTGATACTGTGGCACCATTACCTAAGTCCCAGTAAGCTATACCGGAAGTGGTGGACATATTTTTCAAGATCCAGTGGTTTGCATCAGCGCCGGCTGTTTTTAGGATGACAACCTGACTATTGGCTGGCACTGCTCCCAAAGTAAGTATTTCTGCTTTTGTACAGCTGTAAAGGAGTGTAACGCTTAACAAAAAGAGTATTATTACACCGGTATTTATTGATTTTAATATCTTATTTTTCATATAAAAACTTTTTAATCAGTTATTTTATTAAAAACTTAGTTATAACCCGGATTTTGAACAAGTTTTGTATTATTCATACTGGTAAGCGGAATAGGCAATATTTCGTTGGTTCCGGCCTTAAATCCCTTAAATGCAAGGACGGTAGCAGCCCGGCCGGTACGTACCAGGTCAAACCAGCGGTGCCCTTCAGTGGCAAGTTCCAATCTGCGCTCCTCATAAATATTAGCCAAAGTAGCAGGTACTGATGGCAGGCCAACCCGGGCACGAACGGCATCCAGAAGGATCTGGGCACGGGCTGTTACACCTGCCTGTACAGAAGCTTCGGCCTCCATGAGGTAAGTGTCTGCCAGACGGATTTCGATGACATCATTCGGCCAGTTTAAAACATCCTGACCCGTTGGAGCGAGCCACCTCAACTGTGCGCACCATTTCTGTTCAAATAACCCGGTATTCATATATCCCGGAAGATAGCTGGCCTGACCAAGGGCTTTGAGGCCATCCAGGTCGGCAACTGTGTAGGGATAACGGGGGTCGTTTTGCATAGAGGCTCCAAAAGCCTTGATAATCGGGTTGAAGGACCAACCTGAATAATAGGTGTGGTCAGCATCTGCACCCGGGCCTGCAGAATAACTTCTTGGTCCAGCCATGGTACAATAAACATTGCCTCTGAAATCACTTGGACCCCACCAGGATGCCGCTGCATTGGTATGGACAATTTCGAAGATCGATTCAGAATTGAATTTATTGGCAGGACTAAAAATATCCTTGTAGTTGGGTAACAATTTATATACACCAGAGGTATTCACCTTATTTAACGATGAAGCAGCGCTTGTCCACTTTGCCTCGTAAAGATAAACCTTACCTAACATAGCTGTAGCCGCACCCGAGGTAATTCTTCCATCCTGAGCGGTGATTACAGTAGCCGGGAGAGCAGGAATCGCCTCAGTAAGGTCTTTCTCGATCTGAGCATAAACATCAGCTGGTTTTGCCTGAACCTGTGTATAGGTTTCAGATGTTGTAAGAGGAACCGTTATTAGGACGATGTTTTTAAACAACCGTTCCAGCTCAAAATAGAAATAGGCCCTTAAAACTTTAGCTTCAGCAATATACCTGCTTTGTAGATCGGAGCTTAAGCCGGGAACAGGTGTTGCCAGTTTGAGAAGGAGGAGATTTGCCCTGTAAACACCGGCATAATCCATATCCCAGAACATATCGGAAGGACCGGTTGCCGCTGAAAGGTTGTAGGTATTCATACTCTGCCAGCTATCCATATCCGAGGAACTTCCACCTCCTGCGTAACATTCATCGGCGGCGCTGTTTAACGGACCCAGTTTATTGGCATACCAGTTGTGGCCATATCCGGCCTCAGGTGCTACTGCATCGTAAATTGCTACAAGGCCATTAAATGCCTGATCAGGAGTCTGGTAATAATTTGATTCCAGTGAAAGGGCAATCGGCTGAACCGAGAGGAAGCTCTTATTGCAGGAGGTACCCAGTATAATTAAGCCTGCAAAGACTAATGTATAAAATAGAAATTTTATTTTCATTGTATCTGAATTTATAAGTTACTAGAATGTGAGATCAACACCTACCATGTAAGAGCGTGCCTGAGGATATACACCACGATCAATACTGTAAATACTCTGGTCACCACCGATTTCAGGATCAAATCCGGTATATTTGGTAAGGGTAAGCAAGTTGTTACCACTTATGTAGATACGGCATTTTTCAATTTGAGCATGACTCATCAGAGATTTTGGCAAGGTATATCCAAACTGTAAAGTCTTAATTCTAAAGTAAGATCCATTTTCCAAATAGAAACTACTTGGATTAGCGAAGTTATTATTTGGATCATTATCAGAAAGTCGTGCATAAGTGGTCGAAGTACCCGGACCTGTCCAGCGTCCCAATGCTTTATTCATGTAATTGGCTCCGACAATGTCAAGTCTGCGTAATTGATTAAATATTTTATTTCCGGAAACACCTTGTCCGAATACAACCAAATCAAATCCTTTGTATGCGACATTTGCGGTGATGCCATAGGTAAGATTCGGTGTTGGGTTCCCAAGATATTGCCTGTCTTTTTCGGTAATCGCTCCATCTCCGTTGGTATCCACCCATTTATAATCACCTGGCTGTGCATTTGGTTGAATCACAACTCCGGCTTTGTTGACGTAATTGGTGACATCTGCCTGGGTTTGGAAAATACCGGCAATCTTGAATCCGTAAAATTCATTGACATGTTGACCAACAACTTTCCGGCTCACCTCATAAGTACTGGCGATCATTGTTGCATTGGTCAGGAAGAGGTTTGTACCAATATCAGTAACTTTATTCTCAATAAAAGAGGCATTGGCTTTTAATCCGACATTGAAATCACCGAATTTCTTGTTGTAACCAAGGTCCAGTTCAATCCCTTTATTTTCCATAGAGGCAACATTACCGTAAGGACTTGCAGAGGCTCCAACATAACCCGGCAGGGTAACGGCCATCAACATTCCGGTAGTTTTCTTTTTGAATACCTCAACGGTAGCAGTAAAATTCTTGAACAGGATTGCGTCAACCCCAAGATTTAACTGACTGGTCTGCTCCCATTTCAGGCTTGGATTAGCTGGTGCGCCAGGACCATAACCGGTAAGAGGAGTACTGTTTATCGTATTGCCAAAGGCATATCCTCCAAGAGCTCCGATGGTAGAGGTATAAAGGAAGGGAGAAAGGTTGTCGTTACCGTTTACGCCATAACCCAACCTGACTTTCAAAAGATTTACAGCATCGTTTTTAACCCAGAAGTCTTCTCTCGAAGCTAACCAGCCAAAGGATGCAGATGGGAAATATCCATATACGTTGTTACTACCAAAATGGGAAGATCCGTCCCGGCGAAGAATTCCGGTAAACATATATTTTCCATCAAAATCGTAGGTCAGACGCGAAAAGAGCGAAGATAATTTATACGGTTGATTTTCGGATCCCCATGCCTGACGGTTGGCCACTGGAATTGAAAAATTCATTGAAGCTGTACCATAGCTGGTCGCAGGTATTCCTAAATAGGTAGCTCCAATCATGTTCACATTGCTCTCATCCCTGGCTTCAGTTCCTAACAATAAATTAAAATTATGTTTTCCAATGGAACGGCTATAGTCAGCGGTATTGGTCCATGTCCAGTCAACAGCCCTGTTTTGAGTACGGCTGTAAGAGTTCTGAGTCAGATTTGAAATGGTGTTGCTCAGGAAATAGATCGGAGTATAGGAAGCATAACCCCAAAAAGCGAGCTTTGCACCAATGCTGGTTTTAATTTTCAATCCTTTAATCGGAGTAAGTTCCAGGTAAACATTACCTACAATATTATCACTCCAACCATTATTACCCAGTTGAGTTTGTGCAAAAGCAGCAGGGTTTGACATCTCCTGTCCGACATAGTTGGAAATTCCGTAAGGATTTCCGTTTCCATCACGTACCAAAGAGGAGGAATGAGAAGCATAAGGTTCTGTAAGTAATACATTGTGATCGGTAACAACCAGCGGAGTTACAGGGTCAAGGTTGACCGCTGAGGCTAATGGGCCGCCATAATATCCATTGGCATTGATCCCTTTACTCTTAATATGTGAATAGGAAACGTTATTTCCAAAGTTCAGCCAGGGTTTCATTTTATGAGCCGAGTTTAAACGGGCGGTAAATCTTTTGTAACCCGAAATAGCCGTTGAGGCTATACCATCCTGAGAAAAGTAGCCGAACGAAGCAAAGTAGGTTGATTTATCGGTGCCACCGCTAAAACTTAAATTATGGTTCTGAACCATGGCATTGTTATTAAAAACAACTTTTTGCCAGTTTGTACCGGCACCCAGTGACTGTGGATTATTGAAAATAATTCCACGTCCGGCAGCAAATGAAGATTCATTCCTTAAGGTGGCATACTGGGTTGCATTTAAGAGTCTCAACGTATTTTCAGGAGCCTGTGTACCATCATAACCGTTGTAATTGACTTTCATTGTACCAACATTACCTTTTTTGGTCGTAACCAGAATAACCCCACCGGCAGCCTGGGTACCATAAATAGCAGCAGAAGCCGCATCTTTTAATACTTCAATGGATTCAATGTCCGACTGATTCAAATAATCAATCCCACCTACCACTACGGGAACTCCATCAACGACATACAGAGGAGATACATAATTTATGGAGGTGATACCACGGATGCTCACGGTTGCGTCAGATCCAGGCTGGCCGGAACTTGAAGCAACTGTAACACCTGAAGTTCTCCCTTTCAATGCATCTTCCACCCTTGGCGTTGGCATATTTTCCAGATCAGATGCCTTAACCGTAGAGATTGCTCCGGTTACCACACTTTTCTTTTGGGTACCATAACCTACGACAATAACCTCGTCAATATTTTCAGCCGATGAGGTTAACTTTACATTAACAACTGTCCGATGGTTCACCTGAACCTCCTGAGACTTCATCCCAACAAACGAAAATACCAGTGTACCATTGCCAGTAGCTGTCAAGGTATAAGCTCCGTCGATACTGGTAGTAGTACCTGTAGTCGTCCCTTTTAGAAAAACAGCTACCCCGGGAATTGGCTGTCCGTCATCGGCAGAGGTAACAACCCCTTTTACTTGCATGCTCTGTCCGTATCCGAACAATGAGCATACGCTGATTAAAAGAACTAAAATTGTTTTTTTCATAAATTTAAATTGAATTTTAGAAATGTTAATTAAGAATTCCAGTCTAATATACAAATAATTTTAAGCTTTATTAATTTTATTTCACAATAAATTAATCTTACATTAAACTTTAAGTCGCAAAATAAGTTATATCAAACTGATTAAAAAAGAAATATTCTACAACATAAATACATCACATAGTAATTTTAAATACATCATAAATACATCAAATAATATTCATATTACTCTTTTTTAGTTGGTTATATATTAATATGGCATGAAAATAAATACACAACTTAAAATATTTAGTACTACAACAATCCAAAAACAGGGGATATGAGTAATTGCGAAAAAATTAACACAAATAGTACCCGATATGTTAAAAACTCTTAATAGGCTTAGAGGACCCATAACTAATTTGAATTCGAACAACTGACTATTTAAGGGGGGGGGGGGAAGAAAAATAGTCATCGGTTTTATTCACGATCATTGTCAAAATAACGGGAGTAATAAAAATAAGCCTGTTTTATTAAACTGAAACGGCAAGGCGTTTAAGCTGTCCATTTTATCCTTTTTTCAGCGAATATTTTAATTAATTCAGCCACTGAGGGTAAAAAGCCCGGAAGTATAAAAAGAGGCTAATCCGGGGGAGCTGGTTCAGATCACATATCAATAATCAGACTTGTGAGGTTGGTATCCCGATCGATATTTAACTTTTTGCGCACCCTGTAACGGCAAATCTCTACACCACGAATGGAAATATTCATCAGCGGGGCTATCTCTTTGGTCGAGATATTCAGTCTCAGGTAAGCACATAAGCGAAGCTCCTTGGGTGTCAGTTTCGGATAACGCGTCTTGAGCCTGACCAGAAAGTCTTCGTGCACTTCATCAAAAGCCGTTTCAAATACTTCCCATTGTTTATCATGGTCGACATCCTTGCTAATCCTTCCAATCATCGAAGAGATCTTCCCTTTTAGGGTATCGTCAGAAGATACCGATTTGATCTTTTCGAGATCCTCCTTAATTTTGGCAAGGAATTTATTTTTATGAATCAGGTCCATGGTTTGATTAGCCAGCTCTTTATCCCGGTGGATCATTTCATTTTTCAGCTTTTCATTTTTCAGCTTAATAATCTTTTTTTCTGCCTGGGCGGCCTGTCGGATAAATTCGCTCTCCTTTTGACGGTATTCTCTCAGGTGCTTGAGTCGCTCTTTTCGCCTGGATATCTCCAACCTCCTTAAAAACAACCAAATAGCGAACACAACAAGAATCAAAAGAATCAGAACGTAGAAGAAATAGGCGAATACTGATTTGTACCAGGGGGGATTTACTGTAAACAGAAGTTCATCACTTCGGCTTTCTACTCCAAGCGAATTCCTCGCCTTGACAATTAATCCATAGTCTCCTTCAGGTAAAAGGGCAAATTCAACTGAAGCCGAGCTGCTCCATCCTGACCAGTCGTTATTCAGTCCCAGTAATTTAAAGCTGTATTCAACACTTCCTGAATTGTCATATATTGGAGATGCAAAGTAAAATTTAAAGGCATTTTTTGCATACCGGAAGACATATTTTTTTATGGACTGTCCGTTTGTGGCATGGTATGAATTCCCATAATAAAAAGTGCTGTCCAGATTAATCGCTACCGCCTGGGTGATAAAAGCAGAAAATTCAGGGTTGTAACTGAAGCGGGCTGTGGAAGAATAGTGAACAAAGCCATCCTCTGTACCCAAAAAAAGGTGATCCCGGGAGTAGGGGTAAATCGATTCAAAACCACTGATAAATTTACCATTCAACAAAATAAAGGGTGCACTTACATGTTTAAAAGCACCATCCTCCTGCATTCGGAAAACACCTGCCTTATGCATTGAGTTTAACCAGGCAATATACCATATGTTTCCGCTTTCATCTTCTTTAAGGTAAGTAAAGTCAACTATCGGGCTTAATAACTGATTGAAATAGGTCGATTTTTCGAAGCGGTCATTTTGCCCATTATAGTGATATATCCCTTGATTGGTAGCAAAAACAATTTGTCCCTTGATTTTATAAACATTGAGGTTATAGTTGGTGGGCAAACCGTCATTAACAGTATAATAACGAAATGATTTCACAGCATTTAGTGTCGGGCCTAAACTAACTTTATAAATACCTTTGAATCCATGACTCATCCAGAGATTACCCTCATTGTCCTCCTCGAAAATCCGGAATGACTCATTGAATCCCTTTATCCGATCCACGAACTTCCAGGTACCATTTTCCTTTTTAAAGAAAATCAGGCCACTGTAGGTCCCCCCAACTAAAAAATTAGGGAAACGTTTAAGTGTATGATACTTCCAGCCCCCCGGAATATTACTGATCTGATGAGCCGATTCTCCCTCTATGACAAAGGTTCCCATATTATGCCCGCAAACCAGTACACCATCATGAACGCCAAGATACCATACCTGACCCGATGTTCCCGGGATCATTCGGGCAGTACCATTTTGATCTCCGTTTTCCCAGTTTTTCACATAAAGACCCTGGTTCGTACCCAGATAGAGCTTCCCCTTGAAAATAACGGAGGTATATCCTGCACCAATTTCTTCAGATTGTTTCAAAAAAGTGACGGGCGAATTAATATTAATAAAATCAATACCGTTATCCAGACCCAGCCATATGTCTCCCGAACGGTCAGTAAATATCCTGAGAACGGTATTATTTTGCAATCCTTTTTTTCTGTCTGCAGTCTGTACGATCTCACCCTTAAGATCACTGATTATCACACCATCCTGAATTGTACCAAAAGCACAGTTATGATTCTGTATAAGTGTTGCACTGAATATTTTAGTTCGCTTAAGATATTCATTGACAGGCACTTTCCATTCATGCAATTGTCGGCCGTCGTATACAAATATTCCCTTGTTCAGCGTGCAGATGAGGACTTCCTCACCTTCAGCAAAAGGGAGGATAGAGCAAATCTCTTCCCCTTTTAAGGGCAGACATCCAGGCAATTCCACAAGTTTATCTCTTAATAATTCATACAATCCGTTCTCAATGTCGTTAAAATACAATTTCTCCCTCACTTTGAACGAGTTCTGAAATCGCACAGGAGCTTTCAGCACTGTTACAGCCGTGTCATTTTCAAAAATAAAGGCATTAAAATAGGATTGAAAAACGATTTTTCCATTGAAAGGGTGGATATTCCAGATATCATCAAAATTTTGAAATTCAGCGGGTATATACTTTTTGAGCGATTTAAATTCCAATTTTCCGTTGGCTCGGTACTCCATTTTACCAAATTCATTGTAAGCCCCTACAAAAATTTCACCGTTTTCATGGATGTAAACGGAACGGGTAAGGGATGAATTGGGCATTTTATAGAGGTGCCAGGCAACACCGTCAAAAACCAGCAGCCCTTCATTGTTGGCAAAATACATAAAACCTTTCTGGTCCTGTGCGATTCCCCAGTTTTGGGTCCCGGCTTTATACTCCCGTTTGGGGTAATTACGAATATAGGGAACTCCAATATTTTTAATCTGGGAAAAGGCCGGATTAAAAAAAATCTCAATGAAAAACAGGAGGATGAGGGCTCTTTTTTTCATGTCTGAACTGAAAATTTAGTTTTTGGAAGTCGTATTGTTTAGCTAATGGATAACTACAAATATACATATTCACCTTTGATATCAAAAGACCCCGAAGGTTTTGGGAACCTTCGGGGTCTATTCAGTAACGCCCGCAAAATGGAGCTGATTATTTTAACGGTGTATTTTTTAGAATCTCAAGCAGAAAATCCCAGAATTTCTGCACTGAAGGGATGTTAACCCGTTCATCGGGAGAATGTGGTGAGCGCATGGTTGGGCCGAATGAAATCATATCCCAATTCGGATAGGAAGCGCCCAGGATTCCGCATTCCAAGCCGGCATGAATTCCCAGAACATCGGGAGTTCTCCCAAACTTGTTTTGATAAACCTCCTTCATTACGGTCAGGATCTGCGAGTCCATATTGGGTTTCCAACCCGGGTAGTCACCATCGAATGATACCATGGCACCTCCCAGTGCAAAAACACTGTCAACCATTTCAACAAGGTCATTCTTGGCCGATTCCACAGAGCTTCGCAGGAGGCATTTCACGAAGATCACCCCTTTACTCGATTTAATAGTCGAAAGGTTGGTCGATGTTTCAACCAGTCCCGCCATCGCATCACTCATCCGGATAACGCCGTTGGGGCAGGCGTAAACTGAATCGATCAGATCATCCTGGACCCGTTCCTCGATCAGCGAGCCCGGAACTTCGGTTTCATTGATTGTAAAGCTGAGTTTGGGCTCTACCGCGCCTAATTCATATTTGTAGATCGATTCATACCGGACAACTGCACTTTTCAGTTGTGCTAAATTTTCATCAGGGACCAGGATAACAGCATAAGCCTCACGCGGTATGGCATTGCGCATACCCCCGCCATTAATTTCCGCCAGACGGACATCGAGTTCCCTGGTAGCATATTTTAAAAAACGAATAATCAGTTTATTGGCATTGCCTCTCCCTGTGTTTATTTCAAGACCTGAGTGGCCACCCCTTAACCCGGAAATCACCAGTTTCAATGGTGTTACTCCTTCAGGAACAATAACTTCGTCAAATTCAAATTCAATATCGGCATTGATACCTCCGGCACAGCCCACATAAAGTTCACCCTCCTCTTCCGAATCCATATTCAGCAGAATCTCACCCTTCAACCAGTCAGGCTTTAATCCAAGCGCTCCGGTCATACCGGTCTCCTCATCACAGGTAAAAAGGGCCTCAAGAGGTCCATGTACGATATCTTTTGCCGCAAGAACGGCCATAGCGCAGGCAACACCCAGGCCATTGTCAGCGCCAAGTGTTGTGCCGCGGGCTCGAACCCATTCCCCATCGATCCAGGCATCGATCGGATCGTTCTCAAAATCGTGAACCGTACCACTATTCTTTTGGGGAACCATGTCCAGATGGCCCTGGAATACAATCCCCTTTCGGTTTTCCATGCCGGGTGTGGCAGGTTTGCGAATTATTACATTTCCGATACTATCCTTTTCGGTGACCAAACCCAGACTTTTTCCGAAGTCCATCATAAAAGCCTGAATTTTCTCCTCTTTTTTAGACGGACGGGGCACCTGTGTCAGTTTGTAAAAATTTTCCCAAACGGCCTTTGGTTCAAGATTAACTATTTCTATGCTCATAATATTTTAATTTTAAGTATTATACAGTAGTTTTTTGATGTTCGATATTGGGTAATTCCAACCCATAACCCTTTTTGCGGTCTTCAGTTTTCAACAAAAAAGAGAAGACGATGGCAAGCATCCCGAAGCAGGCAAAAATCAGCATAGGAATCGTATAGTTGTATTGCGTAAGAACCTGTTCCTTGCCGTCAACCAGTTTGGTTATTGTTCCTGTAATACAATATTTATCCAGCACAATACCAATCAGCAGAGGGACACCCATCAGCCCCCAGTTCTGAACCCAGAATGTCATGGCATAGGCTGTTCCCAGTTTGTGCTCAGGAATAATCTTGGCAATTGAAGGCCACATGGCTGAGGGCACCATCGAAAAGGCGATACCTAACACCATTACCAGTCCGATGGCAATGGGGAAACTGTTTAATGAAGGGATAGAGAACAACAAATGGACACACACAAGGAGTATTGAACCAATAATCATGATAGTAGCGCCTCTCCCTTTTTTATCGAACATACTTCCAAAAACAGGGGTTAGCAACAACGCACTGAAAGGTAATAAAGCGGGAATATATCCGGCGAAGGAATCTGTAATTCCAAATTTCTGGACAATCATGTTGGTCGCGTACTTTATAAAAGGGAAAACGGCCGAATAAAAAAGGACGCATAAGATCGTGATGTACCAAAATGCCCGGTTTCTCCCTATTTCAATGATATCTGCAAACTTAAATTCCTCTTCTGCCGCCATACCGGCATCAGCATCTTCCTGATCCAACTGGCGATCCATGAAAGTAAACAGGACAAACACCAGCATTCCAATACCAAGCAGGAAGAGAGAAACGATCACCGGCATGCTGATGTCTCCGGTCAATTTGATCAGCGGGATTGGGGTGAACATGGCCAACGCCGTTCCGATACGACCGGTCGATGTGTTCAGTCCGATAGCCAGGGCCATCTCTTTACCGCGAAACCACCGGACAACGGCCTTGTTGGCTGCAATACCAAACATCTCGCATCCTACGCCAAAGATGGCAAATCCAAATCCGGCAACGACGGCCGATTTTGTTGTTGGAGAAATGACCTGCCATGAACCAATGGTTAACTCATACATACCATGAAAGTGGCCCGAAATAGCCAGGTATTTGATGAATCCGCCAATAAGCATAATCGCAATGGCAAGAATTCCGGTGAACCGGACACCCAATTTATCCAGAATCATACCGCTGAAGACCAGCATTAGCAGGAACACATTGAACCAGCCATACCCACTGGTAAACAAACCATAGTCTGAAGCCGACCACGATAAACTGGCCTGCAACCGTTCCTGTAAAGGTGCCATGGCATCGGTCAGATAATACATACACATCATGGTAAATGACACCAGTCCAAGCATCAACCAACGTGCTGACTTTGAGTCGCGGAGGGATTTTTTAAGTTCTTGCATCTTTAACGGGAAGAATAGATAAAATGGATAAATTAAATTTGATTTTAGAGGGGCAATATAGTTAAAAACCGGTGATATAATATTGTGTGAAAATCATTAAAAAATGTGCAGAGACAAGGGATGTCTTGTCTCTGCACATTTTTCAATGATCAATTACCAATTCGTTTTATCGCACCGGTAACAGGGTGTATTTCAATAGAATAATCTCCATTAACCAATCCATCAGGGAAGGGGGTAACAACCCCAAACTGGGCCATTGCGAGACGTGCCTGGGCGAGAACATCGCTGCCATTGAGTAATCGGGCTACAACTGCCCCGGGAGACCTGTAAAAAAGGCCATTGGCTGAGGTCTCACCTGCAACCGGAGCGCCCTTTTGTTCACTATTTCTGGCAAGATCTGCGTTTGGATCCAACTCGAGTAAAATAGGTTTACCTGAAATATTGGTTTCGGGCAAAATGCCTGCAGCAGCTGAGAACCGGAATGCGACAACTGCTTTATTAGCTTTTGAATCAGGCACCAATTCAAATACGTACTTATGGCTTGTACTAAAAGTCTTTCCGACAAAAAGGGTTTCATAATTGGCTAATATTTTATTTAATTCATCAACCACAACTTTATAGGCTTCACCGTCAGGGGGGAGATTATCATATTTTGCGGCCAGCAGCATCGCTTTACGTTTGCGCAATTTCATAATATCCTGAGCAGCTTCGGCCGCTTTCTCTTCAAAGGATTTGATTTTGTCGCCTGAATGCTTTACAGAGTCTTTCTTTTCCAAAAACGAATGCATCGACAATTCAGTCCATATCTCCCGGGGAATCTCCACCGTGGGTGTAAAGTCGGTGGTATAATTTTTGGTGGGTTCGCCCTTTACAGAGCTGTTAATTCCGAGCAACACCCCTTCGTCTGACAGACTTAACATCGAAGCAACTGCCCCTTTGGCTTTATGAACCTCTGCAGGATCCGGGGTGCCGAAGGTTTCCATTTTCAAATCGGTGATTTTCCAGTTCTCCCCATCAGAAGAGGAAGCATTCTTTATCCCCAATAATTTAGAAGCATACTCATAATACGGACCATGAAAGAATTTCTCCTGGGATGCCTCAACAAGAATACGGATTCCTGTGCGGGGCAGCGAGTAGATCACCCCACCCTGAAAGACGCCAATTTCACCTGCTCCTTTCTTTTTGTCATCTTTTGCTGATCCGGCAAGACTTCCGGCAAGTATAAAAGCAGTAAATAATAGAATTCCGAACAGTTTCATTATTATAAAATTTTAGTTATTCCATCAGAAAAATCTGATCATTCAAAAGTGACTCTTTTTTTTGGCTTTCCCAAAATTCGGATCACTTTTCAGCAAGGAAAAAGCGATCCCCAGATGATCGGCAATATCACCTGCCAGCAAGGCCTCCTCAGAAGAACCGGCAAGAGCTAAATCGCCTGAAAGTCCGTGCAGATAAACACCCAGCAAAGCCGCCTCACTTGGGGGATAACCCTGGGCAACCAGGCCTGTCACGATTCCGGTCAATACATCTCCACTGCCAGCAGTACCCATGCCAGGATTACCCGTGCAATTAAACCAGCAACTTCCGTCGGGTAAGGCAATGGCCGAATACGCACCTTTTAGTACCAGGATAATATTTTTAGCCTGGGCATATTCCCGGGCTAAAGATATCCGCTCATAGTCCGAATCGGCTCTTCGGGTTAATCGCTCAAACTCCACCGGATGGGGGGTCAGAATGGAATTGGGAGGGATGAGTTGCAACAACTCCGGATTTTCAGAAAGAATATTAAGCCCGTCAGCGTCGATGACCAGGGGTGCATGATAATTTGTCAAAAGCACTCTAAAGGCATTTACCGTTTCAGGTGCCTTTCCTATTCCAGGACCGATGCCAACAGCTTTGTAGGCTGCAGACAATTTTATTTGAGAAATCAGATTTTCTGACTCATCGATTGAGACCATGGCTTCAGGCAATGCTGTTTGCATAATTTGATTCCCCGCCCCCGGAAGATGAACCGTTACTAATCCGGCGCCCGATCTGAGGCATCCTCTGGCAGCAAGTATGGCGGCACCCATTTTCCCGAAGCTTCCTGCCACCAAAAGGGCATGGCCGAAAGTTCCTTTATGTGAAAACTTCCCCCGTGGCTTCAGAATCCCGGCCATCGTATGAGAATCGGAATAAAACCAGGGCGTGACACTCTGACTTATTCCATCAGGATGTAATCCAATCGGAAGGACCTCCCATCTTCCGGTAAATTGCTCATTCTCTTTAAAAAAGAAACTTAGCTTGGGGAACTCAAGGGTCAGTGTATAAGTGGCCCGGATGATTGCCTCCGGATCATTTTTACTGTTATCTTCCCCCATCAGACCCGAAGGTATATCGATCGAGAGAATCGGAATGCCTGAGAGATTCAGGCAGTTGACAAGGTGTGCCGGAAAACCCGTGAGCGGGCGGGTTAATCCTGTTCCGAAAAGACCATCCACAAGTAGTGAATAATTGAGAAGTTCCGGAAACGGATCGTCGTCGTTCCACCAATTTATGGTTGAAACATTCAAATGATCTTTTAAGCGCTCAAGATTGATCAGAAAACAATCGGAATATCGGCTTTCGGCATCCGGAATAAAAACATCAATCCGGTAGTTTCGTAAGGCCAGAATCCGGGCAACAGCCAGTGCATCACCCCCGTTATTCCCTGGGCCTGCAAAAAAGACCATCCGGTGACTTATGTCAAAATGATTTACAATCCAGTCTGCCAATTTCCCCGATGCCCTCTCCATTAAATCAATGGATGTTACAGGCTCATTCACAATAGTGTACCTATCCAGTTCAGAAACTTGTGCTGTGGTAAATATTTTCATTCGGTTTTGTGTTGAAACACTCAAAGCTACGAAGAAAGTTCGCTATATTTGCCGCAATTGACAATTTTAACCCCTTAAACTAATAATTCTATGCTTAAAGGACATCCTAAAGGGCTCTTGGTAGCTTTTTTTGCCAACATGGGTGAGCGGTTCGGATATTATACGATGCTGGCCATTTTTGTACTTTATCTTCAGGCCAAATTTGGTTTTTCGACTGCTGAAGCAGGAGGAATATATGGCAGTTTTCTGTTCGGAATCTATTTTTTACCTATTCTGGGTGGCTATATAGCAGATAACGTTCTGGGGTATGGGAAAACAATTACCCTTGGGTTGATTATTATGTTTTTGGGTTATACCCTGCTGGCAATGCCCGGATTGGGAATATCGGTGGTTTATTCCGCCCTGGCAATCATCTCTCTTGGGACCGGATTCTTCAAAGGAAATCTGCAGGCGCTGGTCGGAAACATGTATGATGATCCGAAATACAGCTCAAACCGTGACAATGCCTTTAACATATTCTATATGGGAATTAATATCGGGGCGTTCTTTGCGCCATCGGCTGCCGGTGCCATAGGAAACTGGGTGCTGAAAGGGAAAGGGCTTACCTATGATTCTTCCATTCCGCATATGGCTCATCAGTTTCTGAACGGAAAACTTGAGGATGTAACCAAATTAACCCAGCTGGCACATGCACAAATGGGCCCCCATTTTACCGATCTGACATCGTTCTCAAAAACCTATATCGAAACACTCGCGAGTTCATACAATGCAGGTTTTGCAGTTGCTGCTGCCAGTATGATTGTTTCATTCCTGATTTTTATCGGATTTAAAAAATATTATAAACTGGCTGACGTTACTGAAAAGCAGAAATCGAAATCGGTTGACCTTAAGAGCAAGATGATCGTGCTTACCCCTCAGCAGACCCGCGAACGGCTGATTGCCCTCGGATTGGTCTTCTTTGTGGTTATTTTCTTCTGGATGGCTTTCCATCAAAATGGTTTTACCATGACCATTTTTGCCCGTGATTATACCCAGCTGGGACATGTAAAACCCAGTACTTATGTACTTTTTGATTTAAGCCAACTGCTGCCGGTGCTTTTTGCCATAATCGGTTCGATACTGGTTTTTATTGGAGAGGGTCGCAAGCTGAAATGGATTGGAGCCGGGGTTTTTGTTGCCAGTGTAGCTCTTGCATGGTATATGATCAGTTCTTTTACCGGTGATTACACCATTACGCCGCAGAAATTTCAGCAGTTCAACCCAATTTTCATTGTGTTCTTAACCCCTGTAATTATCGGATTCTTCAGCTGGCTACGAAATAAAGGAAAAGAACCTTCTGCACCAAAGAAGATCGGCTTTGGAATGCTCTTTACCGCTGTCGGCTTTGGTCTTCTGATTGCAGCCTCTATGGGACTTACCTCACCCGGCCACCTCAACGGCGGTGGGTCAGAGAATCTTGTTTCACCCTTTTGGCTGATCAACTGCTACCTGGTACTCACAGTTGCTGAATTATTTCTCAGCCCAATCGGGATTTCATTTGTATCTAAAGTGGCACCACCAAAATACAAGGGGCTTGCTCAGGGTGCGTGGCTTGGGGCAACTGCATTCGGGAACCTTGCGGCTGGTTTGATTGGTGTGCTCTGGGACAAAATTGAACTCTGGCAGTTCTTCTCAATTCTGGTTGTGATGTGCCTGTTATCTGCAACCTTTATTTTCAGCATACTAAAACGACTTGAAACGGCAACCGGGAATGCCTAAATACCTTGGTAAATCCCTGACAGGGTTCGGAGCCCTGTGAGGGATTATTCATTATTTTTTAGTGATAGTTTCACTCAAAGTGAAGCTATCACTAAAATTCTGGAAAAAATACAACTAAGCAATCACTTCCCCTTTATAACCGGCCTCTTTCAACACCTCAATGATCACCTGGGCATCAAGATCAGGTGTTTCAACCGTTAAGATCTTATTCGGATTTGTGGTGTCTACGCTCCATTTGTCTATTCCTGAAAGCTTATTCAGGTAGGGCGTTACGGTGGCGATACATCCCCCGCAATTTACATTGGTCTTGAATTTTAACGTTTTCATGTCTAATAATTTTATTAGTTAACAGTCATTTTTTTGTATTTGAGCCGAAGGGAGTTGCTCACAACGGATACCGAGCTCAGCGCCATGGCACCCCCTGCTATCATTGGATTGAGCATAAAACCGGTGAACGGATAGAGAATCCCGGCGGCGATCGGAATCCCGATCAGATTGTAGATAAACGCCCAAAAGAGGTTCTGTTTAATCGTCCGGATTGTTTGTTTTGAAAGCATTATAGCCGAGGAGATTGCCTCAAGGTTTGATGAGACAATGGTCATCCTGGCAACATCCATGGCAATATCCGATCCATTTCCCATGGCAATGCTCACATCGGCCTGAGCCATGGCCAATGAATCATTAATACCGTCACCCACCATCGCAACTACTTTTCCCTGCTGCTGAAGATTTTTAAGGTAGTTCGCCTTATCTTCCGGCAGGAAACCGGCTTTGTAATGGATGATTCCGGTTTGCCCTGCAATGGAACCTGCCGTATGCTCATTGTCTCCGGTCAGCATGTGAATTTCAATGCCACTTCTTTTTAATTGTTGAATTGCCATGATGGACGACGGCTTGATGGGATCGGCAATGGCAATAATGGCCAATATCTGGTTGTTATTGCCAACAAAAAGGACAGTTTTTGAC
>Ga0364880_10005_pt1 | contig 191131 bp, 165 predicted proteins | sample ExccelJu500001D3_5_FD_206927 | JGI IMG/M metagenome (GOLD analysis project Ga0364880, IMG submission 206927) | Enriched cells from Trout Bog Lake Hypolimnion, Wisconsin, USA - BchlTB.July30.5000.01.D3 | ecosystem: Environmental > Aquatic > Freshwater > Lake > Hypolimnion/Profundal zone | place... | reverse complement strand
GAGACTCGAACTCTCACGCCTTACGGCGCTGGAACCTAAATCCAGTGCGTCTACCAATTCCGCCACTCTCGCAGGTAGGGTTCAACTGAAATAAAACTCAGCCGTTAAAACAAGGCGCTATTGTAGCGCAACTATACAGATAGGGAGAAGTAATAAATTAAAAAATAGTTTTATTCGCTGATTTAAGCTACATCTGCCAATAACTTCGCACAACCTCAATATTTGGCTAAGCGACACAATAGGTAGCCGAGCAATCAGTGATGTGCGAAAATGGTGCTAATCTTTCAAATAACAATTAAGCAAAGTAGAGTGATATGCAAAACACCATCAATCAAAATGAAATTAGTATGCTGCGTGCAGAGTTAGAGTTATTAATGAGCGAACGCCAAGCCCTATTAATCGTTAGTGGGGCAGCTGCCGGTCTTATCGCCGAGATGGATAGTTATAATTTACCCCCCGCATTTTTAGAAGCAGCTGACTTATTAGCAACTTCTATCAATCAATTAAGTGAAGAATCCCTGCAGGATAGCCTCAATGCGGTCCGCGCAGAAATTATTAATTAATGAAGCTTAAGTCCTTATTTTTTTGCAAAAGTCACCCCTAATTTTGTTTAAGAATTGCCATAGCCAAGCCGTTTTAGCGCTCGCATTACTATCTACCCTACCCTTTACCCTGACTGCATGCAACTTTGTACAATACCAACCTAAACCAATTAGTACTGCAATAAGCGCTACAAGAATAGAGAACAAAGATCCTGCTAGTCCTGAGTTTCTGCAATATCAGATTATGAATGGGTATAACGCACATCAGTTACCTTTAAAAGAATGGGATGCTGAGGACCTAACTTATGCAGCCCTATTCTTTCACTCTAGCTTAGATGTCACTAGAGCTAAGTGGCGTGCCGCTGACGATGCCATTGGCTCGGCAAGCGCAAAGCCTGTTCCGACAGTCAATACCACTATGGCTAATAGGACCCGGGCTAACGTGGCAGAAAGTCCTTACGCTTTTGGCTTCAGCATAGACATTCCAATTGAAACTGCGAACAAACGTGACATACGTATAGAAAATGCACAGCATTTATCATTGGCGGCTAAGCTAGAGATCGCACAAGCCGCATGGGAACTTCGCAACCAAGTGGCATTAAGCCTTAATGAATATCAGTTTAACCAACAGCAAAACCACTTAATAAGCACAGAGCAAGCGCAACGTGCTGAAATTGTCGCGATCTACCAAAAGCGCCTAGATTTAGGAGCAGCCTCTAATGTTGAGTTAAGTACAGCCAACCTTCTATTGCAGTCTACTAGCGCAACCTTGCAGGCTAATAAACTTAATCGCCTAGTTTTAATTTCCAACCTAGCCAAAAACTTAGGGCTGAGCATGCGAAGAGTTGAAGGCATGAAGATAATTGCCGATAGCAACACTCAACTTCCACTTTATTTGAAACCAGACCTAGAAAATTCTGCCGTGTTAAACCGGCTTGACCTGCGCATAGCACTGGAACGATATGCAGCCGCTGAATCAAAATTAAAACTAGAAATTGCCAAACAATATCCAAACATTATTATTTCTCCTGGCTACGCCTATGAGCTAGGGGACAAAGTATGGTCGCTTGGCTTATCCAGCTTACTCACCATGTTGAATAAAAACAAAGTGGCGATTAGTGAAGCCACACAATTACGTGAAGTTGAAGCTGCACAAGTGGACGCTCTCCAAAGTAAGATTATTGCTGATACCAGTATGGCTTACGCTAAGCTGGAGAAAGTACATCAAGAACTAGTCAATCAACAATCTATAGTGCAGAAACAACAACAAAACACCCAAAAAATGTTTAATAGATTAGCTGCGGGTGAGATTGATCGATTAGAAATGACTTTTGCTAAATTAGAACTCAATGCTTCTGAAAAGAACCTAGCGTTATTGCATTATCAATTAAAATTGGCTCAGATAGAACTCGAAAACACATTACAAAAACCTTTGGCACAAACAACAAAAAACTTGGATGTTGAAGCCTTGAGTTTAAAATCAGTCACGCATTAAAATGCAAAGCTGTCATCAAGAATCGATTGGGAGTAAAGCGTGATGAACCATAAAATGGCCATGATTATTGGCTTACAAGCACTCTTAATTGTCATGCTATTTTGGGTGCTGGTCTTCTATGGCAAAGATGAATACGAATCAGCGACCGAAGCCACTGCTGACAAAATTCAAGCGCCAAATCGAGTGCACAATAAAGCTGGCAATACTATTATTACCATCAGCCCAGACACGCAAGCACAAAGTGATATTAAAACTAGCACACTTAGAACTGCATTACATCAAGCATCCGTTAGTAGTTACGGCAATGTGATCAGTATTGACGGACTCATTGAGTTACGTACACGCTATCTAGCGGCAAAAGCTGAGGCCGACGTATTGCGCGCCTCATTGAATCATTATAGAGCTGAATATACCCGTTTAAATACGCTAAATCTTGATGATAAAAACATCTCTGATAAAGCGGTAACTGCGGCATTGGTCGATATTAAATCGAATGAAGCTAAAGTTTTTGCAGCTGAGTTAAATGCTAAAAACTTGGCGGGCAGCATAGAGCAGGCTTGGGGTGACGGTTTGGCACAAATTGCCCTGAATAAAGATACGAGCGCTTTGTTGCAAAACTTGATTGACTATAAAGAGGTTCTTCTGGAAATCACCTTACCATTTGATAGTACTGAACCCACACTAAAAAGCAACATAACGGTATCGCCGACGTTGGCGAGTACACATACCATTGATGCGCAATTTATTTCACCCGCACCAGCGAGCAATGCCACTATTCAAGGAAAAACCTACTTTTATCGCGCTAAAAGTTCCGAGTTGCGAGTCGGCATGCAAGTTAAAATTTCTTCTACAGCAGGAAAAAGTAGTGTTACTGGTGTGATTATCCCTACCACAGCCGTGGTTTGGTATGGTGGTAAGCCATGGGTCTATCGTAAAATAGGCACCGATCAGTTTAGTAGGTTACCTATTAACACCGATGTCGAAGTTGAAAACGGCTGGTTCTATGCAGGCAAGCTCAATAGTAAGGATACTGTTGTGAGTAACGGTGCCCAGCTCATACTCTCCGAAGAGTTTAAATCGCAAATTACCAATGAGAATGAGGATTAAATCGCCATGATGTCGGCCTTGGTCCGCTTTTCCATTCGCTCTAGTGGCGTTATTATTGGTATAGCCTGCCTCGTCACTTTGTATGGAATTTACACACTCACTCAGAGTAATTTAGATGTTTTTCCTGAGTTCTCTCCAACTCAAATTATCATCCAAACAGAATCACCAGGACTTTCTGCCGAATTAGTCGAGAGCTTAGTCAGTCAACCGATTGAAACCAGCATTGCAGGTGCCGTTGGTATAAAAAGCATGCGCTCTCAGTCGATACCTGGCTTATCGATTGTAACCGTTGTATTTGAAGAGCAAACTGATATTTTCCGCAATCGGCAAGTAGTAGCAGAACGGCTAGCAACACTTAACAATAAATTACCTCCCTTAATATCCCCTAACATTACACCACTTACGTCTTCTGCCAGTACGGTACTAGGCGTAGGTGTCACATCAAAAACGCTCAACCTAACGGAATTACGCACCCTAGTCGACTGGACCATAGTACCCCATTTGCTGGCCATCAAGGGAGTAGCCGATGTCAATGTATTTGGTGGCAAAGTGCGACAACTTCAGATACAAGTAGACCCGGAAAAGATGGTGCGTTACGGTGTATCACTTACGCAAATTGAGGCTGCGGTTAAAAACGCCACTGGCGTTCGAGGCAATGGTTTTATTGAAAATAAAAACCAACGTATTATCATTAATACTGAAGGTCAATCCACCAATCCGGAGCAACTGTCTCAGGCAACTTTATTTCATAAAAATGGGCAAAGTATTCGCCTAGGCGATATCGGCAAAGTGATTGTCGGTGCAACCCCTTCCATTAGCGCCGCAGCCATCAATGAAGAATCAGGCGTGTATCTTTCCGTGCAAGGTCAGCTAGGCGCGAACACCTATGCGGTGACTAAGGCCATAGAAAAATCATTGGAAGAAATCAAACCAGCGTTAAGTTTACAAAATGTAACATTGCATGACGCTTTATTTAGGCCAGCAAATTTTATTGAAGTAGCTATCCATGGTGTCCGTACAGACATTTTAATTGGTTCGACCTTGGTCATTACCGTATTATTTTTATTTCTATTCAATGTTCGTACAGCAATCATTTCCGCCACCGCTATTCCGTTATCACTATTATCAGCGATAGTGGTGATGAGCCACTTTAATATAGGTTTGAATATTATGGTCTTAGGCGGCCTTGCCATTGCGCTTGGTGAGGTTGTAGATGATGCAATTATCGATACTGAAAATATATTCCGACGGCTGCGAGAAAATCGCCTATTAGGTCAACCACTTCCTATTCATAAAGTGGTATTCAACGCCTCTATGGAGGTGCGGAGCTCCGTAGTATATGCCACCATTATTGTGATCTTGGTATTCTTACCATTATTAACTTTAGGTGGTGTTGCTGGTAAGTTATTTGCGCCACTGGGGCTTGCATACATTGCAGCAATCTCTGCCTCTTTAATCATAGCGCTAACCCTAACACCAGCACTTTGTTATCTGTTGCTGGGAAATGCTGAGTTAGAAGCTGATGATCCACCGATGATTCGTATCATCAAAAAATCATATGTTCAGGTGCTATATAAAATTGAAAGGCATTATAAAATCGTGATGGCGGTTAGCTTTATGCTGATTGCACTGGGCTTAGGCATCTTACCTTTATTAAAAAGTCAGTTTATCCCCGCGCTACATGAAGGTCACTACATCATGCATATGACTGCGGTTCCAGGCACCTCAGAGCAAGAGTCATTACGTATCGGTAATAAAGCCACGGCAATGATTCGCAAGATAAAAGGGGTTAAGTCGGTGGCGCAATGGGTTGGACGTGCGCCAAATGCCGCCGATACTTTCGGTACGCACTATAGTGAATTTGAAATCGAGATTGGCAATGTTTCTGCAGAAGAGCAACGACGCATACTCAACAAAATTAGAGAAGAACTTGCTGGCGAAACGGTAGATACCAATGGCGACGGAAAAGCTGAGCCTGGGTTTGTCGGTGTAAACTTTGCAATTAACACCTTTCTAACCGAGCGTATTGAAGAAACAATTTCAGGCTATGCCGCATCAACTGTCATTAATATATATGGTAATGACTTGGATGCCCTTGATCATGATGCCCGAGCAATAGCCAAAGTGGTCACTGGCATTAAAGGTGCTAACGATGTATCAGTGCAATCTCTTCCCGGAACACCGCAACTAGTGATGCGTCTCCGTCCAGAAAAGTTAGCAGTTTGGGGATTACAACCGACTGATGTATTAGACAACATACGCTTAGCATATGAAAGCTTGCCTATCACGCAAGTCTACCAAGGTAACCGTGTGATCGGTGTCAGTATGGTACTAGATAAGGCAGCACGCAACGACATACAAGATGCTGGCAACTTACCCTTATTTAATCCTGAAGGAAAATTATTACACTTACGAGATGTCGCTGATATTATGCAGGAAAATGGCCGAGCTAAAATACTACATGTGGGCGGCAAGCGAATTCAAACAGTCACTGCGAATGTAATAGGCAGAGATATTGATGCATTTACAGCTGAACTAAAAACTAAGATCCAGCATGATGTAGTGTTATCGCAGGGAGCCTATTTAGAGTTTACTGGTGCGGCTGAAGCTAATGCTAAATCTCGCGAAACACTAATCATGCAGTCCTTTTTAGCTGGAGCCGCCGTATTTATAATGTTGTTTATTGCTTTTGGTCGTCTACGTAATCTTTTGCTTACTTTTGCCAACCTTCCGTTCGCACTGATAGGAGGCATACTCGCAGCGCTATTTACAGGCGGATGGATCTCATTAGGCTCGCTGGTAGGCTTTGTTACCCTGTTTGGGATTACACTGCGCAACTCGATTATGATGGTGTCCCATTACCAGCACTTAATTGATGAAGAGGATTGCGTGTGGGGCTTGGAAACTTGCATACGCGGCGCATCAGAACGCCTACCATCTATATTAATGACTGCCATAGTTACCGCGCTAGGTTTACTTCCACTCGCAGTTGGTAGCGGCCAACCTGGACGGGAAATTGAAGGGCCAATGGCCACCATCATCGTTGGAGGGCTGTTCACTTCCACCATATTAAATCTACTAATTCTACCTACGATCATGCTGCATTTTGGTCGATTTACTAAACAACAAAGCTTTTAAAAAACATGATGCTACGCTCATTTTTAAAATATAGCAGTGCGGGCGGATTTGCCACTATCGCCCACTATTTAGTTTTTTTAGCTGCAGTGAATATATTGTTATGGGCACCATGGCAAGCAACCCTATTTGGGGGTTGCATTGGCGCCTTTACTGCTTATACACTAAATTATCGCTATACATTTTCAAGTCAGGCCGCCCATCATAAAATTCTACCTAAATTTATGCTGGTAGCCGGATTGGGTATTATAATTCAGACCTTAATAGTAGCTGGATTAAGCATGTGGATACATTACTTGTTAGCACAAGCAATGGCAACGTTAGCGGGCTTAATTCTAACCTTTATACTCAATCGTCACTGGACCTTCTCATGAGCACCTCATCAGCTACCAACTACATTGTTTTAAGTATTATCGTGCCGGTCTTTAATGAAGAGGTGGTGTTACCCATATTCCATAGCAAAATAACCAGCATATTACAGCCACTCAATCTGAAATATGAGATTGTCTATGTTAATGACGGTAGTCATGACCATACAGAGATAGTCATTCTAGGTTTAAAACAGCAACACCCAGAAATTGCTTACGCTAAATTTAGCCGCAACTTTGGTAAAGAGGCGGCGATGACCGCAGGCTTTAAACTCTGTCGCGGCGATGCTGCAATTATGATCGATGTCGATCTTCAAGATCCACCTGAGTTAATTCCAGCCATGTTGGAAGCTTGGCGCAATGGCGCTGACATCGTCAACATGAAACGTTCAGAGCGCTTTGGTGAACCGTTATGGAAAAAAGCTACCGCAAGTATGTTCTACCACCTACTTGGCAAAATTAGTGATATCGAAATACCGCACAATGTAGGTGACTTTAGGTTATTTAGCCGCAGAAGCATTGAAGCTTTAAACCAACTCAGTGAACGCGGGCGCTTTATGAAAGGCCTTTATGCTTGGCTAGGGTTTCCACAAGCCACGATTGAATATGAACGTGATCCTCGCGCTGCTGGTACTACTAAATGGCCTTTTTTTAAACTTGTTGGATTAGCATGGCAAGGTATTACTGCTTTTTCTACAGCCCCACTGAAAATGGCTACTTGGCTAGGATTATGCAGTGCTAGTGGTGCTTTTTTATATGCCACTTATTTTCTAATTAAAAGCGCAGTTAATCCTGACGTAGTGAAAGGATTCCCCACTTTAATCGTAGTAATTTTATTCCTAGGTGGATTACAGTTATTTTGTATTGGCATTCTTGGTGAATACATTGCCCGCATTTACACAGAGGTTAAACAGCGTCCAGTGTACTTAATAGAAACTTTTCACCCAGCCAAGTAATTGGGTTTCATGTACATAACTTTGTCTTGTATTTATACGCATATGCAAGTCTTAAGCACTGCTGGTAATGCAGAAGTTGATGATTTGTATTTGACAGCACATTAGTCAGTTTTCATGTCCAATCATTTAGATTCAATCAATACCGAAGAAAAAACAAAGCTTCATCCACGTAATAAGCATCGCAGTCGCTATGACTTTAAGCAACTCATGCTAACTAGCCCCCTACTTTCAACCTATGTGCATTTAAATGCGTATAACGATATCTCGATAGACTTCGCTAACCCGCAGGCAGTCAAGTCCTTAAACCGCGCGCTACTTAAGCTCTTTTACAACATTGCTGATTGGGATATTCCACCGCAATATTTATGCCCACCAATTCCTGGTCGCGCTGACTATATACACTATCTAGCTGATTTATTAGCCAGTACAGGTAACTTACCCACCGGCAATCATATTCGCGTACTCGATATTGGCACAGGTGCTAATGTTATCTACCCCCTTATCGGCAATCGCGAGTATAGCTGGCAATTTGTGGGCTCGGATGTAGATGCTACTGCGCTTAAAAATGCACAAGCGATACTGAATGCGAATACCGGACTATCCACTGAGATTGAACTACGACTACAAAATTTACCTAACGCCACATTTAGGGGTGTCGTAAAAACAGGCGAACATTTCGACCTCACTATGTGCAACCCACCGTTTCATGCATCCTTGGCTGACGCCAATGCAGGCACTCAGCGTAAATGGCAAAATCTTAGCAAGGCTAAACCATCAAAACTTAACTTTGGTGGCCATGGGACGGAGTTATACTGCGAAGGTGGTGAAGTCGCTTTTATCAGTCGAATGATCGCGGAAAGCTTTTACATAAGCAGTCAGTGCTACTGGTTTACCACCTTAGTTTCTAAAGCCAGCAACCTTCCCCAGATATACAAAGTGCTAAAAAAAGCAGGTGCGGTACAAGTTAAAACTATCAACATGGCCCAAGGCCAAAAACAAAGCCGCTTTGTAGCTTGGACTTTTTTGACTACAGGACAACAGAATGACTGGCTCAAAAAACAATAACCCACCCCTAAGTGCGAACATCCCAAACCTTGAAGATGAAATAATGTGTCAATGCAGCGGCACCACAAGAGGTAAGATTCAAATCCTATTCGAACAAGGTATGGATATGGACGCTATTTCCAGATGGGCTGGTGCTATTTCTGGTTGCGGTGGTTGCGAGTGGGATATTGCAGAGTTCCTTAATGAACTCGCTGAGCGTCAAATTAAAGGAATCTAGCCATGGTTGGTTGCCCGTTAATAACTGGCTTAAATTTCCAAGCTAGCTCAAGGTCTTTATTAATAAAGCTTTTTTCGTTAGTTTCTTTTCATGAAAACCACCAACAAACACCCCATAATCAGTTTTATTGAGCATCCAACTGGCATAAGATTTACCTACGAAGTTTGAAAATTCGCTATCGACTAATTCATCATTAATTAAAGTCTTGACCATTGTTGATTTTTTAAAGGCACTCAGAGATTTAGATTTGACTAAAATTAGTTGCTCAGCACCAAGCTTATTGGCGAGCCAAGCACTTAAACTATCTGATGTAAGTTGCCAATTTTGTGGAATATTAGTATCGGCTAATGCCATTTTGCTTGGCAACCAAATGATGCCCTTATGTTGCCAGCTATATTCGGAAATTTCCAGCTCACTACTTGCCGTTACAAGGTCCAGATTCATGGCAGCCAATAAATGTCCAAATTGATCCATTGCCAATATTGCAAGTTGGTGTGCCGCAGCATCGCTAATACCAGTGTTGCGTTGAGCCTCACGCACTGCATCGGCAAACACACCGCCACCGGGCACAATGATCACCTTGCCATTTCCATACTTCGCAATCAACGCTAACCAGTGAGGAAGTTCTGCTGAGCCCAGTAAACTACCACCAATTTTAATAACCCACATGACTTAGCCTTTTTCTGCTTTAAAAGACTGCAAGGTATTAACTAGGCTAGAAGCCTTATCTAAGGTCTCAGCGTACTCTTTATCAAGATCAGAATCAGCCACAATCCCGCCGCCAGCATAAAAGCTGATTTCACCATTCACATAAACTGCGGTACGTATGGCAATGTTAGTGTCCATGTTCCCATCAAAACCTATATAACCTATGGCTCCACAATATACTCCCCGTAGACTAGGCTCTAGCGCATCAATTATTTGCATGGCTCTTAATTTTGGTGCCCCCGTGATTGAGCCACCAGGAAAACAACCTTGAAGTAAATCAATGGGAGTTTTACCTGTTTGCAGCACACCACTCACTATGCTGACTAGGTGGTGTACATTAGCAAAGCTTTGTAACTGAAATAGTTTATCCGCTTTGACAGAACCCGTTTTGCAGTTTTTGCTAATGTCGTTGCGCAGCAAATCTACAATCATCAAATTTTCTGCCTTATCCTTAACGCTGGCTTGCAATTCAGCTGCATACTGCTGATCTAATGCTATATCGTTAGAGCGAGGACGCGTGCCTTTAATCGGCCGCGTTTCGACATGGTTAGACTTGACCTCTAGAAATCGCTCTGGTGAGCCGGAAAGTACCTGCATCTGGCCAAAGTTCATATAAGCCATAAAGGGCGCTGGGCTTATTTGGCGTAACTTTTGATAGGGCAACCAACTGTCGCCATGTGCCATTGCTGAAAAACGCTGCGCGAGATTGACTTGGTAGCAATCACCTTCGGTAATGAAGTGTTTGACCTGATCAAACGCTTGCTTATATTGATTAATATTCATATTGCTATTTATGGGAGTCGTTAGCTCAAAGCTACTATCCACGACTAATGCTGGCGAGTCAAATAAAGCACATAACTCTTCCCATTTATCGTGGGTAGCTTGATTAAATCCATGCGAAACTAAACAAGCGGTTTGATCTCGATGATCAACTATCACGGCCCAGTCATAGATACCGACCATCATGCTTGCTAACGAGGCTTGATCCAAATGACGGCTAGGCATACCTTCCACTTGCCGCCCTAAATCATAGCCAAAATATCCAAGTGCACCTCCACTAAAAGGCAATGTAGTTTGCGCTGCCTGATAAGGTGAGAGTAGTTGATTAAGGAGAGTAAACGGATCATCGTTAACAATACTGACGCGTCCATTTTGCGTCACTTCTGTTTTTAAATTCGGATGTTTCGCAGTGCCAGTATCTCTACTGGTAATGGTAATAAAGGGATCTCCGACCATAATATCATAGCGCCCATATTGACCTTGTGGTTGACCGCTATCAAGCCAAATCGCCCACGGTTGATGGCGTAAATGCTCAAACAGCTTGGCACTATCGGATTGGTAATTTAAGTAATGCTGCAGTAATCTCATCTTTTAATCTGATGTCTATAGAGCAAGCATGCAACAGCATACGCAGGTAAACATGCACTTGCTCCACGTCGTTGAGATTTTGCCGCATCACTATTGAACAAGTCACTGGCATCTAGATAAGTGAACTTCATTTTTTCTGCTATTTCTTTCACCAAAAAGCAACCTACCCCAGCACCAATAATAGTGATTCCCCGATCTTTAGTAATTGTCGCGACACGGTCAACATGCCTCATTGCCACCAGCGTTAATCGTTCAAGTTGCTGCACTTTAAATGCTTGAGCCAATTCCAACCAAGTCGGCATAGTAGCATCTTCGACATCATGGCCAATCATACGCGCCATGCGCCTCGAGCTGGCAAGTATTGTCTTCTCTTGACCATCTGCAGTATCAGCCATATCGTCAGAAAATAGTAAATCACCAGTCAAGCGATAAACATCAGCGGTTGTAGAAAAATACTCAGCAGCAACTCCTGTCATTTCACGATTAAAGCTTATTTTTTGGGTCAGCGCCATCAGTGGCGTGCGGATGACTCCGGTGTAGACCAGCTCCTCTGACTGCATACGGGCCGCATCAGTGTAGCCTAGACAATCTGGCTTGCCATTCACTAAAGGGACAAAATCGCTGGTGGTACTGCCAATATCAATCAATAAGGCATGGTCACCGTTTTTCATGACTCGTAACTGCTGAGCACAATAACATGCGCTGGCCAACCAGTTAGCAGAAGCCAGAGTTAGCCAACATTGAGCCACCTCGCTCAAGGGCACAAAGCCTGATAAATCTTGCTGCAAGGCCCCAGTATAAAATTGCTTCACACCATGTAATTTTGCATTCATTAATACACTAATGGCATTTACCCCGGCCTCGCGATTAACAAAAATATCGACCAATTCACCAGTCATGGTAATGGCATGCCGTGCACTTTTCACTTTAAAACTATTGAGTACTGTATCAATGGCTATTTCCAACTCTGCCAAACCACGCCATAGCGCGCAAGGCACTTGCAGCACTTGCAGCAACTTACCATTAGTATCTAGTAGCGCCGCCTTTAGGTGTGCCCCACCTACGTCCCACCCTATTGTATGCTTGTACTGCTCTGGATTATGCATTAAGATTTATTTCCACCGCTTTATGCGCAATATTGCTTGGTAAGGTAAATGTAGAATTATTTGCATTTACTAAATCGAGTAGCAAACGCATAGGATTTAAACCCAATGAATCTCGTAACCCGATATAAGTGGTAGTAACCCTAGGGTTAATTTCCACCACAAAAATTTGATCTCCATTCAAAATGATATCAACACCCACAAAGCCATTGAGTGTAGGTATCGCGGAGGCAATATGATCGGCCAGCAACTTAAAGTTTGCTTGGTGGGCACTTAATCCGTTAACGATTGCCCCTTGAAATATAAGATGTTCTGTATCTGTAATTACTATATTTTGTTGATTGCAACTTAAAAGCAACGCCTGGCCATCACGGCACAAAAGTGACATGCTCGCCGCAGTTCCTCGCTGGTAAGGCTGAACTATAAAGTCTTGATTTTTATTTTCTGCTAATCTTAACCAGACGTGCGCAGAAACTTCATCTTTAAAAAATATAGTTTGCTCACATCCAGCGCCATCAATTGGTTTCACTACGTAACCATCACTAGACAGGCTCACATTATTGAAACTCATACTTAAAAAATCATCAGCGATCATCGTAGGTATCGTCGAGATTCCTGCAGAATTTAAAGCGATAAAAGTGTCATATTTATTACTGGCAATATCAACAGCCAATTGAGCGCATCCTAAATTTTCAACCCCACTAGCTTCAACCATTTGTGTCAACTGACATAGCACGCCATCGCTCTCTGGTGCAACAATAAGGGCCGCATCACATGTGCTGATTAGCACTTTCCATATTTCGATAGCATTTGCAGTAGCATCAATAGAAACTGCTACCGTAGCTATCGAAGCTACATTACCACTGTCTATTCTTGCATCGACAGTGGTAATGATCTCTATATTATGCAGAGCTTTAATATCCGCGAACATAGCATCTCGCATCAACAGGCCTTCGCGTAGCAGTGAAGCCGGCAAAGGCTTGCTGTTTAATCCCCCAGCTGTGATATATTCCAACAACAATATTTTCAAAAAAATCTCACGCTACGCTAAAAATGGAAATAATCCCCGTCATTGATTTAATGCAAGGCCAAGTGGTTCATGCACGCTTGGGGCAGCGCCACCTCTACCAGCCAATAAACTCGTCTTTGTGCAGATCAAGTACGCCCATAGCGATAGTTGATGCTTTGCTTGAATTATACCCATTCAAGCGCCTCTATATTGCCGATATCGATGCAATTAAAGGCTTTAGCCATCATTTAGATACAATTAAAAAAATTCGAATGCAATATCCGAATATAGACATCTGGTTGGATGCTGGGATATCTAATGTTGCAGCACTTGAGATTTGGCAAAATCTAGCACTTACACACGTCATTGGTAGCGAAAATATAGCATCCGTCACCGACCTGATAGCAATCCATCAGAAATTAGCGGGACAGTTTGTATTATCATTGGACTTTAATCATTCTGGCTTTATCGGCTGCGTTGAATTGGAAACAAATAAAACAATTTGGCCCAATAAAGTAATTATTATGGACTTAATGCTAGTTGGTAGCGAACAAGGCCCAGATATAAATCGCTTACAAAATATAATAAAACTGGCTGGGGACCGAAAAGTTTATGCCGCTGGCGGCGTTAAGAATAATGAAGATCTAGATCAACTTAGCAGCCTAAATATTAGCGGCGCACTGGTTGCCACCGCCTTACATAACGGTAATCTAAAGCCACGCTAAAATGCATCCACTTTTATAAAATCAAAGTACAAAAAAATACCCTAAGCAAATCAGTTTGCCCAGGGTTTTGTTTACGGCAAAACTAATTACTCTAGGTTGGCGTGAATGGCACGCATACCCTCTTCAGTTAAACCTTTAGCTGCCATGATGTCAGCAATTACTGCTTCCAAGAACACTAAGGTTGATAACTCAAACTGCGAGCCCATAGGCATGCCAATGGTTGCTGGGAAGCTACCGTCATTACCAATCTGTACATTCAAATCAGATAATTCTGACATTGCAGATTTAGCTTTCATTGAAATGACAGCGATCTTAGCGCCCATAGATTTAGCTTTTTTCAGTAAAGGCATTAATGTTTCCGTACCGCCAGATCCTGAAATAACAACAAACAAATCCCCAGCTTGGATGCTTGGCGTTACGATTTCGCCAACCATGCTAACCTTATATCCACTGTGGACTAAACGCATTGCAAAAAAACGTGAAACCAAGCCTGAACGACCAGCACCGCCGACAAAAATGCGGCCAGCGCCATCAACTAGCTTCATTAATTTAGCTGCGTTGCTATTATCTGTTTCTGACAAGATAGTTGTTAATCTATCTAAAATTAATTTTTGATGATCCATGATTTTTCCTTTAGTAATGAGCAACGATTGAATAATAACAAAAAAAATCCCGACTCATTACTGAGTCAGGATTTTTTTATTACTCATCTCAATAATTACTTATTGAAATCGCTTAACTTAAGCGTGAGCGATAGCAGTGATTTCTGCAGCAGAAGCAGCAGGGTCAGCAGCACCGTAAATAGCAGCACCAGCAACGATGATCGTTGCACCAGCATCACGAACTTGTGCAGCTGTAGAAGCTTTAACGCCACCAGCAACTGAGATTTCTACTTTTAAACCTAAACCAGCAACTAAAGCTAAGTCAGCAAATGGTGTTTGACCAGCAGCTTGTTGATCTAAACCAGTGTGAACGCCAATGATGTGAGCACCAGCAGCAGCAACTTCTTTAGTTTTAGCAGCTTTATCAGCAACGTTGATCAAATCAACTTGAGCTTTTTTGCCGTATTTGTTAGCAACATCAATTACACCTTTGATAGTACCGATGTCAGCACAACCAAGAACTGTACAGATATCTGCACCAGCTTTGTAGAATGGCTCAGCTTCGTAGAAACCAGCATCCATAGTTTTTAAGTCAACTAAGATTTTGTTGTTTGGGAATTTAGCGCGTAAAACTTCAAGCAATTTAACACCGTTGTGCTTAATGCATGGTGTACCGATTTCAAGAATATCTACGTGTGGTGCTACTAATGTTGCTAAAGCAACTGTACCGTCAAAATCTAATGAATCTAATGCCATTTGTGTTAATGCCATGGTGCTCTCCGATAAATAATTATTAGGGTATTACATGTTTATTGCTATTTTAGTGAAAATTCAATCGTAACCTGACAGTTACAACTACAATTTTCAATACCACAAAAAACTTGACACTTATATTAAATGCCCAGCTAATATATGTCAATTCTAATACTACTTTATTACCATTTTATTACAAAAAACTTGGTAATTATAGCTTTGCGCTTAAAGCTGCTTCTAGTTTGTTTTGATCAACAACAAAACCACGAATGCCTTCAGAAAGTTTTTCAGTAGCCATTGCATCTTCATTTAATGCAAAGCGGAATTCACTTTCACTCAACTTAGCTGGAGGTGATGCTTTAACGCCACCATCTACTAATAAACGCGGTAAAGCACCTTGCGTTGCTTCCAACTCTTGCAATAAGTTAGGTGCAATAGTGAGGCGATCACAACCTGCTAATGCTGTAACTTCACCAATATTACGGAATGAAGCACCCATCACCACAGTTTTAAAGCCATGCTCTTTATAGAACTTGTAAATTGCACGGACAGAAATAACACCTGGATCAGTTTCAGAAGTGTAAGTTTCGCCAGTTTTTGCTTTATACCAGTCTAAGATACGACCAACGAAAGGAGAAATTAGAAACACACCAGCTTCAGCACAGGCGCGCGCTTGTCCGAAACCAAAAATAAGCGTTAAGTTACAGTTGATACCTTCTTTTTCTAAGATCTCTCCTGCTTTAATACCTTCCCAAGTTGCTGCAAGCTTAATTAATACTCGGTCGTTAGTAATACCAGCGTCATTATATAACTTAATGAGTTTACGACCCTTTTCTACCATAGCTGGAGTATTAAATGACAAGCGAGCATCAACTTCAGTTGAAATACGGCCTGGCACTTCTTTAACGATTTCTTGACCAATCGATACTGCTAATTTATCAGCTGCATTATCGATTTGTTGTTCTTTAGAACCACCCTGTGCTTTTGCATATGCAATCGCAGCATCGATTAGTGGTGCATACAATGGCAGTTGACTTGCTTTTAATATTAATGATGGATTAGTGGTTGCATCATATGGCTTTACGCTTTTGATCGCATCAACATCGCCTGTATCTGCCACGATTGTAGTCATGGTCTTTAATTGCTCTAATAAACTTGCCATTACATGCCTCCTTAAAATTATCTAATATATCTTAACTTTTCGGATAAATTGCTATTTATTCGGTTAGTCAAGTCTTATACAAAATCTAGTGCAAGATTATATCTTAAAACTTAAGGACTGCGTTACCAAGCTAGTGCTATTAATTACAAACTACTGTCAATATTTAAACCAAACAGCTTGCTAATAAACTTGCGACGGTTAAGTCTGCACTAGTGCCGGGATTGATCTTCCTGCTTTTTAGTGAAGCATCCCAAGTCAGCAATTTCTTTTGCACTAATTTTGGATTAATCGCACCTTTAAACTCCGCGTCCAACTCCTGCGCCTCAACCATTACCTGCCCCGCTATTGCCGCACCATATTTTCTCGTTACATGACTGTCGGGTTGATAAGCTAAAAAACTTAAATACAGAGAACAAGTCGCCCACGCCTCATTACCCCAACGCTCCATAGCAGTTTTATATTGGGTTAAACCAAATTCAACAATATCCTCATAAGCATTGGCGTACTGCCAAGCAACACGATCATAATTTTGGGCAGCGGTCATTAAATTCAGCAAGCTAACATCAGGTATCTCATGCACATCATGCACTAAGGCATCACCTAAGCCAGCTGGTTTAGCGAGCACAATAGCCTCTGCCGCTAGACGTGCATCTTCAATGTTAAGTTGGTTTAATGTTAACTGTAAATTCTGTGCCAAGCTTAGATTAACATCAGCATGCAATGCTGTATGTATAAGTGGCGCACATAATAAAATCAACCCTAAATTAGTATTCAGCCCTATCGTATGTTGAGTGGCTTCAACCGCCAGATATATTCGCCTACCTACGCTTAGGTTTGACTGCGTAATCAAAGGTGCAGTTACATCTGCGCTTTTAATAAAATCATCTATAGTCATGCCGTGACCATCTGCAAATATATGCACATTACCCGGCTTTAAAGCCTGCAGTTCAGACATGCAAGCCCAGTGATATAGGACAGATAGTTGCGTTTCGGTAAATACCTTACTCATACGCTAAGCATTTAATTTACTTAAAAAATCATCAACCAATTGCTGTGCAATATTCACAGATGAAACACTCTGCAAACCTTTCCATGCAGGAATGCTGTTTACTTCAAGCACCGTATATTCGCCATCAGCCGTTTGAATAATATCTACCCCACAGTAATCAATACCTATCGCATTTGCGGCCTGTAAAGCTAGTTGAATTAAGATTGGATTGGGCGCTATCGCTTCACAGCGAGCTCCGGCAGCCAAATTATTAACCCAGTCAAGTCCTATACGCTTCATCGTTGCTATTACTTGTCCGGCGATTACAAATACGCGATAATCATGTGGCTCATCAGCGAACTCAATCAATTGCTGAATATAGTAAACGCCGTCTACGAACTGCTGCATTGGTACCGGCATTACCTCATCTAATAGTAACTTTCGCACACCCTGCCCTTGCGAACCAAATAAAGGTTTAATCACCAACTTTTGATTATTTTGTCTAGCGCTTATTCCAATCTCTGCTAACTTGGCTCTAGATTCACAGACCCAAGTAGCTGGGGTGGGTACGCTATGCTGACGCAATAAAAAACTTGTCATCGCTTTATCTACTGTGCGCTCGATAGATTTGACCTCGTTGTAAATTCTCACCCCTTGCATACTGAGCATATGCAGAATATTGAGGCGAGTAATCACTTGTTGCAAAGTGCCTCCAGATATACCGCGCACAAAAGCAGCTTTAGGGGAAATTCCAAGCTCAAAACCAGGAATGTCGACCCTAGCCTCAGTGGCTGACAAATCTAAACTACAAGTTTGCAAAGATACAAATACAGACTCCACGCCACGAGCTGCAAAAGCTTGCTTTAACTGCTCACCATGCCAGCCAGCGTCGTCGGTAAATATAGGTATTTTTGACACTGATTTAATCAATGCTTAAGACTTAGAAAAGGACAGCGCAATTAACTTAGCATTGAACTGTCCACCCTCGAACACATGACCAGTGTCAACATTAGTAATCGTCACTTTAGCTGGAGAAAACAGTAATGGATCAATTAAGTAAAAATCCATGTTATAGGATTTAAATATTTCAGCAAACGGCTTACCGTAATCTTTAGAAGCGCAACTAGGTAAGTTTTTAGCAAGCTCAGCCGCAGCGTCATCCAGCCCCTTTACCTGCAGATGCACTTCTCCACCAAAAAGAATTGCATCATTTGTTCGCCCCATTGCCGTCATAAAAACATTGGAAACTGGGGGAATGATAGCTACACCGCTACCGCTGATAATATGGTCTAAAGGAAAATGTAATGTATGCGCTTTATGCAATGCAACCTCTAGCACTCTCCCTACAATTTGAACCACACCTGCAACGCTAGTGGTAGGGGTTAAAATAATAGTCAAATCTTTAGGCGCGACTTGCGTATCACGCAGCACTTTATCTATGACTTCTACCGGAGGCACCTGATCAGTTTCAAGCACGATACAAGTGCTACGCGCAGAATCATGATATTGCAGTTCTTGAAACAACTCTTCTCGCTGGGCTAGCGCTCTCGCGGGGCCAGAACCTAAAGCAAAAAACTTTTTATGACTTAATGCCCATCCTGCATATTGACTGGCCAAACAAGCTAGAACCGGCTGGCTAGAACTTACACTGATAGAACCTTCGCCACCCTGATAGTCAGTAAAATTATGTTCTGGCAATATCTTGACTACACCCAAACCCCCCATACAAATTTCAGAAATCAAGCGCCCCGCCTCAACACTACCAGGATACAAAATTCCTGCATCCACCATTGTGCAACCAGTCTCATGCTTTGACACCCCAATACTCAAAGCCTCAGACCGTTCCAATAGATTCCGAATTAAATGCTCACTCATCTGATTTACACTTAACTGGGCTGGCGCCAAATCTTTTGCTAGAGTAATATTTACTGGGTTGCTCACAAATTTCCTTCAGAAACTTCTAATAATTGCTGCATCATTTTAACGCGAGTATAGACAAGTTGCTTTGCACTTTCTGCATCCTCCGCTTCACCCACCACCGTGCATACCGGGTCATCTGCTTTAAATGATATAAATTGCTTCATTGTATTAGGCCTATCTACAGCCCAGCTTGGCCATTCAAATACGTCTAAAATTTTTATATCAGAAACCGCGTAAACTAGAGCATGAGCAGTGAACACATTAGAACTAATTGTAACGCTTGATGAATCTCCGAAACATGCCTGTAAATGACGTTGTAAAAGTTTAGCCTCTGTATACAAACCAACCGTAGCAGTTAATCTAGGGTTAATCTCTAATACATACACTTCAGTACTCGTCACAATAGCATCCAAACTATTAAGGCCAAGCAAACCAAATGTTAGCGTTAATTTCTGCGCAGCAGTAATTAACTTCTCTTGAACAAAAGGCGGCAATAAAGTGCCACTTACTGCCCCGCCGTATCGAAATGGAAAATCCGAACTGGCATTTACCCATTGCTCATTAAAGCCAATTACTTCAACTCTATCACCGTAGGCCAAAAATAATAATGATACGTTACGGCCTTTAATATACTGCTGGTAGTAATAGTTAGGCGCTTGAGCCTGAGCAACTTCTGCCACTAAGCTAATATGCGTTCCCCCACAACCAGCACCAAACTTCCTCAAGAAAATCTCGCCAGGCTCAACCAACCAAGGTTCAACAATCTTAGGGAATGGGATATTAAGTTTTTGTAAGTTGGCAAAAAAAGTACTCGCCGTTTTAACAGAAGAAACCGTTTCCGCACTGTTCCCGATTATTGGTAGCATCAATTCTATTTGATCCAATAACATTGGCTGCGCTTCAAAACCACTGCCATAGACAATTCCTAGATACTGAGATGTATCTAAAGCGCTTACCGCTGCCAATAGCTGTTCAGCATAAAAACCCTGCTGGTCATATCCAATCGTAATTGAGGTGTCGGCTAATGCCATTGTTTCTTTATCAGAGAAGCCATCAATAGCAGTGACGCGATATCCAGCAGCCTTTGCTGACTGCACAAACGGGCGCGCCGACAAGGCAATGATTAGAATTAGTTGACTAATAATGCACGCGCCAATTTAAATGCAGATTCAAACTCAAATACTTGCGGCGTATCTGCCCTCAGCATTTGTTGCAATAACTGCTGTTGCGTCTTGTATTTAAGCTGCCCTATCGCCAACGCCCCTATACCGAAAGCTGCGCTCGCGTGAATTTGCACACCATCCGCATTTGTTGCCACCCCAGCGACACCTAAGGGCGCTACTGCGTTAACGTCGGCAACAACTTTCAAACGTTTAGCACAAGATAAATGCGCTGAACTTAGCACTTCAACACCAACTGGGGCTGCACAAAGCACAATATCGGCAGATTCCAATAGCTGTATTTTAGCTGGCTCAGAGATGCCATCTACCACTTCAAGATTGATCTGATATTGAGCATTCCATGCCTTTGCTTTCTGTTCAAGTTGAGCCGAAGCGTGATGTGCGACCAATTGAACTACTGCACCCTGCTGAGCAGCGATAATTGCCGCGCAACCACCTAACGGGCCACTGGCACCAAATACACTTAAAATTTTTCCACCAAGGTCTAATCCAAAGTGCTGCCGTAAATGAAACTCAACTTTAGCGACCATTGCAGCTGCGGTGGTAAAGGCTCCAGAAGGATCTGCAAATAAAGAGCAGGCAAACGGATTAAACATAGCGCCTTTACATAAATCCAACATTTGAATAGCTAAATCAATATCGCGTCCACCAATAAAGATTCCTTCTCGCTTTACTCCTGATGAACTACGCGAAAAAATCGCATCCTGCGTGAGAGCAACCACTTCATCTAAAGTTACATTAGTATAAGGAACCACCCTATCAAAACCGGCGTCATACGCCATATTCACATCAAATGGGCTAACGTTTTTAGCCGGAGTGATTAAGTGCAAAATGCTAATTTTTTCCATAGTGTTAAACTTTCCTAAAGTAACTGCCTTATTGTAGCCTCATGATTACGAGCACTGCAAACCATCCAACTAAGGGTTGGTGAGGTAAACTTTGCTTTCAGTTGCTTCAAGTGCTCTTCCGCAACCTTTTCGTTTTCAAACACTGCAAAACCGGTCGGACCCCATGAGCTTTGCCCAAAACATTTAACACCCGCATACTTTAAGTGCATTAGAACTTCCTCCACCAGGGGACTGGCATAACGGCCACCCTGTGCGGGAGCGAAATAGTCACCAACATGTGATTGCAACTCTTGAATACTCTCACCAAATGCAGATAAGTCATGCTCAGCCAATGCTGGCATGGCTTGCATCAGTACATGACGACACAAATGTGCGGCTAAGTTGGCAGAAAATTCTGGCAACTGATTGAAAGCTAGAATCTCTTCTTCGCCATGCATACCAGGTAAAGTCGCATCTAATATCAACAACACGCGCCAATCGCCAGGAAAGTCATAGCGCGCTAGTAAAGGTGGCAATTTAGATTTTGCTACCTTACCGGTTGCACGTCCACCATCTATTAGTACACCTCCATAACTAAAAGCCGCCATCCCGATACCAGAGCGCGAACCACGGCCAGTAATCTGGGCAATTTGCAACGGCGATAAATTAAGATGGTAAAGCCGGCTAATTGCGGTGCCAATGGCTAAGGCTAATTGCGTACCAGAACCCAATCCTGCATGCTCGGCAATATGGTGCTCTAAATGTAAATTGAGATAACCTTTAAGCGAAAATTCGTCAATCATCTGCTGCGTAATTTTTTTAACTTTGGCCAAAACAGCCAAATGAGAACTAGCATCATGGTTACCTGACATAGTGACCTGTAAAGGCTCATGTGACAAACTTGCAACCAATTCTAGTTGCGGAGCGTTTAAGGCTAAACCTATACCGCCAAATTTCCGTCCTAAACCACCATGGAGGTCAAAAAAACCCATATGGAGTCGCGCAGAAGTTTGAACTGCAATCCGAGAAACTTGCATCTCAGGTTCGACGCTCAATGTTGTTGAAATTAAATCTGGTTTTTGCATGCATTTACATGAATAAAGTAGCGTAGTTATTGTTAAAGTTCCCATTAATCACGCTTATTCTAGCTGACAGGCGACACTTTTCATATGAAAGGGCCTTACTTAATAAACGTATAAGACAAGAAGCCAATAACATTTTTATCGAAAACTACACTTTTTAAGGTGACAATAGACGTATATTTAGGCAAAATAACTTATTAAATAATAATAACTCAAAAAATTAACCAACCTAGCAATGCGCTCTAAGTATTGATTCAATAAACTACTAAGCGTTTTAGACTTAAAAATTGCGTTAAAAAGTTGAAATTCAATCACTCGATTATAAAGATCAAGGAACTATCATGTCAGTCCAAGTTATTCCATTTGAAAATTTGCGTAATGTAGATGTGCCATCAGTCGGCGGTAAAAATGCATCTTTGGGCGAGATGATTTCTCAACTTTCAGCCAAAGGTGTTCGTGTACCAACTGGCTTTGCAACCACTGCTGATGCGTATCGTGAATTTTTAGCAGAAAATGGTTTGGACGCAAAAATTAATGCCGAACTTAACAAGCTTAATGTAGATGACACACAAGCGCTTGCCATTTGTGGCAAGCAAGTGCGTGAGTGGATTATGGCTGCGCCGTTTCCACCCGCCTTAGATAAAGCAATTGCTGAGCACTATGAAAAGCTGATTGCAAAATCAGGCAACGGCGCCACATTTGCCGTACGCTCTTCTGCAACGGCAGAGGATCTTCCAGATGCTTCATTCGCTGGTCAACAAGAATCATTTCTTAATATTCACGGTTTGGACAATATACTGCATGCAATAAAAGAAGTATTTGCTTCTTTATACAATGACCGCGCCATTTCATATCGTGTGCATAAAGGCTTTGTGCATGCTGATGTTGCCTTATCAGCGGGCATACAGCAAATGGTGCGCAGTGATATCGGTTGTGCCGGTGTAATGTTTACAATAGATACCGAATCTGGTTTTAAAGACGTAGTGTTTATCACTTCATCTTATGGCCTAGGTGAAACTGTAGTGCAAGGCGCGGTTAATCCAGATGAGTTCTATGTACATAAACCATTATTAGCCTTGGGCAAGCCAGCAATCGTACGTCGCACCATGGGCTCAAAATTAATTAAAATGGTATTCTCAGACGCTACACGCGCGGGCAAAAGTACACATACGATTGAAGTAGATACCGCAGATAGCGACCGCTACTCACTTTCCAATGAAGACATTCTAGAGTTGGCACGCTACGCAATGACCATTGAAAATCATTACGGTTGCCCTATGGACATTGAGTGGGGAAAAAATGGCATAGATAACAAGCTCTACATCTTACAAGCACGCCCAGAAACAGTGAAGTCACAAGAGTCAGTAAATAATGTAACGGAAACTTTTAAACTTAACAAACATGCGGCCACACCTTTAGTGGTAGGCCGCGCAGTCACTCAAAAAGTAGGTGTAGGTCCAGTACGTATAGTGCTTGATCCAGCAGATATGCACTTGGTACAACCAGGCGATGTTTTGGTTGCAGACATGACTGACCCAAACTGGGAGCCAGTAATGAAGCGCGCTAGCGCATTGGTTACCAACCGAGGAGGTCGTACTTGCCACGCTGCAATTATTGCCCGTGAGTTAGGTATTCCAGCAATTGTCGGATCAGTGAATGCAACCGATATTTTGCGTGAGGGTGAAATCGTTACTGTGTCATGTGCTGAAGGTGAGTCTGGTTTTGTTTACCATGGTGCGCTTGATTTTGAAGTCAACAGCCAAGCCACTGCAACCCTTGCGCCTGCACCATGCAAAATTATGATGAACGTCGGAAACCCAGATATGGCATTTGGTTTTGCCAAAACACCAAATGACGGCGTGGGTTTAGCACGTTTAGAATTTGTTATAAACAATATGGTTGGCATACACCCAAAAGCAATTCTAAATGTGGATGCCATGCCTGCAAGCATTCAGAAAACCATTAAAAATCGTGCGCGCGGCTATGCAAGCCCTAAGCAGTTCTATATCGACAAGGTGGCTGAAGGCGTGGCTACAATTGCTGCGGCATTCTATCCAAAACCAGTTATTGTTCGTACTTCAGACTTTAAGTCGAATGAATACAAAAAACTGGTGGGTGGTGATATTTATGAGCCCGATGAAGAAAATCCGATGATTGGCTTCCGCGGCGCAGCCCGTTACATGTCTGAAGACTTTAAAGACTGTTTTTCCATGGAATGTACTGCCATGAAGAAAGTGCGTGATGAAATGGGGTTAGTTAACGTTGAGCTGATGATCCCATTTGTACGTACCTTGGCAGAAGCGAAGGCAGTCACGGAAATTATGGCCGCAAACGGTCTTAAGCGTGGTGAAAATGGCCTGCGCTTAATTATGATGTGTGAAATTCCATCAAACGCCTTATTAGCTGAACAATTCCTAGAATACTTTGACGGTTTTTCTATAGGCTCAAATGACTTAACACAACTTACTTTAGGTATGGATCGTGACTCAGGTATCCTAGCAGACGGCTTTGATGAGCGTAATGATGCAGTGAAGTCCTTGATTAAAATGGCCATCAACACCTGCAATCGCTTAGGTAAATATGTAGGCATTTGTGGTCAAGGTCCATCTGACCATCCAGATTTTGCTGAATGGTTAGTAGCTGAAGGCATACAATCAATGTCATTGAATCCTGATACTGTAGTCGCTACTTGGCAAAGATTGACTAAGAAATAATTACGTTTGATGCTAAATCGTACCGTATTTTTCATCTCTGACAGTACCGGCATTACTGCCGGCGCCTTGGGTAAATTGCTAGAGCACTTTCCACGGACACACTTTACCCAAGTCCGTTTACCGTTTACCGACACGTTAGAGAAAATACAGCACGCTCAAGAAGAGATTCTTCAAGTCACCAAGCAAGACAGTGGTCGTCCAGTTGTGATTATGTCATTAGGAGACATCACATTACGGAACGCACTTAAAAAGTCTAACGCTTACTTTATCGATCTATTTTCAACATTTATAGACCCCTTAGGTGAAGAATTAGATCAAATGCCACTGACTGGATCAGGTATTGCGCATAGCATTACACGAAGCAGTTACCATGACCGTATGGAAGCAATCAACTATACGTTGAACCATGATGATGGAATGACCAACTCCGGATTTGAGGAAGCTCAGGTTATTTTAATCGGCGTTTCCCGTTGCGGGAAAACGCCAACTAGCATTTATTTAGCTATGCAGTTTGGCATTAAAGCTGCTAACTATCCCTTGATACCGGAAGATTTCGAGCGTGGTACATTGCCTGCAATTTTGCATAAACATTTAGATAAAATTTTTGGATTAACCATTAAACCCGAGCGCTTACATTCTGTGCGCAGTGAACGCAGGCCTAATAGTGTGTATGCATCTTTAGACAATTGTCGTAAGGAAATTACTACGGCCGAAAATCTTATGCTTAATTCCCATATTACTTGGGCAGATTCAACAAGCCGTTCTATTGAAGAATTGTCAGCGATTATTTTAGACAAAATCAACCATAACGTTTAACCGCCTGCAAGTAGATACCTAGTTAACCTGCTTCCGCCAAAACCTGTAAAAAGGCTACACCGTATCGATCTAATTTCGCTTGGCCCACCCCACTTATCGTAGCCATTTGAGATAGATTAACAGGCCTTCGATTGAGAAATTCTAGTAAAGTACTGTCATGAAAAATCAAATAAGGTGGAACACCCTGCTCTCGTGCAAGTTCTGTGCGTTTGTCTTTAAGTAAATACCACAACGGATCTTCGCTTACTGCCACATACACCTCTTTAGCATTAGATCCACGTCCAGCTTTACTCACTTTGCGTTTAGTCGTCTCATTATCGCGCCGTAACCACACTTCAATTTCACTTCTAAGCACTGGACGCGACATTACCGTTAGCTTAAGTCCACCATAAGCTTCAATATCTGCCTCTAAAAATCCACCCGCAACTAACTGCCTAAATACGCTGCTCCACTGCTGCTGCGACAACTCATTTCCAATGCCAAATGTGCTCAAAGCTTGGTGTGAAAACTGTACAACTCTTGGCGAAGATTTACCTAGCAGGACATCAATCAAATGAAGCACACCAAAACGCTGGCCTGTCCGATATACGCAAGATAATGCCATTTGTGCAGCCTTTGTTGCATCCCAAGTATCTACTGGCTGTAAGCAATTATCACATTGACCGCAATCACCGGAATGTTGTTCGCCAAAATATCGGAGCAGAGCTTGGTGTCGGCAAGTGGTCGACTCGCAGAAGCCAAGTAAGGCATCCAACTTCTGTCGTTCCACTTGTTTGCGCTGCTCTGGAACAACTCCTGCATCGAGCATCTTGCGCATACTTACCACATCACCTAAACCATAGGTCATCCAAGCATTCGCTGGGAGACCATCACGGCCAGCACGTCCAGTTTCTTGATAGTAGCCTTCCATACTTTTTGGTAAATCTAAATGTGCCACAAATCGGACATTAGGTTTATCAATACCCATACCAAATGCTACTGTAGCCACCATAATTACGCCTTCTTCCCGCAAAAATCTTCGCTGATTGGCGTTGCGTATACTAGCATCAAGACCCGCATGGTAAGGCTGAGCATCCCAACCCCGCGACTTTAACCACTCCGCAGTTTCCTCAACTTTGCGTCTCGATAAGCAATAAACAATACCAGCATCATTGGGATGCTCAGCTTCAATAAACGCCTCAAGTTGTTGCCTAGCATTATCTTTAAGTGTCACACGATAGCGAATATTGGGGCGGTCAAAACTAGACACAAATTGACGTGCATTTTCCAGAGCTAATCGTTCAACAATTTCAGCACGGGTTGGTGCATCCGCAGTGGCGGTTAGTGCAATGCGTGGAACCAGGGGGAAACGTTCATGTAACACAGTTAATTGTCGATACTCAGGACGAAAGTCATGCCCCCATTGAGAAACACAATGCGCCTCATCAATAGCAAACAATGCTATACCTGAGCCCATTTCTATTTGATCAAGCAGACCCAAAAAATTAGACATAAGCAATCGCTCTGGGGAGACATAAAGTATATTGAGATCTCCACGCATTAATCGTGCGGTCACTTCACGCGAGTCTCCCGCATCTAAACTGGAATTTAAAAAAGCCGCATGAACGCCAAGTTGCTGTAACGCTTCAACTTGATCTTGCATAAGTGCAATTAAGGGCGATATCACGATTGCCACACCTTCACGCAATAGCGCTGGTAACTGATAACACAAAGACTTACCACCACCCGTAGGCATTAAAACCATTGCATCACCACCAGCTGCGACATGCTCAACAATTGCTTGCTGCTCGCCACGAAAAGAGGTGTAACCGAATACTTCTTGTAAGCGTTGCAAGGCTAAATAATTTGACATGGCCGACATTGTACACGCAGCATCAACCTTATTGACTCCTTAAAATAACAGGAAATCTCTTGTTAGTCACAACGGTGACTCACGAAGAAAACTGAGAAAAATAGAGTAAAATAACGATTACTCGATTGCCATCAATTCTGCTAGCCATCTCGAGCATTAACATACAAAAGAATATGGTTAAAAAATCTCTACTCTTAATCTATCGTGCCACACTTTGGGGTGTTGGTATTATCACCAGCATTACGCTTGTGGCCGCCTTGGTTATACAGTTTGTATTAATGCCGAATATTAATGAATACAAAGACAAAATTGCCGGATTTGTAGAAAAAACCAGCCAGCGAAAAATTACCATTGCCAACATCAAGGCTGATTGGCAAGGAATAAACCCCCACTTTACACTCTCCAATATCGAAATCTTTGATACTGAAAATCGACCAGCATTACAACTTAAGAATACTGAGTTATCGCTTTCATGGTTGAGCATTCTTTTGTTTGAACCGCACTTTAATCAACTGAGCATTAATTCCCCTGAACTAACCATACGCCGTATTAAAAGTGGCGAGATTTTTTTCTCAGGCATTAGCTTAAGCGGCCCATCAAAACCTGATCTAGCTAATTGGCTATTACGTCAAACAAAATTAAACGTTCTCAATGCTAAAGTTATATGGTTGGATGAAATGCGCGCTGCACCAGCACTAAGTTTAGATCACCTGGATCTAGAAGTTTTCAGTCCACCTTGGCGCAGCCTGCTTAAAAATCATCGTTTGACAATGCGTACAAAAACATCAACAGGTAGCATTTATCCAATTGAATTTAGCGGTAGTATATTTGGTAATGATGTAAGCCAACTTGATAAATGGCATGGCAGCATTAATATAAAATTAGAGCAGGCTGATTTAACCGCTTTTAAACCTTGGATTGACTATCCTTTGGATTTACAGTCTGGAGTTGGTTCGAGCACAATGAAAATTAGTTTTGCAAACCATCAACTAGAGTCGCTATCTGCTGAGGTAGCATTAGATCAAGTGCGACTTCTACTAAAAACCAATGCTGAGCCAGTACTACTAAATAAACTGAATGGGAAGTTAAGTTGGGAAAAACTGAAAAATACAAAGTTATTTAGCCTAACTGGCTACGATGAAAAATCTAATCAAGTTGATTTTGGACAAAAAATTAGCTTTAAAGACTTGTCATTTAGTACCAATAAAGACCTGAATTTACAAAATGCAGCTGCTAATTTAACTTTTAACTCCCAAGGTGACATTAAATTAGGCGTTGAGTTAGCCCATATTGATCTGGCGCTATTGAATGCATATTTAGATTACCTGCCTCTATCCGTGCAGACTATCCAGAAAATTAATCAAATTGAACCTAGTGGTCAACTCAACGCTTTAAGCATTAACTGGGAAGGCTCAGCATCAACTACCAAAAAGTATCAGTTAAGTACAAAATTTGAGGGCCTGAGTGTGAAAGCGCTCAGCTTAGATAAAGACACCAACCTCCCCGGATTTTCAAATCTGAGCGGCAACCTTAAAGCCAATGAAAGTAATGGCATACTAAAGTTACAAACACAAAATGCTCAATTAGACTTAAATCCTATCTTGCGGTGGATGATTCCCGCCGAAAGCCTTGAGGGCAATATCACATGGAACATTAAGGACAAAGCATCTAGAATCTATATCAACAATCTCAATATTAGCAACCCACACCTAGCCGGAACCATTAATGCTAACTACTTAATGGATGGCATCAAAGGTGGCCTGCTAGATTTAAATGCACATTTTGACCAAGCCAACTTAAAGTACGCCCCCTTCTATTACCCAGCGACTCTTGGGGTGGACACAACACATTGGCTAGATACTTCAATAATAGAGGGCCGGGCAGATGGCATCAATGTAACAATCAAGGGGCGCTTAGCTGATTTTCCATTTGTTGATAGCAAAAATAACTTAGACAGTAAATTAGGATTATTCAGAGTCACGGCAAATATCCATGATGCAAAATTAGCCTATGGCGAAGACTGGCCAAGTATTGAAGGTCTAGGTCTAAACATGCTATTTGAAGGCAACCGAATGGAGCTTAATGCCTTCAAGGGGCTGATTTACGGCAACCAAATTGTAAAAAGTAAGATTACTATCCCACAATTAGATGCTAAGAACCCGATGCTAAGTATTGTTAGCGAAGTTAAAGGAGCAGTACCTGAGCTTATCAAGTTTGTGAATAATAGTCCGGTAGTTACCGTCGCCTCTGGGTTCACCAACAACTTAGTCACAACTGGCAATGGGAAACTCAATCTCAGCCTAAAAATACCCTTGCAAAATATTGATGCCACTCAGTATTTAGGCCAATATCAAATAATTAATGCCAGCATGTCAAATCCTGACATTCCAATGACAAGCCAAGTAAATGGTATCTTAGAGTTCACAGAATCTAGCTTCAACGCCAAAAATATTAGCGCCAGTGCTTATGGAGCGCCTCTAAGCTTCACCTTGAATTCAGGGAAGGATAAAGTTATACATGTGTCAGCAAAAGGAAAAATGAATAGTGATTTATTTCAACAAATACTAGGTATTAAACCCACACCAGGTAAACCCATCAATTATGTATCGGGTAATGCCGACTGGGTAGGTGAAATGACTATACAAAAACCACAAATCAATATGGACTTGCGTAGTGATTTAGTCGGATTCACATTACGCTTACCGGCGCCACTCACTAAAGCTGCAAATGAGCGTTTACCGCTGCATTTGATTAGAAAACAAGATGTAAATACTGAGATCATTAGTGCTACCCTTGGAAGCAAACTGAGTGCAAAAGGAGGTGGCAGCTTCATCAATGGCAGGCTGCAACTCGATCGCGCAACAATCAATTTTAATGATGGGAAAGCCACCAGCAAATTACCTAGCAACGATCTAGTCCTATCTCCTGGCCTGCAAATCAGTGGCGAGTTAGATCATTTAGACGCTGATGCTTGGCGGAATTTATTAAGTTCTACCCAAGAAGTAGCAACAGATGAATTCTCATTACCAGTAAAAAAGATTGCCGTTAAAATCAACACCCTCGACATTTTTGGACGACGCATTAATCAATTAAAACTAACAAATATCTTAGGCAAAGAAGGATTTCAGGCAACAGTACAAAGTCGAGAAATCAGTGGCGATATAGAATGGATAAATCAAAAAAATGGCAAAGTCATTGCACGTTTAAGCAACCTTATTGTCCCAGATTCGATACCCGGTCTTGAGGCAAGCCCGTCGGTCACCAAAGATTTTAAAAAACTTACGCAAGATTACCCAGCACTCGATATTACTTCAGATAATTTTGAATTTAATAAGAAAAATTATGGTAGCTTAGAGTTGGTTGCATCGCCACAAAATGATAATTGGGAAATCAAAAAAATTAAATTTAGCAGCCCTGACGGTACGATAAGTGCTGAGGGTCAATGGAACAATTGGATCAGAAGTCCAAATACCAATCTTAATGTACTTTGGGATATTAAGGATTTAGGTAACACTTTAAACCGACTAGGCTACCCCGACACCATTAAAGGCGGGCAAGGTGAAGTGAAAGGCCAGCTCAACTGGGCTGGAAGTCCACATGATTTTAATACTGCCCATTTAAATGGAATTCTGCAGTTTGAGTTAAAGAAAGGTCAAATTTTGAAGGTGCAGCCAGGTGTAGGTAGATTACTAGGCCTACTCAGCTTGCAAAGTTTACCAAGGCGTTTATCCCTAGACTTTAGAGATTTATTTAGTAATGGCTTTGCATTTGATAAAATTAGCGCCAGAGTAAAAGTTGATAACGGAATTTTACACAGCGATAACTTTAAAATGGGAGGGCCTGCAGCTGACGTAACTATAAGAGGTGAAACAAACATTCAAACTGAAACTCAACAGCTCACAGTCAAAGTAATGCCGCATATTAGTGACAGCTTGTCTCTGGCAGCGCTTGCTGGAGGACCCTTAGTCGGTGCGGTCGCATTTTTGGCTCAAAAAATATTAAAAGATCCTTTAAACAAAATAGCCTCAAGTGAATATGAAATTATTGGTACTTGGGACAACCCTCAGGAAGAAAAAGCCTCAAATGCTAATGAAGACAACACTAAAAGCAACATGTCAAAATAAATATCTTATGCTCATGGTATATTATTGTTAGGATTTGTATTATTAGAGTTGTCAGCTCGATTAAAACATGTAATTTGTCCATTAATGATAGATATTAAATAACAACGAAAACCTTCTGGATTAAAAATGGCCATTACCTCTCGCTTAAATACAACCAAAGCCAAATCATCAACTACTAATGAACTCATAAAAATAGCGGCTATACAAATGGCATCTGGCCCTAGCGTAGCCGCCAACTTAAGTGAAGCTGAACGACTTATTGGTGTTGCAGCTAATCAAGGCTCTAAATTAGTAGTGCTGCCAGAATACTTCGCCATAATGGGAATGAAAGAAACTGACAAAGTAGCCGTGCGTGAGAAAGAAGGTCAAGGTCCAATTCAAAGTTTCTTAAGTAAAATGGCAAAAGAACATGGCATTTGGATAATTGGTGGATCGATTCCCTTAGTTAGTAACTTCCCTAATAAAGTACGCAATAGTTGCCTAGTTTACGATAACAAAGGCAAGCAGGTTGCTCGCTATGATAAAATCCATTTGTTTGGTTTAGACTTAGGTAATGAGCATTATCATGAAGATAACACCATAGAATCTGGTGATGCCATTCAGGTGGTAGATACACCATTCGGGAAAATTGGCTTATCTATTTGTTATGACTTACGCTTTCCTGAGCTATATAGAGCAATGGGGGAGGTTAATATCATAGTGATCCCTGCTGCCTTTACCGAAACCACTGGTAAAGCACATTGGGAAACCTTGGTGCGTGCACGAGCCATAGAAAACTTAAGTTATGTGATTGCTGCAGCCCAGGGTGGATACCACTTATCTGGCCGTGAAACGCATGGTAACAGTATGATAGTTGACCCTTGGGGGGTGATTTTAGATCGATTACCAAGAGGCTCTGGTGTGGTGATTGCTACTATGAATCCACAATACCAAGCTAGCTTACGTAAAAGTCTACCTGCCTTGAATCACCGCACCATTAAATCCGTTAGTTAACAGAGAATAAGCCTTACCTCCACATGAAATCTGAATCTAGTAGCACCAACTTCGCAAAAGCAAAACATGCCTTACTCACACCAGCAGGCTTAGATGTTGGCAAACTGCAAAATGTGCTTGGCGATATGATGTCGCACAAGATTGATTACGCAGATCTTTACTTTCAATATAGCCGCAGTGAAAGCTGGGGGCTTGAAGAAGGCCAAGTAAAGTCAGGTAATTTCTCTATTGATCAGGGTGTTGGCGTGCGCGCGGTCAGCGGAGAGAAAACTGCTTTTGCTTACTCTGATGACATTACTTTAAGTGCACTACAAGCGGCAGCAAAAGCCACAAAATCAATCGCCAGTTTAGGCGGTGAACAAACTGCAAGTAAAGTAATTCAGCGTGAAGTACCAGCACTTTACCTACCAAATGACCCTATTGCTTCAATGTCAGCTGAGTCAAAAGTTAAATTACTTGAGAAATTGGAATCCATTGCAAGAAAACTAGATCCACGCATTACACAGGTAACTGCATCCATTGCCGGTGAGTACGAAGTAATAATGGTCGCTCGTCACGATGGGGTCATGGCTGCCGATGTTCGTCCATTAGTTCGCTTATCAATTAATGTCATTGCTGAATCCAACGGGCGCCGTGAACAAGGCTCAGCTGGTGGAGGCGGCCGTTTCGATTACAGCTACTTTACTGATGAAATCTTGTATGACTACGCTAAAAAAGCAGTGCACCAAGCCATAATTAATCTGGATGCGCGACCTGCCCCAGCTGGCAGCATGACTGTAGTGCTGGGTGCTGGGTGGCCTGGAATTTTACTGCACGAGGCCATAGGCCACGGCTTAGAAGGAGATTTTAATCGCAAAGGTAGTTCAGCTTTTAGCAATATGATCGGCCAACAAGTAGCAGCCAAAGGTATCACCATTGTGGATGACGGCACTATACAAGACCGACGAGGATCACTTAGCATTGATGATGAAGGCAATCCGACAAATCGCACTGTGCTAATTGAGGACGGTATTTTGCGTGGCTATATTCAAGATACACTCAATGCTCGTTTAATGAATATGCCAGTTACTGGCAATGCGCGTCGCGAAAGTTATGCACATATTCCTATGCCACGTATGACTAATACTTACATGTTAAATGGGACTGTCCCGCCCGAAGAAATTATTAAATCTGTCAAAAAAGGCTTGTATGCAGCTAACTTTGGTGGAGGTCAAGTAGATATTACAAGCGGAAAGTTTGTATTTAGCGCTGCAGAGGCCTATATGATTGAGGATGGAGAAATCACCTACCCTGTCAAAGGCGCCACTTTAATCGGAAATGGGCCTGAGGTTTTAAAACGTGTGTCTATGATTGGTAACGATATGTCCCTAGATAGCGGCGTAGGCACATGCGGCAAAGAAGGGCAAAGTGTACCTGTGGGTGTAGGCCAACCTACACTCAGAATTGATGCGCTCACCGTAGGCGGTACAGCTTAAACTTTTCATCAGAATATGGGCTGGCGCGTCTGCAGCCTTTATAATCAATCCCTACCCTCTTATTACAAGTTGTACATTAGCCATGGTATTTAAATTTAACCAATGACTCAATTGTCTATACCTAAGTCAGGCCAATCTGGCCGCGTTGAACTCACAACAAATGGTGAGGATGGATTAGCGCTAGCTGAATTAGCGATAAAGCTCAAAAAGACAAGTCCATCTACACCTCTTGTAATCTTAACTGCAAATGCTTTTGATGCGCAACGCCTGCTCGAAGAGGTCCCCTATTTCGCACCGAGTTTAAGCGTAAATTTATTACCAGACTGGGAAACGCTGCCTTACGATCAATTCTCACCCCATCCAGATTTGATTTCTGAGCGTCTTACCACCCTTTACCAAATCAGCCAGAACGCTTGCGATGTCATCATAGTACCTTTAGCTACCGCGCTAATCCGCTTAAGCCCCAAGGCCTACTTAAGCGCCAATACTTTTATTCTTAAAAAAGGGCAAATGCTTGATACAGAGGCCTTACGTTTACAATGCGCAGAGGCAGGTTATCATCATGTTAGCCAAGTAATGAGCCATGGAGAATTTAGTGTGCGTGGTGGCTTGGTAGATTTATTTCCGATGGGCTCTGCTCTACCTTATCGCTTAGATCTATTTGGCAATGAAATCGAAACCATACGTACATTTGATGTAGATACGCAACGTAGTCTTTACCCAGTTCCAGAAATCCGCTTACTTCCAGCTCGAGAATTTCCGCTCGATGCTAATGGTGTTGCACAATTTCGCAGTCAATTTAGAGAAAATTTTGAAGGCGATCCGCAGCGAGCAAAAATTTATAAAGATGTAAGCAAAGGCATTGCCTCCGGAGGAATAGAGTGGTATCTACCCTTATTCTTTGAACAAACAGCGACATTACTCGACTACCTGCCAACCTCGAGCCTGCTTTGTCTCCATGGAGACTTAGATCTCAGTGCTCAACAATTCTGGCGTGAAGCTCAGTCGCGTTATCGTACGCTAGCTCACGATGCAGAACGCCCATTATTGACACCAGAAAAACTACTCATTAAAACAGAAGATTTTTTTAGCGCAACACATCGATTTACACGCCTAGCACTAAGTATCAATGCCACAAACAGTGGTTTACCAGCGCTCGATATTGAACGACGAGCCGAACAACCGATACATAAATTACAAAGTTTTATCGCCAATTTTTCTGGTCGAATCTTAATTGCAGCAGAAGGATTAGGGCGCCGCGAAACCATCTCCCAGTTATTCGCAGACTATGGAATTAAACCGGAAATGATAGAAACTTGGGCCGACTTTGTAACATCAAAATCTAAAGTTATGCTGGGTGTATCACCGCTACATCATGGGTTTATGCTTGACAACTCAGATAAAAATTCAATCGCAGTGATTACTGAGGCTGAACTGTATGCAGCCACGGTTCGCCAGCAAAGGCGCAGAGATAAAGAGAAATTACGCAGCACCGAAGGTATGCTTAAAGATCTATCTGAGTTACGTATGGATGATCCAGTGGTGCATGAACAGCATGGAGTTGGTCGCTACAAAGGGTTAATTAACCTTGACTTTGGCGAAGGCGAAACTGAATTCCTGCTACTTGAATATTTTGGCGATGACAAATTATATGTTCCAGTGTCTCAGCTATTCTTAATTTCACGTTATTCAGGTGGTCCACCAGAGTCTGCTCCTTTACATAGACTAGGAAGTGGACATTGGGAGAAAGCTAAGAAAAAAGCCCTGAAACAAATCCGTGACACTGCAGCCGAACTATTAAATTTATATGCACAGCGCGCATCACGTCGTGGCCACGCCTTTACATTAAGCTTGCATGACTATGAAGCATTCTGCGAAGGATTTCCATTTGAAGAAACGCCTGACCAGCTCGAAGCCATAGAAAATGTAATCAAAGATATGCAATCCGGCCGACCAATGGACCGATTAGTATGCGGGGATGTTGGCTTTGGTAAAACTGAGGTTGCCCTGAGGGCAGCATTTGTAGCTGTAATGGGTGGGCGTCAAGTGGCTGTATTAGTTCCAACCACGCTTTTAGCAGAACAACACTACAATAATTTTAAAGATCGCTTTGCCGACTGGCCAATTAAGATTGCAGAAATCTCACGCTTTAGAACTGGTAAAGAGCAAACTGAAGCATTGAGGGGGTTAGCCGCTGGCGAAATTGACATTATTATTGGTACGCACCGGCTAATCCAAAAAGATGTTAAATTCAAAAATTTAGGCTTAGTGGTGTTGGATGAAGAACATCGATTTGGCGTTCGCCAAAAAGAACAGTTAAAAGCACTGCGTGCCGAGGTAGATATTCTCACCCTAACCGCCACACCAATTCCACGTACTTTAAGCATGGCAATGGAAGGCTTACGTGAATTTTCAATTATAAGCACACCACCACAAAAACGATTAAGTATAAAAACTTTTCATACAGATTACTCCGAAGGGATTATCCGAGAGGCGGCAATGCGAGAGTTTAAGCGCGGCGGCCAAGTCTACTTCTTGCATAACGAAGTTGCCACTATTCATTCCATGCGCGAAAAACTTGAACGTATTCTGCCTGATGCACGCATCGCTGTGGCGCATGGCCAATTACGCGAGCGCGAGCTCGAGCATGTCATGCGCGACTTTTATAATCAGCGCTACAACTTATTACTGTGCACTACCATTATTGAGACTGGTATTGATGTTCCTACAGCCAACACTATCATACTGAATAAAGCTGATATGTTTGGTCTTGCGCAAATGCACCAGTTAAGAGGCCGTGTCGGTAGGTCACATCACCAAGCTTACGCCTACCTTCTTACTGATCCTGATCGTAAAATCAGCGTGCAAGCACAAAAGCGTTTAGATGCGATCCAGTTGATGGAAGACTTAGGGGCTGGCTTTCATCTTGCCATGCATGATTTAGAAATCCGTGGCGCAGGAGAACTATTAGGTGATAGCCAAAGTGGTGAAATGCAAGAGATAGGCTTTCATTTATATTCAGACATGCTTAATCATGCAGTAAAGCAACTTAAAGCAGGGAAAGAACCTGATTTGAATGCGCCTCTGGGCGTCACCACCGAGATTAATCTTCATACCCCCGCGCTACTTACCAAAGACTATTGCCAAGATGTGCATGAGCGTCTAGTGGTCTATAAGCGCCTAGCTAATTGCAACAATGAAGAGGAGTTAGATAACCTTCAAGAAGAATTGATTGACCGTTTTGGTTTGCTACCAGAACAAGGCGAAACGCTCATTGCATGTCATAGGCTTCGTATTGCAGCCAAAGCAATCGGAATCATTAAAATTGATGCCAGCAGCGATGCAATTCAGCTACAATTTGACCCAAAGGCAGATATTGACCCCACTAAATTAATTGCGTTATTACAGCGTGACCGTCGTTGCCGCATGAATGGCCCAGATAAATTTAGAATGACGATAAATTTAGAAGATATCAATCAGCGCACAGATTTTATAAAAGATTTATTAAAAGAATTCATTTAGGAAAGCGCCATGCTGGAAAACTTAATCGCATTAACTGCAAATTGGATCATGAGTGTTATTTCTGAAATGAGTTATGCAGGTATCGCACTTCTAATGGCAATTGAGTCAGCTTGCATACCACTGCCTTCTGAAATCATCATGCCATTTGCAGGCTTCTTAGTATTTAAGGGTAAGTTGGTATTGTGGCTAGTAGCAGTTGCTGGGGCTCTGGGTTGCGTAATTGGCTCTATTCCAGCCTATTATTTAGGGATGTACGGCGGTAGACCTTTAGTAGAAAAGTATGGTAAATATGTGCTGATTTCGCATAAAGATTTAAATATGGCAGATCGGTGGTTTACTAAGTATGGAGACATTATCATATTCATAGCCCGCCTATTGCCCGCTGTGCGAACTTTTATTGCCTTCCCAGCAGGAGTGGCGCGGATGAATATGCCTAAGTTTATAGCCTATACCTTTTTTGGCTCTCTTATTTGGTGCTTTATTTTAGCTTATGCTGGAATGAAATTTGGCGAGAATTGGGTGGCGATGAAAGTCTATTTTCACCAATTTCATTATCTCATTGCTGCACTAGGATTAATTTTTGTAGGATGGTATTTGCGGAGGCATTTTAAGCAAAATTAATTTTACATGCCTTAGAAACATATTCCCATGATGAGAATAAGGCGAATACGAGAATATCTTTGGGGCTGTTTCTTTAACCTCAATACTTGATTTATTTCTAACAGAATATTGGTTTGAAGATTGCGTTATTAAAACGGTATCTCTGATTTCTTAGACTGCAAATATAAAACTCGCTAAAAAGTAAGTTGCGAACCTAGCTCTACCACACGATTTGGTGGTAAATGGAATTGGTTAGTAATAGTCTCAGCTGACCTAAATAATCCAATAAATATTTTTTTACGCCACAGAGCCATTCCCATATTTTTACTCGGGATAAGAATTTCTTTACCCATAAAAAATGATGTATCCATAGCATCTAACTCTAACCCTTTATAACCACAAAGCCTCAGATCATGGGGCAAGTTTGTTTCGTCTTTAAAACCATAATTAACCGTGATAGTGTAAAAGTTGTGTGGCAAAGCTTCTACTTTCAGTCGTTCAGCTTGAAGTACATGTGGAATTTCTAGGAATCGAGCAGTTAAAAGTACGATTTTTTCATGCAGCACTTTATTGTGCTTTAAGTTATGTAAAAGTGCCGGTGGCACACCATCTAGGTTCGCTGTTAAAAAGATTGCCGTACCTGGCACACGTAAAGGTGGATGCTTACTTATAGCATCAATAAACGGAGTGATTGCCATTGAGTCAACTTTAAGACGTTCAATGAGAAGGTTTCTACCCGATTTCCAAGTAAGCATTAACGTAAAAAAGACGACGCCAATTACCATTGGCACCCAACCACCATCTGGGATTTTCAATAAGTTAGATACAAAAAATATACCATCTATACTTAAGAACAAAGCAACTAATAAGCCAGCACGAAGTTTGCTCCAACCCCAAATTTTATGGAAAACTAAACCTGCAAGTAACGAGGTTGCCAGCATGTTACCAGTCACAGCAATCCCGTAAGCTGCACCTAACTTTGCTGACGAACCAAAACCTACAACCAAAGCCATAACAGCAAGCATCAAACCCCAATTGATGCGTGGCATGTAAATCTGACCTTCATGGCTCGCTGAGGTATGTTCAACACGCATACGTGGTAAGTAACCCAATTGTAATGCTTGGCGTGAAAGGGAATATGCGCCGGTAATGACTGCTTGTGAAGCAATGACAGTAGCAATGGTTGATAAAAGGATAAGAGGGTAAAGCATCCATTCAGGGGCAAGTAAGTAGAAAGGGTTTTTAGCGGCAGCCGTGTTACTTAATATAATTGCACCTTGTCCAAAGTAGTTAAGAATCAATGTTGGCAATACAAGCCCATACCAAGCTAATCTAATTGGAAAGCCACCAAAATGACCCATGTCCGCATATAAAGCTTCGGCACCAGTTACACAAAGTACGACACCACCCAAAGCCAAGAATGCCAACCACGGAGCAATCATAAAAAACTGAATTGCATACATTGGATTAAGCGCCGCTAAGATGGCAGTATTTTGCACAATTCCATTTAATCCCAGTACGCCCAATGTACCAAACCATAACACCATGATCGGCCCAAAAAAAACACCAACTAAGTTGGTGCCTTTATATTGAGTTACAAATAAAGCAAGCAATACCCCTAAAGAAATTGGAAGTACTAGTGGCGCGAGTGAGGGTGCTGCAAGTTCTAAGCCTTCTATCGCAGAAAGTACTGAAATTGCTGGTGTAATCATGCCATCAGCAAAAAACATACAGGCGCCTAAAATTCCAATAAATGCAACTATTCGCTGCTTCTTTTCACTTCTCACCGTATTTTTTGTTAACGCAAGCAAAGCCATTATTCCGCCTTCACCGCGGTTATTCGCCTGCATAATGAAAGAGATGTATTTGACTGACGTCACCATAATAAGCGTCCAGAATATTAATGACAATATCCCGAAAATATTTGCTTGAGTCAGCGGGCCAAATTGACTATCTGCTGAGAAAATTGTTTGCAGTGTATATAAAGGACTAGTACCAATATCACCAAATACAACGCCAAGTGCTGCTAATGTAAGCGCGGAAATCTGAGTTTTGGTATTGGGAGTTTGATTCATAACCTAGATTAGTCAATAAATAAATTAATTCAATATTATGCTACAAGTCATCATTTATTGTAAATATATATGCTGAGGAATGTACTAGTTTGGAAAACTGTCTTTATTATCTATTCCACACCTCCTTTCAAAGAAAGGTAATAGATTTATTCTAATAAAATGCACCAACTAAATCTATAAACCAACTGATAACTCAATTAAAGTGGCCAAGTTTAAAAAGAAAACGGCAATTTTAATAGGCCGTTTTTCGTGCTCAAATAAAGTCGCATAACGAATCAACTGGGGACGATGCTGCTCTGCGACCGAAGTTAAATCAGCACTTTTATCTAGCATACCGAGCTTATAATCAATAATCCAGCGTGCACCATGTTCAACAAAAGTACGATCGATAATATGATTTTCTAGACCAATACCTTGTACCTGAATCAAACTAAACTCACTGACAGCAGCATTGTGGTTTTTTAGTAACCATTGTCCTGCTTTGCTAGCCAAAGTTGCCTGTAGAGCATCAACTACTTGTGCGGCACCATGTTTAGCTAAATCAATTGAGTGGCCTTGTTGAAACAACCAATTAACCATAGCGGGTAAACATCGTCGAATGCGCGCTTCATTCCAAGATTGCAAATCTTCATTGGCCAACAGTTGCATGTAAAGATGTGCCAGAGTACCGCAGTGCTTTTGCAAGTCTTCACCTTGAAAATATTCCGACAAACTTTCAAACCCAGAGCTGAAATTATCATCCAAGCCAAATTCAATAATTGAATCGGCAAACTCAGCGGTACCAATATTCGTTAATTCAACCACGGACAAACGTTGCAATTTGGGTTTAAATTTGGGAAAGTCTAATAAAGGCGCTTCATCAAGCTTACCTAAAGGTTTTGCTAACTTAAAATTCCCCTCCACTTCTGGCCATAAAACCTTAAGCAAAGACTTAGCTTTTGGTTTTAATTCACCTTTTGCATTAGCTTGTATGCTTGCAATCAAATGTAAACAACGTTCAGTTCGAGTCGCAGCCACATACAATAATCGCACAATTTCATTATCGCTTCGTTGCGTCTCTAAATCTTTTAAAAAATCGTAAACACTAGGCGCTTTATTGTTTTTGGTGCTACTTTTATTAGCCAAGTTTAATGGTGCAGCAATAAGATGCAATTGATGATCAATCATCACTTCCTGCCACAATACCAAGGCATTATCTGTGTTGCGTGGTGGTCGATTAAGTGCCGGCAAAATAACAGTATCAAACTGCAGGCCTTTGGATTTATGGATAGTTAAAAACTGTAAACTTTCATCTGCTTCAATATCCGGCTTTGCATATAGTTTTCGCATTGCAAGTTCCAGCGCAGCTATATTTAAATACCCGCTCCAAGAGACTTTCTCTACCAAATCAAAAAATACCTGCACATCTCTGTTATCACCAGCACTAATTAAACATTTACCGCCCCCCAATTGCAGCCAAGTACTCTCTAACCAGCGCCGTATTGGCATGCGACCCTGATGTTCAAAAGCCGCCGTTAACACCTCTGTAACATGAGCTAAACGAAGCTGACCATCTGCACTTAAGGTTTGAATACGTGAACTTTCATTCATCAACTGCCAAATGGTAGCGCGATGGCTTTCTGCAGATAAAGCATGCAAATCAGACAAGGTCAGTCCGCACCAAGGTGCCCGCAATAGGTTAAGCCAATGCACCCTATCAGCCCTATGCATCAGGGCACAGGTCAGGGAAAATGCATCCTGCACAGTTTGTCTATCGTCTAAATGCTCAATTTCAAGTGCTTGGAACTTTAAATGCGTGTGATGGCGGCGTATTTCCGACACCAATTCTTGCAGGTGACTTCGACTTCGCACCAGCACAGCAATTTTTCTAGCTTTAGGTTGCTCGGCACGCAACTTAACAATAAGATCCGCTACATACTGGGCTTCAATCAACTTACTGTTGACGCTCCCATCTTCAGCATCTTCTTCATCACTATAGCTATCAATAACCAATGGGTGGATAGTAACGCCTTCGCCATCAACAGGTTGATGGGTAGCAATAAACTCACGATAGCTAATCGCACCCTGATTAATATTATCCATGGCTGGAAATACCTGCTTAAAGGCATGATTAATCCACTCCACCACCGCTGGAAAAGAGCGATTATTGCGACTAAGTTGCAAGCGCACCATAGGCAGATGACCAATACCCTGTTCGACAGCCTGAAGAAATAAGCTTACATCGGCCTTACGGAAACGGTAAATTGACTGCATAGGGTCGCCAACGCAAAATAAAGTACGTCCATCGTCAGGCTGCCACCCTTCAATCAATTTTTCAATTAAACGCATTTGCACTGGGCTGGTATCTTGGAACTCATCAATCAATAGATGGGCAATCTTATAATCAAGCTTCAGCGCTAAATCAGTGACACCTTGATCATCTTCCAATGCCAACTGCGCGCTTTGTGCAATGGCTATAAAATCTACCTCACCCGTCTCTTGAAAAACTGCCCATAAATGCGTTGCAGCCAACATCAGTAATTTAGTAAATGCCTTTATTACTGGCTGATCCGCATGCATTGCATCCAATGCTGGCAAATCAATTACATTGGCAATTAAGTGACAGGCTTCAAGCTCTGCGATCACCGCAAAGTAAGCCTCCTTTTTATCCTTATGCTCAACCAAAAATCCATTATTCTTATTGAGGGTTTTACGGAAGGTACGTTCATTCTTCGTTACCAGAAAGCTTGATAGCGCTTGCCATTGCCTTAGATCATCAACATGGGCATTTAAATCAAACTGCCAATCCAATAAAGGCGCAATTTCAGCATTACCATCTAAATTGCTTGCAGCATAGCGTGCCAATGGCATTAATGCTTGCTGGTGTCTCGATGGCAATACCTCCAATACCGATTGCAGAGCATCGTTAATCAAATGCTCTAAAGCTAGCTCAATATTGCCGGCAACGACATCCGACTCCAAACTATGTAATTGACTAGCTAGTGGTAACCATTGATCACGTCTGGCTAACATTTTGGCCAGCAATTCAATCAACTTCTCGCTATTGTTATCCAAATAACGCAATGCGCTAGTGACAGGATCATCAGCATTAGACTCAAGGGAAATGCCCGCAATGGCTCGGCGAGATGCTTCCTGATACATGGGTTCGGTGTCATCGCTCACCTTAGGCTGACCCCCAAACTTACTAAGCAAAGGCATTTGACGAGTTAAGCTACTACAAAGCGCATCTATGGTCAGTATGCGTAAGCGACTGGGCTGTTTAGTAATATCCCACCCAAGTGCTGCAGAGCGTTCAAGAGCGACATTTGCAAGTTCACGGGTAACCAATTTATGCAGGGCAGTTTCAGGAACATTCTGCTGAGCATGCTCTAAGCTAAGCAAAATACGATTACGCATTTCTGCTGCGGCTTTATTGGTAAAAGTCAGCGCGATGATTTCTTCAGGCTCGCTCACGATAGACAATAGTTTTAAATAACGCTGAGTCAATAGTTCAGTTTTACCTGCACCCGCCGGCGCTTCGACGATAAATGAGTTGAGTTGTAAAGCCCGCTCACGGTTAGCACTATCTTGTGCTTTTAACTCTAGTGCGTGCATGGTCATTTAATCATTAGTCAACTGGGACTGCAGGCGCTCAAACTGCATGCGGCGCTCTGGCAAGCGCAGCAAGGGTTTAACTTCACAGTAGTTCAAATCACTTATCTTGTTAAAAGTGACGCTAGCCTCGCCAGATTTTATTTCTTGGGCGATAATTTTTAAACTAACCTGCCAGTGTTTTAACAGCCCATCCCAATTATTAAAACGTGCAAAAGCTGAATTGGCAGGCAATGAATCAAACGCTTTCACTTCCGGTAGAACGCCATCCTCAGACGATAACCCAACAAATTTTGTGTCATCGCTACGGACCTTTCCAAAACAAACTGCCACCACATGCTCATTATTTAATGCGAGGGATGCGTAGATAGGTAATTGTGGCTCAGCTATCCGATCATCGGCCCAACTTTTAGTCGCCACCATACTTGAGGTTTTATAATCAATCACAACCAGCCCCCCGTCAGCTAAAGTATCAATCCGGTCTATACTAAAGTTTAGGGTTAATCCCTCAATAACTAAGGTATGTTTTTGTTCACAAGCCTTTACCCTAAAGTCCGAACGTCCTAACTCGAGATTTAACCAAAGTTGTACTATTTTTACCAAGCGTTGACGCTCAATGTCTAACACCTGTATTGGCAATGAATTAATTAAGCCATATTTTAGCTCTTGTATGCTTTTTTCTATCGCTTGATTAATCTCAATTAGGCGTTGTTCTGCACTCATGGTTTTTAGTTGAGCTAAAGTTTGGCAGTCTTGCCAAAAAATTTGCAATACCTGATGTAAGAGGCTACCTCGCTCCATGCTATCTAATCCGTCTATGGGGGTTTCCAACTTACTAGCCCCAAGTCGATATCGATAAAATGCCCAAGCAGGGCAAATCGCTTGTGTCGCAATTAGCTTAACTCCACCACGAACAACTTCATCAACTAAAACTGGTGGCGCCACACAATCATCTAACATCTGCATGGTAGTTGGTAACGACAAGCGCTCACTTAAAGTAGTAATGCTAACCGGACTTTGCGTTTCCGGAATCCAAGAAGCCAATAAAGGTGAGGCGCGCAATTCACGGTCATCTTCTTTAAGAGCATATGAAAATACAAAATGTGGTGCACTTTGCAATAAGCGTTGTTGTACAAGTGTGGCAAACTCAGCTTGTATACTAGCACTAGCATTCGGCGTACCTAGAATGCGTTGCAATTCAGCAGGCAACAAAGGATTCAAACGTACCGGTGCCGGCCAATGCTGGTCATTCATATTCATCGCCCATACTGCATCCAATTGCATCGCAGGGGTTTCCAGTAGTCCTAAAATCTGTATATGCGTTTCACCAGTGGCCTCAGCCTGAAACATTGCTGCATTGCATAACTCAGTAATTTTTTGAAGTGCTCCACTAGCGCTGATTTTACCCAAGATGCTATCAAGCGTAGCCAGTTCATTAAGATTTTTAAAAAAGGCCTGCTGGGTTTGGTATTCGTGGCTAGATAATCCCCGATTATCGTGATTACGACTTTTTGACCAATTAAGCTGATCAAGTAAAACCACTAAAGCGCTTACCCAAACTGAGGGTAATTGCCACTGAATTTGAGCTTGCTGAAACTGAACGATCAATCTCAAGTGCTTAATCAAGGTGCCAAGTTTAATACCATCAGCATCCAATTTACTTGCCTGGTTTAACAAGGAATCAAGTCGATAAGAACTACTTAAATGCTGACGTAAATAAGCATCCAATTGAGCCCTAGCATCAAGCTCAGCAAGATCACCCCAGTAAACATCTTGCAGCACGGATGTAAATGCATCAAAACTTAAATTAGATCGACTAGTCGCAAGTTTTAGTAATTGCAACGCACTATGCACAATGGGATATTCTGACAAAGCCAAGCCCAATGAAAAGTCATAGCAGCGATTGCGTTCAAAGCATCTAGGCTGAATGGTATCCGTATGAAAGTTATCATCAAGTAAATCAACTAGTTCACGACGAACGTTACCAAGCACTGGAGTAATAATTGCCAATTGTGCGTGGGGATTGACTGCTAACTGTTGCTTCGCCCAAGCTACCGCTGCACGGCATTCGGCATGACTGTCACTTAAGGCGTAGCTTGTCACTTGCGTATGATTGTTATTATTTGGTGTAAATTTTTCTACAACAACGCCACATCCTTGCAGATGGTTTATTAAGCGTTGTTGTAGTGGCGTAATGCGATCAAATCCGGCTAGAACGATTTGTAATGGAAAATTAAAAGATTTCTGTTCAATTTGAGCAATTTGCATAGCCATCAAACGCGCAGCCTCTACGGCATTTTTTTGGCTGCAAAGAAGTTGAAAGCCAGCACGCCAGCGTAAAAATTGTTGAGTTTCCTGACCTATAAAAAATTGTTGTAGGTCAGAATCGGCAATTTGCCAATCACATAGCAATTGATTAGCTTCCATGGCCGATTTGGCCAAAGCACGAATATCAAATAATGCAGCTGCCTCATGTTTAGCTAAGCAAGCACTGATGGCCTGCTCCCAGAGAAAAGCTTCAGCAACAGGGCTTAGCGTTTTACGTGGCAGTGAATCGCTGGCCAACTCCCCCAACAAGGTCGCATGTAGAATTAAATTATTGAGCCACTCATGAAGAGTGTAAACCTCACTCGCCTGCCACTGCACTTCACCTTGTAATTGCTGGTAGTGTCGATCACGCAATCTCATGCCTCGCACTAGACGTGCAGTACTGCAAATGGTGATGGTATGAGCAGATAATGGCATAATCTAATTGTAACGGTTAGCTGTGTAGCTTCAATCGAATAAAACGCTTAAATAAGAAATAAAATCCACTCAATCCTGTTAAATATCAGCTCCTATCACAACGGCACTAGTTTTTTGTGCTGATAGACTTTTTTTAATAATTTATTATTAATAGTGAACTGCCTTAGGGCTAATTCGCGTTAATATATAAACCAGTAAAAGTAAACAGTTGGGAAAACACAATGAATGATAAACAACTAGTAGCTTTACAAGCAGCAAAATATGTCAAAAGTGGCATGCTAGTGGGGTTAGGTACAGGCTCCACCGCTAATTACTTTATTGAAGAACTGGCAAGGCTGCAAAACGAAGAAGGTCTAAAAATCACCACCGTTGCCAGCTCAACCATCAGCGCAATAAAAGCTCAAACCTTACATCTACCTATCGTTGCCCTAGAGCATGTTAGTCAAATCGATTTGTACGTAGACGGCGCAGATGAAATAATGCCTGACATGACATTATTGAAAGGCCGCGGCAGTGATTTAGTGAAAGAAAAATTACTAGCAAAAGCCGCTAAGCAATTTATTGCGGTAGCCGATGCCAGTAAGTTAGTTAAGCATATCGGCCAAAATTTCGCCATTCCGATTGAAGTAATCCCGTTTGCTTGGCAACTAGCAAAACGCAGCCTAGAAGCAGTAAGTGGCCGAGGAGAGTTGCGCGCAAATGCGAATAAAGATGGTTTCTGGATAACCTCTCACGGCAGCTACGTACTGGATATGCATTTTGATGAAACCATCACTGCACGCAACTTGCATGATTTAATTAGCAGCACCCCTGGCGTTGTTGAGCATGGTATTTTTTACGGCTTAACCACAGCGGTATTTATTGCAGATAACGGCACTGTTAGTGAGCGCTGGGCGCAATAACTCGCTAATCAAAACGCCTCATTTTAATGCGCCTATTCCTCTATTTTCTGTTATCACTTACACTTGCCGCGTGCAAACCCGTAAATCCACAAAGTGCGCAGCAACAACGTGATGCCAATAAAAAAGAGTTGATCTTTGTCACCCACAACGGGCCAACCACTTATTTTTTGAACGGTGAAAACCAAGCGGCTGGAATAGAGTTCGATTTAGCAACACTATTTGTTAAAGATTACGCACCTGAATATCAAATAAAGTTTTTAATAGTCAATAGTGTTAGCGAGGTTATTCCATCGCTACTAAAAGGCAATGCACATATTGCAGCTGCTAACCTCACGGTGACCCATCTTCGTCAAGAGTTGGTGCAGTTTTCCAAGCCCTATCAAGAAACACAGCAACAGTTAATCTTTAATAATGAAACGAATAGCCAACCCAAGGACTTTAATGCTTTAATAGGCAAAAAAATTGCCGTACCCGTAGGCACTAGTTACGCAGAGCGTCTAGGCCAATTGCAGGAAAAAAATCCGAAGTTACTTTGGCAAGCAGTAAAGAAAATAAATTCTGAAGCGCTTGTAGAGGAGGTAGCGAGCGGTATTTTAGATTACACCGTGGTTGATAGTTACTTGGTCGATGTGATGCAAAATTACTATCCTAATTTATCGGTGGGGCTTCCTTTAGGTGAACCTGAAAAAATTGCTTGGGCCATGCCCAAAAATGCAGATCCAATTTTGGTAAAGAAAGTAAATGCTTTTTTTGACAGTATTCATAAAGATGGCACCCTACGCAACTTACTTGACCGCTACTATGGAAGTAGTAACCGCCTAAACTCACAGGATATCAATAATTTCCTTGAACTTACCAACACCCTACTACCAAAATATAAGCAGATGTTTAAGCAAGCACAGGATCTGACGGGGCTAGATTGGCGACTATTGGCGGCATTAAGTTATCGTGAATCACACTGGAATACTTTTAGTACTTCACCTACCAATGTACGCGGCTTAATGATGCTAACTGAAGGCACAGCTGACTTAATGGGTGTAACCGATAGGCTAGACCCCAAACAAAGTATTCCAGCAGGTGCTAAATATTTAGCCAAGATGATAGAGACAATACCCGATAGAGTCCCTGAGCCGGACCGCACCTACTTAGCCCTTGCTTCCTACAATATAGGATATGCCCATGTCGAAGATGCCCGCATTCTGGCACAAAGGATGAAACTCAATCCTGATAGCTGGAGCGATATTAAGAGAACCCTGGTGATGTTAAATAACCCCGAATACTACAGCACCGCTAAATTTGGTTATGCGAGCGGTGGGGCACCCGTTATTTTTGTCGAATCCATTCGTAGCTATCAACGAATTTTAGAGCGCTACCAACCTAATCGTAATCCAGATTATAATTTCTTTAAGATTGCTGGACAGAGATTGGGCACGGGAATTTAACGTTAGAAATACAAGATCTAGGCCAAGAACTGAACCCCAGTGGATAGCGATCTTATTTTGTCGGAAACGGTATTAATTTCAAACCACGCATGTAAGGGCGCAATACCTCTGGCACCGTCACACTTCCATCAGCATTTTGATAATTCTCTAATACTGCCACTAAAGTACGGCCTACAGCTAAACCAGACCCATTGAGCGTATGCACAAATTCTGTTTTACCTGCAGAAGTTCTAAAGCGAGCCTGTAATCGCCTTGCTTGGAAAGCCTCACAATTTGAGACGGATGAGATTTCACGGTAGGTATTTTGTGCTGGCAACCATACTTCCAAGTCATAAGTTTTAGCCGCACCAAAACCCATATCACCGCAGCATAGAGACACTACACGGTAAGGAAGACCCAAAGATTTTAAGATATGTTCCGCATGCCCAACCATTTCCTCCAGAACTTCGTAACTGTTATCAGGATGAACAATCTGAACCATCTCCACCTTATCAAACTGGTGCTGACGGATCATACCTTTGGTATCACGACCATAAGAACCCGCTTCAGATCGGAAGCATGGCGTATGCGCAGTAAGCTTAATTGGCAAATCTTCCAGTGCAACAATCTCGTTGCGCACGGTATTAGTGAGTGTAACTTCAGAGGTTGGAATCAAATACAGCTTAATATCATTATGGGCTAATGAAAAAAGATCTTCTTCAAACTTGGGTAATTGGCCAGTACCGCGGAGGGATTCTGCATTGACCAAGTACGGCGTATAGCACTCCTCGTATCCATGCAACTCAGTTTGAGTATCAAGCATAAACTGAGCTAGAGCACGATGCAGCTTGGCAACTTGGCCACGCATTAGGGTAAAGCGCGCTCCGGAAAGTTTAATCCCTGCTTCAAAATCTAAGCCTAATGGTGTTCCGACATCCGTATGATCTTTGATATCAAAATCAAAAACACGAGGCGTACCAACCTTTCGTACTTCTACGTTATCCGCCTCAGATTTACCAGCAGGCACACTAAAATGCGCCAAATTAGGTACATTTAACAAAAGGTTCTGTAGTTCAGTTTGCAATTCAACCAAGCGCTGCTCATCGGCTTTCAATTGTTCACCCAAGCCTGCGACCTCAACCATAAGTGCACTCACATCTTCACCTTTAGATTTAGCAAAGCCGATTTGTTTAGAGCTATTATTACGCTTGGATTGCAGCTCTTGAGTCCGCGTTTGCAGTGTTTTGCGCTCTTGTTCCAACGTCCTAAAACTCGCGGCATCAAAGTCAAAACCACGGATTTTTAACTGAGCAACCACTGCATCTAAATCATTTCTTAATGCTTGTATATCTAACATGTTTCAACTATTCCCATATTTTTAGACTTATTTCTTAGCATTCTTGGCCAACTCACGCTGATCCAAATCATGTAAATGCGCCAATTTTTCTGTGATTTTACCTTCTAAGCCACGTGGTGTGGGCATATAAAATTGCTGGGGCTCCAGATTGTCTGGAAAATAATCCACTGCTGCAGCGTATGCCTCAGGCTCATGATGCGCATAACGGTAGTTCTTACCATAGTCTAAAGCCTTCATCAGCTTAGTCGGCGCATTTCTAAGGTGTAATGGCACGGGCTCGGATTGACCCTGAGCAACAAAAGCTTTAGCCTGATTATAGGCGTTATATGCAGCATTACTCTTAGGAGCAACCGCCAAGTAGATCACTGCATTGGTTAGGGCCAGCTCTCCTTCTGGGGTGCCTAGACGCTCGTAAATTTGACAGGCTTCCAGCGCCATACTTTGGGCGCGCGGATCTGCTAAACCTATATCTTCAATCGCCATACGCACAATGCGCCGGCCCAAATAAAGGGGATCAGCACCGCCGTCAATCATGCGTAAAAACCAATATAAAGCAGCATCTGGATTAGAGCCGCGTACGGATTTATGTAGAGCAGAAATCTGGTCATAAAAAGCCTCACCACCCTTATCAAAACGACGCATTTTGGTGGCCATTGTGGTCTGCAAAAAGGCACTATCGATGACCCTAATTTGCGCAATTTCTGCTGCGTTAAACAGACCTTCAACAAAATTAAGTAATCGCCTAGCATCACCATCGGCATAGGCTAGAATTTGCTCACGAACATCATCAGCAATGCTGATATCAGCCGCCACCAATTGATGCGCACGATCTAGCAGCAAGCCTAATTCTGGATCTGATAATGCATTAAGCACAAACACCTGAGCACGGCTTAATAGCGCACTATTGACTTCAAATGAAGGATTCTCAGTGGTAGCACCGATAAAAGTAATCAGCCCACTTTCAACAAAAGGCAAAAAAGCATCTTGCTGACCTTTGTTAAATCTATGCACTTCATCAACAAATAATATGGTTTTGCGTCCATGCTGTTGCAAGGTGAGCTCGGCACGCTCTACTGCCTCACGTATATCTTTAATACCGGACAGCACAGCAGAAATCGGAATGAAATCAGCGTCAGCGGTATTAGCAATTAATCGTGCCAAAGTAGTTTTACCTACACCAGGCGGTCCCCATAGAATCATCGAGGGCAATCTGCCCGATTGAAATGCTAATCGTAATGGTTTATTTTCACCCAGCAAATGGGCTTGACCAACCACTTCGTCCAATGTCATCGGACGCAAACGTTCTGCGAGCGGCGCTTGTGGGCTATTTTGTTTAAATAAACCGCTCAAGGGTTACGCTCAACTTTTAATCTAGTAAGCAAATTATTCGCCAACAACATCTACGCCTTTAGGCGCCTTAAACTGAAAGACCTTAACATTTAAGCTTGGATTATTCTCTAGCGAGGTAAATGCGATTTTAGTTTGATGGCCAAAACTATCCACTAACTCCATGACTTGAAGTTTATCCCCCTTAAAACCTAGTCGGATTAACTCAAAACCTGATTCCGCGTCTTTAGGTTCAGCGCTCACCCAGTCTAGATTATCTTTACGCTCAATATTTTCCAGCTTAAAGCCTTGCTCCAGGTTGTTTTCTCCAGCCAACAATGCTGCAGGACTGCTACCTAAAGCCTTGCTTAGGCTCCTCATAGTCACTTGGGCAAGATCAACGTCATACAACCATACCTGCTTGCCATCACTGACAATTTGTTGCTCATAGGGTTTTTTATAGTCCCATCTAAACTTGTTAGGACGCTTTAACTGCATGACGCCGTTGACTTCCTGTATCTTATGTCCCTGCTTATCGGTTACTAGCTGAGAGAAATCAGCGCGCATAGCCTGAGTTTGACTGTAGAAAGCTTTTAAGCTCGCAATACCATCAGCATTAGCGGCTAATGGCAACATTACCAAGCCAAGCAACAGCATGATCTTTAAATTACCCATGAACATCCTCAATGATTAAGCTTCGTGGTGAGGTGCCAGTACTTCACGATTGCCGTTACTTTGCATAGCTGACACCAGACCAGCACGCTCCATATCTTCAATCAAACGAGCCGCACGGTTATACCCTATGCGCAGTTGACGTTGCACAGAAGAAATACTGGCACGACGTGTTTTAAGGACAATAGCAACAGCTTCGTCATAAAGGGCATCCACCTCAGAATTGCGATCACCCATTACACTGTCGGCAAATTCGGCACCACCCTCTTCTGCTTCATTACTAAGTATGCCTTCGATATAATTAGGTTCGCCTTGGGCTTTTAGGTAATTCACCACTTTGTGCACCTCTTGGTCAGAAACAAAGGCGCCATGGATACGCACTGGATAACCCGTGCCTGGTGGCATATACAACATATCGCCTTGTCCTAGCAAAGCCTCCGCACCCATTTGGTCGAGAATGGTACGTGAATCAATTTTACTGGACACTTGAAACGATATTCGCGTTGGGATATTGGCCTTAATTAGACCGGTAATTACATCGACGGACGGTCGTTGCGTTGCCAATACCAAATGAATTCCAGAAGCACGTGCTTTTTGCGCTAAACGTGCGATTAGCTCCTCAACTTTTTTACCAACCACCATCATTAGATCTGCCAGCTCATCAATCACCACCACAATTAATGGCATTTCTTCCAATGGTTCAGGCTCATCTGGCGTTAAGCTAAATGGATGAGGTATTTTTCTGCCGTCTTTATCGGCTTCTCTAATTTTTAGGTTATAACCGGCTAGATTTCGCACCCCGAGAGTCGACATAAGTTTATAACGCCGCTCCATCTCCGCCACACACCAGTTCAAGGCATTGGCGGCATGGCGCATATCAGTCACTACCGGCGCCAATAAATGCGGGATTCCCTCGTAAACAGAGAGCTCAAGCATTTTAGGGTCAATCAATATCATACGTACTTGGCTAGCATCCGCTTTATATAGCAGGCTCAAAATAAGCGCATTAATCGCTACAGACTTACCTGAACCAGTCGTACCTGCAACCAACACATGCGGCATTTTGGCCAGATCGGCTACCGAAGGTTTGCCGGAAATGTCTTTTCCTAAACAAATTGCAAGTGGAGAATGAATGTCCGCATAAGCTTGACTGCCCATAATTTCTGATAAATATACAATCTGGCGCTTAGGATTGGGGATCTCCAAACCCATACAAGTTTTACCAGGGATGGTTTCAACCACACGCACACTCACTACAGACAACGCACGCGCCAAATCTTTGATTAGATTCGCTACTTGACTACCTTTAACGCCGGGAGCTGGCTCCAACTCATATCGAGTAATTACTGGGCCCGGCAAAGCGGTCAATACTTTAACCTCAATACCAAAGTCCATTAGCTTACGTTCGATCAAACGTGAAGTGAAATCAAGAGTTTCAGCAGAAGGTAACTCTACGGAGCCTGAAGGTTCATCTAATAAATGAATAGGAGGTAGCGGTGAATCTGGATGCGATTCAAATAGTGCCGCTTGTTTCTCTTTGAGTACGCGTGCACTTTGTGCAATTTCCATAACGGGCAAAGCTATATGTACCGGCTCTCGATCGACTACGCGCTTACGTTCTGTTTGAACAAATTCAGAACGTTCAAGTTCTACGGCCTTGCCAGCTTTCCTATCTTGCCAGTCACGTAATTTATGAACAATAAACTCATAACTACCTATGCTTAGAGCGCCACATCTCTCGGTAATCATAATCCATGACCAGCCAGTAAATAGACTAAAACCCACTACAAACATCAAAAGCAGGACCATACTAGAACCAGTATAGCCAAACATGTTGCGCAGTAAACTATCTACGGTAGCACCTAGCATCCCCCCTTGCGCCAATGGCAAAGTGACTGGCAAGCTAAGTAAATGTCCCGCTTCTAATGCGCAGGATGCTGCCAATAATAGCGCGAATCCCATAAAATTTAACCATAGAAAAGGTTTTTCACTTCGATCCACAGCTTCCAACTTAAGGTAGACAAACCACATAGCATAGAAAGCCAACACTGCCCACCACCAAGCTGAGAAGCCAAATAGATATAGCAAAAGATCTGAAAGCCAAGCACCAACATTTCCGCCACGATTATGTATGGCTCCGTCGGTAGCCGCCATATGCGACCATGAAGGATCTTCAGCATGATAGGTAAAAAGAATGACGGTAATATAAAGCCCTGTTAACACCAAGCCCAACCAGCATGCCTCTTTCACTAGCTTAGCAACTAAAAGGTTCGATTTGTGAACTTCGGCTTCACGCCGTGCATTAACTGGTTTTGATTTTTTGAAAAACAAGATAGTAAAACCTTAGATTTTTGCGTTGACTGAAATTATAGCAGTATCAAAGTCACTGCGTACCTAATACAATACTAAAGTAATTTTATCAGCACTTAAATCAAATTAAACATGCTGATTTAAACAGATGTATTGCTCTAAAACCATTCAATTTAGATATTCTTAAAGGTTACTCATGGCTAGTCGTCACTCTAATTTACTTATTCTTGGCTCAGGACCTGCCGGTTATTCAGCAGCAGTTTATGCGGCACGTGCCAACCTTAAACCGGTATTAATTACTGGAATTGCTCAAGGAGGTCAACTGATGACCACTACCGAGGTTGATAACTGGCCTGCTGACGCGGACGGTGTGCAAGGTCCTGCTCTAATGGAGCGCTTTCAAAAACATGCTGAGCGCTTTAATACTGAAATGATATTTGATCATATCCATACTACTTACCTTAAAGAGAAACCTATTCGACTAGTTGGTGATAGCGGAGAATATACCTGCGACGCACTCATCATTGCTACAGGTGCTTCAGCGCAATATTTAGGCTTAGCATCAGAAGAAAAATTCTCTGGTAAAGGTGTTTCTGCATGCGCCACTTGCGACGGATTCTTTTATCGCAATGCAGAAGTTGCGGTTGTTGGCGGTGGCAATACTGCTGTAGAAGAAGCATTATATTTAGCTAATATCGCAAGCAAAGTAACATTGGTACATCGGCGAGATAAGTTCAAAGCCGAAGCAATATTGGTAGACAAACTGATGGCGCGCGTCGCTGAAGGCAAGATTGTATTAGAAACTTTTTGCACTTTAGATGAAGTGCTAGGTGACGATAGCGGCGTAACTGGAATGCGCATTAAAAGTGTAAATAATGGAACAACTAAAGACATTCCTTTACGAGGTGTATTTATTGCAATTGGGCATAAACCAAATACCGATATTTTTGAGGGTCAACTGGAAATGCAAAGTGGTTATATTGTCACCCAAATGGGTCGCGAAGGTAATGCTACCTCCACCAGTGTGCCTGGCGTATTTGCCGCGGGAGATGTGCAAGACCATATCTATCGCCAAGCAGTTACTAGTGCTGGTAGTGGCTGTATGGCTGCCTTAGATGCCGAGCGTTATTTAGATCACTTAAAGTAAATATCTTTTAGGCGCAGTATATTAAGATGGAGAATCTACGCAATTTTAAGATCGTACCCGCAAAATCAGAACCTGCGGAAGATTCTCCAGTTGAGTTAAGCCCAGAAGCCTTATTTACCCTTGCAGTCAAAGATGTGCGTCCACTCCCTAGTGATGACCATGCATTGCTCACAGAAGAAAAACCCAAGCCCATACCAAAAAGATTTAGAACTGATTTAATTCGTAACACTAATGACACGCTGTCCGACCATTTTATTCCTGCTTATGAATTAGAAGGCAATGAAGATCTTCAGTACCTCCGCTCTGGCCACTCACCTGACATATTAAATCGTCTACGCAAAGGCCATTGGCCAGTAAAAGCCGCAATAGATTTACATGGGTTAGTGAGTGATGAGGCTAGACAGTATGTTTCAACCTTTATTACTGATTGCAAACAAGAGGGTATACGTTGCGTGCGTATTGTGCACGGAAAAGGCTTAAGCTCTCGCAATCAGGCACCCATACTAAAACAAAAATTACGCGGCTGGTTAATGCAAAAAGAAGAGGTAATCGCCTATGTGCAAGCGCGGCAAAAAGATGGTGGTAGCGGCGCGTTGGTTGTGCTAATTAAGGCCTAAGTCTTACAGCCCTAGCTCAGCCAAGCTAGCGTGGTCGTCTGGACGCCGGCCCAGCGGCCAAAAGAATTTTCGATCTTCATCGGCAATTGCTAAATCATTAATGCTGGCATAACGCAGTTCCATCAAACCGTTAACATCGAACTGCCAATTCTCATTTCCGTAAGAACGAAACCACTGACCAGCTTCATTATGCCACTCATAGGCAAAGCGAACAGCAATGCAATTACCATCAAACGCCCATAGCTCTTTAATCAAGCGGTAGTCTAATTCACGCGTCCATTTACGAGTTAAGAATTCCACAATTTGCCCGCGCCCATGCAGAAACTCAGCACGGTTTCGCCATTGACTACTTTCCGTATACGCAAGAGACACTCGTTGCGGGTCACGACTATTCCAACCATCTTCGGCCATACGAACTTTTTTTGCGGCAGTATCACGATTAAATGGCGGCAGTGGTAGTCTTTGCTCAGTTTGTGTAGTCATCGATTTCCCCTTACTCTCCTAAGAAGCCGCCACTTTGGCGTGCCCATAAGCTAGCATATAAACCTCCAGCTTTTAACAGTTGCTGGTGACTTCCATGCTCGATAATTTTACCTTCATCTAATACAATCAATCTATCCATAGCCGCAATAGTAGACAAGCGATGGGCAATAGCTACTACGGTCTTACCCTGCATTAAATTGTACAAGCTTGTCTGTATCACCTGCTCGACTTCAGAATCCAAAGCACTGGTGGCCTCGTCTAGTATCAGAATGGGAGCATCTTTAAGCATTACTCTTGCAATTGCAATGCGCTGACGCTGACCTCCAGAAAGCTTAATGCCGCGTTCTCCAACATGGGCATCATATCCACTGCGTCCCTTGGCATCAGAGAGTGTCATAATAAAATCATGTGCTTCTGCACGTTGAGCTGCATGAATCATTTCAATGTCGGTGGCGTGTGGGCGACCATACAGAATATTGTCACGTACCGAGCGATGCAGCAATGAGGTATCCTGGGTCACCATACCAATCTGACTTCGCAAACTGTTTTGTGTAACCTTTTTAATATCCTGATCATCAATCAATACACGCCCATGCTCTACATCATAAAAACGCAGCAGTAAGTTAACAATGGTGGATTTACCAGCACCGGAGCGTCCAACTAACCCAACTTTCTCACCCGCACCGATGCTTAAATTTAACGCTTGCAACACTTTCTTATGTAAACCGTAAGAAAAGTCTACTTGATCAAACTCTATTTTTCCAACAGTCACTTTGAGGGGCTTAGCATCGGCAGCATCATTAATTTGATGGGCAATGGATAAAGTATTTACGCCATCTTGCGCGGTGCCAATATTTTCATATAGTGAAGTCAATTCCCACATTACCCAATGTGAAATGCCATTTAAACGCAGCGCCATAGCAGTAACTGCAGCCACACCACCGACCGTCACCTCGCCTTTTGTCCAAAGATACAAAGCTACACCTGACGTACTGATCACTAATAACATATTGAGAATATGATTCATCACTTCGACGCCTGACACGTAGCGCATTTGTGCATTCACGGTTTGTAAAAACTCCTGCATCGCTGACTTGGCATAACCAGCTTCACGTCCAGCATGAGAGAATAATTTAACAGTGCTGATATTTGTATAAGCGTCGGTAATGCGACCAGTCATCAATGAACGGGCATCGGCCTGATGTTGAGATACCTTGGCCAATCTTGGCACAAAGTAACTTAGATTAGCGATATAACACACGACCCACACCAGAAATGGCAGCATTACCGTGGTATTGAAATGACCCACCACTGCGACCATGGTCACAAAGTAGATTATGACAAACACCATAATATCGGCAACGATAAACCATAAATCACGCACAGCCAATGCAGTTTGCATCACTTTGGCGGCCACCCTGCCGGCAAACTCGTCTTGATAGAAACTCATACTTTGACTTAACATCAATCGATGAAAATTCCAGCGTAAGCGCATCGGTAAATTTCCAGCCAAGGTTTGATGTTTTATTAGGGTTTGAATCGCCGTCAGTATTGGACTTAGCAATAACAAGCCAGCCAATACCAATAAATGATCTTTTTCTCTAAGCCAAAATAATTCAGGAGACGTTTTACTTAACCAATCCACCACTTTACCCATCACGGCAAATAAAATGGCTTCAAATCCACCAAGCATCGCGGTGATAAGCGTCATCACTAGAATGAATAGGCGTGAACCCTTAGTACATGACCATATAAACGGCCATAGCAACTTCGGTGGTAGCGTGAGCTCATTTTCTGGAAAGGGGTTTAGTAGTTTTTCAAACCAAGCTAGCATAGGGTGCAACTTAAAAATTCAATCGGTTTTCAGAGTTAGTTTAGCCGAATAGCTAAACTATATTTTTTGCAATAAACACACAGCTTCCGCAGCAATACCCTCACCTCGGCCAGTAAATCCTAATTTCTCTGTAGTAGTCGCTTTGACATTAATTGCATCAACAGAAACTAGGCAATCATTGGCAATATTAGTGCGCATCTGCAGGGTGTAAGGTGTTAGTTTTGGCAACTCACAAATCACAGTACTATCAATATTACTCACCACGTAACCCTGCGCTTTTAGCAGGCCCACTACGTGGCGCAATAGCTCACGTGAATTAATGCCTTGGTAACGCATATCAGTCGCAGGAAAATGTTGACCAATATCACCTAGCGCTGCCGCACCGAGCAAGGCATCGCAAATTGCATGAATTAATACATCCGCATCAGAATGGCCAAGCAAACCTTTGTCGAACGGCACTGCAACACCCCCAATAATACAAGGACGACCTATCACCAATTGATGTACATCATAGCCGTGACCGATTCTTAAACTTGTCATAGGTATATTCACTTAAGTTAATTAAGACGTGATATCCAATAAGGCAGAAAGTACCGCCAAATCTTGCGGATAAGTCACTTTCATATTACGTAGTTCACCGCAAACCAACTTAGGCTGCAAACCAAAAGCTTCAATCGCTTCTGCTTCATCAGTAGGCGTACCCTTAAATGCAGTCAAGGCAAGCTTTAAAGAAGAAAAACCGAACATCTGAGGAGTTTGCGCTTGCCACAAATCGTCGCGCGGCAATGTCTTTAACACTCTTTGCTCCGCATCAGCACGCTTTAGAGTATCGGCTAACGGCAATGCCAACAAGCCGCCCACGGGATCATCTTTCAGTTCGTTTAACAACTTATTAAGCAAAGTATTACTCAAACCAGGTCGTGCTGCATCATGCACTAAAATCCAATCATCCGAAGACACATGGGCTTCAATGGCATTTAGTGCATTAAGAACACTAGCCGCACGCGTTTCACCGCCGCAATAATGGACCTGCACCTTATGACTTAATGAGCTACTCAATACTGGCCACACCTTATCGTCTGGATTAAGTACTACATGAATAGTGTCAATTTTAGCGCACTGCTCAAATACCTGAGTAACATAGTGAATCAGGGGCTTTCCGTTTAATTTAAGGTATTGCTTGGGGGCTACTGCACCCATTCGAGTACCGCTACCTGCCGCGGGAATGATCACATGAAAGCGAACCATGCTATAAATTATACTGAGTTGAAGTCATGAACAAATTTTAACATAGCAAGCCACTTAGACGCTTAAGTTTAGTACTTTAATGCCCGAGAGTATTGGGGACTTGTGTTGTGATCTTTTCACTATCCGAAGGGGAAATATTTGTCGTCTATGGCGAAGATGAAGGTGTCACACGTCTGCTCATAGGAAAAAGCGGAGGTAATGTTCTTGTTGCTAAATGAAGCGCATGTGTCGAAGAATCTCTAATTCGCTTACAATTGACCCCCTATTTAAACAAAAAAATCTCACACACTCGCAAGGACAGTAATGGAAATAGCACTTTTAGCTATATTAATTGCAATGGCTTGGTTCTGGCTTGACAGTATGGGAAAGCGAGAGCGTGCAATATTATTAGGTACCGAACTCGCAGCCCGTTTTAATTTACAGTTACTCGATGAAACTGTTGCGTGCAGTAAGTTATGGTTGGGACGAAACCGACGTGGTCAGGTACAGTTTTTACGTACCTACGAATTTGATGTGAGCGCCAATGGTGCTGATCGCTTGCATTGTCATTTAATGTTGCTAGGTAACCAACTTAGCTCTTGGCATATTCCACCTTATCTGCAATAAGATTTTTTTAGATATAGGTTCTAACTGTTAAAATATGCTAATGGAAAATAATTTAGATACATTACAACGATTCGTATTTGAAAATAGTGCAGTACGCGGCAACCTAGTTAATCTGACACATACCCTCAATCTTGCGCTTAATAAACAACAGTTACCCTTAGGCTTACGTAAAGCGCTAGGTGAATTAATGGCTGCAAGCGCTCTGCTAGCAGCTACCCTAAAAATGAATGGTGCGCTGGTCATGCAAATTCAGAGCTCAGGCACATTAAAGCTACTTGTAGTGGAGTGCACGACTGAAGCAAACGAATCTTTTAAAATGCGTGCTACCGCAAAATGGAGTGATGACATCACTGACGAGCAAGATCTATTTGCATTAGTAGCGCAAGGTCAGTTTATGATTACGCTTGACCCCAAAGATGGGAGCCAATCTTACCAAGGTATCGTTCCTCTTGAAGGCGAGAGTATTAGCGCGGTATTAGAAAACTACATGTTGCGTTCGGAGCAAATCGATACGCGCATCTTTTTAAGCTGTGATGGTGAGTCTGCGGCTGGCATGTTGATTCAAAAATTACCTGAAACTATGAATCAACTTACACACGATTTCGATGAAGACACTTGGGTCAGGATTGGTTATTTAGCAGAAACCGTCACCGATGATGAGTTACTTCATTTACCTACCGAAACCTTACTCACACGATTATTTCATGAAGAAGATGTACGCCTTTTTGAACCTACTGCCACAGAATTTTACTGCAGTTGCAACAGAGACAGTGTGTCCAACATGTTGCGCATGTTAGGCGATGAAGAGATATTGAGCATAATTGAAGAACTCGGCAATATCGAAGTGAACTGTGACTTTTGTAATGCACTATACGTCTTCGATAAAGTGGATGCTGCGCAATTGCTGGTCAGTGAAGCTGCAGTAACAACTGCAAGCTTAGGAATCCATTAGGTTCAACAGCCTTAATTATGCATAGTGTTTTGACGCAGATGCTCAAATAAACATATCGCAGTCGCCGCCCCAGCATTCAATGACTCCACTTTTCCTAGCTTAGTTTTTGCCATAGGAATGGTAATGCTTTTAGTGCAGGCTTCAATGGTTTGTGTTCTTAAACCGCCACCTTCGTTACCAATCACAAATGCTGTAGGCTGAGCTAAATCCTGATCATAAACTGATTCGCCATGCATAGTCGTGGCATAGCTGTTACCGCTAAATTTATGCAGCTCTGCAATTAAATCTGCACGCTCAACCATAGGCAGCATGAATTGCGCTCCCTGCCCTCCACGTAAGGCTTTGGGTGACCAGGCGTCGGTACAACTGACATTCAAATAGACAACTTCAATCCCCGCTGCTGCAGCGGTGCGTAACATACTGCCTAAATTCCCCGGATCCTGTATACCCTCTAGCAACAACACAAATTGTGGCGTTTCAACGAAAGGTAATTGTAGGATTTTTGCCAGCGCCAAAATGCCAGTTGCACTACTAACTGGCGTTAGTTCAGCGAACATTAAAGTCGGCAACATAATCGTCGGCACATCGACTAATGCTTGAATCAAACCTGTGGCTTCCACACTACTCTGCCCCTCCGGAATAATAACCAATTCAGGCTCGCCGAAGGCATCCATATAAGCTTCAATTAAGTGGACCCCATCCAATAAAGTTTTACTTTCAGCCCGTCGTTCACGTGCGTTATCAGCCAAGCGTTTAAGCTGTTTAAAAACTGGGTTATCACGCGAAACTATGTGTTTAAAAGCCATATTAAGGATCAATTACAATGAAGACTTACATTTTAACCGAAAGCGCATACAGAGCACGCAAGCTTTTTCGCTGCTAACGCTATAATGTACACATGGCTAAAAAATTACCGATAGAACGCATCCTCCATAACCAAGGCTTTGGCGTACGTAAATTATGTCGCATGATGGTGTGGGAAGATGAAATCACCGTCAATGGTGAAGCTTGTGACGACCCAAATGCTGAGTTTGATGTAGAAAATTTATTCTACTCCGTACGTGGAGAAACTTGGGACTATCGCGAGAAGTCTTACCTTATGCTTCATAAGCCCAGCAATTACGAATGCTCACATAAAACCCAACATCACCCAACCATTTACAGCCTATTACCGCACCCATTAGTCGTCAGAGATGTGCAGTGCATCGGTCGCTTAGATGAAGATACTACAGGCCTCATTCTCATTTCAGACGACGGCCAATTTATCCATAAGATGAGCTCACCTAAGCATAAGGTGCCTAAAGTCTATGCAGTAAGTTGTAAACATCCAGTGGATGACGCGCAAATTGCGCATATGTTAAAAGGCGTTCAATTAATCGATGAAGACGCACCGATCGCTGCCCTTGCCTGCACTAGAATTAACGACTACGAAATCCACATGACACTCACTGAAGGTAAGTATCATCAGGTGAAGCGCATGGTTGCAGCAATCAGTAATCGCGTTGAAGCATTAAAGCGCATACAAATTGGTGAGCTGAAATTACCAGAAGATTTAGCTGTAGGAGAGTGGCGCTGGCTTACAGCAGAAGATATGACAAAGCTAGGCGCCTGAACTAAAATCAAGCAATCTGCTCTATTAAGTAGTAATTTTCAGACAAGGCTGTTGATGCGATTTATATTTTTAATACTGGCAATTACACTCCTCACTGCCTGCCTTGGCATTCCAGACAAAGTGATGGTAGTGCAAAGTGTTGATGCCAATCAGTATCTTGGTACTTGGTATGAAATTGCTCGCCTAGATCATTCATTCGAAAGCAATTTAGATAATGTCACTGCCACTTACAGCCTAAGAAATGATGGTGGTATTAAGGTTATTAACAAGGGATTCAATACTAAAACCAATCAATGGAAAGCAGCAGAAGGTAAGGCTTACTTTATAGACCCAGCCAATGCAGATGAAACCCATACAGGTCGTCTGAAAGTCTCATTCTTCGGTCCGTTTTACGGCGCATATAACATTATAGAGCTCGATAAACCCTACTATAACTACGTAATGCTGTGCGGACCTAATAAATCCTATTTTTGGATACTAGCGCGTACCCCACAACTACCGTATCCAATTAAACAGCAACTGATTGGCAAAGCAAAAGAAATGGGCTTTGATACTGATAAACTAATTTATGTGAATCAATCACCAGAGGCGGTTGATTATGACGCTGGCCCTCACGTAAGGCATTTAAAAAACGTCAAATAGTTTCAACTACCCTGACTTTATTATCTAAGAAGTGTCACAAAATTTAAGAGAATTTCCGCCTACCTTCTTGCGCGCGTCTAGGACGCACTGTGCGTTCTAAAGCTTCCCCACGCACTGTCGTAATCGGCTTGTTGGACAAGGGCTGCCAAGCGGGTACCAAGCATTGCTTGCTGCTGCCAATTAGGTCATCCCTACCCATTTTTTTCAAGGCTTCACGCAATATCGGCCAGTTATTAGGATCATGGTAGCGAATAAATGCTTTATGCAATTTACGGACATTGCCAGCTTTAGGAATGGCCACTTCTTCTGATTCTGCCGTCACTTTATGTAACGGATTTTTGCCAGAATGATACATGGCAGTTGCCATCGCCATTGGCGTCGGTGTGAAAGTTTGCACTTGATCCAATTTAAAGTCGTATTTCTTCAACCATAGCGCCAAATTCAACATATCATTATCAGTAGTGCCAGGATGTGCAGCAATAAAGTATGGGATCAAATACTGCTTTTTACCGACCTCAGCACTAAACTTTTCAAACATGAGTTTGAACTCATCATAAGCATCCATGCCCGGCTTCATCATTTTGCTTAATACATTCTCTTCACTATGCTCAGGCGCAATTTTTAAATAGCCCCCAACGTGATGCTGCACCAGTTCTTTGACATATTCTGGTGATTTCACTGCCAAGTCATAACGCACACCACTACCGATTAAAATTTTCTTCACGCCTTTAATGGCTCGCGCTTTGCGATAAAGTTGTATTAGCGCGCTATGGTCGGTATTAAGGTTTTCACAAACCTCAGGGTAAACGCAACTCATCTTCCGGCATGCGTTTTCTATCTTTTCGCTCTTACAAGCAATGCGATACATATTAGCTGTCGGCCCACCCAGATCAGATATTACGCCAGTAAAGCCATCTACTTTATCGCGAATTTCCTCTACTTCTTTCAGTATGCTGGCTTCACTGCGGCTTTGAATAATACGACCTTCATGCTCTGTAATACTGCAAAAGGTACAACCACCAAAGCAGCCGCGCATAATATTCACGCTAAAGCGAATCATCTCCCAAGCAGGAATTTTGGCCTCGCCATAAATAGAATGGGGCTTCCGTGCATAAGGCATGTCGTACACATAATCCATCTCTTTGGTAGTAAGCGGTATTGGCGGAGGATTAAGCCAAACTTCACGATCGCCATGCTTCTGCACCAAGGCACGCGCATTACCTGGGTTAGCTTCCAAATGCAACACACGTGAAGCATGGGCATACAACACCGGATCTTGTGCCACCTCTTCATAAGCCGGCAATCGAACTACTTGGCGAGCACGATCCACTTTAGGTTTGCGAACAACCTCTATAGCTTTAGTACCTTCTGGTAACTCTGTTTTAGTTTTGCTATCCTCAGTGGCACAACTCGCATCAGCCTTACCCATTTTCATTTCGTATGGGTCAACCGCTTTGTCAACAGGGCCTGGACGATCAAGGTTCGTACTAGCGATTTCGTTCCAACCCTGCGGAATCGATTTACGTAAAAAAGCAGTGCCGCGAATATCTTGAATATCAGATACTTTTTCACCTTTAGCGATACGATGACTAAGTTCTACTAAAGCTCGCTCAGCATTACCGTAGAGTAAAATATCAGCCTTGGAGTCAACCAAAATACTACGACGAACTTTATCGCTCCAATAGTCATAATGGGCAATACGGCGCAAACTAGCTTCAATACTACCGATTACCAAGGGCACATCAGAATAGGCCTCACGGCAACGCTGACTATAGACCAGTACTGCGCGATCTGGACGCTTATTCGCGGCAGCATCTGGAGTGTAAGCATCATCGCTGCGAATCTTTCGATCCGCGGTATAACGATTGACCATGCTGTCCATATTGCCCGCGGTAACACCAAAATAAAGATTAGGTTTACCTAATGCTTTAAACGCATTCGCGTTTTGCCAATCTGGTTGCGCAATAATACCAACACGAAAACCTTGCGCCTCTAATAAGCGTCCTATCAAAGCCATACCGAAACTTGGATGATCAATATAACAATCGCCAGTCACCAGAATAATGTCGCAACTATCCCAACCCAGCGCATCCATTTCGGCGCGGCTCATAGGCAACATAGGCGCAGCCCCAAACCGCTTCGCCCAATATGGACGATAGGTATGAATGGGTTTGGCTAACATGGTGGTGTAGTGTTCCAAAATATCCGCTATAAACTTTAAAGTGTGCGCATTTTACGCGCTAATTAACTGATTAAGAAGCTTTTTTTGTAAAAATACGTAAGATTTAAACCTTAAATTAAATAGGTTTTTCCATATTAAAGCCTAGCCTTCGGCCTATTACCTGCTAATTAGTTTAAGGCAAGCTGGCATTCCGACTGATTGTTGAATAGTATACGTTCATGAGCCACACCTACTACCAATTAGCCAACGGCCGTGTTGTCAACCTAGATGGAAACTGCGCATTTCCCCATTTATCTGATGCGTTATCTGAACCCAACGGCTTGATTGGCATCGGTGGTGATTTATCGCTGCCTCGATTATTAGCCGCTTATCAACAGGGCATATTCCCATGGTTTAGCGATGGCGAACCGATTTTATGGTGGAGCCCAGATCCACGCATGGTTCTATATCCAACAAAACTCAAAATATCCAAGTCCTTACAAAAGACGTTGCAGCAAGCTAAGTTTGAGATCCGATTTAATAGTGCATTTCGTGAAGTGATCAGTGCTTGTAGTTTAAGCCCACGAAGCGATCAAAATGGTACTTGGATTAGCCCAGAAATTATTGATGCCTACTGTGCGCTGCATGATGCTGGGTATGCAATATCAGCGGAGTCTTGGCAAGATGGCGTGTTGGTTGGAGGCTGTTATGGGGTGAAGATCGGAAGTATGTTTTACGGGGAAAGTATGTTTCATGACATTACTGATGCTTCTAAAGTTGCCTTTGTCCGTTTAGTACAAAAGTTACAACTTGATGGCGTAGGCATGATTGATTGCCAAATGCACACCAAACATCTTGACAGCTTGGGGGCGATAACAATTAGCAGGAACGATTTTTTTGATCAATTATCAGCACTGATCAAAAACGTCTAACTGTAATTAGATTATAATTTTCTCATGACAATAGCTAGCGAGCCTTCATTACAAAAACTGCAGTTCTACGTCACTACAGCTTACAACTGTGGTTACTTGCCGAACAAACTTGCGCAGAGTTTGGTTGCATCGCCGCAGCATTTAATTAACGCTAGGGCCTACAATATTCTTATCCAAAAGGGTTTTAGGCGCAGCGGACTATTTTCTTATAGACCGCATTGTGACATCTGCAATGCATGCATTTCAGTAAGAGTAATTTTAGAAGAGTATGTAGCTAGTCGCAGCCAAAAGCGCGCGCTTAAACAACATAAAAACCTAAGCGCAACAGTAATGCCAGTGACATTTACAGCTGAACATTATGCGCTATACACTTCGTATCAACGCGCACGACATACTGAAGATCTGCAAAAAGCCGAACCTAAAACAGAGGCTGATGAAATCGAACAATATCGCACCTTTTTATGCCAAAGTAATGTTGAATCAGTGATGGTCGAATTTAGGCAAGACAACCAGTTGAAAATGGTGAGTGTGATTGATATCGTAAGTGACGGCATCTCAGCGGTTTATACTTTTTACGATACTACTGACACCCAATCCAGCTTAGGTACATACAGTATTTTATGGCAAGTTGAGTGGGCTAAAAATCTACAATTACCCTATTTATACTTAGGTTATTGGATAGAACATAGCCAAAAAATGGCTTATAAGCAAAACTTTAAACCTTTACAAAAGCTGATTAATGGCGAGTGGTCGATTTAACCAGTGCTTAAATTTGACATGCATCCATTTGGCAATTCCAACAATGTTACAATCTGTCATATCTAAAATAAGAGCAAATCTACTTTGAAAAAACTGGTGATATTTGGTGTGGGCTTGATTGGTGGCTCCGTGGCGTTAGCTTTAAAAAAAGCTAACCAGTACGCGCCTCATATTGTTGGTGTGGGTCGGGGTGAATCAAGCCTGAAAATCGCCTTAGATCTAGGAGTAATAGACGAGGCAAGTGACAATATTGAACAGGCACTTAAGGGTGCTGATATGGTGTTGATCGCAACACCCGTTGCACAAACACCAGAAATTTTACGTGCAATAAAGCCGCACCTTACAACCAGCACAATCATTACCGATGCCGGTAGCACTAAATCTGATGTTTTGTCCTATGCTCATAATATATTAGGAAATTTAAGTGCACAATTCGTCGGCGGTCATCCGATTGCAGGCGCAGAAAAAAGCGGTGTTAGTGCAGCAAACAGCGAATTATTTTTAAATAAAAATGTAGTGCTTACTCCAACAGATGAAACGCAACTGAATGCTATCAATGCAGTTCAGGAAATGTGGCAAACCTGCGGCGCCAAGGTCACTAACATGACTGCTTCTAGTCATGACAGCATATTTGCGGCCGTTAGTCATTTGCCGCATTTATTAGCATTTGCTTTGGTCAATGATCTTGCAACAAGGCCTAACGCAGATCAACTGTTCGATTTTGCCGCCAGTGGTTTCAGAGACTTTACACGTATTGCCGGGAGTAGCCCTGAAATGTGGCGTGACATAAGCTTAGCCAATAAAACGGCTTTACTGAGTGAACTAAGCACCTATCAAGCAGAGGTTAGTAATTTAAAAACCATGCTTGAGAATGAAGATGCAGCTAGCCTTCAAGCCTTGTTTGAGCGCGCCAGCTTAGCCCGAAATGCTTGGGCAAAGTCTAATGAAAATAAATAGGTTCAATTGAGTTATATGGAAACACTACACCTAACGCCAGTAAGTCATGCCTCTGGTCATATCACACTACCTGGCTCAAAAAGCATTTCAAACCGCACCTTATTATTAGCGGCACTAGCCACTGGCACTACAGAAATTCATGACTTATTGGCATCAGATGACACGAGTCGGATGCTAGAAGCCCTTCAAGCCTTAGGCATAAAACTAGATAATTTTGCAGAGAATGCATGGCGAGTTACAGGTTGCGGGGGAGGCTTTACGGTAAAGCAAGTCGATCTTTTTCTCGGCAATGCTGGCACTGCATTTAGGCCACTAACTGCAGCTCTAGCTTTCTCGAATGGCCATTATGCCCTTTCTGGGGTGCCACGTATGCATGAACGTCCAATTGCAGACTTGGTAGATGCATTAATTCAGGTTGGGGCCGATATTCAATATCTAGGAAATGCAGGCTTTCCCCCGCTCAAAATATCTCCAGCCAAGCTAGATTTAGGCCATACCATTCAAATTCGCGGCGACGTATCTAGTCAATTCTTAACTGCACTATTAATGGCTTTACCACTCACCAAACAACAAGCAACCATAGAGGTAGTGGGTGAACTGATTTCTAAACCCTATATCGCTATTACACTAAATTTAATGGCTAAATTCGGCGTGGATGTAAAGCATGAGAACTGGCAAAGATTTACAATTGCTGCCAATAGTGATTATGTCAGCCCGCAACAAATCTTTGTAGAAGGCGATGCCTCTAGCGCCTCTTACTTTCTCGCCGCCGGGGCTATTGCAGGTGAAGTTGAAGTGAAAGGCATAGGTAAAGATAGCATTCAAGGTGACGTGCGCTTTGCAGAAGCCATCGCCATGATGGGCGCCCATATAAAGTATGGCGATAATTCGATTAGCGCATGCAAGGCTGATAAACTTAAATCGATAGACATGGATTGCAACCATATTCCAGATGCAGCCATGACATTAGCTGTGATGGCCTTATTCGCCAACGGCACAACGATTCTTCGCAATATCGCCAGTTGGCGAGTGAAAGAAACCGATCGAATTACGGCGATGGCAACCGAACTTCGCAAATTAGGCGCCCGAGTAGAAGAAGGTGTCGACTTCATCAAAGTCACGCCGCCTGTACAATTAATTCCGAATGCTGTCATTGACACCTATGATGATCACCGCATGGCAATGTGCTTTTCGCTGGTTTCATTGGGCAATGTACCAATTATTATTAATGACCCCAAGTGCGTAAGCAAAACGTTCCCTGACTACTTTTTACGCTTTGCAGATATTACGCAATCATGAGTAATCTAACTATTCCAGTCATTGCCATTGATGGCCCATCCGCTTCAGGCAAAGGCACGGTGGCCCAATTGGTGGCGACGGAGCTTGGCTTTCATTACCTAGACTCAGGTGCACTGTATCGCATAGTCGCACTAGCTAGCCAACAAGCTAATATCGCATGGGATAACGCAACTGAAGTAGCGGCCTGCGCTAAAATGCTACATATTAGATTTATTGAAGACAGGGTTTATCTTAATGCCAACGATGTTTCCGATGCTATCCGAACTGAACAGATGGGTAAAGGTGCCTCACAAGTAGCAGTGCATGAATTACTGCGTGAAGTATTACTAGATTTGCAGCATAGTTTTCGTCAAGCACCAGGGCTAGTTGCCGATGGTCGAGATATGGGAAGCGTTGTATTTAAAAATGCACAACTGAAAATATTCCTGACCGCCAGTACTGAAATTCGCGCCAAACGTCGTTATCAACAGTTGTTAGACAAAAGTCAGAATGCCGATTACACGAATATTCTGCTCGATCTTCAACAGCGCGACACACGTGATCAAGAACGCGCAAGTGCTCCATTGATAATGCCGGCGGATGCACTGTTGTTAGAAACAGACAATTTAAGTATTTCTGCCGCCGTCAGCTTCATTTTAGTAAATTATCGGCATAAAATGCACAAATAGTCTTTTATTTTTCAATGTTTTAGTTATAATTGACAGCTTAGATTTTTTACTAACGTTTTATCGCCTGCACATCTCAAAGATCTGCAGTTTTTTAATCACCCCACTGCTAGGTGGGATTATTTTTTAGGTAATTTTAATTAATGGCTTCTACTTCTAAATCTACTGCTTCACCCATGGAATCTTTTGCTGCGCTTTTTGAAGAAAGCTTAGCTCGCCAAGAAATGCGTTCTGGCGAAGTCATCACTGCAGAAGTGATTTCTGTTGACCAAGATCATGTGATTGTCAATGCAGGTCTTAAATCTGAAAGCGTTATTAACGCTACTGAATTTCACAACGCTCAAGGCGAACTTGAAGTTAAAGTTGGTGACTTTGTAAAAGTTGCGATTGAAAAACTAGAAGATGGTTTCGGCTCAACAGTCCTTTCTCGTGAAAAAGCAAAGCGCATGGAAACGTGGCTAGATCTAGAAGATGCGATGAACGAAGGTCGTATCATTAAAGGTTTTGTTAGCGGTAAAGTTAAGGGTGGTTTACGCGTTTCTGTAAATGGCATCATGGCTTTCTTACCAGGTTCATTGGTGGATGTGCGTCCAGTTAAAGACACCACGCCATTTGAAAACAAAGAGTGTGATTTAAAAGTTATCAAACTTGACCGTAAACGCAACAATATCGTTGTTTCACGCCGTGCTGTAATGGAAGTTAGCATGGGGGCAGATCGTGAAGCGTTAATGGGCACACTAACTGAAGGTGCTGTAGTTAAAGGCATCGTGAAGAACATTACAGACTATGGCGCCTTCGTTGATCTAGGTGGCATTGATGGTTTACTACATATTACTGATTTAGCTTGGCGTCGTGTTAAGCACCCGTCTGAAGTGTTGACAGTAGGTGAAGAAGTTGAAGCAAAGATCTTGAAATTTGATCAAGAGAAAAACCGTGTTTCACTGGGTATTAAACAATTAGGCGATGATCCATGGGTTGCTTTAACTCGCCGTTATCCAGTAAGCACACGTCTATTCGGTAAAGTGTCAAACTTAACTGATTATGGTGCCTTTGTTGAAATTGAACCAGGTATTGAAGGTTTAGTTCACGTGTCAGAAATGGATTGGACTAACAAAAATATTCATCCAGGAAAAATTGCGCAATTAGGTGATGAAGTTGAAGTGATGATTTTAGAGATTGATGAAGCGCGTCGCCGTTTATCATTGGGTATGAAACAGTGCCAAGCAAATCCTTGGGATGAATTCTCTGCAACGCACCACAAGGGTGATATTGTTTCAGGACAAATTAAATCAATTACTGACTTCGGCGTGTTCATTGGCTTGCCAGGTGGCATTGATGGTCTAGTTCATCTATCAGATTTATCATGGTCACAAACTGGCGAAGAAGCTATTCGCAACTTCAAAAAAGGTGACGAACTTAAAGCTGTTATTTTAGCTATTGATGTAGAAAAAGAGCGCATTTCATTAGGCGTAAAACAACTTTCTGCTGACCCATCAGGCGCTACTGGTTCAACTGAAGAAAAATCAGAAGCCAAACCTAAAGCTAAATCTGCTAAAACTAAAGATGTTGCTCCACAGGTTCCTAGTGATGGTGCAACTGCTGGAACAACGAACCTTGGTGCGCTATTAAAAGCAAAGCTTGATAGTAAAAAATAAGCTCTTTTAGTTATTAAGATAAAGGCACACAAGCATGACTAAATCTGAGCTAATCACATTACTTGCTGAGCGCTTTCCTCAGTTGGTAGTGAAAGATGCGGAACTGTCAGTAAAAGCAATATTAGATGCAATGTCTGACAACCTCGCCACTGGCGAACGTATAGAGATTCGCGGCTTTGGAAGTTTTAGCTTGAACTATCGTCCACCACGCTTAGGTCGTAATCCTAAAACCGGCAGTAAAGTACAGGTACCTGAAAAACATGTGCCTCACTTTAAGGCCGGCAAAGAGTTACGCGAGCGTGTGGACTTGGGCTAAATATCTAAACACCTTATCTTTTATGTTCCAATTAAAAACGGCAGCCACAAGCTGCCGTTTTTTTATATCTTGATTTAAGGTAAAATTGCAGAAACTATGGCAGATAAAAAATAAAATGTTGATCTCAAAAGCTGTTAAGAATGACCCTTACTTCACTCTCAATCAAAAAGTGAAGCTTTATGGAATTTGAATTTTGGTGGTTATTAGTACTACCTCTATTTTTTAGCCTAGGTTGGCTTGCCGCTAGAGTTGACCTAAAACAACTACTGGCAGAATCTACCGCCTTACCCGCAGCTTATTTCAAAGGCCTTAATTTCCTGATTACCAATCAGCAAGATAAGGCTATTGAAGCCTTTAGTGAAGCGGTACAAGCAAACACGGATTCCCTGGAGCTACACTTTGCTCTAGGCAGTTTATTTAGACGTCGAGGTGAAGTGGATCGCGCCATTCATTTACATTTAAATTTACTTCAGAAAAAAGAACTTGAACCTCAACAGCGCATGGCAGTTAGCGCGGAATTGGCGCAAGATTATCTTAAAGCTGGGTTACTAGACCGCGCCGAAGAACTCTTTGAATCACTAGATGACGAAAGATATCGGCAACCTGCCTTGCGCGCATTGCTAGAAATATATGTGCGAGAGCGCGAGTGGGAACGCGCCGTTAAGGCAGCCACAGAGTTAGAACGTCTATCCGGCGTTCCATTCCGAATTGAAATCTCACATTATTACTGTGAGATGGCAGTTAAATCGCAAATAGCTAATGACACTCACAGCGCACGATTTGAGTTGGAGCAAGCGCTCAATGCAAATAAAAACTGTGTACGTGCAAATGTTTTGCTGGGCGATTTAGAGGCAGAGTCAAATGCCCATAGCGCTGCTATATCAACTTGGAAACGAATAGAATTTCAAAAACCTGAGTACTTAGGGTTAATTGCACCTAAATTGCTTAATAGCTATCGAGCCCTTAAGCAAACTGACATTGGTTTAGCCCTACTAAAGACCTATCTACAAACTTATCAATTAACATCATTACTTAATGTGTTGTTTGAAGCGACTCTAGATGAAGAAGGTGCAAAGAGTGCGGCTAAATTAGCTCGTAATGAATTAATCAAAAAGCCTAGTTTAAATACACTGGATCAGCTGTTGCAGGCAAGGGCCATCGTTGAAACCGATCACGAGCAGGACACCCAGTTAATGCAACAAGCAGTGCGCCATGCAATCGGCAACCGCACCGCCTTTTGTTGTGAGCAATGTGGCTTTAAAGCCAAATATCATCATTGGCAATGCCCTGCTTGCAACGCTTGGGAAGCACTACCAGCTGAACCAGCCACGATCTAATAGCTTACAAGTGAAATCATCACATGACCACCCTATCACATGACCCTAAAATAATTGTTGCCCTTGACTATGCTGATGCAAAAAGCGCATTAAACCTAGTCAATCAATTAGACCCCTCGATATGTCGATTGAAAGTTGGAAAGGAATTATTTACTGCAGTAGGGCCCCAGTTTATAGAAAAACTGACACGCGCCAACTTCGGCGTATTTTTAGACTTAAAATTCCATGATATCCCCAATACCGTAGCTAAAGCCTGCAGTGCTGCCAGTGATTTAGGGGTATGGATGCTCAATGTGCATGCAAGCGGCGGACTGGAAATGATGCAAAAAGCCCGTGAGGCAGTTGTTGCAAGCAATACTAAGCCACTGTTAATTGCAGTTACTGTGCTCACCAGCATGAATCAACAACAATTAAATCAAATTGGCATTTCCGGTAACTTAGCTAGCCATGTGCTTAAGCTGGCAACATTATCAAAGCAAGCAGGATTAGATGGAGTGGTATGCTCAGCTTTAGAAGCTTCAATGCTGCGTCAGATACTGGGCACTGAGTTTTGTCTAGTAACCCCAGGCATTCGTCCTGCAAATGCCAAACAAGACGACCAATCACGTGTTGTAACGCCCAAGGATGCAATAAACATGGGATCTAACTACTTAGTTGTCGGCAGACCAATCACTCAAGCCACAGATCCACTTCAGGCCTTAATTGCAATCAACGATCAACTGTAATTAAAAACCCCATTTAACTTTTCGGATTTAATTTAATTCTTGAGCGCTTAACTATGTGTTAATTCTATTTAACACGCATTCCAAACTGAGCACCAGCGTCCGGACTTAAGATAAACGGTCCACCACGTTCATCACTTGCTGCTAACACCATGCCTTCACTCATGCCAAATTTCATTTTACGCGGGGCTAAATTTACCACCATCACAGTGAGCCTTCCAACTAATGCAGCAGGTTCATAAGCAGATTTAATGCCTGCAAATACCTGACGCGTCTTGTCTTCGCCAATATCGAGTGTGAGTTTAAGTAACTTTTCAGCGCCTTCAACGTGCTCTGCATTAACAATCTTAGCAATACGCAAGTCCACCTTAGCAAAGTCATCAATGCTAATGTACTCAACTTCAGCCAAAACCTCTACCGCAGAGGTTTGAGCAGGTGCGACTATTTGTGATGTGGCTGTCAGATTTTCTTTATTAGCTTCAGTCATAGATTCAATCAATTTAGGTTCGATGCGCGTAATTAAATGTTCATAAACATTAATTTCATGGCCTGCAACTAGTGACAAATTGACACTTTGCCAAGTTAGCGGTGGAATATTCAGAAATTTTTCTATTTCAAACGCCAATTTTGGTAATACCGGCTTCAGATATAAAGTCAGTAAGCGGAACATTTCCAAGGCAGCAGAACACACTTGCTGCAACTCTGCCTCTTGGCTTTCTTGCTTTGCCATTACCCATGGAGCTTTATCTGCAACATAACCATTAGCAATATCGGCTAAACGCATAATTTCACGAAGTGCTTTGCCATATTCACGCGCATCATAAGCGCCGGCAATAGCAGTGGATGCTGATTTAATCTCAGCAACCTCTGAGTTATCAACGGACGCCTGTAACTTACCAGCAAAGCGCTTATTAATAAAGCCGGCAGTCCGGCTAGCAATATTGATATATTTACCCACTAAGTCACTATTCACCCGCGCTACAAAGTCATCTAAACTCAGATCGATATCTTCCATAGTGCTATTTAACTTTGCCGCATAGTAATAACGTAAATACTCAGGATTTTTAATATGTTCTAAATAGCTGCGAGCAGTAATAAAAGTGCCGCGCGACTTACTCATTTTTTCGCCATTCACTGTTAAAAAACCGTGAGAGAAAATTTTTGTAGGCTTCCGATGACCACTAAACTCTAGGGTTGCTGGCCAGAATAACGCATGAAAATATAGAATATCTTTTCCAATAAAATGATAAAGCTCCGTGCTTGAACCTTCCTGCCAATATTCATCAAAATCTAAACCCTGCTTTGCACATAGACTCTTAAAGCTTGCCATATAGCCAATCGGGGCATCCAACCAAACATAAAAGTATTTACCTGGCGCATCAGGAATTTCGAAACCAAAATAAGGCGCGTCACGTGAGATATCCCAATCATTTAAACCACTTTCAAACCACTCCCCCATTTTATTAGCAGCTTCGCCTTGAAGAGTCCCCGAGCGTGTCCAATCTTTTAAAAAACTTTCACACTCTGAAAGCTTAAAAAAGTAATGTTCAGTTTCTTTCCGTATCGGTGTAGCTCCCGACACAGCAGAATAGGCATTAATAAGTTCAGTCGGATTATAGGTTGCACCACACACTTCACAAGAATCGCCATACTGGTCTTTAGCATGGCATTTTGGGCATTCACCCTTAATGAAACGATCGGGCAAAAACATGTTTTTCACTGGATCATAAAATTGCTCAATGGTTTTCGTAGCAATTTTCCCAGCATCTCTTAATTTCTTATAAATGCTTTGCGATAATTCTTTGTTTTCTGGCGCATTGGTTGAATAGTAATTATCAAAATCTACTAAAAATTCTGCAAAATCAGCGGTATGTTCCTTATGTACATTCTCAATTAGCTCTTCTGGCGTAATACCCTCTTTCTCAGCTCGCAGCATAATCGGCGTTCCATGGGTATCATCTGCACATACGTAATGTACAGAATGGCCCAACATTTTTTGAAACCGCACCCAAATATCAGTCTGTATATATTCGACCAAGTGTCCAAGATGAATGCTGCCATTCGCATAAGGCAGAGCAGAAGTTACCAGCATTTTTCTAACTGGTATGGAATTGGAAGATTGTTGCGTCATAGAAGGCAATGTGTATCAATATTTGTTAAGTGCCCTATTTTAGCAAATGTCCATCTAATGTAGTAATTAAACTGGCTAATACGCTAAACTAACACCTCAAAAATTTTAGATATAAAAATCATGGCCATTAACGAGCTAAGCATTACCCAGAACCTACAAACACTCATAGACCCCAATACTGGGCGTGATTTTGTCAGTAGCAAATCAGTTAAAAACATTAAAGTAGATGGAGATGATGTTAGTTTAGATATCGTACTCGGCTATCCAGCCAAGAGTCAGTTTGAAAGCCTAAAATCACTAGTCATTAAACAGCTGATGGGCTTAGACCAGATTGGGTCAATTAATGTCAATATTGGTAGTCGTATTGTTAGTCACAGCGCACAACGTGGCGTTAACTTATTACCTAATGTTAAAAATATTATTGCAGTGGCTTCAGGTAAAGGCGGTGTTGGTAAATCTACAACTTCCGTCAACCTAGCTCTTGCATTATCTGCAGAAGGTGCCACCGTTGGCATACTAGATGCCGATATTTACGGCCCAAGCCAACCACAAATGTTAGGTATTAGTGGTCGCCCAGAAAGCGCCGATGGCAAAAGTATGGACCCAATGATGGGGCACGGTATACAGGCAATGTCGATCGGCTTTTTGGTGGATGTGGACACCCCTATGGTATGGCGAGGCCCGATGGTCACTGGTGCGCTGGAGCAATTGTTGCGCGATACCAAATGGCGTGATTTAGATTACTTAATCATTGATTTGCCGCCGGGCACTGGCGACATTCAACTAACACTGGCCCAAAAAATTCCTGTAACTGGAGCGATTATCGTTACTACACCACAAGACATCGCTTTGTTAGACGCACGCAAGGGTTTAAAAATGTTAGAAAAAGTCGGTATCCCGATTTTGGGTATCGTTGAAAATATGAGCACTCACATTTGTAGCCAATGTGGTCATGAAGAACCAATATTTGGAAGTGGCGGCGGTGCATTAATGTGTAAAGATTATAACGTGGACTTATTAGGAAGCTTACCCTTAGATATGCGTATACGTGTGCAGTCTGACGGAGGACAACCAACAGTTATTGCCGAGCCAGATGGCAATATTGCAGCTATTTATAAACAAATAGCACGTGCAGCTGCGATTAAAATCGCTAATTCCAGCTTGGATCACAGTAGCAAATTCCCTAACATTGTGATTCAGAATAGTTAAAGACTGGAATAGAAGGGCTTAATACTAGGATCGCCAAGAAAACAAATCGATTGGAAATTTAGGTTTTTAAAACAACTTCATAGCAAAAGATTTCAAGGCTGTCTTTCGCTGAAATTAATGCGGCTGGAATCGCTATCCCTTTACGCCAGTTATCCACCGCCTGTTGTTTGCCGGCGCCAGTGACTAAAAACAATACCTTACGGCTATTATTTATCCGTAGCTGGCTAAGTGTGACGCGTTCGGCTGGGGGTTTAGGTGAATTAAATACAGGTACTGCATCAGCGCTGTTATCAATTTCATGGTCTGGAAATAAGCTAGCAGTATGTCCATCTTCACCTAACCCTAGCAGGGTCAAATCAAAGGATCCAACATTCTTAAGAGTCTGTGCATAGTCGCGCGCGCCTTCCAGCGGTCCTAAATTTGCCGGAATGTCATGAATCTGGCTTTCAGGAATAGGGACATATTGTAACCATGCCTGACGAGCCATTAAGCTGTTTCTATCCACATGATCAGGCGCTAAGCAACGTTCATCGCCATGGTAAATGTGCCAATGCGCCCAATCTGCTTGAGCATCTCTCAATAAACGATACACAGCGCGCGGCGTGTTACCTCCAGCTAGCACTATAGTAAATTTGCCACGTGCTGCTATTGCCTCGGCAGCACTTTGAAGGATTTCATCACAGACTTGATGGCGCAAAGATTCAATGCTTTTTAGGTTATGCCATTGAATACGTTCAGTCTGCATCATTAATTATTCTCATCCAAAAAAAGTCACATAGGATTTGACACGAAAACCTAACAAATGTCATGCTTTTTATGCTTTATTTACGCTAGATTATTATGTGTAATCGCCACCTTGCATTATCATATCGAGTTACGTAAAAGGACAACAAAATGCTAATAAAAGACAATGAAATTGCAGATATTTCCACTCCTACCGGCGACATGCGCGCGCACATATTTCGCCCTGCGGCTCCTGGAAAATATCCTGGCATACTCATGTTTTCAGAAATCTTTCAAGTGACAGGGCCTATTCGCCGAACTGCGGCTATGTTAGCTGGCCATGGCTTTATTGTAGCTTGTCCAGAAATTTACCATGAATTAGAAACCCCAGGCACTGTACTTGCTTATGATGAAGAAGGTACCACCCGTGGTAACTCGCATAAAATCACTAAAGTACTTTCTTCTTACGACAGTGATGCGCGCGCTGTACTCGACTACTTAAAATCTCGTGATGACTGCACGGGTCGTTTAGGCGTAATGGGTATTTGTATAGGAGGTCATTTGGCTTTTCGTGCCGCAATGAACCCTGACGTATTGGCAACCACTTGCTTCTATGCCACTGATATTCACAAAAAAGGTCTAGGCTTGGGTAAAAATGATAACTCTATGGAACGGGCTGATGAAATTAAGGGCGAGTTGTTGCATATTTGGGGTCGCCAAGATCCTCATGTACCACTAGAAGGCCGCAATCTATTAAAAGCGCGACTAGAAGAAGTAGGCGCTCGTTTCACATGGCATGAGGTTAATGGTCAGCATGCTTTTATGCGCGATGAGGGTCCACGCTATGATCCAGCTTTAGCTTTGCAAAGCTGGGGTTTATTATTAGAACTATTCCATCGCAGATTAGGATGGGGTGACCTAGATATAGTAACTGACGGTGCTGCTGCTGAAAGCCGTCACTAATAGCCGTCTTGATTGAATCACTTCGGTTTGATTTACATTATATATTTTAAGGCTTTTAAATGAAAAAAATTGACCCATGTACGCTAGTTCTATTTGGCGCAAGTGGTAACTTATCTCGCGTCAAACTGATGCCAGGTTTGTTTCGCCTAGATGCGGCGGGCCGCCTGCCTGAGCATATGGCAATTCTTTCTGTAGGGCGCGGAGAAGTCTCTCGCGAGGTCTGGCAAGCAGAAATCAAGGTTATGCTCGATGCGAAATTTAAAAATGGATATGATGAAAAAGACTTTAAACGCTTTATTAATCGTAATCATTATCATGCGAATCCTCCCACTGATCCTGAGGCATTCACAAAAATGCAAGTTAAACTAGCTGATGCAGTTGTGTTTCCACAAAACTTAGCTTACTTTTTATCTGTGCGCCCTACTGACTTTGCGCCAATCGTTGAACAGCTATCTGATGTTGGCTTGTTAGAGGAAAGTAATTACTGGCGCCGCGTGTTAATTGAGAAGCCATTCGGCACAGATTTGCAAAGTGCTCAAGCCTTACAGGCTGCAATAACTAAACACTTAAAAGAAAGTCAGATCTACCGAATCGACCATTATTTAGGCAAATCTGCATTGCAAAATATCATGCTGACGCGTTTTACCAATACCATGTTTGAACCGATTTGGAATAATCAGTATATCGACCATGTGCAGATTACCAATAATGAAATTTTGGGTGTAGGAGACCGTACTCAATTCTATGACACCACTGGGGCCTTGCGCGATATGGCCCAAAGCCACTTACTACAAACATTAGCTTTGGTCGCAATGGAAAAACCTAAAGATTTGTCACCGGACAGTATCCGCGCGGAGAAAATCAAACTTTTAGAATCTATTACACCTATTCCAGTCGCTGATCTAAAACATAACGCTTTCCGGGCGCAGTATTCTGCTGGCCGTGTTTGTGTTGCAGATGGTCATGGCGAAAATGTGAAAGGTTATTTAGATGAGCTGACAAATGATGGCATTAACGCGAGTGTGACTGAAACTTACGCTGCCATGAAGCTGTTTATTGACAACCCGCGCTGGAAAGGTGTGCCCTTCTATGTACGAACTGCCAAACGTATGCATGAAGGTAATACTGCTATTTCTATTCGATTCAAGAAAGCACCGATGCAGATTTCTACAGAACAGCACCAAAACTGGTTGATATTAAATATTCAGCCTCGTGAAAGCCTAAAAATGGAAATTGAATCTAAGATTCCAGGATTAGATATTGCCACACGCACTATGTCTATGGATATGGCACAACGCCAAGCCAGCGATGAATCTATAGACTCATATGAATCATTATTGCTTAATTTAATGGAGGGAGACCCCTCACTATATTTGCATATTAGTGAGGTTGAAGCCCAATGGCGTTTGATTGACCCTATTGTGAAAGCTTGGGCAGCCGACAAGTCTGCTGTGCTTCAATACCCCGCTGGTAGCCGTGATCCAAAAGAATCCGGTATCATTTTCGAATCTGAAGATCAGTTCTGGCGTTACAGCGTAGAATTAGGTGGCGATAAACACTAAAAAAATACAAATAAAAGCATATTTATTGTTATTATTTGCACTTACTTAAAGCGGGGTTAATACTCCGCTTTTTTATCTTGGTTAAAACATAAAAAGTATAAGTTATGAGCATAAAATCAGACAAGTGGATTCGTAAAATGGCAGAGCAACACGGCATGATAGAGCCGTTTGAGCCAAATCAAGTTAAGACAAACGCTCTTGGCGAACGTATGGTGTCGTACGGAACGTCAAGCTACGGTTATGACATACGTTGCTCTACAGAATTTAAATTATTTACCAATATCAATAGCACTATTGTCGATCCAAAGAATTTTGACCCAAATTCGTTTGTAGAAGTAAATGCAGATTACTGCATTATCCCTCCTAACTCATTCGCCCTAGCGCGCACCGTTGAATATTTTAGAATTCCACGCAATGTGCTAACAATATGCTTAGGAAAATCAACCTATGCGCGTTGTGGCATCATTGTGAATGTAACGCCATTTGAACCGGAATGGGAAGGTTATGTAACATTAGAATTCAGCAACACCACCCCATTACCAGCCAAAATTTACGCAAACGAAGGGTGCGCACAAGTGCTATTCTTTGAAGCCGATGCAGACGATATATGCGAAACAAGTTATAAAGATCGCGGGGGCAAATATCAAGGCCAAGTCGGCGTCACTCTGCCAAAGATTTAACCCTAATAGCCATACTATTAGCGCACTAATTTAAGAAGGCTTAAAATGAAATTCAGATTTCCAGTAGTCATCATCGATGAAGATTTCCGTTCTGAGAATGCTTCCGGCTTAGGTATACGCGTATTAGCTAAAGCCATCGAGGATGAAGGATATGAGGTCCTTGGAGTAACCAGTTACGGGGACCTCACTTCATTTGCGCAGCAACAAAGTCGCGCCTCTGCATTTATACTTTCTATTGATGACAATGAGTTCATTGAAGAGAACCCTGAAGCGCTGAATAGCCTACGTAAATTTGTGGATGAAATTCGTTACCGCAATGAAGAAATTCCAATATTCTTGCATGGCGAAACTCGCACCTCACGGCATATTCCAAATGAAATATTGCGTGAGCTCAATGGCTTTATTCATATGTATGAAGATACACCTGAATTTGTGGCACGCTATATCCTAAGGGAAGCACGCACCTATTTAGATAGTCTACCACCACCATTCTTTCGTGCGCTGGTGCACTACGCAGCTGATGGCTCTTATTCTTGGCACTGCCCAGGTCACTCTGGCGGCGTCGCATTTTTAAAGTCTCCTGTAGGGCAAATGTTCCATCAATTTTTTGGTGAAAACATGTTACGTGCTGACGTTTGTAACGCTGTAGATGAATTAGGACAACTACTAGACCACACAGGTCCGGTTGCTGCCTCAGAACGTAATGCTGCCCGCATTTACAATTGCGATCATTTGTACTTTGTGACCAATGGCACATCTACTTCGAACAAGATTGTATGGAACTCAACTGTAGCGCCAGGTGATGTAGTCGTAGTCGATCGTAACTGCCACAAATCAGTATTGCATTCGATTATTATGACTGGTGCAATTCCCGTGTTTTTAATGCCTACACGCAATCACTTCGGCATCATTGGCCCAATACCAAAAAGTGAATTTGAGTGGGAAAACATACAAAAGAAAATTCAACGCAATCCGTTTGCAACCGATAAAAATGCTAAACCACGGGTTTTGACCATCACTCAGTCTACTTATGACGGCGTGCTATACAACGTAGAAGAAATTAAAGAAATGTTAGACGGCAAGATTGATACCTTGCATTTCGATGAAGCTTGGTTACCACATGCCACTTTCCACGACTTTTACGGCGATTACCATGCGATTGGTGCGGATCGCCCACGCTGTAAAGAAAGTATGGTGTTCTCTACCCAGTCCACTCATAAATTGTTAGCAGGTCTAAGCCAAGCTAGTCAAATTTTGGTGCAGGATGCGGAGAACTATAAGTTAGATCGAGATATATTCAATGAAGCCTATTTGATGCACACCTCAACCAGTCCGCAATATTCTATTATTGCCAGTATCGATGTAGCAGCGGCTATGATGGAAGCCCCAGGTGGCACTGCGTTAGTGGAAGAAAGCCTAATGGAAGCCTTAGACTTCCGTCGTGCGATGCGTAAGGTAGATGAAGAATGGGGTGCTGATTGGTGGTTTAAAGTTTGGGGCCCAGATGATCTTTCTGAAGAAGGCCTAGAAGAGCGTGATGCTTGGATGCTTAAAGCCAACGAAGCTTGGCATGGCTTTGGCAATCTAGCAGAAAACTTCAATATGCTTGACCCAATCAAGGCAACTATTATCACGCCAGGATTAGATATAAAAGGTGATTTCTCTGACAAGTTTGGCATCCCAGCTGCCATTGTTACCAAGTATTTAGCAGAGCATGGTGTTATCGTTGAAAAAACTGGATTGTATTCATTCTTTATTATGTTCACTATCGGCATCACTAAAGGCCGTTGGAATACATTGGTTGCTGCGCTCCAACAATTTAAAGATGATTACGATAAGAACCAGCCATTGTGGAAAGTATTACCAGAATTCATTATTAAACAACCTCGCTATGAAAAAGTAGGTTTGCGCGATCTATGTGAACAGATTCACGCCGTTTATAAAGCTAATGATGTTGCGCGCCTGACTACCGAAATGTACTTATCAGATATGGTGCCAGCCATGAAGCCTACAGATGCATTTGCAAAAATGGCCCATAGGGAAATCGACCGCGTTCCAATTGATGACCTAGAAGGTCGTATTACTGCAGTTCTGCTTACTCCTTATCCACCTGGCATACCTCTATTAATTCCAGGTGAGCAATTCAATAAAATTATTGTAGATTATTTAAAATTCGCACGTGAGTTTAATGAAAAATTCCCAGGATTTGAAACCGACAACCATGGTTTAGTTAAAGAAATCGTTGATGGAAAAGCCGTGTATTACGTAGATTGTGTAGATAAAAAATAGAATATATGGGGATAGGATTTAGCCCTATTCCCCATATTTTCGTTTATATCTAACATAACTAAAAGATAGCCCTTGTTCTGAAATATGCATCTCACGCGAAGACTCTTTCCAGAGTTCTGCATCCACCAAAGGGAAGTAAGCGTCACCAACAGGCGTTAAATCAATTTCGGTTATATAAAGCGTATTGGCCAGGCTGAGACCAGATTTGTACAACTCTGCACCACCAATTAAAAAAGCTTCAGTATCTTCCTGACACAAAGCAATCGCGGCTTGTAAGGAATGGGCAATTAATGCACCTTCTACCTTGTAAGTAAAATTTCGCGTCACAATCACCGTAATACGGCCTGGCAACAAGCGCCCTAACGACTCGTAGGTCTTACGTCCCATAATGATATGATGACCAGTAGTCAGCAGACGAAATCTCTTAAGATCTTCTGGCAGATGCCATGGCAGAGCATTATTCTGCCCGATGACACCATTCTTGGCCACTGCCACAATAATTGAAAGATTATGCACTAAACTGCAACCGGCGCTTTAATCGCAGGGTATGGATCGTAACTTTCCAAGTTAAAATCTTCAAACTTGAAACTAAAAATATCATTAACTGCAGGATTAATGCGCATAACCGGCAGAGCTTTAGGTGCACGTGACAACTGTTCACGCACCTGTTCTAAATGGTTATTGTAGATATGAGCATCACCCAAAGTATGTACAAAATCACCCAACCTTAAATTACATACCTGAGCCACCATCATAGCTAACAATGCATAGGATGCGATATTAAAAGGTACACCGAGAAATATGTCAGCACTGCGTTGATATAACTGACAACTCAACTTTCCTCTTTTATCAACATCCCCAAGAGAGGCTGGAGCAACATAAAACTGGAAGAAAGCATGGCATGGCGGCAACTTCATTTGATCAACATCTGCCACATTCCAAGCCGAAACAATTAAACGCCTTGAATCTGGATTTGTTTTAATACTATTGATTACCTGCGTAATTTGGTCAATATGGGTTCCATCTGGCCGCGGCCAATTGCGCCACTGATAACCATAAACTGGTCCTAAATTACCGTCTACATCGGCCCATTCATCCCAAATTTTGACGCCATTTTCTTTTAAATAGGCAATATTAGTGCTGCCCTGCAGAAACCACAAAAGTTCATGAATAATAGATTTAAGGTGCACTTTTTTAGTTGTCAGTAGCGGAAAACCTGCCGCTAAATCAAAGCGTAATTGGTAACCAAATACTGATAGCGTCCCAGTGCCGGTGCGGTCTTCTTTTTGATTCCCATGAGCTAGCACATGGTTTAGTAGATCATGATAAACCTGCATAAGCTATTCCTGCTTAGTATGATTATTAAGTATTAGCAACGATGTAGGCCTTAATTGCCTCTACATCAGCATCCATAATGCTAAATTTTTGCGGCAAGGCTTCTATACCAATTAAAGCAGCAGGTCGTTCTGGTGAAGTTCCTATGGCTTCGATGATTGCATCTTCGAATTTAATTGGCAATGCAGTTTCAAGCACCAACATAGGCACACCCACTTTCTTATGCTCAAGCGCAACTTTAAGGCCATCTGCAGTATGTGTATCAATGATAACGCCGTATTTACTCGCAGCCTCTCGTATGGTGTGCATGCGCTGGGCATGGTTACTACTTCCGGATACAAAACCATAGTGGCCGATTTTAGTAAAATACCCACCTTCATTTAAATCAAAGCTACCGCCACTATCAACGGAACTCCATAACTTACCTACCTTAGCGCCATCACAACCGACTAAATCAAAGACAAAGCGCTCGAAGTTAGAGGCTTTACTGATATCCATAGAAGGGCTTGAAGTATGGTAGGTATTGGATGATCCGCGTGGACGATAATGTCCAGTTTTAAAGAATTCATCTAACACATCATTTTCATTAGTAGCCACGACTAATTGATCAACTGGCAATCCCATCATGCGGGCAATATGTCCAGCACATACATTACCAAAGTTACCTGATGGAACAGCAAAGCTAACCTTCTGCGCATTGTGATCAGTAACGGAAAAATAGCCCTTAAAGTAATATACTACCTGAGCTACGATGCGACCCCAATTAATCGAGTTTACTGCACCTATTTTATATTTCGCCTTAAACTGGGCATCGTTAGATACGGCTTTAACCATATCCTGACAATCATCAAATACTCCATTTACGGCAATATTGTAGATATTATCATCATGTAGACTGAACATTTGAGCAGCTTGGAAACGACTCATTTTCATATGTGGTGATAGCATAAATACCCGAATGCCTTTTTTACCACGCATCGCATATTCAGCAGCAGAACCTGTATCTCCAGAAGTGGCACCTAGAATGTTGATAGATTGACCCTTGAGGTTTAATGCATACTCAAATAGATTGCCCAGTAACTGCATTGCCATATCTTTGAATGCCAATGTGGGGCCATTCGACAATGACAATAAATACAAATCATTATCTAACTTCAGGGTTGGGGTAATGTCTTCCGCCTTCTGATTTTCTCGGGTGTAAGCGTAGACATCAGCTCTATAGGTTTTATCGACAATCGCTCTTAGGTCAGCCGCTGGAATATCATCGACAAAGCGCGACAAAATAGCAAAGGCTAAGTCTGCATAATTCATATGGCGCATTGCCGTTAAATCAACATTGCTAAATTGCGGATAACTTTCTGGCAAATATAAACCGCCGTCTGGCGCTAAGCCGCCAAGCAAAATTTGAGTGAAGTTTTGCGCAGGTGATTGGCCGCGAGTAGAGATATATTTCATAATGGTGTGACTTATTTTTATCTAATTTAACTTAAGGCTTTACTTACCAAGCTCTTCCATTCGAATACGCATCACTTTTCCAGTAATTGCATCCAGCGCTTCGATTGATTCAATCGCCTGATTCATGTTACTTTCCAAAGTGATATGAGTCAAAATTACAATATCTGCTTCGGTATCATTTTCATTAGGCTCTTTTTGCATCATGGCATCGATAGAAATATCACGATCGCCTAGTATCTTGGTTACATTCGCTAATACACCAGGTTTATCTTTAGCGCGTAAACGTAAGTAATAAGCGCTACTTATTTGGTCTATAGCTAATATAGCAAGGTCTTGAACCTGCTCAGGTTGAAACGCAAGATAAGGCACTCGATGTGAGCTATTTGCATCTATTAGACGAGCCACATCCATTAGATCTGCAACGACTGCACTGGCAGTGGGCTCTGCTCCAGCTCCGGCACCGTAATAAAGCGTTGGACCAACTGCATCACCCTTCACTACGACCGCATTCATTGCGCCATTCACATTAGCTAACAGGCGTTTTTCTGGAATTAACGTGGGATGAACACGCAACTCAACCCCAGCAGGTGTTCGTTTAGTGATTCCAAGAAGCTTTACGCGATAGCCTAACTCTTCTGCATATTTAATGTCCACTTGTTGCAACTTGGTAATACCTTCAGTGTATGCCTGCTCAAATTTCATCGGCATGCCAAAAGCGATGGCTGACATAATGGTGAGTTTATGCGCGGCATCGATACCTTCAACATCAAAAGTGGGATCAGCTTCAGCATAACCTAAACGTTGAGCCTCACCTAACACATCAGAAAATGCTAGGCCTTTTTCGCGCATTTCACTCAAAATAAAATTAGTCGTGCCATTAATAATACCAGCCACCCATTCAATGCGGTTAGCACCTAGGCCCTCACGGAGCGCTTTAATAATAGGTATGCCACCGGCAACAGCTGCTTCATAGGCCACAATGACGTTATTAGCTCGCGCTGCAGCAAAAATCTCATTGCCATACAAAGCGATTAACGCTTTATTGGCAGTCACCACATGTTTTTTATTGGCAATCGCCATCAGTACCAATTCTTTGGCAACCCCATACCCACCAATCAACTCGACAATCACATCAATGTTAGGGTTATTAACTAGAGCAAACGCGTCATCAGTAACTTCTGCTTTTCCTGCCACAAATGCACGCGCAGCTTCAAGATTACGATCTGCGACATGGGTGATTTTAATATGAACACCACTGCGGCGAAAAATCTCTTCAGCATTGCGCGTCAGCACACTAAATGTACCACCGCCAACCGTGCCTATCCCTAATAGTCCTACATTCAAATCTTTTAAAACTATATTTTTCAAACTAATGCTCCGTGTTTTTTTCTATAACTCTCTAAAAATTTTGCAATGCGATTAATAGCTTCTACCAGGTCATCCACATTTGGTAAGAACACCACGCGGAAATGGTCTGGTGTTTGCCAATTAAATCCTGTTCCTTGCACCAGCAGTACTTTTTCTTCAAGCAGTAAATCTAAAATAAATTGCTGATCATCTTTTATTGGATAGATTTTTGGATCTAATTTAGGAAACAAATACATGGCAGCTTGTGGCTTAGTACAAGTTACACCGGGAATCGCTGTTAGCATCTCATAAGCTACATCACGCTGCTTACAGAGCCTACCTTCTGGGGCAACCAAATCGTCAATACTTTGATAGCCACCGAGAGCAGTCTGAATGGCTAATTGACCTGGCACATTGGCACATAGGCGCATAGATGCTAGCATGTTTAGACCCTCAATATAGTCTTTAGCATGCTTTTTCTCACCGCTTAGAATCATCCAACCCGAGCGATAACCACAAGTTCTATAGTTTTTGGATAAGCCGTTAAAAGTAACAAAAAGCACATCTTCAGCCAGCGAGGCAATAGAGGTATGTACATTGCCATCATATAAAACTTTGTCGTAGATCTCATCCGCAAAGATAACCAAATTATGGTGTCGCGCAATTTCAATAAGGGCTTCTAAAACAGCCTGCGGATAAAGAGCACCCGTTGGATTATTTGGGTTAATCACCACAATACCGCGAGTATTGGCAGTAATTTTAGACTCGATGTCTTTTAAATCTGGCATCCAGCCTGTAGCTTCATCGCATAAATAATGACGCGCAGTTCCCCCTGCCAAATTCACCGCAGCCGTCCATAGAGGATAATCAGGCATAGGCACTAACACTTGATCACCATTATTAAGCAAACCCTGCATCGCCATCACAATTAACTCAGAAACACCATTACCAATGATAATGTCGTCTACAGTCACACCTTGGATATGCTTACTTTGCGTATAGTGCATAATGGCTTTACGGGGCTCAAACAAGCCCTTGCTGTCAGTATAACCACCAGCTTTACCCATATTACGGATGACATCTTGTTGTATTTCTTCGGGCACTTCAAAACCAAAAGCGGCAGGGTTGCCAATATTAAGTTTAATAATCCGATGGCCTTCTTCTTCCATCTGCCGCGCCCGCTGCAAAACAGGCCCACGAATATCGTAGCAAACGTTATTAAGCTTATTTGATTTATGTAAGGATTGCATGGATAAACTCTTAAGGTGTAATACGTCATTATTGCAAAACCTAATTCTACCTTGCCACAGCCTATGCAAGCAATTGGAATGGCCAAATATGCACTACAACCATGGACTAAATGATGTAGGTTTGAGATATACCTGACGACTTAGCTTTAAATTTGTTTACTCTAAGCCAAAATTGGTTAAAATATTTGGATGAAAATTCATCTAGAAAATGCTAACGGTAATTATTTAATCACAGGCTACGATCAGGGCTGGGTAGCGATAAACCAAAAGCGCTACACCAATAATTTAATCTTGCTACCAAATCAGCTATTCGAAGGCTGGGATGCCACCGACATTGATTCAATTAAAACCACTCATTTTGAACAGATTGCAAGATACAAACCAGATGTCGTGCTATTGGGTACAGGCGCGCGCCATCAATTCATACATCCAAAATTAAGCGTATCGCTAACAGAACTTGGTATTAGCCTAGAATGTATGACCACAAATGCCGCATGCCGCACCTATAACATCTTAATGGCAGAAGGTCGCAACGTTGCTGCCGCCCTCATTCTTTGAAGTGACGCCTTACGTATACAGGTGACAGCTTTAAATATTTTTAGTTGATAGTACTAGAGTGGCATTAGTACCACCAAAGCCAAAGCTATTAGATAACGCCACCTCAACCTTAACGTTATCAATACGTTTCTGCACGATATTCAAGCCTGCAGCAGCTTCATCTAAATTTTCGATGTTGGCAGATGCTGCGATAAAGCTATTTTGCATCATTAACATCGTATAAATAGCCTCGTTCACACCAGCAGCACCTAAAGCATGGCCTGAGAGTGATTTGGTAGAAGCAATCGCTGGATTTTGCTTACGGCCGTTAGCACCGAAAACTTCCAGTATTGCCTCGAGCTCTTTAGTATCGCCGACTGGAGTGCTAGTACCGTGAGTATTAATGTAATCAACATTGCCATCAACACCCTCTAAAGCCAAACGCATGCATCGCGCTGCACCTTCGCCGCTTGGTGCCACCATATCGTAACCATCTGACGTCGCACCATAACCAACTACTTCTGCAATAATTTTTGCACCACGCGCTTTAGCGTGCTCATACTCTTCCAAGACTACAATGCCGCCGCCGCCAGAAATAACAAAACCATCACGGTTGGCATCATATGTTCTTGATGCTTTCTCAGGAGTTTCATTATATTTGCTAGATAATGCACCCATAGCATCAAATAAAAATGACATGGTCCAATGCTCTTCTTCAGCTCCGCCAGCAAATACGACATCCTGTTTTCCTAGTTGTATTTGTTCAACCCCAGCCCCTATGCAGTGCGCACTGGTAGAACATGCAGAACTAATGCCGTAATTAATACCTTTTATTTTTGCACCAGTAGCTAAACAAGCAGCAACTCCACTGGACATGGTTTTGGTTACCATATAAGGCCCAACACGCCGTATACCTTTTTCGGCAAGAGTATTGGTCGCTTCAAGCATACTTTCTGTAGAAGTGCCCCCTGCCCCGACAATAAGTCCAGTGCGCACATTAGAGACTAAGTCTTCCCCCAAATTGGCATCAGCAATCGCCTCTTGCATGGCAAGCCATGCATAGGCATGCCCTTTAGCCATAAATCGGAATAACTTTCGATCTATTAGCGCTTCTATATCTAAGTTTTTAATTGACCCTGCGACATGCGAGCGCAAACCACGCTCTGCATACTCCGGTTGATAGCTAATGCCAGAGCGACCAGTACGTAAACTATCTAAAACCTCAGCTTTATTGTTTCCTAAGCTAGAAACAATGCCCATTCCAGTGACAACGACACGGCGCATTATCGTGCCCTCCTAAAAAAAAATATACTCATTAGAGCTTATTGTATTAAAAATTATCAGTACGTGTAAACAATCCCACGCGAAGGTCTTGTGCAACATAAATCACGCGACCATCAACTTCCATACGTGCATCAGCGATACCCATAACAAGCTTACGCATAATAACGCGCTTCAAATCTATCGTATAAGTAATCGTCTTATGCGTAGGCAAGACTTGACCGCTAAATTTTACGTCCCCAGAACCCAACGCACGACCTCGTCCAGGGCCACCCAACCAACCTAAAAAGAAACCGACCAACTGCCACATTGCATCTAACCCTAAACACCCAGGCATTACTGGGTCGCCAGTAAAGTGACAGGCAAAAAACCATAAGTCCGGTGTTATATCCATTTCTGCAATAATTTGTCCTGCACCATGTGCACCACCGTCTTTTGTAATTGAGACAATGCGATCAAACATCAACATAGGCGGCAATGGTAATTGCGCATTACCTTCACCAAACATCTCACCGCGACCACATTTAAGTAACTCTTCTTTAGTAAAACTATTTTGTCTCTGCATGATTTTTATGGCTTTATTTTAATAATTTTAATTAACTAATGCTATTTTCGCTGGAAAATGCTTTTAACGGAAGTCTTATTCACTTTTATGAAATTTTATTAAGCAATCTTGTTGAAATTAAGAGGCTAAATTAAAAATATTTAAGCTAAGTGTATACAGACCTGTTTACCCCTAAGCAGAAACCAGTTAGTATTGCATCAAGAGTTAATTTTAACCATTTAAAAACCGATACGGATAATTACTATGAGTGACCGTCAGCTTACCGATTGGCGCATGCATGCGCTTAACTTAGAATCAGAGGTAAACAAAGTCGTTGTGGGTCAACAAAACCCTGTACGTCTTATTACAACCTCAATTTTTGCGCGTGGCCATGTGCTACTTGAAGGTGATGTCGGTGTAGGAAAAACCACTTTGCTGCGAGCGTTTACACGCGGCATTGGTGGAGGTTACCAGCGTATTGAGGGCACCATAGACTTGATGCCGAATGACTTGGTCTACCACACTTATTTAGGTGAGGATGGAAAACCGCACGTTAGTCCAGGTCCATTGTTGATGTCAGGCGAGAACTTATCGGTATTTTTCTTTAATGAAATTAACCGTGCGCGCCCACAAGTGCATTCATTACTATTACGAGTAATGGCAGAGCGCAGCTTGTCTGCCTTTAATACTGAACATTACTTTCCTCACATGATCGTTTTTGCCGATCGTAATCAAGTTGAGAAAGAAGAAACTTTTGAAATTCCATCAGCAGCACGTGATCGCTTTATGATGGAAATTCCAATTGTAGTGCCTAGTGATAACGACATTATGGAAGCCTTGGTATTTGATACCAAGTTCCATAACGTGGATGCATTAGTTGAAAATGTTAAGCAAGATGTATTGCAATTTGACGAGCTCAACGCTTTTTCTACCGTGCTACAAAACAACGTAGATACCAGCGACACATTAAAGAAATATGCGCTAAATCTATGGAAAGCCACAAAAGCGCCACTTGACTATGGTGTCAAAGTAAGTGGTGTTGACATGAATCGCTTGGTTCTTTCGGGAGCGAGCCCACGGGGTATGAGTATGATGCTCCGTGCAGCACGTGTTAATGCTTGGTTAAACGAGCGCACTGCTGTATTACCAGAAGATATCCACACCGTATTCCATTCTACGATTGCCCATAGATTGGTATTTAGCCCAGTCTATGAAATGCGCCGTACAGAAATTGCACGTGAAATGTTGCAGGGCATCATGAATGCGGTTGCGGCACCTTAATGTTAGCTTGTACTTTGATATCGCATATTTTCGATAAACTCATTTGCAGAACGGATGATTTAAATGTTTGAGCTGATCAAATCATTTAGCTATCACATCGGCTGGCGTTCACGTGGCCGTCATCCTGGAAGACATGCAAGCACACAACGGGGAATGGGTATGGAGTTTCGCGGTCACACGACGCTACTTTCATACCCAGATCCGCGGCGAATTGATATAAGGCAAACTATTCGTGACCCTCTAGAGCAGGTACATGTTCGCCTATTTAATCAAAAAAGTGCTACGCCAGTATATGTAATTTGCGACTTATCCGGAAGCATGAGTTTTGGTGCCAAAAAACGTAAAATCAAGCTTGCTGCAGAAATTTCAGAGTCAATTGCACAATCAGCCACTCAGCATCATGATCCATTCGGATTTATAGGATTCGATGAAGTGGTGCGTGAAGATTGGATCAGTACATCTTCATTTAAATCACAGCGCGCCATTGCCTTGGCAGAGTCTTTAAAAGATTACCATCCAGCCCGAGTTAATTGTAATGGCATTCTGGATGTATATCGTTATTTGCCGCGTGAACGTTCTTTAGTATTTCTGATTTCAGATTTCCATATCCCTAATGACTTGCTTGAAGCTTCTCTAAACAACCTACTTCGGCATCATATCGTTCCCATTGTGCTATGGGATTCCGCTGAATACAAAAATCTTCCTGAATTTGGTTTGACCAATGTTGATGATGCGGAAACTGGCGAAAAGCGCACTTTGTTCTTACGCAAAGAATTGCGGGATAAAATCGTTGCTAAATTTGAAACAAGGCGAAATGAAATTTACGAATTGTTTATGCGCTTTGATATGCCTCCGTTTTTTGTTGAAGGTGAGTTTGATGCGGACCTACTCACAGAATATTTCCTCCAATTTGTAGCGGCTTAACTCTATGACACCATTTATACGTTTGCTTTACTCCTTAATAAGCTTTGGCGCACTCACTTTATTTGCGCAAAATGCATATGCCATTGATAGTCAAAATTTACCGGATATCAAACCAGGGTACGTCGGCATTAGAACCATAGATCCAGCAAAGTTAGTTGGCTACACAGTTGGTGACGTGATTGAACGTGAAGTGATTTTAAATATTCGAGCGCCATACAAATTGATTGAAACTTCATTACCAATTACCGGTTATGAAAAACGCCACAAAGGCCAAGTAATTGGTATTGAACTTAAAAGCATAGAACACACTGAAAAGAATATAGATGGTGGCACTGTTCATCACCTTAAACTAGCCTACCAAGTGTTTACAAATAACATTGTGGCCAAAAATGCAGCATTAGGGCCTGAGTATTTGAATTTGGTAAACACTAAAGACAACAAAGATATCGTTAAATATCGCATTCCGACTTTAGATATTGCCATTTCGCCTATCGCTATTTTTGGTCAGGTAAAAATTGAAAATAATATGAGCACTTTCTTTGGGCCACTTTTATTAAAAAGTGACAAAGAAGAGCGTAATTTAAATATTGCTTTAATGGTTCTAGGGGCAAGCTTGCTCGGTTTACTTTATATACTCGGTATGCGCGCCTGGTTGCCACGTATGGGTGGCACCTTCGCTAAAACGTACCGAGCTTTACGTAAACATAAAAATACTGCACAAGACCTAAAAACTAGCATCAGTCTGGTTCATAGTGCACTTAATACCACCGCTCAGTTCAGTGTATTCAGCAATAATTTAGAAGAATTTTTAATACAGAATCCTAAATTCTCAGCCCTAAGATTAGAGCTGGTTCAATTCTTCAATTTATCGCGCCGCATTAATTTTGAACCGCAATACTTCGACTCATCAGCGCCAATCGAAATAAATGAAAATACACAAGTTTGGCTAAGTAAGTTTACACGTCGTTGCCGTGATTGTGAGCGCGGCTTAAGCCCAGAACCGATAGCACCGACAGGCAAAGGGCTATAAAGCATGGCATTTTCACACCCATGGCTTCTTTGGTTATTGCCACTATCTATTCTCCCCCTATTGTTGCAACGCTCACATGCTAAACATTACTCATGGGTAGAAATGTTACCAGCTGACCCACTGTCAGATTTAATTGGTCTGTTATTAAAAGTATTAGCAGTACTCACTCTTGTCTTTATCATTACTGGATTGGCTGCGCCACATACCAACGAACAGAGAGTTGAACGCATTGGAGTGGGCGCGCAAATTGCATTGGTATTAGATCGCAGCGCAAGTATGGATGACCCCTTCTCAGGTGGCACTGATGGTGCTGGGAATAATATTGTTGGCGAAACGAAATCAGTTGCAGCAGCTAGACTAATTACCGCATTTGTAAAATCACGCCAGCAAGATATGTTTGGCATGATTACCTTTAGCAATTCAGCTATGTATGTATTGCCGTTAAGTGAAAATAAAAAAGCAGTCATAGCCGCAGTGCAAGCCACAAGCGGAAATGCGTTATTTCAAACTAATATTGGTAGCGGTCTAACAAGCGGGGCGGGTTTGTTCGAGAAAATTCCAGACTCAGGTTCACGAGCATTAATATTATTATCTGACGGTGGTGGACGTATAGATGCGAATACGGAACAAAAAATCAAAGACTGGTTTGACCGACTCCATATTAGCTTGTATTGGATTGTATTACGCCAGCCTGGTGGCTTAAGTATCTTTGATGAAACCTACAAACAGCCTGAGAATGAAGCATTGCCAGCTGAAATTGAATTGAATGAATACTTCAAAACACTAAGATCACCATTTAAAGCATATGAAGCAGAAGACCCTAAATCATTACAACTCGCCATGAACGATATTAATGAGCGTGAAAGAAATCCAATCAAATATTTTGAAAAAATTCCCGGACGCGACTACTCCAATGCGTGTTTTATTATTGCAGCGCTTATGATTAGCTTGTTGTTGGGTGTGAAATACTTAGAGGTAAAAACATGGCACTAAATTTAAACTCAATGCAAATTAATGATAGTTTAATTTACAAAATTAATCGCTTTTTAACAGTAAAAAAGCTGACTTACTTACTGATGATTATTGCTACCTTATCTGCGGCAAACGTCCTATATAACTACACAAGAATTCAACAAATTGAAGATTTCAATCAAGCTGTTAGTGTTGGAAAACCAGTTAAAACTGACTTGCAGAGTTTTGAAGCAAAATTTGCCACTGCATATTGGTTAGCCAAAAATGAACGCTATAAAGAAGCAACTTTGTTATTTAACAAAGCTCTTAATAATGCAACCCCTGAACAAAGAGCAGCAATCCATTACAATCTTGGCAACATTTTCTTTAGGCGTGGACTAGCAATTAATGGCGCCAACATGACTGTTCGCGCAGAAGCTGAATATCTTTTTGTTCAAGCCAAAACTTCCTACCAACAATCTCTTCGACTTGATAATAGCAACTGGAGTGCGCGCCACAATTTAGATCGCGTTCTAACAATGTTGCCAGGCACGCCAACTCCTGGTGTAGGTGAGAGCGACACCCCAGGTCTCATTATGGGTAACATTCCAGTAGGATTGCCATAAATATGCATAAGCTATTTAATTATTTGAGGCACCGCCATGATGCGTCGTTATTACTGGGCGCCTTATTGTTGCTTGTAGTAGCCCTATTTAATCCAACCATAATGCTTAAACGTAATATCTACAGTTATATATTTGTAGCTGATATCTCGCAAAGCATGAATGTAATAGACAAAACCCTTAATGGGAAAAAAGTTTCACGAATGGTGTTTATGCAAGATACCCTGCATAAACTGGTTGGAGAGCTCCCCTGCGGCACTAACGTCAGTATAGGTTTATTTGCCGGGGTCAGTGTTGCTGCACTTTACACCCCGATTGAGGTGTGCGAAAACTTCGATGCAATTAACGACACCATAGATCATTTTGATTGGCGTACGGCATGGTCTGGCAATAGTCGAATTCGCGCTAGCATGCTCAACTTAGCCAGAACCATACGTTCATTTTCTGCACCTGCGCAAGTGGTCTATTTTACAGATGGTGAAGAAGCGCCAAAACTACATGTTTTTAACACTCAAGATTTAACTACGTTCCAAGGTGGTGACGGTTGGTTATTTGTTGGAGTCGGCGGAGACAATGGGACTGCTATCCCTAAGTTAGATGAACACAATCAGTTAATTGGTTATTGGGCTGCTGAAAGCTTTGCTATGCAACCTGGAATTGCACAAATTTCAGAGGCAAATCTTGGCGTTCGTAATGACAGCGTTGCAAGCGGTGCCGGAGACAGATACCTATCAAAGCTTGATGAGCCGTACCTAAAGTCATTAGCTAAAGAAGTGAATGGTATGTATGTGCGTGGTGACAGTGTGCAGGATGTTCTAACTGCAATGAAAAAACAAAAACCAGCACGTCGTGATAAGGCTGAATTTGAGATTCGTTGGATTTTGGCTGGGTTCGCGGGCATATTATTTATCCTAGCATATACTCCAAAACATCCACTGCAAGAAATAAAAGTGCAATGGCGCACTTTTCAGCAACGCCGAACTAAGTCAGAAAAAAACAGTTCACCAGCGAATATGAATATATAGCTACTGCCAATAAAAAATCAGACTGTCGCAATATATTGCGGCAGAATTGATAGAGCGATTATCAGAACTAATAGCAATTATTCAAGCATCGCTTCACTAGCAGCATTACAATAGCACTCTCCGAGCCCCATCAGCGTTAAAAACTAGCGCCGGCTTGAACTAGACAGCCAAATTTTTATTAGTAAAGGTTAGCATGCAGATAAATCAATGGCATCAATTTCTTCAAAATTCCTCTAAGCTACCATTGTTGTTGGTTAACGAAAAAATACTGAGCTTTGGCAATGCGTCAGCGGAAATAGAAGGCACTCAATACGGCACCATTATTTGCGACCTATCGCACCTAGGACTATTGCAACTGTCTGGTGTTGATGCAGTAGATTTCCTGCAAGGCCAAGTGACAAATGACGTCAAGAAACTTGATGGGCATTCTGCACATTACACTGCTTACTGTAACCCTAAAGGACGTGTTCTAGCTTTATTTCTAGCTTTCGCACATTACGATCACCTGCATTTACAGCTACCAAAAGAGTTAATTGTAAGTATCAGCAAACGCTTAAAAATGTATGTAATGCGGAGTAAGGTTGAGATTGTAGACAACTCAGAATCCACGATTAAAATTGGTTTAAGTGGCAAAAATGCAGGTGATTTATTACTCTCTTTATTTACTCACATACCACAAGCTGAATATGAATTGATTAGCCTAGATAATGGCGCTGTATTAAGGCTGCCTGGCTTGATGCCTCGCTATGAGATCTTTGCTAATCTAGAAAATGCCAAGGCTATTTGGAGCACCTTGAAACCTAGCGCAATGTCCGTAGGTGCTAAATGCTGGGAATGGCTAGATATACAAGCTGGCATTCCAGAAGTAACACTAAATACACAAGAACAGTTTGTACCGCAAATGTTAAATCTAGATCTATTAAATGCAATCAACTTTAAAAAAGGATGCTACACCGGACAGGAAATCGTAGCACGCACGCATTATCTCGGAAAGATTAAACGTCGCACATACCTTGCGCACCTCTACGCTGAAGTTCAGCCAACGGACGGTGATGATGTAGCTAATGAGACTGGAGAGGTAATAGGTAAAGTTGTTCGCAGTGCACTTTCGCCTGCCAATGGATATGATTTACTAGCTGAAATTCGCTTAGAAAGCGTGATTACTGAGAAGCTTTTTGTAAAAGGTAATGTCCTTGAAATCAAGCTTATGCCCTACTCTCTTGAAAATTAATTAATGACCACTTGGCTACAGTGATGGCTTATTTTTTATCAGCAGTTTTAGCGGAAGATATCGATGCAACATTTGAACTTGGATTATTTGACGACTGATCAATGACTTGATAAAAAACTTCATCTTGCTTAACCATACCAAGCTCACTTCTTGCTCGTTCTTCAATAGCCGCTTTCCCGCTTTTTAAATCACGAACCTCCGCATCCAAAGTTTCATTACGTGCTTTTAGTGTATTGTTTTTTTCTTGCTGCTCGCTTATTTGCCGATTTAAATCCCACACCCGCAACCAGCTTCCTTTGCCTAGCCACAGTGGATACTGCAGCAAGGCAATCAGTACAACAAAGACTAGTGTCAATGCTTTCATTAAACAATCAGTTGAAGCTTGTCTTAAGCTCTAAATAACTGGTAAAACGCAGACATACCTGCATAACTAGCCGCGTCACCAAGTTCCTCTTCAATGCGTAATAACTGGTTATATTTAGCAATACGCTCTGATCGTGAGATAGAACCAGTTTTAATTTGCAATGCATTCGTTGCCACTGAAATATCTGCAATTGTAGTGTCTTCAGTTTCACCTGATCTATGTGAAATAACTGATGTATAACCAGCGCGTTTAGCAGTTTCTATAGTTTCAAAGGTCTCTGTCAGAGTGCCAATTTGATTCACTTTAATTAAGACTGAGTTGGCAACGCCACGGCGTATTCCTTCACGCAAAATCTTGGCATTAGTCACAAATAGATCATCACCTACCAACTGCGTGGTTTTGCCTAGTCGTTTCGTCAACAAATCCCAACCGTCCCAGTCAAACTCACTCATACCATCTTCAACACTAATAATAGGATACTTATCACACCAAGTCGCTAAATAGTCCGTCAATTGTGCTGAGCTTAATTGCAAGCCTTCTGAAGCTAGATGATATTTACCATCTTTATAAAATTCAGTACTTGCGCAATCCAAACCTAGATAAACATCACGACCAGGCTCGTATCCTGCATCAGAAATAGCTTCCATGATGTATTGAATCGCTGACTCGTTAGATGGTAAGTCTGGCGCAAAACCGCCTTCATCACCAACCGTAGTAGCTAAACCTTTTTTATGTAGCGTTTTCTTCAAAGCATGAAATACTTCTGCACCGCAACGCAGAGCTTCTCTGAATGTTGGACGTCCTGCTGGAATAATCATAAATTCTTGCATATCTACGCTGTTATCCGCGTGCGCACCACCATTAATGATATTCATCATAGGTGTAGGCAATTGCATTGCGCCAGAGCCGCCTAAATAACGATACAGCGGCAAACCAGACTCCTCAGCGGCCGCACGTGCACAAGCCATGGATACCGCAAGAATCGCATTAGCGCCTAAACGATCCTTGTTTTCGGTACCATCTAATTCGATTAGCGTTTTATCAATAAAACTTTGCTCTTCGGCATCTAGCCCGATAATCGCTTCAGTAATTTCGGTATTTACGTTTTCTACTGCGCGCAATACACCCTTACCAAGGTAACGTGACTTATCCCCATCACGCAATTCCGCAGCCTCTTTGGAGCCAGTTGAGGCGCCTGAAGGCACTGCTGCGCGGCCAATCACTCCACTTTCTAGCAATACATCGACTTCAACCGTTGGGTTACCACGTGAATCTAAAATTTCACGGGCAATAATATCTACAATAGCGCTCATAGCTTACTCCTCCAATTAACTCATTATTTTTTATTATAGGGTTGATTCGATAAAACCAGACTTTTTAACCACTCTATCTAAATCTACCAATACCGCCAACAAGTCACGCATCTTATGTAAAGGCCATGCATTTGGTCCATCAGATAGTGCTTGCGCTGGATCTGGATGGGTTTCCATAAAAATACCGGCAATCCCCGAAGCCACAGCTGCGCGCGCTAAAACTGGCACATGCTCGCGCTGACCACCGCTTTTATCGCCTTGGCCTCCAGGTTGTTGTACGGAGTGCGTAGCATCGAATACAACTGGGCAGTTTGTTTCACGCATAATAGCCAAGGCGCGCATATCTGAAACTAATGTATTGTATCCAAAAGAAACACCGCGCTCGCAAACCATAATGGTGTCAGCACCTCCATTAGCCTCTTTCGCTTTTTGGACGACTTGTCGCATGTCGTGCGGTGCTAAAAACTGCCCTTTTTTGATATTGACTGGCTTACCACAAGTGGCGACCGCCGCAATAAAGTCAGTTTGCCTACATAAAAAAGCTGGTGTTTGTAACACATCAACCACACTAGCTACTTCTGGTACTTGCTCTGCAGTATGAACATCAGTTAAGATTGGCACACCAATTTGACGGCGCACTTCATCTAAAATTTTCAGGCCTTCAGTAATACCAAAACCACGAAAAGTTTTATTAGAACTTCGATTAGCTTTGTCATAAGAAGATTTATAAATAAAGGGTATTCCCAAAGCAGCAGCAATTTCTTTAAGCTGACCGGCAGTATCAATTGCCATTTGCTGTGACTCAATTACGCATGGGCCTGCAATTAAAAAAAGTGGATGCTCAAGACCAACATTAAAGTTACATAATTTCATGCGACAAATTCCTTAATTTAAGCTACTAGGCTTATGTTTTGCCTGATACTGCAAAGCAGCATTTACAAATGCGGTAAATAGCGGGTGGCCGGTACGCGGATTTGAAGTAAATTCCGGATGGAACTGACAGGCCACAAACCAAGGATGCACATTTTGAGGTAATTCAATAATTTCACATAAGTCTTCAGTTGGGGTGCGAGCCGAAACAACTAAACCTGCAGCTTTAAGTTGTTCTACGTAATTATTATTCACTTCATAACGGTGGCGGTGGCGCTCATTGACTTGATTGCCGTAAATGCCTGCAGCCAGTGTATTAGGAACAATCGGGCAAGCTTGCGCACCCAACCGCATAGTGCCGCCTAAGTCAGAACTTTCATTACGCTTTTCTACTTTACCGTCAGCCGCTTGCCATTCAGTAATTAAGCCAATCACTTGATGAGGGCTATCTGGATTAAACTCGGTACTATTGGCATCTTTTAATTGCGCCTCATTACGCGCGAACTCAATCACTGCCAACTGCATTCCCAAGCAAATACCTAGGTAAGGAATTTTGTTTTTCCTTGCATAGGCAATGGCTGCTATTTTACCTTCAGTGCCTCGCTTGCCGAAGCCACCAGGCACCAAGATTGCATCCATACCTTCAAGCGCCGCCGTTCCGTTCTCTTCAATATTCTCAGAGTCTATGTAATGCACTTTAACTTTAGATTCAGTATGTATACCCGCGTGTATCAAAGCCTCAGTCAGTGATTTATAAGAATCTGCCAAATCAATATACTTACCAACAAAGGCAATATTGACCGCATGTTTAGGGTTCTGTAAAGCGTAACTGATTTTTTCCCAGCTAGATAAGTCAGCGGGTTTAGCCGTAATTTCCAACTTGCGGCACACAATTTCATCCAACATTTGCGCGTGCAAAAAACCTGGTATTTTGTAAATAGAATCTGCGTCAATCATGCTAATAACGGCTTCTAGCATCACATTGGTGAACAACGCAATTTTTCTGCGTTCTTCATCTGGAATATTACGATCAGCGCGACAAAGTAAAATGTCTGGCTGGATACCTATTTCGCGCAACTCTTTAACTGAGTGCTGAGTAGGTTTTGTCTTAAGCTCCCCTGCCGTTGGAATCCATGGCAATAGTGTTAAATGAATATAACAGGCATTATTGCGACCCTCTTCAAATCCCATTTGCCGTATAGCTTCTAGAAAAGGTAATGACTCAATATCTCCGACCGTACCACCAACTTCAACAATAGCTACATCAGCACCTTCAGCGCCGCGCTTTACGTGGGCTTTAATTTCATCGGTAATATGAGGAATGACTTGCACGGTTTTGCCTAAATACTCGCCACGGCGCTCTTTTTTTATCACAGTTTCGTAGATTTGACCGGTAGTAAAGTTGTTACGTTTGGCCATGCGCTGATTAATAAAACGCTCATAGTGCCCTAAATCTAGATCTGTTTCTGCGCCATCATCGGTTACAAAAACTTCACCATGTTGAAATGGCGACATAGTACCAGGATCAACGTTAATGTATGGATCAAGCTTCAGCATGGTAACTTTAATGCCACGGGATTCTAGAATCGCACCAAGACTGGCGGCTGCGATACCTTTACCAAGAGAGGAAACTACACCGCCGGTTACGAATACATATTTGGTCATTGGAAGGCACTTAATATTTTATTGCAGACGGGTATAGATTTTACCGCAAAACAGAGGTCTCACAAAACCTTATGCCAAAATAAAATTTTCGAAGCGCATCTTCTAGACTTTTTCAGCCCAAGACCCATAATTCTTAAATTTTTCCCGAACTTCTCGCATCTCTATTGCGCTTAAAATGTAGGGCTCCCCTACCTGTAATGCACGCAAATACTGCTCACACAAAGTTTCAATTTCTTTTGTCATATTGATGGCTTGTTCCAGTCCTTTGCCAATTGCAATCATACCGTGATTAGCCAATAAACAAGCAAACCTGTCCTGCAAAGCGAGCATAGTATAATCAGACAGTTGCTGGCTACCAAATAGGGCATAAGGTGCACAGCGAATACTATCTCCACCGGCTAGAGCAATCATGTAATGAAAGGCAGGTATATCATTACGAAAAGTACTCAAGGTTGTAGCAAACATGCTGTGCGTATGAATCACGGCATTAACTTCGGGTTTATTCGCCAATATATCAAGATGAAACCTCCATTCCGATGATGGAGCGAGGGCCCCGTGCGCCTTACCAGAAAAATCCATCCATACCATATCCGTGGGCGTCATTTCTTCTACCGCTATGCCAGAAGGCGTGATTAGAAAACCAGGATCACCAACTGCATTGCTCTCACGAATACTAACATTGCCAGATGTGCCACGATTTAACCCCAAACGCACCAAATCTTGACTCGCTTTTAATAACGACTGAGCTGGGGTTAGTAAATTTTGATTTAGCATAAATTAAACCTTCCTATTGTTTAAGGGCATGGTTCCTAGTAGGTGTGGAGCATAAACACCAAGCTCAGTAATTATTCCAGTAATTAAACGAGATGGGGTCACATCAAATGCTGGATTTGCAACCTGCGTATTAGGTGGCAGTATATTAACCTCTGCGACGTCTCCATTAGCAAGCAAACCGCTTACCCAGCTGAGCTCTTTGGGATTGCGTTCTTCTATTTGAATGTCCTTAATGCCATCATCTATGGTCCAATCTATGGTTGGCGATGGCACTGCGGCATAAAATGGAACTTTCTGATCAAATGCAGCCAACGCTTTAAGATAGGTGCCGATCTTGTTGCAGACATCCCCTGAACGAGTAACACGGTCGGCACCAACAATCACCATGTCCACCTCGCCTTTCTGCATTAAATGACCACCCGCATTATCACTAATAACAGTATGTGGAACGCCATGTTGTGCTAATTCCCAAGAAGTTAAACTAGCTCCTTGGTTACGAGGTCGCGTCTCACCTACCCATACATGTACGTCTATACCCACATTATGTGCAGCATAAATTGGAGCTAATGCAGTGCCAAAATCCACTGTAGCTAGCCAACCAGCATTGCAATGTGTGAGTATATTTAACCGGCTTTTTTTATTTTTAGCTAAAGGGGTAATTAAAGCGAGTCCGTATTGACCGATTGCTTGATTGAGCATTACATCTTGATTACAAATAACTGATGCTTCAGACCAAGCTGCAGCTAAGCGATTAGAGGCTGGTAACGGCATTAACAAAGTCAGCATGCGTTGAGTTGCCCACCTTAAATTCACTGCTGTCGGTCGACTATGAACTAGCTGATTGACCGAGCTTTGTAAAAATGCATCAGCACTATCTTCTTGCATAGCCAATGCAACTCCGTATGCAGCAGCAGCGCCAATAAGAGGCGCTCCACGAACCATCATCGTATTGATAGCGGCAATCATTTGCAGAACGTTAGTAATCGTAACGATCTCAAAAGCATGTGGCAATTTAGTTTGGTCAATAATAGATACGCTACTTAATCGCATATCTACATTTTCATTAGGCCAAATAGTGCGATATTGCTGATGATTGACTAACATAAAAACTCACAATTCTTAACGATAAAAGTGCGAAATAAGCTAAAAATAAATAATTCAAAAGTTGACTTTAAAAAAGTTCCGTGATTCTTGAAATACTCTCCACATTATCTGTGGATAACTCTGTGAATAGTTGTGACCAAAAAATGTAACATCACAATTTATAAGGCTTTTTTCAAAACGCTTAAATTTTAACCTATTATTTATCCCTTTAAAATCAATAAGTTGCATAACACCCCTTGATTTCAAAGGTTTTTTTGAAATACTTAATGTAGCACTTGAAGTGATGTGCATAACTCAGCTAATTTTGGCAACGCTTCATAAGCATTACATTCAGTTACAGTAAGCACTTGAGCAACATTTACCTGCCTTAAATCAGCTAAAACTTGGGCAATTTTAGCTAATTCCAGAGGACTATTTCTTCCATGGGCACCTAGCCACTCTGGCGGCATGTCCGGGGCATCTGTTTCAAGTACGATTGCCTCTAATGGAAGTTTGCCTGCTAATTCTCGAATTTTAAGGGCGCGTCTATAAGTCATTGCTCCACCAAAGCCTAACTTAAACCCAAGCGCAATGAACTGCTCAGCTTGTTGTAAACTACCATTAAACGCATGCGCAATACCACCAACCAGTGTATGACGACGCAAATGCTTTAACACATCATCAATTGCCTGCCTCACATGCAATAATACCGGCAGCTTAAATTGTTGAGCAACTTTGAGTTGCTCAGTAAAGAAAAAAATCTGCCGTTCTATGTGTGCTGGATTAAGCTTGGGCGTATATTTAAAATAATCTAGGCCAATTTCACCGATGGCAATTGGATTACTGGATTTAATATAAGCAACTAATGTTTCTATGTCCCTATCAATCGCTCTATCAACATACAATGGATGGATGCCAAGCGCGTAGGCGCAATGTTTATGCTTAGCACATAGCTCTATAACACTATCGAAGTTTGCGCGCTCTACAGTGGGTACTACAATGCCTGCAACCCCCTGTCGCTTAGCCAACAGGGCAATGTAATCTCGATCAACATCAAATTCAGCCGCATCAAGATGACAATGGGTGTCGATTAACATGTTGTTATTCTCTGGTATGAAGTGGCTTAGCGCGCAGGCGTATATCTTGCCCGATTTGCCTTAAATCTAAGATCTTTAAATCTTTGATCTGACCCATATCTTTCAATTCAGGAAATGCAAACATAGGCTTAGCATCACCGCCCATTAGTTTGGGTGCGTAGTAAAAAATAAATTCATCAATTAAATCAGCCTCAAGCATCGCGCCATTTAACCCCTGACCCGCCTCCACCAAAACCTCATTAATGCCACGTTGTGCGAGATGTTGTAATAAAGACTTTAAGTCCACTTGACCGAAAGCGTTGGGTAAATGCAAACACTCAACTCCAGTTGTATGAAAGTGCGCAAGTTTCCGATTAGAATCTATAGAGTAGGCGATCATCACTGGTGCTTGTTGTGCCGTTTTCAACATATTACAATCGATTGGTGTATTTAAACGACTATCGACAATCACGCGTAACGGCTGACGTTTAACGCCATCTACGCGAACAGTCATTCTTGGATTGTCCGATAATACCGTACCAATACCGGTCAATATGGCACAGGACTGCGCACGCCAGCTCTGCACATCCAAACGCGCAGCTTCTCCAGTAATCCACTGGCTTTCCCCATTATTAAGCGCCGTTCTACCATCCAAGCTGGCGGCAACTTTACAACGTACATACGGAAGTGCTTGCGTCATTCGTTTGATAAAGCCTGCATTCAAAGCAAAGGCTTGCTGTTGCATTAATCCACTGGCAACGTCAATGCCGTGTGTTTGCAAACGAAGCTTACCTCGTCCAGAGACAAGTGGATTAGGATCCTCCATTGCCATTACTACACGCCTAACACCTGCTGCAATTAATGCATCAACACAAGGCGGTGTGCGGCCATAATGATTGCAAGGTTCTAATGTGACATAAACATCAGCACCTAAAGCATCTGCGCCAGCCTGACGCAATGCAATTACTTCAGCATGCGCATCACCAGCTTTAAGGTGAGCTCCCTCACCTATGACTCTTTGATTCTTAACAATGACACAGCCGACACGTGGATTGGGCTGGGTACTATATAATCCCTGCTCTGCGAGTCGCAAAGCGATAGTCATATAACTATGGTCTTGGATTGAAAACAAGGCGCGTTATCTAAAAAATATTAGTGTGATGAAATACGACTGTTGAGTAAACGATTATTAGCATCAAAGAAAATTAATAGTCCATGATAAACATGCATGCATTTTCCTAAATCATATTCAACAGCAGGGCCATCTTCAAAGCTAGGACGACCTAAAAGCACGGTCACCGTCTGTTTAGAAGAACCTCTAGCTAAAATATTCTTTTGCAAGTCATAAGCCATATCACCGCGCTTGCATTCACTGTTTATAGTTGCTGCGCTTTGCATCCATTTAACTTGATTAAACTTTTCGCTCCCGAAAACAAAGCTGTCTTTCATTATCCACCAACCAAAGAAAACGATTGTTAATATTACTGTGAACACTGCAAGTGCGATAGATAAGCCATTAATTAATTTCATTTCACATCCAAATTTTTAGGGAAAAAACACAGGGAGAAAGCTAATCTAAATCACGAATTACGTCATTAAAATCATCAACATCAGAAAAACTGCGGTAAACCGAGGCAAAACGTATATAAGCCACCTTATCCATAAGCTTAAGCTCATGCATAACACTCTCACCCAGTGCGCGCGCTGGGACTTCACGCTCACCCATACTTAATAACTTTTGTGAAATTCTATCTAAAGCACGATCGACATACTCAGTCGGTACTGGCCGCTTATGCAAGGCGCGTGAAAAAGATAATCGCAATTTTTCGCGGCTAAATTCCTCACGGGTACCGTTGGTTTTAACAACTTGTGGTAAATGCAATTCGGCAGTTTCATAAGTAGTAAAACGCTTATCGCAAGCACTACATTTACGACGTCTGCGTATCGCATTACCCTCTTCATTAACCCGTGAATCTATAACTTGGGTGTCATCGACACCACAAAAAGGGCATTTCATAGAGAGTAATTAATGGCTGATATCTGAGAATCAGATGCGCTAGGTTCAATAATAGATTTAATCGAAATTAAATATCCATTAAAAAAATGATTAACCATGCAATTTTTCAAATTCATCCGAGGCCTTAGACTCTAGCACCTGCATATACTGGGAAGCGAGCAGTCAATGCATGCACCTTCGCTTTAACCGTCGCAATTAAAGCTTCATCCGTAGGATTATCCAAGACATCAGCGATTAAATTGGCCACTTGCTTAGCCTCATCTTCTTTAAAGCCACGTGTAGTAATCGCTGGCGCACCTATGCGAATACCTGAAGTGACAAATGGACTTTCCGGGTCATTCGGAATCGAATTCTTATTGACTGTAATATGGGCCAAACCAAGCGCCGCATCAGCTGCTTTGCCAGTCAAGCCTTTGGCACGCAAATCCACTAAGAACATATGTGATTCAGTTCGGCCAGAGATAACTCGGAGACCACGTGCAGTTAATGCTTCTGCCATCACTTGTGCATTTTTAATCACTTGTGCTTGATAGATTTTAAAGTCAGGTTGTGCCGCCTCTAAGAAAGCTGTAGCTTTAGCTGCAATCACATGCATTAATGGGCCGCCTTGCAGGGAAGGGAATACACTAGAGTTAAGTGACTTCTCAAATTCCGCTTTAGCTAAAATAATACCGCCCCGTGGTCCTCGTAAAGTTTTATGTGTAGTTGAAGTGACGAAATCTGCATACGGCACTGGGTTAGGATACACACCTGCAGCAATCAGGCCTGAGTAATGTGCCATATCTACCATAAAATAAGCACCCACTTTCTTGGCAATCTCGCTCATACGCGCCCAATCAAAACGCAAAGCATATGCACTGGCGCCTCCAATCAATAGCTTTGGTTTGCATTCCACCGCAATTCGTTCCATCTCATCATAATCAATTTCTTCGTTCGCATTTAAGCCATAAGGCACAATATTGAATAATTTACCTGACAGGTTTGCAGGTGAGCCATGGGTCAAGTGGCCGCCGTGACCTAGGTTCATACCCATCACAGTATCACCTGGCTTAAGTATAGAGAAATATACAGCTTGGTTTGCTTGTGAGCCAGAATGCGGCTGAACATTGGCATATTCAGCACCATACAAGGCCTTTAAACGATTTATTGCCAATTGCTCTACTTGATCCACATACTCACAACCGCCATAAAAACGTTTGCCAGGATACCCTTCAGCATACTTATTAGTCAGCTGCGAGCCTTGCGCTTGCATCACGGCAGCACTAGTGTAATTTTCAGAAGCGATTAACTCTATATGCTCATGCTGACGCACAACCTCATGCTCCATCATGCTCCACAGCGCTGGATCAGCTTTATCTAAGGTGTTAGCGTAGTTAAATGGTGCGGGATTTAATGGTGCTTGAGACATGATGTTTATATTTTCCGAATACTTAAATTAGTGAATGAATGAATTGTTAATATTTTACCACGCGGCACGCCAAAGATTAAAGCCGCGCAAAAGGTATAAAGCTTAATCCAGATTATTGTGCGGTCCATTAAAGTCAAATTTTGTCACCGGCGCTATAATAGCTGTAATTAAAAAACTCAGGATACATCCGTATGAAATGGACAGACACTTTAACAATAGCCGAATTACTCTACGACACTTATCCAAATATCGACCCAAAAACCATACGCTTTACTGACTTAATGCAGTGGGTCATGCATTTAGAGGGTTTTAACGATAGTCAAGAAAAGTGCGGGGAAAAAATTCTAGAGGCTATTCAACTAGCCTGGATTGAAGAAGCGGAATAACCAAAACCTAAACTCCGCCTCAACCTTCCCTTAACATTTGAAAATATGATTAGTAATTGGTTAATAAGTTGCAAAATATTAAAGCTCACAGTTGTTAAAAATGTCTAAAAACACACTTTTAGTAGCGATAATTTGGTGCGCTCTTGCAACGCTCATTTATTACCTAGCCGACAACATTCAAAATCCAAATAAGCTAAATTCCCTCGGTAAAGGGGATAGCGTAGTTTTGAAGCGAGGGCTAGATGGACACTATCGAACGCCAGCACTAATTAATGATCAGGTAGTAGATGTACTGATTGATACGGGTGCCACTGGCGTCGCAATCTCTCAACAAGTTGCCGATAGGCTTGGTCTAAAAAGCGTTGATGCAGTGCGCACCACAACCGCCAATGGAGATAGTGTAGGCTATGCAGTGCGCTTAAAATCCGTACAAATAGGAGGGATAAAAGCGCATGATGTGGCTGCAATGATCGCACCCAGCCTAGATGGAGATGTGTTGCTGGGCATGTCATTTTTAAGCCGCATGGATTTGCGTCTATATAAAGGCGAAATGACCATCAAAGAAATTAAAGAATAGTTGGGCCAGATTCCCAACATATCATTCAAATTATTAGGTAATCACCGAAGGGGCATCGCAACTTGTCAATGCCAACAATTTTGAGATTTGCATTGCGATTTGGATCATTTCAGCTAATGCAACTTGCGCATCTAAATAATGTTTCTTACTATCAGGCTCATAAGCCTCTAAGTAAATACGCAAAGTCGCACCCTCAGTGCCGGTGCCAGAAAGCCTAAAGACTATACGCGAACCATCCTCGAACAGTATACGCACACCCTGATTATTGCTGACAGAACCATCAATAGAGTCATGGTAACTAAAATCGTCGCAACTGCTGACTTGATAATGGCCAAAACTTTGTCCAGGCAAGCTAGCAAACTGTGATTTGATATTTTGCATTACGGCATTAGCTGCTGCTGTTGGAATCGACTCGTAATCATGACGCGAATAAACGTTGCGACCGAACTCTAACCAATGCGCCTTTAGAATAGTCTCCACTGAAGCTTTACCATCTTTTACATACTTTTGCGCCAAGACGTTAAGCCAAAACAATACAGCCCATAAACCGTCCTTTTCACGCACATGACTAGAACTGGTGCCAAAACTCTCTTCACCACATAATGTTACCTTGCCCGCATCCATTAAGTTTCCGAAAAACTTCCATCCCGTAGGGGTTTCATAACAAGGAATGTTGAGTTTAGCTGCAACCCTATCTACGGCTCCACTGGTAGGCATGGATCGAGCAACTCCAGCAATACCCTTAGCATAAGCAGGAACTAAGGTTGCATTGGCAGCCAAAACCGCCAAGCTGTCAGATGGCGTGACAAAGAAATTTTTACCTAAAATCATATTGCGATCACCATCGCCATCAGAAGCCGCTCCAAAATCTGGTGCAGTCGCGCCACTAAACATAATCGCTACCAAATCTGCAGCATAAGTTAAATTGGGGTCTGGGTGGCCACCGTTAAAATCTTCCGAAGGCACACAATTCATCAAGCTGTTTTCTGGAGCACTTAAGCGATTAACAAAGATCTCCCTAGCGTAAGGGCCAGTCACCGCATGCATGGCATCAAACTTTATCTTAAAGCCAGTTGCAAGTAATTTTTTAATGGCAGTAAAATCAAACAAACTTTCCATTAAATCAGCATAGTCTTGCACTGCATTAATGACTTCTACAGTAAACATTCCTAGCGCTGTCTCAATCTCAGTTTTACCTAATTTATCAATATCAACCGGGGCTAATTTTACAATTTTGTATTGAGTAATAACTTGGCTCTTTGCAAACACTTCGTCGGTAATTTTTTCTGGAGCTGGACCACCATTACCAATATTGTACTTAATACCAAAATCGCCGTGCACGCCGCCTTGGTTATGACTTGCAGACAAAATCATGCCGCCGAATGTATGGTATTTACGAATAACATGTGAAACCGCGGGAGTGGATAATATGCCCCCTTGACCCACAATAACTCGAACAAAACCGTTGGCAGCAGCCATTTGAATAATGGTTTGAATAGCATGGCGATTGTAATAGCGACCATCACCACCCACAGCTAGTGTTGCGCCAGAAGGTACTTCTAGGGTATCAAAGATACTTTGTACAAAGTTTTCTAAGTAATTTGATTGCTGAAAGACCTGTACTTTTTTTCGTAGGCCAGATGTGCCTGGTTTTTGGTCATCAAAACCATGGGTTGGGATAAGTTGGACTTGATTATTCATAACGTTCACCTAAGATACATCACTGAAATTAGTTCTATTATAGCTAGCATTTATTAAGACAATGCGCTTAGTTGAACTAATATAATTCAGGTTAGTCGTATCCATTGATTTAAATGTTGCGCAATAATGAACATAACTCTTACGGATAATCAAAATGAAATATATCGCAGTTTTATTGTTACTTCTTCCGTTAACCGCATTGGCCTCAGACATCGATTACCTGATGATTAAAATGATGCAGCCCAAGGTAGTTACTATGAAAAAATTAGGTGATATTGAAGGCATGGCTAAATACATCAAACAACTAGAAATTGATATTAAAGATAAGCTCAGCAAAGTGGAATCAAACTCAAACTGGGGATTTTTAGTCATTGCGGTTCGAAGTGACGGTAAGATTAAGGCTTGGTTAGATAGCGATGACGAGGTACCCTCAACCGTAGCCAACACTATGACAAACCTAGCCGAGAATAGAACCGGCTTTATGGTAAAAGAAGGTGCGGTTGTATTTTCACTAGGTTATGCAATTAATGGCGCCCCACTGCCATCAGAAAAAATGCCATTCCCAAATGAGTGGAAAAAAATTAGCCACTGTACTAATGAAGATTGTCAGGATGTCGACGTAGAAGCCTTAACATTAAATTCTTGGTAATAATTTTAGCAATCAACGAAACATAAGGATCAATTTTGAAGTATTTTTTACTCCTAACACTGTTTTTCACAATACCATATACAGTATATGCAGGCGATTGTCCTTCGCTACTAAATCATCAGTTTAAAACATTACAGGGCGAGAATATTGATTTATGTGAATACCGCAATCAACCAATATTAGTGGTAAATACTGCAAGTAGATGTGGCTTTACACCACAGTTTGAGAAACTGGAAGCAATGTCCAAACAGTATAAAGACCGCGGATTACTAGTAATTGGCTTTCCGTCAAATGACTTTAGACAAGAATTACAGAACGACAAAGACATTGGAAATTTCTGCAAAATGACCTACGGTGTGAAATTCCCAATGATTTCTAAAGGTGCTGTTTCAGGACCAAATGCTCAGCCATTCTACAAAGAGCTAATAGCCGCAACTGGCCAAGAGCCCAAGTGGAATTTCCATAAATACGTGATTACATCAAACGGAAAAGTTGTGCACGCCTTCTCTTCAGAAGTGCAACCAGACGACCCGGAAATTATTAAGTTAATTAAGCCAGAACTAAAGTAACTTAATTAAATGCGATAAAAGCACTAAAACAAAGATTTAGAGTGATCAAAAGTCACCAGGCCAGAACTTACGTCGTAAATAGCGGCAGCGATACCAATCTGTTTCTCCGCCAACATCTGCGTCAATATTTCACTGCCATCTAAAATCGCTTGGATTTGAACTTCTACATTTGTCTTACAAACCTGAGCGACAAACTGTTTATCAGATGAATCTTTTTCTTGAGTCGGGAATTGGTGTTGCAAAACAGCTGGCTCTATATGCTTTAATATTTCACCAATATGACCACCAGTGTAATGATCACAAGCCGCCATTACAGCACCACAATTGCTATGCCCAAGCACTACAATCAACTTACTACCTAGGTATTTGATAGAGAATTCTAAACTTCCAATAGCAAAAGGTGAGGCAATATTACCGGCGAGTCGCACACTAAAAATATCACCCAAACCCTGATCGAATATAATTTCAGAGGCAGTACGCGAGTCACTACATCCTAAAATTGCTGCAAACGGATGTTGTTTATCTTTAGTAATATTAACGATGCTAAGTACGTCCCTATGAAGGGAAAGGTTTTTAGTGAACCTCATATTGCCTTCGATTAATACCTCTAGCGCTTCTTTCGGTGTGATTTTATCGCGATCAAGCAGTGGGTGTTTATACAATCGATTCTCTTCTCTTAAAAAACTAATTAGTTTTGAGTATCCATTTTAACAGAACCGTAACTAATAAGACTGTAATACAGAAGCTGTTAGGAGCTGACTTCTTATAAAGTTACATTAAATTAGTTTTAAAATAACTTCAATAAATTTCTAAAAAATAAAGAAAAGGCAGAATTATTTTATGATGCGTATATATTTTAGTTATTATTAGTAACCAACAACTACTCCCCCTGAGGCTCGCAATGCTTAAACTATTCTTTTATTTAGCCGTTTTACTTTTGGCGTTTTTGGGATACACGCGTTATTCCTTAGCAGGCAATAATAATTTACAAATTGGAGATGACGCGCCTAATTTTTCACTCAATGACGCTGAAGGAACAGTACATCACTTGTCAGACTATGCAGGTAAGTATTTAGTACTCTACTTCTATCCCAAAGATGATACACCAGGATGTACCAAGGAGGCATGCCACTTCAGAGACGATACCGTAGAACTAGAAAAATTAGGCGCAAAAGTCGTGGGTATTAGTGTAGACAGTAGTCAATCACACGCCAATTTCACCAAAAAATATAAACTACAATTTCCATTACTTGCCGATGGAGATGGTTCAGTTGCAAATGCATACAACGCATTAACCAATCTATATCTCTTTAAAATTGCAAAACGTTATACCTATGTAATCAACCCAGCAGGGAAAATTGAAAAAATCTATAAAAACGTGGACACTTCGAATCACTCACAAGAAATCATAACTGACCTAAAAGTGATGCAATCACAACAATAAAAATTCTTAACGCACATAAAAAATGACTTGCAGTGATTACACTGTAAGTCATTGTTTATTGGTCGGGACAGCAAGATTCGAACTTGCGACCCCATGCCCCCCAGGCATGTACGCTACCAGGCTGCGCTATGCCCCGAACCGCCGCCTAGCACAACAACAGCATTACTATTATACGCTCAAACAGAGGCCATATAAAAATTGCTATAGAAGCTTTAAGACGATTGCAAAACTGGGCGCAATAAACTAAGTACTTCAGTAAGCTCAGTTTTAACTAAGTTAAAGTCAAATTGAACATTATCAGAAGCAACCTCATTGGCTTTCCCATCAGATCCTGAGATTGCGCCCTCAATGCTCAGTTGATTATTATCGGCTTTAGATGCGGGGATATCTAAACGGTTGCGTGCCCCATTTATGGTAAAGCCCTCGTCATACAGCAACTCTCGGATGCGCCGAATTAATAAAACTTCATGATGTTGATAATAGCGACGATTACCGCGACGTTTTACTGGCTTAAGTTGAGTGAATTCTTGCTCCCAGTATCTTAGTACATGGGGCTTTACACCACAAAGTTCACTAACTTCACCTATAGTAAAGTAGCGCTTTGCTGGAATTGGTGGCAACTGCACCTTAGTAATTAGCTCACTCATACTTTACCTTCACACGAACGCCTGCATAAACTGGGTTTTAAAACTCAACCTAACTAAGGTAATTTGCTTCGACTTTGCTTTTCAGCTTTTGACTCGCATGAAAGGTAACTACTCTTCTTGCTGAAATTGGAATTTCTTCACCAGTTTTAGGGTTGCGACCAGGACGTTCTGATTTTTTACGCAACTCAAAGTTACCAAAACCCGATAATTTAACACTATCGCCAGCTTCTAAAGCAATACGCACTTCTTCAAAGAATGACTCCACCATATCTTTAGCTTCGCGTTTATTCAATCCAACTTGCTCATAGAGTAAGTCCGCTAATTCAGCTTTTGTTAAGGTCATTTAAAACTCCCGTTCCATTGTTACTTTTAATCGCTTTTTTTAAGATCAAAGCTTGTTAATTTGAACCAACTCTTGCATAAACCCAGCAAAACTAATCATATAGTTTAAATGCCTAGTTTCTAAGCATTGCATTAAATTGATTTTGTAATAATTGTAGCAGATTCTCGATTGCCTTATCGGCATCAGCATCTGTTAAAGTTTTTTGAGTATCGTGCATAAGTACTGATAATGCAAGGCTTTTTTTGTTTTCAGGTACACCCTTTCCTTGATATAAATCGAACAAAGCGACTTCAAAAATCAGTGGAATATGCGCACTTCTGATGGTACTTAAAACAAACTCTACTGCTATATTTTCATCAAGCACCACAGCCAAATCTCGCCGAACTGGCAAAAATTTAGAAACTTCAAGATAGGCTGGTAACTTTCGTTGAAGGAGTGCTTCAGCGTTAAGTTCAAATAGAAAGACGCTCTTAGTTAAGTTGTAATGTTGCTGCCATTTTGGATGCAACTTACCCAACCATCCAATAGCTTTACCATTGATTAAAATACGTGCAGATTGCCCAGGATGTAAAGTAGTATGCTCCGCTTTTTCATATGAAACTTGATCTGCACAAGCCCCTAATAATGACTCTACATGGGCTTTTACTTCAAAAAAATCAACATCAGCAGCAGTGACACCCCATTGCTCAGGCTTAGCGCTTCCGTAAGCTAGGCCAGAAATACGCGCCTCCTCAACATAGTCAGATCCTAACTGCTGGTATATCGCGCCAACTTCAAACAAAAATGCACGCTCTTGCTTTCGATTCAGGTTATAGCTTAAAGTATCTAATAAACCACCCCATAAACCACTTCGCATCACACTTAAATTGTTCGCAATTGGATTTTTAAGTTTAATTGGATTTGAATTTCCCAATAAATCACGTTCCCAGCTTTCATCAACAAAACTGTAAGTAATAATCTCTTGGTAACCAACTCCTACTAAGCAGTCGCGCAGTTTTTTATGTTGTAATAGTGTTTCAGGTTCCGGCAGCAACTCTAATACAGCGACAGGGGCGATGGCTGGAATGTGGTCGTAACCATGTAAACGCGCAACCTCTTCGATTAAATCTTCTTCGATACCAATATCAAAACGATAGCTTGGTGGTGCAACTGTAAACACTTCATTCTTAACGGTAAATGCGAAGTCGAGCTGCGTTAATAATTTGGCTACATCCGATTCTGTTAACTGTATTCCTAGGACCGATACTAAACGCGCCAACCTTAGTTTAACTGGTGCGCGTTCTGGTAGCGTCGAGATGATTTCAGTTACCGGCCCAACTTGGCCACCGCAAATCTGTTTAATCAGCGTCGTGGCAAATTCAAGAGCATTGCGCGTATTACCAAAATCTACACCACGCTCAAAACGATAAGATGAATCAGTGCTTAAGCCTACTCTACGAGCCTTACCTGCAATCACTACTGGTGGGAAAAATGCACTTTCTAAGAATAAGTTCTTAGTCGTATCGCTGACTGAACTAACTTTGCCGCCCATAATGCCGGCTAGCGCCAATGCCCCCTGAGCGTCTGCAATTACCAAATCATCGGCTTTAAGTAAAAGCTCCTGATCGTTGAGTAACACTAAGCTTTCATTGATTTTTGCAAAACGTACGTTAATATCACCACTTAACGTATCAGCATCAAAAGCATGCATAGGCTGCCCTAATTGCAATAGCACATAATTGGTAATGTCCACCACAACGCTAATACTGCGTAAACCACTTCGCTCTAATCGCTTAAGCATCCAATTGGGTGTAGCAGCTTGCGCATTAACCCCCGTCACTAAACGACCGCAGTATCGCGGGCAAGCTTTAGGCTCACTCACAACGACCACCCTAGCCTCATGAGTATCAGAGACATTAGCAGTAATGGCTTCTAAGTGCGTAGTTGCTCCGGTAATAGCAGCGACATCACGTGCAATACCGGTAATGCTTAAACAATCGCTACGATTAGGTGTGAGTTTGAGAGTAAACAAATGATCGTCTAAATCTAGATGCTGACGTATATCCTGCCCAACCACGGCATTGGCATCTAACTCTAACAAACCATTAGCCTCAGCACTCAAACCCAACTCTTTGGATGAACACATCATCCCAAAAGATTCAACACCGCGCACTTTGGCTTCTTTAATCGAGAATCCAGGCAATTCAGCGCCAACCATAGCGCATGGCGCTAACAAACCAGGGCGTGCATTTGGTGCACCACACACAATTTGCAAAGGAATTGACACGCCGTTCACAACATTACCTACATCCACCTTACAAACTTGCAGACGATCAGCATCTGGATGCTTACTAGCAGAAAGTATTTTTCCAACAACCACTTTAGTAAAAGCTGCAGCCACTGGTTGCATCTCTTCAACCTCAAGACCTGCCATGGTCAAGGCGTGATTTAAAGCCTGACTATCTAAGTCAGTGTTTACTAGGCTACGTAACCAATTTTCTGAAAACTGCATAATGCGGGGATGACCTTAATTGTTTTAATTTAACGGCAATAATGGGGGAGAAATTATCTAAATTGGCTCAAAAAACGTAAATCATTATTAAAGAAATGGCGCAAATCATTCACGCCATAGCGCAACATAGTTAGGCGCTCTACACCTAAACCAAAAGCAAAACCCCGATATCTTTCATGATCAATATTTACATGCTTAAATACTTCCGGATGCACCATGCCACAACCACCGATTTCTAACCAACCACCATTCCAGCTCATATCCATTTCTGCTGATGGCTCAGTGAATGGGAAAAATGATGGGCGGAAGCGCACGGTTAAGTCATCACGTTCGAAGAATTTTTGCAGAAAGTTCTGTACAACGCCTTTTAGATTAGCAAAACTAATATCTTCATCTACCCACAAACCCTCAACCTGATGAAACATAGGAGAGTGCGTGGCATCTGAATCTACGCGATAAACACGGCCAGGCGCAATGATTTTTAATGGGGGTGTTTTATTATTTTTAAGCGCTTTTTCCATGTAGCGCACTTGCACCGGAGAAGTATGAGTCCGCAATACATGAGACTCATCAATGTAAAAGGTGTCGTGCATAGCGCGCGCAGGATGATCTTCAGGAATATTAAGTGCGGTGAAGTTATAAAAATCAGTTTCAATTTCTGGACCAGTGGCTACTTCAAAGCCTATAGAATGAAACAACTGCTCAATTCGCTGTAAGGTTAGCGTGACCGGATGAAGTCCACCGACAGATTGCGCACGTGCTGGTAAAGTCACATCTATTGACTCCTGCGCCAACTGTTTAGCTTGCTCAGCATTTAATAAAGCTTCACGGCGCTCTGTTAGTGCACTTTCAATGGCTTGCTTAACCAGATTGATGGCCGCACCTACAGCTGGACGCTCTTCATTACTGAGCTTACCCAACCCTTTTAATGCATCGGTGAGCGCACCAGTTTTACCTAAGTACTTGGCTTTGGCTACTTCTAAATCGTTCATCGTAGCGCTGCTGGCAAAGTCTGTTGCAGCGGCTGAAATTAAATGCGTTAAGTCTGCCATGTGATTTCTTGTCTTTAATCTGTTTTAATTTTATTTACAGCAAAATTTGAATGCAGTAAATTTTATAATGTATTGATTTTACTATAAAAAAAAGAGGCCGAAGCCTCTTTTTTTATTTTTTTAGCAATTAAGCGGCTAAAGCTGTTTTTGACATTTCAACAAATTGTGCAAATGCAACTTTATCAAATACTGCTAAGTCAGCTAATACTTTACGATCCACTTCAATCGCTGCTTTTTTCAAGCCATGCATGAAACGACTGTAAGTCAGACCACACTCACGAGCACCAGCATTGATACGCGCAATCCATAACGTACGGAATTGGCGTTTCTTTTGACGACGATCACGGTAAGCGTATTGACCAGCCTTCATTACCGCTTGTTTAGCAACGCGGTAAACGTTTTTACGACGACCGCGGTAACCCTTAGCGGCTTTTAATACTTTTTTGTGTCTAGCGCGAGCAATGACACCACGTTTTACTCTAGGCATATCAGTCTCCTTATCGTGTTGGCATCATAGCGCGAACGCGCTTGACATCAGTTGGTGAGATGATCGCCGTGCCGCGTAATTTACGCTTTTGCTTGGTGGTCTTTTTAGTGAGGATATGGCGTAAATGTGAATGCGTACGCTTCACTTTACCATTACCCAAGAACTTGAAGCGCTTTTTAGCACCACTCTTGGTTTTCATTTTTGGCATTTTGTTCTCCTTGAACTTGAGTTATGAGTGCTTAGGCATGCCGTTAAGCCGTATCACTCGGAATATCACTACCACTGCTGTACTACTTCGTTTAGCAACTGCGAACAGTTACTTAATTCTTTTTAGGTGGCCCTAGCACCATCACCATTTGGCGACCTTCCATTTTCGGGAACTGCTCTACTACTGCGTATTCTTTTAAATCCGCCTCTACACGTCTTAATAAAGCCAAACCAAACTCTTGGTGAGTAATCTCACGACCTCTAAAACGTAAAGTAATCTTGGCTTTATCGCCGTCTTGAATAAAGCGAATAATATTACGCACTTTAATCGCGTAATCGCCGTCATCGGTACCTGGACGAAATTTAATCTCTTTAACCACAACTTGCTTTTGCTTCAGCTTAACTTCGTGCTGTTTTTTGCTTTCGGCATATTTAAACTTGCCGTAATCTAATAGCCTACAAACTGGCGGTACAGCGTTAGGTGCAATTTCCACTAAATCCGTGTCTGCTTCTTCAGCTTTTGCAAATGCCTCCGTTAGCGACATAATCCCCAACGGCTCACCCTCTACACCCACCAAACGAACTTCAGTTCCTGTAATGTCACCGTTAATTCGCGTTTCTTTGTCTTGTGCTATATCAAATTCTCCAAATAGTTAAGCCGTGCACCTGAAATTTTGAGTCTCTAATTAAGCTTAAGCTTTCGCTTCAACTTCTGCTTTTAAGCGATTAATTAACTCACTTATCGGCATAGAGCCTAGGTCTTCACCTGTTCGGGTCCGCACGGCTACATGTCCTGCCTGCATTTCACGCTCACCTGCAACTAGCAGGTAAGGTAACTTCTGCATGCTATGTTCGCGTATTTTATAGGTAATCTTCTCATTTCTCAAGTCAAATTCGCATCTGATACCAGATTTCTTTAGCATTTCAACAACTTGGCGTACGTAATCTGACTGACTTTCAGAAATATTTAATACCATCACTTGTACTGGAGCCAACCATAGCGGCATCGCGCCAGCGTAATGTTCGATTAATATACCAATAAAGCGCTCCATAGATCCGACGATAGCACGATGTAACATGACAGGACGCTGACGCGTATTATCTTCGGCCACATACTCAGCATCTAGGCGTTCAGGTAGATTAAAGTCCAACTGTATTGTGCCGCACTGCCATAGGCGGCCCAAGCTATCTTTCAGCGTAAATTCTATTTTAGGGCCGTAAAATGCGCCCTCACCTGGCTGTAAATCAAACGCAAGATTATTTAGGTTTAGGGCATTTGCTAATGAAGCTTCGGCTTTATCCCATGTCTCATCAGCACCTACGCGCTTTTCAGGGCGGGTTGAGAGCTTAACCAGCACCTCAGTAAAACCAAAGTCACCGTAGGCTTTGTATAGCATCTTGATAAAGTCAGCCACTTCAGATTCGATCTGTGCTTCGGTACAAAAAATATGCGCATCATCTTGAGTAAATCCTCGCACGCGCATCAATCCGTGCAAAGAACCTGAAGGTTCATTGCGGTGGCATGATCCAAACTCAGCTAAACGCAAAGGCAGATCACGGTAGCTATGTAAGCCACTATTAAAAATCTGTACATGGCCTGGGCAGTTCATTGGTTTAACAGCGTAATCACGATTTTCCGAAGAAGTAACGAACATGTTGTCACGGTAGTTTTGCCAGTGGCCAGACTTCTCCCACAGGGTTCTATCCATGACTGTCGGTGTGCGCACTTCTTGATAATCATAATCCCGAAACATTTTGCGCATGTATTGCTCAACTTCTTGCCAAATGCTCCAACCACGCGGATGCCAAAACACCATACCGGGCGCATCGTCTTGCATATGGAAGTAGTCTAATTGCTTACCCAATTTACGATGGTCGCGTTTTTCTGCCTCCTCCAACTGAAATAGATAAGCTTCAAGTTCTTCTTTATTTCGCCAAGCAGTTCCATAAACACGCTGCAGCATTTCATTATTACTGTCGCCACGCCAATATGCACCAGCTAATTTCATCAATTTAAATGCTTTTAATTTTCCAGTATTAGGTACATGCGGGCCACGACATAGATCAGTAAAACTACCTTCGGTATAGAGCGAAACATCTTCTCCGGCTGGAATACTACTAATAATTTCGGCTTTATACTTTTCGCCAATAGAATTAAAGTATTCCACAGCGTCATCGCGCGGCAAAACTTTACGAGTGACTAGCTCGTCCTTCTTCGCCAACTCACTCATTTTCTTTTCTATGGCGACTAAATCTTCAGGAGTAAATGCCCGCTTGTAAGAGAAGTCATAGAAGAAGCCATTTTCAATCACCGGACCAATAGTCACTTGCGCATCAGGAAACAGCTCTTTAACCGCATAAGCCAGTAAATGTGCAGTTGAGTGCCGAATCACATCCAAACCTTCCGGATTTTTGTCGGTAATAATCGCAAGCTCGGCATCTTCAATAATCAGATAAGAAGTATCAACCAAATTACCATTCACTTTACCGGCCAGCGCAGCCTTTGCTAAACCAGCACCAATATTCATCGCCACGTCAGCTACCGTTACAGGAGCATCAAAGCTACGTTCAGAACCATCAGGTAATCTAATAACAGGCATATTTTTCGACCAATTAAGAATGAAAAAAGCCGTAAAACGGCTTTATAAATTAAGGTAATATTTTGTCACAGAAGGCTAAAAACAGCAAGGCGCAAGGGCTAAGACAAGCCTTAGTAGATGAAATTGCCAAAGAATAACTATATTCGTTTAAATTTAAACCTTAAAGTCCATTTAGTTACGCTGATTAATTACAACATTCGTACAGTTCCTTCTAAGTATCATCGCTTCTTATTGCTTCAATGCCCTTAAGTTTGTCATTATAGTGCCATCAAGCTTGGCTTAATTAAGGTAAGTACCAGCAAATATGAGCAAAAGATAAATGGGAGCTGTAAATCTCGAGGGTGTCCCGAATTTTGTGTAAATAGCGGTTAATCACTGCTGAGGCATCCTCTCCTCAAACTGAATAGTAAACCTATTTAACGCAGGTTTCCAATCACGCAGTGGCATCGTCCATTTTTTGCTAATGTTATTCAGCGCCAAATAGAACAATTTCATGACAGACTCATCGTTTGGAAATGAGCCGCGACTCTTCGTTACTTTACGTAAACTCATATTCACCGACTCAATCGCATTGGTGGTGTAGATGATTTTGCGTATTTCTGGCGGATAGTCAAAGAACGGTGTGATCCGTGCCCAGTTGTTACGCCAGGATTGTGCAATCGGCGGGTAAGATTTATCCCACTCGGCTTCAAACTCAGTCAGATATTGTTCGGCTTCATCAACCGTGGATGCTGTGTAAACGCGTTTTAAATCAGCGGCCACAAGCTTGCGCTTGTTCCAACCCACGTAATTTAAGCTGTTTCGAACCATGTGTACGATACAAAGCTGCACAGCCGCTTTTGGGTAAACGGCTTCAATGGCTTCTGGAAATCCTTTTAAACCATCGACACAGGCGATGAAGATATCTTGAACGCCACGGTTCTTAAGTTCAGTGACCACGCTGAGCCAGAACTTAGCGCCTTCAGTTTGTGCAATCCACAAGCCAAGCACTTCTTTCTCACCTTGCATATTGATACCAATCGCAAGGTAAATGGCTTTGGCTCTAACAGCCCCAGCATCACGCACTTTGACGTGGATGCAGTCTAGATACACCACAGGGTAAACTGGATCCAGAGGCCTTGACTGCCATTGCTTCACGTCCTCAACCACCGCATCGGTGACCGATGAAATAAGTGTTGGGGATACCTCAGCACCATACATCTCAGTTAAGTGCGATTGAATCTCTCGTACGGTCATGCCGCGTGAATATAGCGAGATGATCTTGTCATCAAAGCCCGCCCAGCGGGTTTGATGCTTGGGAATCAGTTGTGGCTCAAAGCTACCTTCACGGTCACGTGGGATTTCGATCGGTAGTTCCCCAAACTCGCCCTTGAGCGTCTTGAGACTTTTACCGTTACGGGCGTTGCCGCTACTATTGGTCACGCTTTCATGCTTATCATGGCCAAGATGCTCAGCCATTTCAGCTTGTAACGCTCTTTCAACGAGGGCTTTGGTGAGTTGCTTGAGAAGACCGTGCTCACCGATCAGGTCTTCTGGCTTCTTGTAGTTCGATAGCAGGCTATCAATTAAATCATTGGGTAAAGCTTTTGGTAAGGTCATTTTTAATCCATTTCTGAAAATAGCAGTTTCCTGCAAAATGACTATTTACACAAAATTTCTTACACCCTCTTCGTGTGCTAAAACTGTTTAGATTTAACCAAACTTACCCGTAATGTAATCTTCAGTTTCTTTACGGACAGGGCGTGTGAAAATGGTATCGGTATCACCATACTCCATCATTTCGCCTAAATACATATAAGCCGTGTAATCTGAGATACGCGCCGCCTGTTGCATGTTATGCGTCACCACTAAAATGGTCAACTTATGGCGCAGTTCACTCATTAGCTCTTCAATATTAGCTGTCGCAATGGGATCTAACGCTGATGTTGGTTCGTCGAATAACATAATTTCAGGGTCAGTAGCTAACGCACGGGCAATACATAAGCGTTGTTGCTGACCGCCAGATAGGTTAAACGCTAAATCCTGTTGGCGATCTTTTACTTCATTCCATAGCGCCGCGCCTTTAAGCGCTTCTTCCACTTTATCAGCTACTGTACGTTTGTTCTTTTCACCGCGAACACGTAAGCCATAAGCGACGTTTTCAAAGATTGATTTAGGAAATGGGTTTGGTTTTTGAAATACCATGCTTATGCGCATACGCACTTCAATTGCGTCAACACCATGCGCCAAGATATTTGTGTTATCAGGATGCATCACGATTTGACCTTCGTACTTATTACCAGGGTACAAATCATGCATACGGTTAAAGCAACGTAAATATGTAGATTTCCCACAACCAGAAGGACCAATTAATGCCGTGATTTTATTTTCATAAATCGGCATATTTACACTTTTAAGTGCTTGATGACCATTAGCATAATAAAAGTTAAGGTCTTTTGATTCAGCTTTTAGTGGTGTTGGATTATTAACCATGAAGATCTCTTTTAATATTAAGTTTTATTAGGTTCAAAAAACCGTTAATGCTTACCATTTAATGTTTTTACGAATTTTGTAACGCAAGTAAATTGCTGTGCCATTCATCATTAATGTCACCACAATAATAATGGCCCCCGTAGCTGCTGCATTAATATGAAATGCGTGATCGGGACGTGATAGCCAGTTAAACATTTGAATAGGTAATACAGTAAAACCAGAGTTCAGCCATTCAAAGTTTAAGTAGGGTGCAACATCGGAAATAGGTGAGGGTGGTAAGAATGCAATAAAAGTGAGCGCGCCGATGGTGATAATCGGTGCAGTTTCACCTATAGCCCGTGACATACCAATAATGACGCCCGTTAAAATACCGCCCTGTGAATATTTCACAATATGGTCACTCACTACCTGCCACTTAGTCGCCCCCACTGCATAGGCGGCTTCACGAATGGCTACTGGGATGCCACGTATGGCCTCACGGGTAGATACAATAATGATTGGCAGAATTAATAGACCTAAGGTTAAGCCGGCAGTTAATATGCTATGTCCTAAACCCAACCCATATACAAATAAACCTAGCGCCAGCAAGCCGTAAATGATGGATGGCACGCCAGCGAGATTAGAAACGTTAATTTCGATTAAATCAGAAAGCCAATTCTTAGGCGCATACTCTTCCAAATAGACACCTGCACCCACCCCTACAGGCACTGCTGTAAAAAATGTCACTAACATTACTAGGAGTGAGCCAACCCAAGCGGTAAGTATTCCTGCACTGCCAGGTCTGCGTGATGGGAAGTCGCTAAAGAACTGCAGATTAAACCGCGGATAACCATCAGACACGAGCTGAATAAATAGGGTCAGTAGAGTCAATAAACCAATCATTAACGCAATTAAACCGATGGCTGCAAACAGGATGTCATTACGTTTGTGGCGGCGTATCATCGCTCGCACAGCATCCAAGTTATTGAGCACGGAGGCTTTTGTTTGAGAGGTTTGCAAAGCCATTAGTATTTCTCCGTATATTTCTTTCGCACTACATGACCAATAATATTAAAGCCTAAGGTCATCAAAAATAAGACTAACCCTGCGGCAAATATACTTTGATACCCTATACTGCCGTGAGGTAGGTCACCCATTGCCACTTGCACAATGTAGGCTGTAATCGTAGCAGCACCATCCATTGGGTTGAAAGTTAAACTTGGTTGCTGGCCCGCTGCGACCGCTACCACCATAGTCTCACCCACTGCGCGCGAAATAGCCAAAATATATGCCGCTACAATGCCAGATGTTGCGGCAGGGGTAACAACTCTGACTGCGGTTTGAAAGCGGGTTGCACCCATGGCATAAGAGCCTTCGCGCATACTCATCGGTACGGCACGCATCGCATCTTCAGCTACCGATGAAATGTAAGGAATAATCATTACCCCCATCACTAGTCCGGCACTAAGCATGTTAAAGCCAGGTAGTGATGGAAATATTTTTTGCAACATCGGGGTGACAAATAGAAGGGCAAAGTAACCAAAGGCAATGGTTGGTACGCCGACTAATAGTTCTAAAATTGGCTTTGTTATTTCACGCGTTTTATGTGAAGCAAACTCAGATAGATAAATAGCGCCAATAGTACCTATAGGAACAGCAACTGCCAAAGCAATAGCTGAAGTAGTCAGTGTGCCAGCTATTAATGGCATGATGCCGTAGTGTGCATCTTCAAATAACGGTGTCCACTCTGTGCCGGTGAAAAACTCGACTAATGAAATGGCTTTGAAGAAGCCAAAAGATTCATATAAGAGAATTGCAACAATTGCAAATGTAGTAAATACAGCAGACAGTGCGGCTAACATTAAGATGAGCTCTATCACGCGCTCTTTAAAATTCCTGCGTAAATTTTTAGCTAAACGCGTGCTAATGGTCAAATTCATCATGTTGTTTGGCATAGTAGTAGCAGTGTTCATATTAGGACTTATATGATTGTAACTAGGTATAGTTGTTTGATAATAGTACTTATTAAAAAAAGGAGCGGGATTACCTGCCCCTTTTTATCTTACTTAGCTTATTTAATTCTATTAATTAAGTCTTTAATTTTAATGCCCACTTCATTTTTACCAGCGAAACCAGTACCTGGTTTCATCGCTTTGTAGTGCGCTTTAACTGCGACGTAATCTTCAGCTGGTAATTCTACATACCCAACTTCAGTTACTAATTTTGGTGCGTTTTCTAAATAGAAATTAACAAATGCTTTTACTTCAGGTTTAAATGCTGCTGCCGTTGCATTCACGTAAATGAACAGTGGGCGTGAAAGTGGTTGGTAAGTACCATCTTTAACTGCTGCTGCTGAAGGCATTACTGCTGGGGAACCATCTTTTGCAATAATTGGAATCGCTCTTAATTTATCTTTATTGGCTTCGTAATAAGCATAACCAAAGTAAGCCATACCGCCAACGTTACCTGAAACACCTTGAACTAAGACATTATCATCTTCTGATGGTGTGTAGTCTGTGCGACTAGCTTTAGCTTTACCATTAACTGCTTCTGTAAAGTAATCAAATGTACCTGATGCTGTACCTGGGCCGAATAAACCCAACGCTTTATCTGGGTATGTACTGTTGACTTGCTTCCAGCTCTTCACAGATGAACCCGGTTTCCAAATGCTTTTTAATTCCTCAACAGTTAAGCTTTTCACCCAATCATTTTTTGAGTTTACAACTACAGTCAGTGCATCATAAGCGATTGGTAATTCTATATACTGAATGCCAGCTTCTTTACAAGCATCCATTTCTTTTTGTGCGATTGGACGTGATGCATCAGAAATGTCTGTTTCACCACGACAGAATTTTTTAAAGCCGCCTCCAGTTCCAGATTCACCTACAGTTACTTTTACTTTTTGTATTTTTTGAAATTCTTCAGCCATGGCTTCAGAAATTGGATATACAGTGCTTGAGCCATCTATTGCAATGACTTTTTCAGCAGCAGATGCATGTGAAGTTGCGAATGCTACAGCGATTAAAGCCGCAATACGCATAGATTTAACGAGTGTTTTGTTCATGATATCTCCATCAAAGTTTATAAACTGTTTTAACAGTAAACAATAATAGTTTTATATTATGACATGTTTATGACAAAATTAGATTTGTGGGTTAACTGCTCCCCATTAAGCTACCAGATCAATAGCCTTTCCTCTCGCTCGTGCATAGGTTTTAGTTGCCCTGCTTAATTATTGTTGCAATATTTTACTTAAAAGTTCCAACCCAAAACCGACGCCAAAGCCATTGGTGTTGCTATCCACAGCACCGAGTCCGCCTTTGCGATGAGCAGAAGATAAATCGGTATGCAGCCAAATGATATCGTTTTCGATAAATTTACCGAGAAAGCGTGCAGCTAAAATGTGGTCGCCGCCACCGTCTAAGGTGCATTGCTTGATATCGGCGATGTCACTGTCTAAATCGCAGTCGTAATCATCGTCATATGGAAATGCCACCACGCGTTCTCCTGCTGCGTTGCCAGCACCTACCGCTTGGCATGCCAGTTGTGGACTGTTGCTAATGACACCGCTCATTCTATCACCCAAGGCTGCCACCATGCTGCCAGTCAGTGTTGCAAAGTCTAAAATGGTGTCTGGTTTTTCGCGACTAGCCAATGTCAATGTATCTGCTAGCACCATGCGGCCTTCGGCATCGGTATGTACAATTTCTATACTAGTGCCGTTAAGTGCGATGACCACATCATTTTGTTTGTAGGCATCAGGGCCGATATGGTTTTGTGCAATTGCCAACCAGCAATCAAGCTTAATGGGCAGTTGCATTTGACTGGCCGCCAGCATGATGCCTAAAGCAACTGCTGAGCCGTTCATGTCTTCATGCATGCCCTGCATATATTTTGCTGGTTTTAGGTTATGTCCGCCAGTATCAAAGCAAATGCCTTTACCTACCAAGGCCACATGCTTTTGCGCTAGCTTAGGTGTGTAGCTTAGATGCACAATGGCAGCATCTTGAGGCATAGAGCCTTGACCCACGGCATAGAAAGCACCTGCGCCCATTTTCTTTAGGGCTGGCATGTCGAATTCTTCATGTGCCCAGCCATGTGCTTTAGCCAAAGCAGCAATTTTTTCACGGTATATCGTTGGTGTTAATGCATTCGGTGGCGTAATAGTTAGTTGGCGACACAAGGCATTGCCAGCTACGCGGGCATTCACATATCCATAATCATGCGCTGCTTGATAGCCGTATATGCTGATGTTTTTTAAGGCCACTGCTTTTTTATCTTTCTTGTGACTGGGTAATTCAGTTGCATTGACTAATGTTACATAATAGCTCGCACAAGCATTTGCCTCGCGCGTTTCGGCATCCCCAAACACACAAATAGCGACATTTTCAGGATGCTCGCTTAATAAAGGTTTTAATGCTTTGCACAATAAGGTGTGCTTTTGAAACATATTCAGTTTGTCACCTAACACCACAAAACTTGCTACCGCAGTGCTATTTAAATCTACTGTTAATGGCGATTTAGCTAAATCCTTATATTCACCTTTAGTGCGAAGTAGTTTGCTATGAAGATTTTTGCCAAAAGCCAGCTCTTTTTCTTCAGTTTCGGTCAGTACGAAAAGTATATGTTTTTCATCTTTTAATGAATTTTCACAGGCAGTTGCTGCATTTTGTGTTAATTTTACTGACATTTGTTATCCTTTAAGTCTTATATAAAACACATAGATTATGTATAAGATATAAGTGTTAAATCCTCTAAAATCGTTACTATAACTTGACCAAAACTACTAAAAAAGCCACACTATGACTTTTGAAACTTACCTAGGTTGCATGAGCGCGCGACCTATTTCAGACCCGCTGGATTAAAGTTTATTATTTATTATACTCAATTACGCGTAAGTAAATTTACACAATCTAGCCATATGGAGCACTAACTGAATGTCATTGATGCCAGATATAGATAGTCAAGAAACCCAAGAGTGGCTTGATGCACTTACCGCTGTTATTGAAAATGAAGGCACGGAGCGTGCTCACTTTTTACTGGAGGCGATGATTGATAAAGCGCGCCGCTCTGGTAGTAACCTACCATATAGCGCGACTACCGCTTATGTGAATACCATTCCTACCCATTTGCAACAACGTTTGCCTGGTAATCCTGATATGGAGCGTCGCATTCGCGCTTTGGTTAGATGGAATGCGATTATGACCGTGTTGCGTGCTAATGAGAAATCGCCCGGTGTTGGAGGGCATATTGCCAGCTTCCAATCCGCAGCCACTTTGTATGACACGGCATTTAATTATTTCTTCCGCGCTACGAATGAAAATTTCGGGGGCGATTGTGTTTACTTCCAAGGTCACTCTTCTCCAGGTGTTTATGCGCGTGCGTTTCTAGAAGGCCGTATTACTGAAGAGCAATTGACGAACTTCCGCCAAGAAACTGGTGGCAATGGATTGCCTAGTTATCCTCATCCTTGGTTGATGCCTGACTTCTGGCAGTTCCCAACCGTGTCCATGGGCTTGGGACCAATTACTGGTATTTATCAAGCGCGTTTTCTGAAATACCTCCATGATCGTGGCATTGCGGATACTAGCGACCGTAAAGTATGGGTTTTTTGTGGTGATGGTGAGATGGATGAACCTGAATCATTAGGTGCAATATCATTGGCTTCACGTGAAAAACTGGATAACTTGATTTTTGTAGTGAACTGTAACTTGCAGCGTCTAGATGGCCCTGTGCGAGGTAACGGTAAAATTATTCAAGAATTGGAATCAGATTTCCGCGGCTCTGGCTGGAATGTATTAAAGGTAATATGGGGTTCTTATTGGGATCCTCTATTGGCGATGGATAAAGATGGTTTGCTGAAAAAACGCATGGAAGAGTGTGTGGATGGCGATTACCAAAACTTTAAAGCCAAAGGTGGCGCTTATACACGTGAGCATTTCTTTGGTAAGTACCCTGAATTAAAAGAAATGGTCGCTGCCATGAGTGATCAAGATATTTGGCGTCTGAACCGTGGTGGTCATGACCCACATAAAGTGTATGCCGCTTATCATGCCGCGGTGAACCATAAAGGTCAGCCAACTGTGGTTTTAGCTAAAACGGTTAAAGGTTATGGTATGGGCAATGCTGGTGAAGGACAAAACACGACTCACCAACAAAAAAGTATGGACTTGACTTCACTCAAGGCATTTAGAGACCGTTTTGATTTGCCAATTACTGATGAACAAGTAGAAAGCTTGTCTTTCTATAAACCAACTGCAGACACGCCAGAAATGCTTTACATGGCTGAGCGTCGTGCCGCTATGGGGGGCTCAGTTCCAACACGTCGACGTAAAGGTAATGAACTAACTATACCGCCCCTTTCAGCATTTGAAAATATGCTGGTATCTAGCGGTGATCGTGAAATCTCAACCACAATGGCTTTTGTACGTATTTTGTCGACCTTAGTGCGCGACAAAGAAATTGGCAAGTTCGTAGTGCCGATCGTACCAGATGAAGCGCGTACTTTTGGTATGGAGGGTATGTTCCGTCAGCTCGGGATTTACGCCAGCCAAGGCCAGTTGTATGAGCCGATGGATTCTGATCAGGTTATGTACTACAAAGAACAAAAAGATGGACAAATTTTGGAGGAAGGGATTAATGAGGCTGGATCATTCTCAAGTTGGATAGCCGCTGCGACTTCATACAGCGTTACTGGCGTGCAGATGATCCCATTCTATATTTTCTATTCTATGTTTGGTTTCCAGCGTATTGGAGACTTAGCTTGGGCTGCAGGTGATTCACGCGCGCGCGGTTTCTTGCTCGGCGCCACCGCCGGTCGTACGACTTTGAACGGCGAGGGTTTGCAACATGAAGATGGTCATAGCCACTTGATGTCGGCCACCATTCCTAATTGTATTTCCTATGACCCAACCTTTGCTTATGAATTGGCGGTAATTATTCAAGAAGGCTTGCGCCGCATGGTGCAAAATCAAGAAGATGTTTACTACTACATTACCTTGATGAATGAAAATTACACTCATCCAGAAATGCCTAAAGGCATTGAAGCGCATATCCTTAAAGGGATGTACAGCTTTAGTAAATCAAAGGTTAAGGGCGAAAAAGTGCAGTTGATGGGTAGTGGTGTGATTTTGCGTGAAGTGATTGCTGCAGCCGAGCTATTGGCGACTGATTGGAATGTATCTGCTGATGTATGGAGCGTGACTAGCTTTAATGAGTTGCGTCGTGATGGCCTTGATGCTGAGCGCTGGAATATGCTTAATCCAGAAAAGCCACAAAGATTAAGCTTTGTGGCGGAAGCAATGAAAGCCTCACAAGGGCCAACTATTGCATCTACTGACTATATGAAAGCATTTGCTGAACAAATTGCTGGTTTTGTACCAGGTAAGTTTGTTGCTTTGGGTACGGATGGTTACGGTCGTTCTGATAGTCGCGAAGCACTACGTGCGTTCTTTGAGGTCGATCGTTACTATGTTGTAGTTGCCGCGCTAAAAGCATTGGCAGACGAGGATAAAATTGCCGCTTCACAAGTTACTTCAGCCATCAAAAAATATAAGTTAGACGCTAATAAGCCTAACCCAACCACAGTTTAAGGAGACGCAAACATGGCAATTCAAGACATTTTCGTCCCCGATATTGGTAATTTTGATAGTGTGGATGTGATTGAAGTTTTAGTAAAAGCTGGTGATAATATTGCCAAAGAAGACTCGCTTATTACCGTTGAGTCGGATAAAGCTTCGATGGATATCCCCTCACCATTCGCTGGTGTAGTAAAAGAAATAAAAATCAAGGTCGGCGATAAGGTGGCGCAGGGTGGAGTTATTTTAAGCATGGATGTTAGCGATGCAGCGGCTAAACCGGCAGCGGTAATTGTTTCAGCGCCAGTAGTTCCAAAGCCAGTCGCGGCAACTATACCTGAGCCAACTCGACCAGCGCCAGAACCACCAAAAACTATCGCACCAGCGAAAATGCCTGTGCCAGTTGGAGAAAGCTTAGTGGTCGCAACTGGTAAGTTGTCACATGCCAGCCCATCTGTACGTAAATTCGCCCGTGAGTTAGGCGTGAACTTAGCATTTGTGCAAGGTAGTGCGGCTAAAAACAGAATTTTACCTAAGGATGTGCAAGCTTATGTCAAAGGTGAGTTGGCTAAGCCACGTACCGAGAATATGGGCGCTGGTGTCAGCAGTCTCGCTGCGTTACCAATGCCTGTCATCGATTTCAGTCAGTTCGGTGAAATCTCACTTAAACCGCTATCACGCATCAAAAAACTTTCTGGAGCCAACTTGCACCGCAATTGGGTCACGGCACCGCATGTCACGCAGTTTGATGAAGCGGACATTACCGATCTGGAAGAGTTTCGTAAGTCGATGCAGGCTGAGGCTGAAAAACGTGGCGTTAAATTAACAATGTTGGCATTTTTGATCAAAGCTTCAGTTAATGCCCTCAAAGCTTATCCGAACTTTAATGCTTCACTATCTCCTGATGGTGACAGTTTAATCCTCAAAGACTACTTCAATGTAGGCTTTGCATGCGACACGCCTGATGGTTTGGTTGTTCCTGTAGTGCGCGATGTGCATCAGAAAGATGTGCTTGATATCGCGCGTGATTTAGGTGAGCTTTCAGGCAAGGCGCGTGAACGTAAGCTCAAAATTGAAGAGATGCAAGGCGGATGTTTCACTATTTCTAGTCTAGGCGGTATTGGTGGAACTATGTTTACGCCAATTATTAATTGTCCAGAGGTTGCAATTTTAGGAGTGTCACGATCCTCTATGCAGCCAGTTTATGATCCAAAAAGCAAAATATTTGAGCCTAGATTAATTCTGCCTATGTCATTATCCTATGATCACCGCGTGATTGATGGTGCAGATGGCGCGCGTTTTACCAGTCATATGCGCATGATGTTGTCTGACGTTCGTAGATTGTTACTGTAAGGGTAAACATGAGTAATTTAGTTGAAGTTTTAGTGCCCGATATTGGTAACTTTGATAGCGTCGATGTCATTGAAATACTAGTTAAACTAGGGGATGTTATCGCTAAGGAAGACTCACTGATAACGGTAGAGTCTGATAAAGCGTCTATGGATATTCCATCTGCGCAAGCAGGCGTGGTGAAAGAGATTAAAGTTAAAGTCGGTGATAAAGTGGCAAAAGGCAGCTTGATGCTCTTAATAGAAGAGCTAGTCGCTACAAAAATTGTTGTATCTAGTGCTTTTGCCGCTATTACACCAACTATAGCACCGTCATCTCCAGCGCAAATCCCTAAATCATCTCCCAGCTCCCAACCACAGGTTGCGAGTGACTTGCATACCGAAGTTGTCGTTCTTGGTAGCGGGCCTGGTGGTTACACCGCAGCGTTTCGCGCTGCAGATTTAGGTAAAAAAGTGGTGTTGATTGAGCGTTATGATACGTTGGGTGGCGTTTGCCTAAATGTAGGCTGCATTCCTTCTAAAGCTTTATTGCATACCGCTAAAGTGATTACTGAGGCGGAAGAAACTGCGTATCATGGGGTCAGCTTTAGTGCGCCTAAAATTGATCTTGAGCAACTGCGTAATTGGAAAGCCAATGATGTGGTGGGCAAGTTGACTGGCGGCTTAGCAGCTATGGCCAAACAACGTGCTGTGACTGTGCTTCAAGGTATGGGTCAATTTACTGGACCTAATCAAATAGCAGTCACTGGTACTGATGGAAAAATAATCACAGTGGGTTTTGATAACGCCATTATTGCCGCGGGTTCGCAAGCGACTAAATTTCCTGGAGCGGCGGATGATGAACGTATCATGGATTCGACTGGCGCATTAGCGTTGGCAGATATTCCTAAGCGTATGTTGGTTATCGGTGGAGGCATTATTGGCTTAGAAATGGGGACCGTCTATGACGCCCTAGGCACTAAAGTCAGTATTGTTGAATTTACCGATGGCCTAATACAAGGTTGCGATCGTGATTTGGTTCGCCCGCTACATAAACGGATGGAAAAGCGCTTCGAGAATATTATGCTGTTGACTAAAGTTGCTAAAATCGATGCCAAAAAAGATGGCATACATGTTAGCTTTGAGGGCGAGTCTGCACCTAAAGAAGTACAAATTTATGATCGTGTCTTAGTTTCAATTGGCCGCCGCCCGAATGGTAAGAACATAGGGGCGGAGAACGCTGGTGTCGCAGTTAATGAGTGGGGCTTCATCAATGTCGATAAGCAAATGCGTACCAATGTTCCACATATTTTTGCTATTGGAGACATCGTGGGCCAACCAATGCTGGCGCACAAAGCGACACATGAAGGTAAGGTGGCTGCGGAAGTGATTGCAGGACATAAAGTTGAATTCCAAGCACTGACTATTCCATCAGTCGCCTATACAGATCCTGAAATTGCTTGGGCTGGTGTAACTGAAATTGAAGCTAAAGCTAAGGGAATTGAGTATGAAAAGGCTGCATTTCCATGGGCTGCAAGTGGCCGTGCCTTGTCTGTTGGGCGAACAGAGGGCTCTACCAAATTGATTTTTGATAAAGCTACGCATCGTTTAATCGGTGCGGGTATTGTTGGCGTGAATGCTGGGGAGTTGCTAGCGGAAACTGTATTGGCTATCGAGATGGGCGCTGATGCGCATGACTTGGGTTTGACCATCCATCCTCATCCTACTTTATCTGAGACTGTTTGCTTTGCTGCTGAAATGAAAGAGGGTACGATTACCGACTTGTATATTAAAAAGCGTTAATTCGTATGTCAGCAGATCTAATCCAAGCACTTGGCCGAGAATTTCCGGCTGAGCGCTTTTACACAGACCCCATTGATTGTTATGCCTACGCCTATGATAATTCTCGTAATTACCATGCGCCTATAGCTGTGATTTTTCCACTGACTATACTCGAAGTACAGATTGTTATTAATTTATGTAATCAGTATCAAGTGCCTGTGGTGCCTCGCGGGCGTGGAACAGGTACTGCTGGAGGCAGCGTGCCAGAGCTTGGTGGTGTAGCGCTTTCATTAGAGCGGATGAACAAGATATTAAGTATAGATCCGGACAATCGTATGGCGATTGTAGAGCCTGGTGTGCTTAATCAAGAGTTGCAAGATAAGATTAAAGGAGTGGGTTTCTTTTGGCCGCCAGACCCCTCGAGTGCGGCTTATTGTAGCGTAGGTGGCAACCTAGCGACTTGCGCTGCTGGTCCGCACGCAGTGAAATACGGCGTAGCACGTGATCATGTACTTGGTCTAAAGGCTGTGACCGGCAGTGGGGATATTATTCGCACTGGTTGCTATACAAGCAAAGGTGTCGTTGGTTACGATTTAACACGTTTACTAGTTGGCTCAGAAGGTACGCTTGCAGTGATTTGTGAAGCTACGCTGAAACTGACGCCATTACCAAAATATTCCGGCGGACTCACGGCTGAGTTTGTCGATACTAAAAGCTGTGCCCATGCAATCGCTGCTATTATGGCGCAGCCTTATACGCCAAGTGCCTTAGAATTTTTGGATAATGGCGCGCTTAATTTAATTCGTGGCCGACATAAAAATCTATTACCAGAAAAAGCGCGTGCTTACCTAATGATTGAGGTTGATGGTGCGCAGCAAGAGATTGCTGAAGCGACCACTGCTATTTTAGAAGCCTGTCAGGTGGATGGTTTGATTGAGGCTAAAGTTGCTGTTGATACCAAAGCGCTATGGGCGGCACGCAAAGCATTGTCTCCACTTCTTAAAGACATTGCGCCTAAAAAAATTAATGAAGATATTGCGGTACCGGTTTCGCATTTGCCAGAATTGTTAACTGGGTTAGAGAAACTGGCAGCTCAGTACAATATTGCCAATGTAAATTTCGGCCATGCAGGCAATGGCAATATACATGTCAATTTACTGGTTAATCCAGATAATGCTGATGAAATGGTGCGCGCTTATCAGTGTCTAGATGAGGTGTTTAGTCTGGTGTTGTCGTTGCAGGGTACGCTGTCCGGTGAGCATGGCGTGGGTATGGCTAAGCGCCCTTTTATTACACGTGAAATTGACGCAACTACCATGAATTTAATGAAGTCACTCAAGCTCACTTTTGACCCAAATAATATATTGAATCCCGGTAAGCTTTTCCCAAGTTAAACTAAGGGCAAGTTACTTGATTGAGGTCAGTCTGTAGAAATTTAGATTTCAGTTGTTTGACTGCTGATAGCTGTTGTTCAGATAGGTTTCTTAATGAGAGTTTAACGGGGGTTATTCTGGAGGCTTCAATCCCTAACTTTGTTAATGCACTTTGTGCCGCACTGATGTTGTTAGCAGAAAAGTTACCCCATACAAAACATACCATCGTTGTTGGTGGCGAAGAGCCTGCTAAACTTTCCATGCGTTTAGGTAAAACAGCTATTTGCTCAGATGATAAAAGCCGAATCTTTTCAGGATATATTTCGCGTCGCGATATCGTTGTGGTACTTGGTAACACAAGGTCTGAATTAAAAAATACTAATAGACTTAAATTAATTAGCACTAAAAGCCAAATCAATATTTTCATGCCTGCTTGCTTTGCCTAAACAGATCCAGTTGATATAAGCCTTGTAATACCAAATTCTCAATCGCAAAAACCGATAGGGTTGAATCATTTTGCAAATGTCTCGCAATGGTTGGGCCATTGCCACCGCTTATCAGAATGAAAGGTATTTGCTGGCTTTCTATTTGTAGTGACATTTTCATGCGTACAATTGCCCCTAGCACCGCATTAAGCACCCCAGCTTGCATGGCATCTGAAGTATTGTTTGCGAAGATTTCTATTGGCTTCGTTGAAGAATTATCTTGCTTGAATTTAGGTAGTTGTGCAGTGCCGGTATCCAAACTGCTTAGCATTAGATCTAATCCCGGCAAAATAAGCCCACCTACAAACACACCTTGGTTACTGATCATGTCGCTACTTAAAGCATCTATAGTGACGGCAGTGCCAGCATTTATTACCACACAGGGTGATTTTTTTAATTGCCATGCAGCTATTAAAGCTGCCCAACGGTCAGTTCCGAGTGAAGAAGGCTCTTCATATTGGTTGATTACGCCGCAGGCTATGGCCTCTGCATGCGCCCAGTGAATATTACGCCTATTGTCTAATAGTAATTTTAGTTGTGTTGCGATTTCAGTGCCCGCCACATTAGAAATAATCACCCGTGTCGCGTTAGGCAACTCTAAGTTGCTAAGTTCGGAATTCACGCAAGCACCAGAGGCTAATATCTCACCAGATACATCAAATAACCCCCATTTAAGGCGACTATTACCTGCGTCTATGGCCAGGAGTTGAGCGTTAGTTGCTATCATTAAACACTACGCAAACTAATTTCACCTGATGAAAATCGCTGTTCACCGAGTGCCGTTCTAACTAATAAAATGCCGTCTTCAGCTACATCAATTACGGTGCCATGTGTTTCTCGGCCATCGGGGTGAAGCATTCTTACCGCTTGCTGGTGATAGGCATGGTGTTTAATCCACTCATCACGCACGTGAGCAAAACCTTGCTGTTCAAATTCTTTAAGTACAGCTGCTAAATTTTTTAGCAGCTCACCTAGTAATTCATTAGGGTTAATCTCTTGCGTCATGACGCTTGCCAAGTCGGTTACGGGTTGGTCTATATTTTGTTTAACTGATTTTGGCAGATCTATATTAATCCCAATGCCAATGACGGCAGCGCTTGGTCCTTCCATGTCCCCTTGCAGCTCAATTAAAATGCCAGCTAATTTTTCGCGCCCAATCAGCACGTCATTCGGCCATTTTAATTGTGCTTGGCTCACACCTAGACTGTGTAGCGTACGAATCAGGGCTACGCCTACTGCTAAACTCAACCCTGATAGTGCTGATGCACCACATTGAAAACGCCATAACAGGGAAAAGGTTAAGCTAGCTCCAAGTCCCGCCTGCCAATTGCGACCGCGTCTACCACGCCCTTTACTTTGAAAGTTGGCTGCCACACACGTCGCATGTGCTTGCCCAGCACTAATTTTTTTCATTAAATAGCTATTGGTGGATTCAAGATGATCGTGCACCTCTAAATTAAACCAAGCACGCTGCTCCCCGATGGCATTGATAATAGCTTTCTCATCTAATAGGGTGACTGCTTGGGGTAATTTATAACCCCTGCCTCGCACTGAGAAAACTTCTATCCCTAATGCTTCAGCATCTTTTAACGCATTCCAAACCGTGGCTCGGCTGGTTTTAAGTTGCGTCGCAATGGCTTCCCCAGAGTGGAATTTTCCGTCGACAAGCAATCTTAAGATTGAGAAAGTATGTGTGTTCATATGATTGAGAAGTTTAGCACAAGGAATATGATAGAAATCATCGTCATTTGGCACAGTTGATACAAGGTTTTTTCGGTGCAAGCGTGTAAAATAACAGGTATATTTACCACTAATCTATTAAAGCATTCTTATGTCCGCAGAAAAAACGCCTGTTCCGATTGGTTCTAACTTTATCCGTGCCATTATTGAAAAAGATTTAGAGCAGGCTGTATACAAAAATCGTCAATGGGCAGGTAGCCCCGGGGATGCAGCGCATCACGCAACAGGCCAGCTTGATTCAGCTAAAATTCGTACGCGCTTCCCACCTGAGCCTAATGGATATTTGCATATTGGACATGCCAAAAGTATTTTTTTAAATTTTGGCTTAGCGCGAGATTTTGGCGGCGTCTGTCATTTGCGCTTTGATGACACAAATCCAGAAAAAGAAAGCCAAGAGTACGTTGATAGTATTACTGATACTGTTAAGTGGCTAGGTTTTGACTGGGAAACTAGCAAGGGCTCTCATTTATACTTTGCCAGTAATTACTTTGATTTTATGTACCGTGCGGCCGAATCATTAATTGAATACGGTCATGCTTATGTTGATAGTCAAACTGCTGAAGAAATGCGCATTAGCCGCGGCACTCTGACCGAAGCGGGAAAAAACTCACCATGGCGCGATCGTTCGATAGCTGAGAACTTAAGTTTATTCCGAGAAATGCGCGCTGGTAAACATGCTGACGGCAGCTTAATTTTACGGGCAAAGATTGACATGGCTTCTGCTAATATCAATTTGCGTGATCCTGCCGTGTACCGAATAAAACGTGCGCATCATCACAATACTGGCGATGCTTGGTGCATCTATCCGATGTATACTTTTGCGCATCCAATTGAAGATGCCTTAGAGCAAGTTACGCATTCAATTTGCACGCTAGAGTTTGAAGATCAACGTCCTTTTTATGATTGGATTTTAGAGCGTCTAGCAGAGGCAGGTCTGTTGGCGCATCCGTTGCCTAAACAATATGAATTTGCGCGCTTAAATCTCACTTATGTGATGCTCTCAAAACGTAAATTGATTGAGTTGGTTGAAAATAAGCACGTCAACGGTTGGGATGATCCACGTTTGCCTACCATTGCTGGTTCCCGTCGTCGTGGTTATGTAGCGGCTGGTTTTAAATTATTTACCGATCGTATTGGTGTGTCAAAAGCCGACTCTTGGATAGAATACACAATCCTTGAAGATTGTATGCGTGAAGTGTTAAATGACGCATCGGAGAGACGCATTGCGGTACTTGATCCGATTAAATTGGTAATTGATAACTACGCTGTCAATCAAACCGAAGATTGTTTTGCGCCTAATCACCCCTTAAAACCTGAGCTCGGCAAGCGCGTGGTACCCCTTACCAAAGAATTATGGATTGAGCGTGAAGATTTTATGGAAGTGCCGAGTAAAGGCTTTTTCCGTTTAACACCAGAAGGCATGGTGCGTCTGCGTTATGGCTATGTAGTCAAATGTACCGGATGCGAGAAAGATGTTGAAGGCAATGTCACCGTGGTGCATTGCGAATATCTTCCTGAAACAAAGTCTGGGACTCCAGGTTCTGACAGTGTGAAAGTCAAAGGTAATATTCACTGGGTTTCTGTTGACCATGCTTATGCCGCTGAAGTGCGCTTGTATGATCGCTTATTTAAAACCGCACATCCAGGTGCCGGTGATACAAACTACCTGAATGACATTAATCCTGATTCAATTAAAGGCGTCATCGCTCAATTAGAACCTAGCCTGAAAGACGCTCAACCAGAAGATAAATTCCAATTTGAACGCCATGGTTACTTTGTGGCTGACAGTCTAGACAGTCAATCTGGTAAGCCGGTGTTTAACCGAACAGTCACCTTGCGAGATGCTTGGCAGAAGTAAGTTTGCATTAAGCTTCTGGTGAAATTGCTCTAGATTGTCGCCTGACCAAGAAAGAAGTTGGCTGCGAAGTCTTAACTAAAACAATCGCTAATAGCCGCTCTTAATTAAATCCGCGTATTTTTCTCGGACCTTTGCAGATTTAGGTGCAGCTACCGCTAGGCAATAGGGTTGATTGGGGTTGTTAGCAAAAAAGTACTGATGATAATCTTCCGCAGCATAAAATCTTTCGGCGCCATAGATCTCAGTCACGATGGCGGCGTTAAATACATGAGCAGCATTTAGCGAGGCTATCATTTTTTCCGCGGCCTCATATTGTGCGGCACTTTGACAAAACACTGCTGAACGATACTGGGTGCCGATATCATTACCTTGACGGTTGGGCGTGGTTGGGTCGTGTGATACAAAGAAAATTTCCAGTAAAGTTTCAAAACTAATTTTCTGGTTATCAAAACTTATTTGTATCGCTTCAGCATGGCCTGTATTACCTTCACCGATGGTTTTATAAGTGGGGTTTTGCGTGTGCCCGCCAATGTAACCAGATATAACTGCGCTTACGCCTTTTAGCTGGCTAAATACCGGCTCCGTACACCAAAAACAGCCCCCTGCAAAAATTGCAACTTCTTGTTTATCCATCCGAATCACCTAAATTTTTTAATAAATTTTACTTTTATCTTTGGAAAGATCAATTGACAACGCCGCATAAGCGCGACGTTTATCTTCGGCTTATGGGATGCCGATATTGCCAGCAATCAAATTCTGGCAGAGGTTTTGCTAAATATAATCTGTTTTTGAAGTCTCGATAAGCATCTCCCAGTTACAGTGAACTTTCTGAGCTTTTACTTCGTTACAACATCTAAATTTATACTCTCTATTTTTCATCACCACAACTAAAATTAAATTTTTTTAGGCATTACATTACCCATCAATAATTTCAGGAAAAATTCTTAATTAAAAATGGGGCAACTAGAGATATTAGGTACTTGTTTGCAAGATTTTTGCCGAATATCTGCCCAGATTGTACCGGTTGCCAGTAGAATAAAGAGACTAATTTTATTAAGAAATTTGCGTGAAATTAACGGTAGATTGTTTACTTGATCATCAAATGTTGGCCTTGCATAGCGGAAGCGCTTTGGCTTGCTTGCTTGCAATGGGACAAATAAAAACACTAGATCAAGCTTTAGAGGCTGTGGTCTGTGATCAATATGACGTGCCGTTTGTAGGAGATTATCCAATTGCTGCAATTGCAGTCGCTGCTGATGGCTTGGAAGTGGGTGAGGCATATTGGCTACGCGCAGATCCCGTACATTTGCGCTTGCAGCGAGACTGCTTTAGTCTGGATGAAACCGTACCTTTGCCGCTAGAGCCTGAGCTTGCAGAGGAAATGCTTGCAAGTCTAAATCAGCATTTTCGACAAAACGCTCACTCAGGTTCAGAGCCTGAGGTGGCGTTTTTAATCGGCCTGTCAGGTGCTTGGTATTTACGTTGCCTACAGAAGCCTATTATGACCACTTCATTACCCAGCATAGTGGCAGGTAAAAATATCCATCAGTTTCTACCGCAAGGGGAGGATAGGTCTAAGTGGGTAGGATTGTTAAATGAAGTACAAATGATATGGCATGAGCACCCAGCTAACCTGGCACGTGGAGCCAAAGGGCTAGAGGCGGTGAATAGTATTTGGCTATCAGGGGGTGGGTGCTTCCCTAAATTTATAGGGCCCCCCAGAGCAGAGTGGCTTATGGCTAATAGTGCTTTTTATCAAGGGCTTGCTCTTTGGTCTAACACTCCTTACGAATCCCTGCCCACTCATTTGGACGCTGCCTTAAATAAGCCAATGGTACGTATTCAATTGGCAAGTAGCGCGACATTGGATTTACTTTGGTTTAAACCAATACTGGCCGCATTAAAAGCAAAAAAAATTACACAACTAACTATTAATTTAGGCTGTTATGATCAAAGTCTAAGCATTAATATTAAACCTATAGATCGTTATAAATTTTGGCGTAAACCTAAGCCGGTGCAGTATTATTTCCCATGATTAAAATTGCCTTAAGAAAAACTAAAACAAAAGCGGCGCAACAATTAGAGGCTGCTGGAGTAGTGCCTTTGATGGCCCGATTATTGGCCACTCGTGGTGTAACTGAAACTAAGCAAATTAGTGCTAATTTAAGCAACCTGTTAGCACCCAGCACACTCACCCATAATCAAGAAATGGCTAAGTTATTAGCCGATGCCATTTTAACAAATAAGAAGTTATTGGTGATCGGTGATTACGATGCAGATGGAGCCACAGCAACTGCCGTTGCTGTAAAAGGTTTGCGCGCCTTTGGCGCCAATGTTGACTTTTTAGTGCCTAATCGTTTTGAATATGGCTACGGTTTAACACCTGAAATTGTCGCCCTTGCTGCTACACAACAACCTGATATTATTATTACTGTGGATAATGGCATTGCCAGTGTGGACGGAGTAGTAGCAGCCAATGCACTTGGTATGCAAGTGCTGATTACTGACCATCATTTGCCGGGATTAGAAACTCCGAAGGCGGCCTGTATTGTCAATCCTAATCAACATGGCTGTGACTTTGCCAGTAAGCATTTAGCTGGCGTTGGCGTTATGTTTTACTGCTTACTCTGCTTGCGTGCCGAGTTGCGCGATCGTGGACTTTACGTAGATATAGTTGAACCTAATCTAACCGAGTTGCTTGATTTAGTTGCGCTGGGTACGGTTGCAGATTTGGTGAAGCTTGATGACAATAATCGTATTTTAGTTGAGCAGGGATTGCGCAGAATTAGAGCTGGCGCTTGCTCGCAAGGGATATTGGCATTGCTGGGTGTCAGTGGTCGCCAATATCAAACGGTAAACGCGCAAGATTTAGGTTTTTATGTGGGGCCGCGCCTGAACGCCGCAGGGCGCTTGGATGATATGACATTGGGCATACAGTGCTTGCTGGCGGAATCAGCCACAGAAGCTGAAAGGATTGCCAAGCAATTACATGAATTAAATCAGCAACGACGTGGTATAGAAGCGGATATGCAAGATGGTGCTAACATTTCTCTTGATGACATTGATGTTACTAATCAGTTCAGCATTAGCATATATCAAGCTGATTGGCACCAAGGCGTGATCGGCATTTTAGCCTCGCGCCTTAAAGAACGTTTTCATCGGCCAGTGATCGCTTTTGCAGGTGCCGGAAATGAAGTCCTTAAAGGCTCTGGTAGATCTATTCCTAGTTTGCATCTCCGTGATGCCCTTGATTTAGTGAGTAAGTATCATCCAGACCTCATCATCAAATTCGGTGGTCATGCCATGGCAGCGGGTTTAAGTATAAAGCAGGTTGACTTTGTACGTTTTAAGCAAAGTTTTGAATCAGTGGTAAAAAGCCTGATTACAGAAGCCGATCTGCAGGCAGTGTTAGAGGTGGATGGTAATTTAGGCGCCGAAAATATGACGTTCCAGATTGCACAGGCTTTGGAGAACCAGGTGTGGGGGCAGGGCTTTGCACCACCGTTGTTCTACGATGAGTTTGAAGTGATTAACCAGCGTATATTGGCAGAAAAGCACTTGAAGCTAACTTTGAGGACAATTGCTCACAGCCCCTCAGTGATGATTGATGCAATCTACTTTAACCAAGTGGATTTCTTGGAGACTCATATTCAGGCGGCTTATCAATTGCAAACCAATAGTTATAATGGAGCGCAGAAAGTACAGTTAAATCTACGCTATGTAGGGTCTTAAATTAAAAAATATTAGGCAATTTATGATCGATACTGAATCAGCACACTTACTAAAACCTGCCATGTTTCAACCCGCTTTGCCGCCGCGCGATCCTTATTCTCATAAAGGATCCTTCGGCAGTGTGGCGTTGATTGGTGGTGATGTTGGCATGGTTGGCTCGGTATTATTGGCAGCACGGGCAGCCTTGCTTGCTGGTGCAGGCCGTGTTTACGCGGCTATGTTGAGCGACAATGTCCCTGTTGTTGATCTGGTGCAGCCTGAATTGATGTTGCGTTCTGTTCACGCAATTAGTCAGTTAACTCAACTCAATGTGATAGTGCTTGGTCCTGGCTTAGGGCAGTCAGCTTCAGCGATTCAATTGCTGGAATATTGGTTGGCTCAGGATTTGAGCTTATTGCTTGACGCTGACGCGCTAAATTTAATTGCCCAACACCCATATTTGGCCGCACTAACTAAGCAACGCTGTGCCGCAACCATCATTACGCCACATCCTGGCGAAGCAGCTAGGTTACTAGGTTGTAAAACAGAGCAGGTGCAGCAAGATCGCATAGGCAGTGCGCTTAATTTGGCAAAGAACTTACACGCTAGCTGTGTGTTAAAAGGTGTCAACAGCATTTGTGCACACCACAATGGTGTTTGGTTTATGAATGGTAGTGGTAATCCAGGATTGGCCAGTGCAGGTACAGGTGATGTGCTAAGTGGAATTATTGCTGGCTTGATAGCTCAGGGTTTGAATGCATTTTCGGCAGTCCAGCTTGGGGTTTATGTGCACGGAGCGGCCGCGGATGCTTTGGTTGCTCAAGGCTTGGGTCCGGTAGGATTGACCGCATCAGAAGTGGCTAAGCAGGCGCGCAATATTATTAATCAGCTCAATGTAACCACTATATAAGCTCTTAAATTGACTGATAGAGCCCTTAAAAGTTACAATCATACCCGTACTTATAAAACATAATTTAAGGTTAAAATGCGTCGAAAATTAGTGGTTGCCAATTGGAAGATGCATGGCAATTTAGCCTCAAATAATCTGTTGTTAACCGCCTATATTGAGAAATTGGCGTCACTTAAAAGCATTGATGTTGTGGTGTGCGTGCCTTACCCCTACCTTGCGCAAGCGCAGATGATGTTGCAAAACACTGCTATCGCTTGGGGAGCGCAAAACTTAAGTAAAGACGCTTTGGGTGCCTTTACTGGTGAGGTTAGTGCCGCTATGTTGAAAGATTTTGGTTCAACGCATGTCATTATTGGGCACTCAGAACGTGCAACAGCTTATTGTGAGTCCGATGAAAATATAGCGATTAAATTTATGCAGGCCAAAACCCATGATTTAACCCCAATTTTGTGTGTGGGTGAAACGTTGATTGAGCGTGAGGCAGGCGTGATGCAAATGGTTGTTGCTAAGCAGTTAGATACCATTATTAATACTTATGGCGCTTCAGTTTTTGCCGATTCCGTGGTTTCTTATGAGCCGATATGGGCGATTGGTACCGGTCTAGCAGCGAGTGCTGACCAAGCGCAATCAATGCATGAATTTATTCGTGGCAAGATTGCAGCACATGATCTGTCCGCTGCTAACAGCCTTAAAATCCTCTACGGGGGCAGCGTAACGCCGAAAAATGCGGTACAATTGATGGTTACGCAGGATATAGACGGTGGTCTTATCGGTAGGTGTTCGTTAAACGCGCAAGAATTTGAAGGAATATGTCTGGCTGCAGCCTGAAAGCTGTAGTTTCAATGGGCATGAGGTGAAAAATGGAAAAATTTGTATTAGTAATTCATGTATTAGCAGCTCTCGGTGTGATTGGTTTAGTGTTGTTACAACACGGCAAAGGCGCCGATATGGGTGCTTCATTCGGAAGTGGCGCTTCTGGCAGCCTATTTGGTGTTTCAGGATCATCCAACTTTATGAGTCGTGCAACTGCAGTTTGTGTGATGGTATTTTTTACTACCAGTTTAACGCTAGCTTACTTGTCCAGCCACAAATCTGGCACTGGTAGCGTGATTAAAGCTAATGTTACGCAAACTAATCTTGTCCCAGCGACCAAGCCAGTTCCGGCTGCTCCAACTGGAGCCGAGGATGTGCCTAAGTAATTTCTAAATATCCCCATTGCTAATGCGAGGGGGTTCTTGTGGAGATGAGTTTGGTTCAGTTTCATTGATGTCGTGGTGGAGTTGGTAGGCACACAAACTTGAGGTATTCTGATTTTAGTTACTCGAGTTGTGTCTCTGCTTCACGCGGTTCAGTAGTTTTCTAGCGTTTCAATTCTATATAACTAATCGGTTATTGAAATATATTGCCGATACTCATCACTCCATACAGTCTTGGGAGCGGTACTTTCTAATCTGTTATCTCAGCATTTTTTCTTTATCTTTGAAAATTCATAAATGTATTGAATTCGCCATTATGAATGATGTTACAATAATCAAATGAATAATCTATCAGGAAATAAACGTGGCGGAATTCGGTCTGGCGCAGGCCGTAAAGTTGGCACTGGTAAGTTTGGTGAAGCGACGACCGTAGTTCGCATTCCAGAAAGTCAAGCCCCCGTTATCCAGGACTTTCTGGCAGCATACCAGCGTAAGAGGCTAAAAGTAGACATTGATGCAGTGGTAGAGTTTGAGTGGCCTGCCATCTACGCGGTATCGATAAAGTTGCCGCTTTATAGTTCTAAAGTTTCAGCTGGATTTCCTAGTCCCGCAGAAGATCATGTAGAAAAGCGCCTAGACCCCAGTGAGTTTTTAATTGATCAGAAAGACGCAACCTTCTTTGTTACCATCCAAGGCTTTTCAATGATGGATGTTGGCTTGCTACCCGGGGATAAGGCTGTGGTTGACCGCTCTAGACAACCTGTTATAGGTGACATTGTTCTTGCGGTGTTAGACGGAGAATTTACTATTAAAACCCTTAGCCGTACAGACGGTATAGTAAGGTTATTGCCAGCCAACTCGACAGGCGCTTATTCACCTATTGAGATCACTGAAAACATGAATTTCGAGATTTGGGGCGTGGTAACAGGTTCTTTTAGACGGTTCAAATAAGTGCGCAGTATTGCATTGATTGACGTCAATAACTTCTACGTTTCTTGTGAGCGGGTATTTAACCCTAAGCTTATTGGTAGGCCAGTGGTTGTGTTGAGCAATAACGATGGATGTGCGGTTGCCCGAAGTAACGAAGCTAAAGCGTTAGGCGTGCCCATGGGAGCGCCATGGTTTAAGTTAAAAGACTTAGTTAAGCAGCATGACATTATTGGCTTATCTAGTAACTACGCGCTTTATGCAGACATGAGTAATCGCGTGATGTCGATATTGCGGGAATACAGCCCAGACCAAGAAGTTTATTCGATCGATGAGTCGTTCCTAGACCTCACAGGCTTTCAATCCCGTAATTTAATAAAGTACGGTCAGCATATGCGTAAACGCATTTTAAGGTGGACCGGCTTGCCAGTCTGCGTGGGTATCGGCTCAACTAAAACTTTATCTAAGTTAGCAAACCACTGTGCTAAAAAGCAAGCCGTGTTTAATGGTGTGTGCAACCTAAATGCACTGTCTATCAGTGAGATTAATCTACTATTTAGTCAGATTTGCGTTGGTGAGATATGGGGCATTGGCCGCAAGCTTGCACCTAGGTTACAAGCACTGGGCCTTAACACGGTGCTGGATTTGAAGCGAGCCAATCCTGAAAAACTTCGACAGCAATTTAGCGTCGTCATGGAAAAAACAGTGTATGAGCTCAATGGTACTGTGTGCATTGAGCTAGAAGATATTGCGCCACCTAAGCAACAGATTATGAGTTCAAGAAGTTTTGGGCGGACGGTGCAAGATTACAACAGCCTAGCTGAGTCGATTACCCGTTATGTGAGTAGCGCAGCGGTAAAATTGCGTAAGCAGCAATCACTTGCTGGCTCTGTGTATGTCTATATTGCCACCAGTCCATTCAAGTTAGATGAAACGAAATATAGTAACGGCATCCGCATTCCATTCCCAATGCCCACAGATGACACTAGGCAACTAGCAAGCGTCGCGCTATGGGCGTTAAAGCAGATTTACAAGCCTAACTATAACTACGCTAAGGCTGGGGTCCTACTGAGTGACTTAGTGACTAAGGGGCGCCAACAAGCTGACTTGTTTAACAGTATGCAGGGATCGCTAAACTCAGGTGCACTCATGGTTGTTATTGATGGCATAAATCGTAAGATGGGTAAGGAGTCAATTAAACTTGCCAGTGAAGGTTTCTCTCGCCCATGGCGCATGAAGCAAGATAATAAGAGTCCTAGTTATACGACTAAATGGTGTGATTTGCCGGTGGCATGTTAGCAATTATAAAGCACTAGGGTGCTATCGTGGTTTAACTTAAACTAGGTAACAGGGTGTCCTATTTAGAAATTTTGTTTTTTTAGCGTAAGAATAACCATGTAGTCAGCACCGTCCCCACAACGACTATAAAGCCACGAAGTAGTTTTGCTGAAACGCGGTTTAATAGATAGTTTCCCGACACAGCACCTCCGACACCACCAACCGCTAAGGCAATGGCCGCGTGCCAATGCACCTGATCAGAAAACATAAATAAAGCTACGGCAGATGTGTTCATCGCCATCGCGAGTATATTCTTACTGGCAGCTGCCATGCGCACCGGTTGACCCGCAACCGTAAGTGCCGCCAGCATTAAAAAGCCTATACCACCACCAAAATATCCGCCATAGACGGCGATTAGAAATTGACTCAATATTAGTAATCGCTTTGAGACAAAGCTCGCCGCATGAATTGGCTGTTTACGAAAGCTACCCCAAGCAAAAACTGAAGTAGCAAATAATACCAACCAAGGTACTAGCTGAGCGAAGAAAGTGACCGGTGTGTTTAGCAGCAACATTGCTCCAACAATTCCGCCCAATATACTGGTAATGAGTAGTATTTTTAGACTAACTTCACCAATGCCCCCAGCCAGTTTCCGGCCTGTTACTGCTGATGTAATTTGATTGGGGAAAAGCGCTATGGTGGAGGTTATGTTAGCGGCTAAAGGATTGAGGCCTGCAAGCATCAGTGCAGGGAAGGTAATGAATGAGCCCCCACCTGCCAGAGTGTTTTGAGTGCCGGCATAAAATCCAGCGAATCCAATAAGTATTAGTGTGCTGAGGTTTGGGTCGGGTAGCATAGTGATCATTCGGTAGAAATAAGTGTTGGCAATCATCTTACTCCAGCAGACTCTTTGGCTTGCCTATGATAGAAAAATATATATAGAGAATAATCTGTTATTAGTTAAGCATTAATTTAGCAAAATATAGAAGTTGCTTAGATTAACTTCTTTTTTTGAGTGATTGCTAATAGATAAGTAAAAGCTATCATTAAAATATAAATAATTGACTTTATTTATATACAGCCTGTCTATAAGATGCAGGTGTAGTTAATGCAGAACAAGCAAATTTATATTATTAAATGGAGAAATGAAATGATTTCAACTGTACCTAATGTTGTATTTAAAACTCGTGTTCGTGATGAAAGTATTCAAAGTGAAAATCCATTTCGCTGGCAAGATGTGACTACTTCAGATATCTTTAAAGGTAAGAAAGTAGTGGTTGTAGCATTACCAGGCGCATTTACGCCCACCTGCTCAAGTACGCATTTACCAGGTTTTGAATCGAAGTATGCTGAGTTTATGGCGCATGGTGTTGATTCAATTTACTGCCTAAGTGTCAATGATGCGTTCACTATGTTTCAATGGGGTAAAAGCCTTGGTATCAAAAATATTAAAATGTTGCCAGATGGTAACGGTGACTTTACTCGTTTGATGGGCATGTTAGTGACGAAAGAGAATCTAGGATTTGGTAACCGTTCATGGCGCTATTCAATGTTGGTGGAAGATCAAAAAATTGTGCAGATTTTCGAAGAACCAGGCAAAGCGGATAATCACCCTGATGATCCGTTTGTGAACAGTGATGTTGATACCATCTTGGATTTCATTAAAAAGCAATAAGGCTTAAAATCAAGGCATGGCAATATATCCCAAGCCTCTCCGTAAATACCCCCCCCCAGTCTAAATTCAACTAAAATATAAGAGACGCAAGATGACGACATATGATCATGATTTATTTGTAATTGGCGCAGGCTCAGGTGGTGTACGCGCCGCGCGTATGGCAGCAGCGCTTGGTAAACGGGTTGGGATTGCTGAAGATCGCTATTTTGGTGGTACCTGTGTCAATGTGGGTTGCGTACCGAAAAAGCTCTATGTCTATGCCTCTCAGTTTAGCGAAACCTTTCCTGCTGCAGTCGGATTTGGGTGGCAGGCAGAAATGCCTAAATTTGATTGGTCGGTATTAGTGGCAAATAAAGATAAAGAAATACAAAGGCTGCAGGGCGTGTATGACCGATTATTAAAAGAAAGCGGCGTTAAGGTTATTAATGGTAGAGCCCGGATTTTAGATGCACATACGGTTCAAGTCGGTGATACCAAATTTACTGCTGAGCGTATTTTGGTCGCTACAGGAGGTTGGCCTTTTGTACCTGATGTCGCTGGTAAAGAATACATCGTGACCTCGAATGAAATATTCAATCTTAAGATATTGCCTAAGCGCATTGTGATTGTTGGCGGGGGTTATATAGCGGTTGAGTTTGCAGGGATATTGAATGGATTGGGTGTTGCGGTCACCATCTTTGAGCGCGGAGATAAGGTGTTGCGAGGTTTTGATGAAGACGTGCGTGACTTTCTAATCCAAGAAATGGTGGGTAAGGGCATTAACTTCCACTTTAATACTAGTGTGGATCGTATCGAACATCATGGTCATGATTTTGTGGTGTATACCGAAGATGGGCTCGCTGTAACAACAGATTTGGTGATGTACGCGACCGGGAGAATGCCTAATAGCAAAGGTGTTGGACTGGATGCTTTAGGTGTGGTGATGGATGAACTAGGCGCCATAGAAGTCAATGATGATTATCAAACTAACGTACCTTCAATTTATGCTTTGGGCGATGTTACAAATCGAGTAAATTTAACGCCGGTAGCGACAGCAGAAGGGATGGCATTGATTAACCAGCTTTATACCAATAAAGCCGATAAGGTCGATTATGACAATATTCCCACTGCGGTATTTAGTCAGCCCAACATAGGGACGGTAGGTTTGGCCGAGTCGGCTGCAAGGACTAAGTACCCAAATGATATTGATGTGTATAAATCAGTATTCAAGCCGATGAAAAACACATTATCAGGAAGTGTTGAAAGAACTATGATGAAAATGATCGTGGTACGCAGCACGGATATAGTTGTGGGAATGCATATGGTTGGACAGGATGCAGGCGAGATAATACAGGGGATGGCGGTTGCGATCCGCGCTGGCGCAACTAAAGCGATATTTGATAGCACTATTGGGATTCATCCGACCGCAGCTGAAGAATTTGTTACTATGCGCAAGCCGATAAGTTAAAACTTAAGAGATGACGTTAATTTGTATTGTCTGTTTCGATAGCATATTTTGGTTGCTTTGCCTCTAAAGCAGTAGTTTATGAGCGCCAGTTAATTGCAGATTGCGTTACAATAGAGCGGTTATTATTTTTAGTTAAATTCTCTGGCATTTATTTCTCCTAGTTGGGAAGTAATGCACTGAAAGCATGATTTATATTCAACGATTTCTCATTCTATTAATGCTATTTGGTATCCTTGTATTGTCGGGTTGCGCCATTAAGCCTGTAGCAAAGTATCAGCCGAACTCGCCGCCAACAGGTTGGATTGAACCGTTGCCTTTCAAGCAAGCGCATGATGGAAAATTGAGTGACTTAAAAAATTGGTGGCAACAATTTAATGACCCTGTCTTATTGCAACTAATTGAAGCGGCTCAAAAAGTCAGTCCTGACATAGAAAGTGCTAAAACTCGTGTGGCTGCTGCTCAGACAGAGGCCATATTGGCGGGTGCTCAGTTACTACCTACCTTAACTGCCGATGCCAATGCAAGTCGGAATCATAATGGGGTAGTTTTCCCTACCGGAAATGTTGTAAACATGGGTGTCAGCGCTAGCTGGGAGCTTGATGTTTGGGGAAAAAATAAGGCCGATGACAAGGGAAAGCAAGCGCAATTAAGTGGCACTTCTGCGCTATGGCATGAAGCGAGAGTGATTGTGGCTGCTCAAACAGCAACTCAATACCTAAATTATCGTTTATGCGAAAACTTAAGCAGCATTGCCAGAAAAAATGTTGAATCTAGTCTAGAGTCGGCACGAGTCGCAGACTTAAGTGCCAGGGCAGGATTCCTTGCGCCTGCAAGTGCCAGTCAAACGCTTGCGCTTGCTGCCGATGCTTCTAGTGAATTTAAAAAACAATCTTTACAATGTACTTTAATGGTAAAAGGATTAGTTGCTCTTACGGCAATAAGCGAGCCGGAAATGCATAAATTGCTAGCTCAGGGTAGCGGTGAGATGCCCATATCAGTTAGTTTGGACGTTAACGAAATACCAGCGAAGTTACTACTTCAGCGTCCAGATGTACTTAATGCTGAGCGTAACGTTGATGCATCCGGCTTTGAAATTACTGTTAGTCAAGCGCAACGCTATCCCCGTTTAAGTTTATCGGGCAATATTGGTTTAGGCTACGACAACACTTGGCGTCAATTGTTTCCAAAAGCGACCCGTAGTATTGCAGATGGCACAACTTGGTCTATAGGCCCTATTGCATTATCATTGCCAATATTTGATGCAGGGGTAAGTGCTGCCAATATTGAGATGGCAAAGGTGCAGTATGAGGCGGCTAAAAGCACTTATGAAAGTGTAGTACGCAATGCTGTACGAGAAGTTGAAGAAGCGCTGGCTAAGCTTAATAGCACTTCACAGAGGCTTGATGATGTAAATAAATCTGCTGAGGGCTTTAAACTTTCATTAAATGCTACTCAAATGCGTTATCAAGCTAATCTGGCTAATTTATTTGAACTGGAAGAGGCTCGCAGGTTGAATTTGCAGGCACAGACCAATGTGTTAGCATTAAATAATGAACGTACACTAGCATGGATATCTCTATACAGAGCCATGGGTGGCGGTTGGACTCAAGCTTTAAATAGTCCTGTGCTTACGATTGATTCCAAACTTAAACAAACTGAGTTGAAAAGCTCGGTATCCATTCCATGAGATTAGCCATGACATCCACCATGCAATACCTCCGTAGTCAATCACTTGCTATTAAGCTACTTTCATTGTTTCTGATCATGACATCGGTGAGTAATGCAACCTTTGCTAAAGAAGTCGTTGAGGTGAACTCGGCGCTTACCGTTAATGTTGTTCAAGTGCAACATGTTTCACTGCCCCTAAGAATTTCTGCGAATGGAAATGTTGCTGCTTGGCAAGAAGCTATTATCGGTAGCGAGGTGAGTGGCCTGCGATTGACACAGGTCCTAGTTAATGTAGGAGATACAGTCATTAAAGGACAACTATTGGCTGAGTTTTCTGCCGATGAGGTGATAGCAGAGTTTAATCAGGCTAAAGGGAAATTGATGGAAGCGGAAGCGCAAGGCCGTGAGGCTATAGCTAATGCGGATCGCGCACGTACACTTCAAAATACAGGGGCGATGTCTAGCCAACAAATTGATCAATATACCACCGCAGCTGACACAGCAAAGGCTAGGATAGAGGTGGCGCAAGCAGAGGTACAAATCCAGCAAATTAAATTAAAAAATACTAAAATTTATGCACCAGATAGTGGAGTTATTTCTGCACGTACCGCTACTGTTGGTTCGGTGATTGCTGCAGGTAACGAACTCTTTAGGCTTATACGTCAAAGTAAACTGGAATGGCGAGCTGAAGTGGTTTCAACTGATATTGCAAAAATTAAAGAAGGTATGCAAGTGAATATCACTACGGCAGATGGATCAAAAATAATAGGAAAAGTCCGAAAAACTTCACCAACAGTGGATATCCTAACCCGAAACATACTGATTTATGTTGATTTGCCATCGAATAGTGCCGCTAAAGCAGGTATGTATGCTAAAGGAGAGTTTCTATTAGGGCAATCTAACGCATTAGCATTGCCACAACAAGCTTTGGTGCTTCGTGATGGTTTTACCTATGTTTTTGAAGTTAATGCTCAGAACGGGAAAATGGTAGCTAAGCAGATTAAAGTCCAAACGGGGCGTAGGCTGCTTAATTTGGTTGAAATTGTTAGTGGAGTAAAGCTGCAGCAATCAGTGGTTGCCTCGGGTGGTGGATTTTTAGCCGATAATGATGTGGTTAAAGTAGTGCCAGTCCAAAGCCCAAAAAAATAAATACATTTACGATTTAGCATACATTTAAAGAGTCAATAGTCGTATGAATATATCTGCTTGGTGCATTAGAAAACCAATTCCCGCAATTATGTTGTTTGTGTTGCTGAGCTTCGCCGGCATTATTAGTTTTCAATCCATGAAAGTTCAGCACTTTCCTGATCTAGATTTACCTACTGTCAACGTTACTGCTTCACTTCCTGGTGCTTCCCCATTACAGCTTGAAACCGATGTCGCGCGCAAGATAGAAAATAGTATCGCCCCTTTGCAGGGATTAAAACATATTTACACTACTGTACAAGATGGCGTGGTTACAATTACGGCTGAGTTTCGTCTAGAAAAACCGGTGCAAGAAGCTGTTGATGATGTGCGTTCGGCAGTAGCTCAAGTACGTGCAGACTTACCCAGTGATCTGCGTGATCCTGAAATTACAAAACTTAATGTAGCTGGGACTCCTATTTTATCCTACACCATTAGTGCCGCAAATATGGATGATGAGGCACTGTCTTGGTTTGTTGACAATGCGCTGTCAAAGAAAATACTTGGTGTAAAAGGCGTAGGTAAGGTCTCGCGGGTGGGCGGAGTTAATCGTGAAATTAGCGTAAAGTTGGATCCTGCCAAGCTTCAAGGACTTAATGCAACGGCGTCAGAAGTTTCACATCAACTTAAACTCATGCAGATGGAGGCCTCTGGTGGCCGTACCAAATTAGGCGGTGGTGAGCAACCTGTGCGAACCATTGCAACTGTTAGATCTGCAGATGAAATAGGCCAGATTGAATTACCACTTACCGATGGTCGTAAAATTAAGTTGAATCAAGTAGCCAACGTTAGTGATGGATTCTCCGAAAGACGTTCAGCCGCATTGTTAGATGGGAAACCAGTTGTTGGTTTTGAGATTTCACGTACTAAAGGCGCTAGTGAAATTGAAGTTGGTGACGGTGTGAATAAAGCGTTTGCTGACCTTAAACTTAAATACCCAGAGATCGTAGTCACTGAAGCTTTTAATTTAGTAAGGCCAGTGCAAGATGAATATGAAGCTTCATTAACTATGCTTATTGAAGGTGCATTGCTGGCTGTGCTGGTGGTCTTTATGTTTTTGCGTAATGTGCGAGCAACGTTTATTTGTGCTGTGGCCTTGCCATTATCTGTGATCCCAGCCTTTATCGGCATCGCTAGTTTTGGGTTTAGTATTAATGTCGTCACCTTATTAGCGTTATCTCTTGTGATCGGAATTTTGGTTGATGATGCAATTGTAGAGGTGGAAAATATCGTGCGCCATTTGCGCATGGGAAAATCACCTTATCAGGCAGCAATGGAGGCTGCAGATGAAATTGGTCTGGCGGTTATTGCGACTACATTTACCTTGATCGCAGTGTTTTTGCCTACAGCTTTTATGAACGGCATTCCTGGTAAGTTTTTTAAACAATTTGGTTGGACTGCAGCATTTGCTATTTTTGCCTCACTTGTAGTGGCTCGAGTGCTTACCCCTATGATGTCGGCTTATCTATTAAAGCCTTCAATGGTGCAAGCCGAAGATAGCCAGTTGATGCAACGCTATATGCGCTTAAGTAGTTGGTGTTTGAGGCATCGGTTAATTACAGTATCCAGCGCAATATTGTTTTTATTGGGCTCGATTAGCTTAATTCAGTTATTGCCAACTGGGTTTTTGCCAGCTGATGACAGTTCTCAAACTCAAGTTTATTTAGAATTGGCACCTGGCGCTACTCTAGAGCAAACTACAGACTCTGCTGAGCAAGCGCGTGCTCTAATTAAACGTATTGCGCATATCAAAACAATTTATACCACTATTGGTGGTGGTAATGCCGGTTCCGATGCTTTTGTTAATGCTGATGTAGCTGAAACGCGTCAAGCCACGTTATCAATATTGCTCGATGAACGTGGTTTACGTCCTCGCAAGCAGGTAATTGAGGGTGATATACGTGTGGCGTTGATGAACTTAGCTGGTGTGCGAAGTAAAGTGGGGCTTGGGGGCTCTGGAGAGAAATATGTACTGGTGCTAACTGGTGATGATCCAGTGACTTTGCGTGCTTCTGCGGAAGCGGTGACACAGGATCTTCGAACTATTGTGGGTCTAGGTAATATTGCTTCTAGTGCCAGCTTGATTCGCCCCGAGATGATTGTTCGTCCTGATTTTAGAAAAGCTGCGGATTTAGGGGTCACCAGTAATGCCATTAGTGAAACGCTTCGGATTGCTACTAGGGGTGATTATGATTTTAGCTTAGCTAAACTTAATCTAAGTGCACGCCAAGTGCCTGTAGTAGTGCAATTGACAGACGATGCACGTCAAGACCAAAGCGTCTTGGAGCATTTAACTATTCCTGGCTCTCAAGGCCCAGTGATGTTAGCTCAAGTGGCTAGTTTTAATTTAGAAGGTGGCCCTGCGGTAGTGGATAGACACGACCGCACTCGCAATATGCAGATTGAGGTGGAATTGTCTAAACTGACTTTGGGTGAGGTGCGGGCGGCAGTTGCAAAATTACCTAGTATTCAGAATCTCCCCCCCGGCATTAATCAAATTGAAGTAGGTGATTCCGAGGTGATGACGGAGTTGTTCGATAGTTTTGCCTTAGCCATGCTCACTGGTGTGCTCTGTATTTATATTGTGCTGGTTATTTTGTTTAAGGACTTTTTGCAACCAATAACTATTTTGGTGGCATTGCCACTTTCTTTAGGTGGTGCATTTGTGGCCTTATTGGTTGCGCAAAAAAGTTTTTCTATGCCTTCGCTCATTGGTTTGGTGATGTTGATGGGTATTGCAACTAAGAACTCTATACTGCTTGTGGAGTATGCAATTTTGGCGCAGCGCGAGCATGGATTAAGTCGATTTGACGCCTTGCTAGATGCTTGTCATAAGCGTGCTCGTCCGATTGTGATGACTACCATTGCTATGGGTGCTGGCATGATGCCATTAGCCGCTGGTTGGAGTGCTGGAGACACCTCATTTCGCTCCCCAATGGCAGTTGCAGTGATCGGTGGCTTAATGACTTCTACTTTTTTAAGTTTACTGGTAATTCCTTCGGTATTTAGTTATGTCGATGATCTTAAAATGTTGTGTAAATCAACGTTAAAGCAACTAGTTAGAGAGGAAAATTCCTAGTTACCAACGCAGTAAATTCGTAGGTAACCAAATGAAGCATACATCATCTACGATTGAATGCTTAAGCAGTAAAACATAGATACTGCAGCTGTCGCCATCAAGGCTGTTGCAAACCAACCAATGGCTAATATTGGTTTAGGCGCAATATGACGACCCATGACTGAAACGCTTGAAGCTAAGACGAGAATAGCCACCATTAATGGAACCGCAACTACTCCATTAATCACAGCACTCCAAAACAAGGCTTTCATTGGGTTGATCGGGGAGTATTGAATCACTAGGGCTCCTAAGACACTTAGAGCAATCACAGAATAAAACCTCCAATCTTGTCTGGCCGAATCTTCTAAACTAGATCGCCAGCCAAATACTTCAGATAAAGCATAGGCCCCCGAGCCCGCTAAAACTGGAACGCCTATCAAGCCCACTGATAAAATACCTAGTGCAAATAAGAGGTAGGCAAAATCTCCTGCAAGTGGTCTTAATGCGGAGGCAGCCTGTGCTGCTGTAGTAATATCATTAATACCAGCAGCATGTAGGGTCACAGCTGTCGCTAGAATAATGAAATAAGCAGCGGCATTGGAATAAAGCATGCCACTCCAGGTATCCCAATGAATCCTTCTAATTTCTGTTTTAGCAACGGCCTCTGTATCGTAGAGTAAGGCATTTTCGCCTTGAATACGCATATCCTCAACCTCTTGAGATGCCTGCCAAAAAAATAAATAAGGACTAATGGTGGTGCCAAATATGCCAACAATCACTGCAGTGGTTTCTAATTTAAAGGCGATTTTAGGGAAGAACGTACTCCAAAGCACTTCTTTCCAAGGGACGTGAACCGTAAAAAGAACAGCCGCGTAGGCCAGCAATGACAAAGTAAGCCACTTGAGAAAAAATACATAGCGGTGATAGGGCACAAAGATTTGTAAGCCTAACGTAATGAAGACAAACACTCCCGTCATGATGTGCCAGTTAATGCCGGTAATTAGCTCGGTGACTTCTCCCATTGCTGCAATATCAGCGGCAATGTTTAAGATATTTGCAATGAGTAGTAAGGAGACTATGATTAATAAAATGGCGGGAGGAAAGCTGGTTTTAATGTTCGCCGCTAACCCACGTCCAGTAACCCTGCCAATCTGCGCACACAAGACTTGAATGGTGGCCATTAATGGATAAGCAAGAGGCATGGTCCAGAGCATATTGAGCCCAAATTGCGCCCCTGCTTGTGAATAGGTGACGATACCGCTAGGGTCATCATCGGCAACCCCAGTAACTAAACCTGGGCCAACTCTAGCCAAGGGGTGGCGTTTGATAGTATCCCAAGTATTTCTTAAGTTCATGTCGAAGCTATACCTTTTCTATCAATGGCCAAAATAAACTCTAGCCCAACTCTATTTCATATAGGTGAACATTTTGATAACACTTAATTATTATTTCCCTTCCAAGTCATCACCGATTGTTATCTCTTCTTTTCTTTCATCAGAGAAGAATGGGAACAATAGTGGTAGTAACAGTAAAGTAAAAAAGGTTGCGGTAATGAGTCCGCCTACAATTACTACAGCAAACGGTCGTTGGGTTTCAGAACCTATGCTATGGGATAGAGCTGCAGGCAATAAGCCTAAGCCTGCCATTAAAGCGGTCATCAAAATAGGTCTGAGTCTAGCTACCGCGCCATCTAAAATTGCATTAGACAGGTTGGCGCCTTCTAGAATCAGATGTTTGATTTGCTCAACCATAATGACGCCGTTTTGGACAGAGATCCCAGCCAAGGCAATAAAGCCTACCGCGGCAGAGACCGACAGATGCAAACCGGCTAAACCTAATCCAGCCAAGCCACCTATTAAGGTAAATGGAATCATCAGTAAGACCAAAAGGGCATTACGTACGGACTTAAACGCCCAGAAAAGAATGACAAAAATTAAAAGGATAGACAGCGGCACGATTACTTCAAGACGTTTCATTGCACGCTGCTGATTTTCAAACTGACCACCCCAAGTCATATTATAACCAGGAGGTAAAATGACATTTGCTTGCACCTTAGCCATAGCCTCTTTCACAAAGCCACCTTGGTCACGATTAACCAAATTACATTTAATAGAGACTACCCGAGATACACCTTCACGGCTAACACGGTATGCACCTTCTTTGATACTAATGTCAGACAACTCGCTTAGAGGCATAGTGCTAACACCATCAGGCAATGTGATTGGTAAATTATCGATGCTGTCGACTGATTGGCGGTACGGAGCATCTAACCTTAGCGTGACATCAAAACGTCGATCCCCATCATAAAAGGTATTTGCTGCAGTGTCTGCGAGTGCTGTTTGAACGGTATTGTTGACGTCGCCTACAGCCAAGCCATATCGTGAAAGTTTGGTTCTATCTAAGGTGATATTTAATTCAGAGTTACCTGAAATGCGGATTGCTTCTACATCACTAGCACCACGAACAGTATTGAGTACGCTAACCACTTGATTGGCTTTTTCTTCAAGTATGCCGAGATTAGGGCCGAAAATCTTAATCGCAATCTCACCCTTAACACCTGACATTGCCTCTTCCACATTATCTTGAATTACTTGTGAAAAGTTTGTCGGTATACCTGGAATCATATGTATTTTTGACGACATATCTTTAATTAATGCCTCTTTGTTTGGAAAGCTCCAAGTGTCGGATGGCGTAAGGTCAGCAAATATTTCAACATTATTCGGCCCTTTGGGATCGGTCCCATCATCTGGTCTACCTACAGCTGAGCTTACCATTTTCACTTCTTTATAGCTTCTTAATATCTCTCTTGCATGGCGTTCAATTTCTTTGGATTTATATAGGTTGGTAGAGGGGGGTAGGCTAATAGTTAACCAAATATTACCTTCATCAAGTTTTGGTAAAAACTCTGAGCCAAGCATAGGCGATAAGGATAATGATAAAACCAATAATCCTACAGAAGCTGCAATTACAACTAATCTCATTTTGGCCATATTAAGTAAGAAGTCTTTATAGCCGACTTTAATTTTATCCATCCAGACGCTGTGTTTTTCCGCCATATCTTCACGGCGCATAGTGAATGAAAGGAGTGCTGGAATTAAAGTAAGCGTTAGAACAATAGCACCTAATAATGCAAAACTAAGAGTGAATGCCATGGGTGAAAATATTTTTCCCTCCACACGCTGGAATGTAAAAATAGGCAAGAATGCTAAAATAATGATGAATTTTGAGAATAGAATTGGGCGTCCCATTTCCACTGCCGTATTTTTTAGCGTCTGAATACGCCAGCTATAAGAGGCATGTTGTGGAAATTTATCAAGTTGGGTAAATGCCAGTTTCACCATTAAAGCTTCCACTAATACCACGGCACTATCGATAATAATTCCGAAGTCGACTGCGCCTAAAGAAATTAAGTTGGCAGATACACCGCAAATATCCATGACGATAAAAGCAAATAGTAACGACAGCGGAATTACTGAAGCTACAATTAATGCGGCACGCCAATTGCGTAGAAAAATAATTAAGATGGCCACGACCAATAGTGCGCCAACAATCAAGTTCTCTGAGACGGTACTGACTGTATGGTTAATTAAGTTGGTCCGGTCGTAGAATGGTGCTATACGCACTCCAGCGGGTAATTTTTTATTGGTTTCCTCTACCTTCAAACGCAATAACTCAATGACCTTTGCTGGGTTTTGACCTTTATTCATAATGACGATGCCTTCCACTACATCGTCTTGACTGTTATATGAAACAATACCTGAACGTGGTCGATCACCTATTTCTACTGTGGCGATGTCACTAATGAGTATCGGTTTGCCAGCGCGTGAAGTAATTACGGTTTTGGCAATGTCATCTAAGTTCTCATATAAGCCAACGCCACGCACTACAAGTGATTCGTCACCTCGACGCATTATTCCGCCACCGACATTGCTACTATTATTGCCTAGGGCTTTGTTGACTTGATCGATGCTGATGCCAAATTTTGTTAAAAGATACGGATTGAGTAGAACTTGATATTCTTTGACAGCCCCCCCAAAACTTGTAATGTCTGCCACGCCTGGAACGGTTCTAAGTAATGGGATGATTTTCCAATCTTGAATTGCACGTATCTCGCGTTGAGGCATGTCTTTGGGAGCTTCAACGACATACCGGTAAATTTCACCTACCGCAGTCGTTAGTGGCGCCAATGTTGGCTGAAGTCCTGGTGGTAATGACACTTCCTGTAGACGTTCTAATACCTGCTGGCGAGCAAAGTAATCATCGGTATGCTCTGAAAAAGTTAGGGTCACAACTGAAAGGCCGGTAATAGATACTGAGCGCATTTGCATCAAATGAGGAACCCCACTCATAACATGTTCGATCGCCAGTGAAACCACTCTTTCTACTTCTTCTGGAGCTAAGCCAGGAGCCTGCGTCACAATGCCTACATGTACATCTTCAACGTCGGGGAATGCTTCAATAGGTAAGTTTTGAACCGCAAAGTAGCCTGCAACAATTATGACAAAAGCACCTAGCAATACAAAGATGCGCTGCTGAAGCGAGAAGGTGATGAGATTTTTTAACATGGTTTTGGCTTTACTTAAGGTAGCGTGTTACTTGGCAATAGCTAATTCTGAGTTAAGCAAAAAAGCCCCTGAGCTAATTACACGCTCACCAATGGTTAATCCACTTTTCACAGTTGCAAACTCACGCTCTTGCGAGTTAAGTGTGACACGACGCTTCTTAAAGTGGTTGGGAGTAATCTCAACAAATACATAGTTATATAAACCTTCAGTAATTAACGCAGTATTTGCTAGTCGTATCACCTTTACATTTTCTGTGTTCAAAGGTGTAATTTGCGCATACATTTCCGGTTTAAGTTTTCCACGGCTTTGTACTGAACAGCGCACGGTAATTCTTCTGGTGGTCGGATCTACCATTACACCTATAGAGTCTATATTTCCGGTAAATACTTCGTCAGGATAAGCATCCACTTTGATGGCTAACTTTTGACCTGGTGAAACCTTACCTAGATCGCGCTCGGGCAGATCAATGCTTGCCCACAGGTGATCTGGATTGGTAATAATAAAAAGTGGGAGTGCTGCATCTGGGCGCACTTCAGAGCTGGGGTTAATTTGCCTGTCGACTACTGTGCCAGATATCGGTGAACGTAGCATAAAGCTCTCATCCGCATTACGTTGAGCACCTAGATTCTTTAAATGCGCGTTAGCGCGCTGTTCTTCAGCGACCGCTTGGGCTAAATCGGATTGGCTACTTTCAAAATCTTTGCGAGCAATCACGCCACCTTCTAGCAGTAAATTATTACGGTCAAATGCTTTATGTTTAAGTTGTAGGTCAGCAGAAGCTTTACGTGCGTCAGCCAAGGCGCTGCCAAGTTCTGGCGAATCAATGGTTACCAAGACTTGTCCAGCTTTTACTTTTTCACCAACTTGCGCTTTGATACTAAGCACGCGCCCTAAAATTGGAGTGCTAACGCGACTAGTATAATTTTCATCGAAAGTTATTTTCCCGTTAAGTGAAGATGTTGTAGACGCGGTAATTTCTATGACAGGCTCTATTTTAAGATTAGCTAACTGGGGAGCATTGGCCGCAAAGCTTACTTCATCAGATACAGCATTTTTTGCTACTATTACTTTTTCAACGGCATAAGCATTTGACAGTGTGAATGCAGTTGCTAATAGCAACACTTGAGATACTTTATTCATTGGTTTTCCTCGGTATTGATAGCCGCTTGCCATGCAGCAAACGCTTTGGCGTAATCGGCGTGAGCAGTCGCCGACTCCAATTGTAATGCGCGTAATACCCGACGGGAGTCTAATAGATCGGTCACGCCTATTGCGCCATGTTGGTAAGCGAACTCAGCGGCATCGGTAGCTTTTTGAGCTTCCCCTAGCATTTGCTGCTCAAAACGCTGAACTTTATCTATAGCTGCATTAAGGTCGGCCTGGCTACGGGTAATTTCGCCTATTGCGCCTGCGCGCGCTTGCGACTTGGCTTCAACTGCAGTTATGTAGTCAACTTCTGATCGGGCTATCTCACCCTGATATTGGTAGTTCGTATAGAGAGGTATGCTAACAAATGCACCAACTGTATTCTCACCTACTCCAGGACCTTGACCTGGAAAATGTTGATATTGGACGCCTATATTTAGGTCTCGCGTTTTTAGAGAGTTGGCCAGTCGCCTGTTTTCTTCCGCTTGCTGCGTTCTGGCTTCTGCAGCTAGAATATCAGCACGTTGGTTTAATTTTGCTTCTAGGTTAAGTGGAGCTAGATTTAATGTGCTCGGATTAATTTGGTCAATTGCAGGCCAATAATCTGTCGCAATGATTTTGTCAGACTCATTTTCTTTGCCTATTAAGTAGGCAATATTCGCCTGTGCTTTTTGTTGATTCGCAGTCGCTTGACGTAAGTCATTCTTAACACGTAATGCATCTACCTTAATACGGGCAACATCTGAAGCGGCGATATCTCCTGCTTTTAACCTTAGTTCTGCAGCTTTTAAGGTGGTTTCATACAGAGCCACATTGCTTATCTGAATTTTTTCTGACTCCTGAGACAAAAGCAAATCATAATATGCATAGGCTAGGGTTAGAGTTTGTTGCCTTCGCGTGTCTTTTAGGTCATAGCTTGAAGCTTTAATAGCACTTTCAGCCGAGGCCATGCGTATTTCACGCTTATCACCCCGCTCGAATAACTGATTGATTTGTATGCTGCTATTCAATGTTTTATCGGCTAGGCTATTACTGCCGTTAGGGTTTGCATTGCCTTGGCCGTGACTAAGATTAAGATTTGATACGCCTAATGACAATACGGGATTGGGTTTTTGAGCTGCAATGACTGCGCCGGTCTGGGCTGATTCAAGCATACGCTTAGCTGCCAGTAATTCTTTGTTGTTACTAGTAAATAACTCTTTAGCTGCGTTAAAACTTAGATGCTCTAGGCTAACGTCAGCATAGACGGACTCGCCATACAATGAAATCACCGATAGTGCAAGGTAGGTTAAAACGCGAAATTTCATGGAGCTGCCTTTAAATTTTAGTGCTCAAATTATAGCGAAATAATAGCTGTTTTTAAATTTTAGTGCTCAAATTATAGCGAAATAATAGCTGTTTTTAACCTAAAGTCATAAATGTATAAGCATGATATTTAATCTATGTGACATAAATAGCTGGTTGGGGTTGAGCAACTAGGTAGCTCAGCATTTTAATCGACATCTCTATTTAAAGTATTTCACTATTCATTACTTTTGTAACGTTATGTAGGCTTCTATCTCCAGCTGCATAACAATGACACAACTCAACGCTAAGATTGCAATAGACGATTAATTTAAAATATAAATCTTGAGCAGGATAACAGCTTGCCGCTTAATTGTGAACGGAAAATTGATCTCTCTTTTAAATCGCATGCTAAGAGTGGAAAGTTGTCTTGGTAAACTGATTAAACGGCATGAAATTAAACGGAATTAGTACTTTTTGTGGGTGAGTTAAACTCCGACTTGACTGCGGTCATGACGCTACCTTAATTAAAACCGTGGTAATTCGCAAAAGAACTAACACTTCGAGGCGTAACTAGTTGGTCTTAGACCGCCACGGCTATAGCATTTATGATCAGAGTTTAGCTGTTTAAGAATTTATTTAAACTTTATAATTAAATGTGTGGTTGTCTAAGTTCGCTTAAGCTAAAAAAAACGATGCCAAGAATAATGGATAGCGCACCCCAGAATTGTATTACCGATAAATGCTCACCAAAATAAGCAACAGAAATGCCGAGCACAGTAACTAGACAAAGATGTGATGCTGCATAGGCAGGGCCAACAGGCGCATGTTTAAGTAAGGTCATCCATGCGCCAAAAGCGCCTAGGTAACCTGCTATGGCACTGTATAGCCAGGGGTTTTGCAACACCGTCAACAGCCATTCTTTGTTCATAGCAAACTCACCTGCTTGAGTTGACGCTAGTTTCATTGACACCTGAATTAGCGTATCAAAGGCCACCAGAATGCTAAAGCCTATGGCATAAAAGTGCCGCTTCCTCACGCGTAACCACCTACAAGTATTACCCCTATGGTGATAAGACCAATACCTACCAATCTGAATGGGTCCAACATTTCTTTGAAGACTATTCTACCGGCAAGCATAATAGCAACAGTGTTAAAAGCACTTAATAATACCGCTATAGATAAAGGTACTATGGACAGTAATACCAGCCATAAAAAAAACTCTAGGCAGAAACATGCTATACCTGTTAATAATTGCCATGAAGTAAGCATTTGCTTCCAACGCCCCCATTCGCTGCTATCTTCAATCATGGCTGCGCGTTTGAAAGCCATATGTCCAATCGTATCGACAACAATATTCAGCAACCAAACGAAGATGGCGAATTTTGACAAATGGGTCCTTACTATTAAATCTTAAGGAATATCATGGGTTGATTTTTTTAAATACCAATGAAGCGCCTGTGCCACCAAAAGCAAAAGAGTTAGACATTGCATAATTAAGTCTTGGTATGGCTCTGGCCACATTGGGTACATAGTCTAAATCGCACTGAGGATCTGGATTATTTAAATTGGTGGTAGGCGGCAATGTATTTGTATTAACTGCGAGAGTTGTGATTATAGCTTCTAGTGCACCAGTGGCACCCATCAAATGCCCGTGCATAGATTTGGTTGAACTTAGACTTAGGTCATAGGCATGTGCACCAAAAGTATTTTTAATAGCATTACTTTCAGTCACATCATTAAGCATCGTGCCAGTTCCATGGGCATTGATGTACTGTATCGCTTCAGCGGGTATATCTGCATCTAAAATAGCCGCTTGAATAGTAGCAGTCTGCCCATTCACTGATGGCTGAGTAATATGCGTACTATCGCTTGCGGAACCGTAACCCAAAATCTCTGCATAAATATTAGCACCACGTGCTGTAGCATGCTCATAGGATTCTAATACTAGAATTGCGGCACCTTCTCCTAAGACTAAACCTGTGCGGTCAGCAGAGAAGGGTTTGCATGAACTGGTCAGATCGTTCTCATCTTGCGTTGCCAGTGTTCTTAGTGCTTCCCATGCTTTAATGGTGCCGAAAGTTAATAGCGCCTCGCTACCGCCAGCCAGCATCACGTCGGCATAGCCGTGGCGTATCTGCCTTGATGCTTCTCCAATAGCTACCGCTGAAGAAGAACAAGCTGTTGAGAATGTTAAGTTTGGACCTGTGAGTTTATGCTCAAGTGCAATCGCTGCTGCTGCTGCATTGTTCATACCCATTAGTACTGTAAATGGTTTTAATCGGCTGGCACCATCACGGTAAAGCCTGATATAACCATCTTCCATAGAATGGGCGCCACCCATTCCTGTGCCTAGATAAATTCCCATACGTGGCTTAAGTTGGTCAGTGATCTCTAGGCCTGCATCTTTAACCGCCTCTATGCTAGTGTGAAGTGCCATTTGACTAGTGCGATCCAGCATGCTGTAGGTATGTTTGGTAAAGTGATCGGCAGGATTAAAGGTTGCCTGCGCAGCAATTTTACAATCTAATTGATCTACAAATTCTTCATCGAGTAATTTAATGCCGGATATGCCACTAAAGATATTCTTTGATAATTCGTCAATCGTGTTACCTAGCGGCGAGACAACACTTAAGCCGGTAATAACAACACGCCGACGATTTGAAATGTTGGTCATTATTTGCTTTGTTCAATGATTAATTTATGCACCAGCAAGCTTACATCGTGCAGGCTCTCAATTTTTATTTGGTCATTAGGTACTTTGATTTTAAAGTGATCTTCAGCGCTAAAAATCAAATCAAAGATATCCAAAGAATCTAAACCCAGAGATTGCAAGCTACTATCAGATTGAATGGTTGCAACATCAATATCCATTTTATCAGCAACCATTTTACTTAATGCTTGCGTGACTTCGTCGATAGTTGGAATGGTCATTTATTTAAGGTCCTTGTTAATTATGTTTTGCTTAAAATCTAGGCAGGCATTACCATTTTATTCTAAGAATTGAGTATTTGCGATTGCTCTTTACAGAACTTTGCGGTACGTTTTGCTACATCATGTTTACGTTTATCAAGGGTTAGTACGTGGTAAGTATCATCAACAAAAAAGGTTTCGACTGTTTTCGATCCTATATGTGCTTGGGTGTAATGCGCATTTTTAACACTGGCCATATCATCCTCGGTCGAATGGATAATCAGTGTCGGGGAAACCACGTCTTTTAGCGCTTTTTTTGCCGCTTTAATTAGTCGCACGCTTTCTAAGATAACAGTTGCTGGCGTTTTGAAGTAACCAATCTTGTCGGCAGCATGATGGTCACGATTGACTAAAATGGCATGCACCATTGCTCGGACGCGTTCATCTTTAATGCCGTAGGGTGAGGTTTCTTCCCATTGCAAAAAGTATTTCAGTGGTGTGTATAGCACCAACGGCAATATCAGTGCGCGTTTAAGTTTAGGTACATTCCAACCATCATAAAAAAACGTGGTCGACAGCAGAATCACGCCTGCTACTTCATGACCTTTTTTAGCTGCAAGTAATAGTGCAATTAATGCGCCCATAGACAGTCCTGATACATACACGTGTTCGCATTCTTGTTTTAGCGCATCAAAGGCGTTTTCAATTGATTGGTACCAATCTTGCCATTGAGTTGCGCTCAGCGCTTCAATTGTAGCGCAATGCCCTGCAAGTTCAGGGCACGCCACTGTGAAGCCTTGGCGTGCTATTACTCTTGAGAATGGTTTCATTTCGCTAGGGGTTCCCGTTAATCCGTGAATTAACAATACTCCTACGGTGCCATTACGCTCAATAAAACCATTTTCACCTAACAAGGCATCAATACTTACCTTGTTGTGAGGTGTTAACTTAATTACATTGTTTGTTTGCATTGACTTGATGTTTTGCTTTCAAAGTTAAAATTTTAGAGAAACAATACGTCACTCATTAATCCCTTGATGATTGACGCGATTTATTTTTATAATCTAATTAAAGGCTTTCGCGCTGTAATATCCTGTGTCTTTAGAAGTTTGTTTATAAAATTTGTAACCTTAAAAGTGCGCCTATACAGCTCCGCACCGTTTAAGTAACGCTTCAAATAACTGTATGCCTAGGTCGATTTCTTCATTGGTAATTAACAAGGATGGGGCCAAGGTAATTACGTTTTTTTGATAGCCACCAATATCTAATACTAAGCCATATTGCTTACCATTAATCATGATGTCGCCCTTTAAGCCTTCATTAAACATGCTGTCAGCCAACTGTCGGCTTGGCGTATAGCCATCTTCTGTGCATAACTCAATACGTAATGCCAAACCTAAGCCTCTTACATCGCCAACGACTTTCCAACGTGTTTTTAATGCTTGAATTTGTTTTAGAAAGTAAGCCCCACGTTCATTAACTTCCGATTCAAAATCTCCCTCTTGTGTCATCTTCATGACTTCTAGGGCAACAGCGGTTCCTAATGGATTTGATGCAAACGTAGAGTGCGTTGTGCCAGGTGGGAATTTTTCTGGATTAATATATTCTTCTTTAGCCCAAATGCCTGATAATGGATTAAGTCCATTGGTAATTGCTTTGCCGAACACAAACACGTCTGGCACAATGCCAAAATTTTCCCAAGACCATAATTTCCCAGTGCGGTAAACACCCATTTGAATTTCGTCAGCAACTAACAAAACATTACGCTTTTTAAGGCTGGCTTGTAGTTTCTCCATATAACCGTCTGGTGGAATGATGTAGCCGCCGGTGCCTTGCATAGGCTCAATGTAAAATGCACCAAATTCACATTCCTGTGCTTTGGTATCCCATACAGATTGATATTCGGTTTCAAATAACTTTTCAAATTCTTTGTGGCAATAAGTGTCACAAGTTTCAACTTTCATATCGTAAGGACAGCGGAAACAATATGGGTAAGGAACAAAATGCGCACGATCAGCAAAATTTCCAAAACGACGACGATAACGGTAGCTAGAAGTAATCGCTGATGCGCCTAAGGTGCGGCCATGATAACCGCCCATAAATGCAAATTGATGAGTTTTCCCTGTGTGATTGCGAACTAGCTTTAGTGAATCTTCAACTGCTTGTGCGCCACCAACATTAAAGTGAACGCGACCTTTTTCACCGTATTTTTCTTCCATGTATTTACAGATAATTTCAGCTAAATCAACTTTTTCTTTATGTAAATACTGACTGGCCAATTGGGGGAGGGTGTCTACTTGCTTGTGTAGAACATCACTTAATCGTTTGTTTTTATATCCAAAGTTGACTGCGGAGTACCACATTTGCCAATCTAAGTAGGGTGTTTTATTTTCGTCAAACAAGAAGCTGCCGTCACAATCCTCAAATACTTTAGGAGGGTCAGCATAATTAACAGTGTCACCATGAGAGCAATACTTGTTATTTTTATCTAAAATTTCGATAATTTTTGCATCCATTTGCTATATCCTTTTCATCTCTTAACTTGAGTATTTGTTGTTTGTAATTAAGCCGCTAGATTTTTATGCATCGCACTAACGGATAAATTTGTTGTGGTATCCCATTTCTTTACTACATCCAGTATCTCGGCAAAAGTTTGGAAGCGGCGGAAGGGAATGTTTTCTTGCTCGCAATGTGTAATTAATTTGCCCTTAGCAAACACGATGTCTGCATGTTTAGCTAAGCAGAAATCTGACTTGCCATCGCCTACAAGCACCACTGGACCACCGACATCGGTTGAAAGCTCCTCAGCAATCTTACATTTACAGACTCCATTACCTGCTTTGCAATTCACATTGCGGAATGGGTAACTGATAGAAACCCCGTTTGGTTTGAAATGCAGTTTGTTAGCATAGATAGGCATACTTGGGATTGCTGCATTTTTTGTAGCTACTTGAATCGCGTGATCTAAACCATCGCTTACAATAGCTACTTTTGAAAATTTACTGATATGTTTATGAAAGGGAATAAAGCTTGCGTCTAGTTGTATGCCTCGAAAAAATTGCTCTAATGTCACTTGGTCAACTTTAACTAAATCTAATTGCTTTTGCATGCATTCGATCGCAGAAATGTTGCCTTCTAGCCATTCGGCTTCTAGATCTTTCCAGCTATCATCCGCAAAACGCTCAAGCATTGCGTCAAGCGCATCACCTACAGAGAGTGTGCCATCAAAGTCAATTATAAAAAGCATTTAATTTCCTCGCATTGTTATTAGGTACTTTTATCAAGTCTGGATATTAGGCTTATTTACTTACAATCTACTTACAGTGACTGTAATATTAGATTAGTTTAATTTGAATTTTGGTGTGTTTTAGTCGCTAATCTATTATGATGATCTCACTCATTTATGTGAATTAACGATAGATTTTCTCATGCGCATTTTACTGGTTGAAGATGATGTGATACTTGGCAATGCGACCAGCGTATATTTGCGCGCCAGTGGCTATGTTGTGGACTGGGTGAAAGACGGTAATCAGGCTGATGCGGCATTGCATGAAGATGTTTATGAAGTGGTAGTTCTTGATTTGGGTTTGCCTGGCATGGGTGGGCTAGCCATTTTAAATAATTTGCGCTTTAGAAAACAAAGTACGCGAGTCATTATTCTGACCGCACAAGATTCTTTGGAAGGTCGCATAGCCGGTTTGGACGCAGGTGCGGATGACTATCTTGTGAAGCCCATTAAACTGGCTGAACTAGCGGCTAGATTGCGTTCCCAGTTACGTCGTGAGCATTCCGTTTTGGTTTCTAGTATTGAGTATCCACCACTAACACTTCACATTAAAGAGCATGTCGTCAGCTATCGCAATCAACCTTTTGGTTTATCACCACGTGAACTAAGTTTATTTGAAAGTTTGCTTTTGCGCGTGGGTAAGGTGGTGAGCAAAGAGGCTTTAATAGAAAACATAAGTGACTGGGACGATACTTTAGGAAAAAATGCAATCGAGGTCTACATGCATAGACTACGCAAAAAATTACTGGCAGTAGGGATTGAGGTTCGCACTATACGTGGTTTGGGTTATATGTTGGATAAGCTCGACTAGGTCATTATGGAGGGCAACAATACATCTTTACGTAAAAAGATACTTACTTGGTTAATGCCGTTAATGTTGCTGTTAATTGTGATTGATAGCACCCTTTTAAATCACCTGGCAGTGGGGGCATTAGAAAAAGAGCTGGACTCTACCCTGTATTCATCAACTAAAGATATTTCAGAATACCTAAATCACACAAATCTAGATGTCAAAGATTTTGAAATGCTAGATAGTTTCAACAGAATTCTGCTTAAAGATGATTTGGATAATGTGATATATAGCGTTTGCAATGAGCAGGGTCATTTGTTGGGAGGTGATTCGAGACTTGCGCAAATTGTTCCTAGTAATGTCGAAAAGCTAAACCCTCAATTTTTTTCGCTAGAAATTAACCGATCTCAATATAGGGTAGTGCGTGCTTTATCCTGGATTAGCAAGGGAAAAAATTTGCATCAGTTAACCATACTGGTAGCTTCGACCACTAATCGTCGTAATGCTCTGGCTAGTAAGATATTAATTGGAGTGGTATTGCCACAATTATTATTAGTTCTGTTGACTTATTTTATTATTTTAATAGGGGTAAAAAAAGGTTTGGCACCTTTGGTGGCGCTTCAAAATGAGGTGCTTGCAAGGTCGGAGCGAAATTTGACACCTATATACTTGCCAAATATTCCTAAAGAGGTTTCTTTGGTGGCTAGGTCAATCAATCAACTGATGGAGCAGCTCCAGAACTTAATCTCGACTCAAAATAATTTTATTGCTGATGCTGCGCATCAATTGCGTACGCCACTTGCTGGTGCGCAAGCGCAACTCGAATTAGCTGAGGTTGAAAGTAATCCTGAAATATTGAAATCCATATTTATTAAAGTGCATCTGAGCTTAGACCGTTTGTTGCATACCATTAACCAGTTGTTGGCATTAGCAAGAAGTCAGCCAGAGGCTGTATCTATGATTAAGATGGATGTGTTGAATATTAATCTAGTGAGTAAAGAGGTGATCTTATTGATGTTGCCTACCGCAATTCAAAAACAGATTGATTTGGGTTTTGATGAAAGCATTGAGCCAGCGTTGATTACAGGCAATCTTGAGCGCGTGCTTGAGTTAATATACAACTTGCTCGATAATGCGATTCGCTATACCCAGATAGGCGGACGGGTCACTGTTGCAACTAAAGTAGTCGATGATGGCGTGATTCTGAGTGTTGATGACAACGGTCCTGGTGTAGCATTGGCAGATCGCAATAATATTTTTGATCGGTTTCATCGGATTGTGGGATCTGGGCAGGAAGGGAGTGGATTGGGCTTAGCCATTGTTAAAGAGATTGCTAAGTTGCATGGGGCAGTCATCTCTATATCTGACGCTAGCCCATCTGGTGGATTAAAAGTAGAGGTTTTATTTGGCAGATATGAATCTTAAGTGAACTCCAGCAGATAAAAATGAGATTAGGTGTAGCGACAGATTAATTGTAGAAAAATAGCGCTGAAATTAGTGGTTCTCTGCTTCAAAGCTGGTTGGTATTAGGTTACAATTACGCTTTATGTTCTGGCAATCGTTAGACGTAATAATGTTGTAATAAATAGTTGTCATTATCAAAAAATCTCTTAATTGCTTTATTTAGCGATTCAAATTGGGGCTAGCAAGTGCTAGAAAATTACTTTCCGATATTGTTGTTTATCCTTGTAGGTTTAGCCGTTGGTGTTGGCCCACTTGTTTTAGGTAAGCTCGTCTCCCCCAATAAGCCGGATGCAGCAAAAAACTCTCCTTATGAATGTGGTTTCGAAGCGTTTGAAGATGCGCGAATGAAATTTGACGTTCGCTATTATCTAGTAGCTATTTTATTCATTTTATTTGATCTGGAAATTGCATTTTTATTCCCATGGGCAGTGGTGATTAAAGAAATCGGTCTGTTTGGTTTTATTGCCATGATGTTCTTCTTAGGTGTGCTGGTGATCGGTTTTATCTATGAGTGGATGAAGGGCGCCTTGGAATGGGATTGATATCAAGTACAAGTAAATGCATAGCATCTCAGTTCGAGTTATCTAAGTTATTTCCAGTTTGTTGTGTTGTTATTCATGATTTTGAAATGGAAAGTGCGGCATGAGTATTGAGGGTATTTTAGAAAAAGGCTTTGTTACAACTACGCTAGATACGGTCATCAACTACACACGCACTGGTTCTATGTGGCCGATGACTTTTGGTTTAGCTTGTTGTGCTGTAGAAATGATGCACGCTGGCGCTTCAAGATACGATTTGGATAGGTTTGGTATTGTATTTCGCGGAAGCCCGCGTCAATCTGATGTCATGATCGTGGCTGGCACATTGGTTAATAAAATGGCACCTGCTTTGCGTAAAGTTTATGATCAGATGGCTGAGCCTCGCTGGGTAATTTCTATGGGTTCTTGTGCTAACGGCGGTGGTTATTATCACTACTCTTACGCGGTTGTCCGTGGCTGTGATCGTATCGTGCCTGTAGATGTCTACGTGCCAGGTTGTCCGCCTACGGCAGAAGCTTTGCTCTACGGTATTATTCAGTTGCAAAACAAAATCAAGCGTACTAATACGATCGCACGCTAGTGTCCATTAAACTAAACAGCACATTAAATATATGTCATCCAAATTAAATCAGTTGTCAGTATGTTTACAGGCAGCTCTTGACGGTAAGATCACTAAAATAACATCAGCATTGGGCGAGATTAGTATCGAGTGCGCAGTTGCAGATTATTTGCAAGTTTGTCAGATTTTACGAGATGCTGACGGATTAAAATTTGAGCAACTAGTCGATTTAAGTGGTGTTGACTATCAAGACTATGCTGATGGAAGTTATACGGGTCCTCGTTATGCCGTGGTTTGTCACTTGTTATCAGTGACTTTAAATCAACGTTTACGTTTACGCGTGTATGCGCTAGATACAGACTTTCCAATACTGCCTACTTTGATTGATGTATGGCCTGTGGCTAACTGGTATGAGCGTGAGGCATTTGATCTGTTCGGTATTATGTTTGAAAACCATCCTGACTTACGTCGCATATTGACCGATTATGGTTTTGTTGGACACCCCTTCCGTAAAGACTTCCCGATGATTGGTACAGTAGAAATGCGTTATGACCCAGAGCAGCAGCGCGTGATTTATCAACCGGTGACTATTGATGAACGTAATAATGTGCCGCGTGTCATTCGTAATGAGGGTTCACATCATGGCTGAAATTAGGAATTACACCATGAACTTTGGGCCGCAGCATCCTGCTGCCCATGGGGTCCTGCGTTTGGTTTTGGAGTTGGATGGTGAGGTTATTCAGCGCGCAGATCCCCATATTGGTTTATTGCATCGTGGTACTGAAAAGTTAGCAGAAAATCGTACTTATCTACAATCAGTCCCTTATATGGATAGATTGGATTATGTTTCGATGATGTCTAATGAGCATGCTTATGTGATGGCGATTGAAAAAATGATGGGTATAGATGTGCCGCTACGTGCGCAATATATTCGCGTTATGTTCGATGAAATTACACGAGTATTAAATCATCTGTTATGGCTAGGTGCGCACGCGCTTGACGTAGGTGCGATGACGGTATTTTTATATGCTTTCCGTGAGCGAGAAGATTTGTTTGACTGTTATGAGGCGGTTTCTGGTGCGCGTATGCATGCAGCTTACTATCGTCCGGGTGGGGTTTACCGAGATTTACCCGAGCAAATGCCACAATATGCAGTCTCTCCATTACGCAATGCAAAGACCGTTAAAAAGCAAAATGAAAACCGCCAAGGTTCTTTATTGGACTTTATCGAAGATTTTAGTAATCGCTTCCCAGGTTATGTGGACGAGTATGAAACCTTACTTACCGATAATCGTATTTGGAAGCAGCGTACTGTGGGTGTAGGTATCGTGACCCCAGAGCGTGCATTAGCGCTAGGCATGACTGGTCCGATGTTGCGCGGTTCTGGTATTGCTTGGGATTTGCGTAAGAAGCAGCCTTATGAAGTGTATGCTGATTTGGATTTTGATGTTCCGGTTGGTGTGAATGGGGATTGTTACGATCGCTATTTAGTGCGTATGGAAGAGTTTAGGCAATCTAACTCCATTATTAAGCAGTGCGTCAATTGGCTACGCAAGCATCCAGGGCCAGTAATTACCAGCGACACCAAAGTGGCGCCACCTAATCGTGAAAACATGAAAACTAATATGGAGGACATGATCCACCATTTTAAATTATTTACTGAAGGTTTTCATGTTCCCGCAGGTGAAGCTTATGCGGCGGTTGAGCATCCTAAGGGAGAATTCGGCATCTATATGGTTTCAGACGGAGCTAACAAGCCGTATCGACTTAAAATTCGTGCGCCTGGTTTTCCCCATTTAGCAGCATTAGACGAAATGACTCGCGGCCATATGATTGCCGACTTAGTCGCCATCATTGGTACACAAGATATCGTATTTGGTGAAATTGATAGATAAAACATGTTAAGCCTACAAACCACAGAAAAAATTGATTACGAGCTGACCAAGTATCCAGAGGATCAGCGTCAGGCAGCGGTGATGAGCGCATTGCGCATCGTGCAAACTGAACTAGGTTGGTTGTCTAAAGATAGCATTTCTGAGGTTGCGCAATACTTAGGAATGCCTGAGATAGCCGCTTTAGAAGTGGCTAGTTTTTACAATATGTATGACTTAGCGCCAGTTGGGAAATACAAAATAACCATATGCACCAATATCTCATGTATGTTGCGCGATAGCGATGATATCGTAAATCACCTACAAGGTAAGTTGGGCGTTGGTTTTAATGAAGTCACTTCTGATGGTAAGTTCTGCCTAAAAGAGGGCGAGTGCATGGGCGCTTGTGGTGGAGCGCCGTTGATGACGGTTAATAATCATACGATGTATGAATTCTTAACGACAGAAAAAGTGGATGCCATTTTGGAAGAGTTAAAATAATGGTCACCAAAACAAAAAAATTAAGCCAAAGTAAGCCAGTCATGACCGATTTAAACGGTCAAACTTTAGTTTGCTTGCGTACATTAAGTGAAGAGAATCCACCTTCTTTAGCTAGCTATATTAAGCTGGGTGGATATAGTGCTTTGAAGCGTATAGTCACAGAGAAAACAAAAGCCACCGATATTATTACTGCGGTAAAAGATTCTGGCTTACGCGGTCGTGGCGGAGCAGGTTTTCCAACAGGTCTTAAGTGGAGCTTTATGCCGCGCTATTTTGACGGCACTAAGTATCTGGTATGTAATACCGATGAAGGTGAACCTGGTACGTTTAAAGATCGCGATATCATTCGTTACAATCCTCATCAGCTTATAGAAGGCATGGCAATTGCAGCCTACACCTTAGGTGCACGTGTCGGCTATAACTATATCCATGGTGAGATTTGGCAGGATTACGAAACATTCGAAGCTGCTTTACATGAAGCTGAAGCGGCAGGTTATTTAGGCGAGAATCTATTTGGTAGTAATTTCAGTTTCAATTTATATGCAGTTCATGGTTACGGCGCTTATATATGCGGTGAAGAAACGGCATTGATTGAGTCTATAGAGGGCAAAAAAGGTCAGCCACGTTTTAAGCCGCCATTCCCGGCTAGTTATGGAGTATTTGGTAAGCCAACCAATGTTAATAATACCGAAAGTTATGCCAGCATTCCTTGGATTATGCAGCATGGCGGTGCCGCCTTTGCTGAGCTTGGTGTAGCTAACTCTGGTGGTACCAAATTATTCTCAGTATCAGGTCACGTTGAAAAGCCAGGCAATTACGAAGTAAGAATGGGTATGCCATTCCCAGAGTTATTGTCGATGGCAGGCGGTGTTTGGAAGGGACGTAAGCTTAAAGCTGTAATTCCTGGTGGCCCATCTACGCCAGTGATGACTGCTGCTACTGTCATGGCGGCAACTATGGATTATGACGGTTTAAGTAAAGCTAAATCAAGCTTAGGCGCTGGCTCATTGATTGTTATGGATGAAACCACTTGCATGGTAAAAGCCTTACACAGATTATCCTATTTCTTTTACGAAGAGAGTTGTGGGCAATGCACGCCATGTCGTGAGGGCACGGGTTGGGTGTATCGCATTATTACGCGTATTATCAATGGCCAAGGCAAGATGGAAGATTTGGATTTACTGACTGATGTCAGTAATAATATTTCTGGACGCACAATATGCGCGTTGGGGGAGGCTGCTGCAACGCCGGTATTAAGTTTTATAAAAAATTTCAGGCCAGAGTTTGAGTATTACATTCAGCATGGCAAGAGTATGGTGGAACCTCGGTAATGTTAAATATTGAAATTGATGGAAAAGCGCTTGAAGTTGAGAACGGTAGCAGCATTATCGATGCTGCGGACAAGCTAGGTATTGCCATACCGCGTTTTTGCTACCATCCAAAACTTTCGGTAGCTGCTAACTGCCGTATGTGTTTGGTGCAAGTTGAAAAATTTAATAAGCCATTACCGGCTTGTGCCACACCTGTCGCGGATGGTATGAAGATTTTTACACGCTCTAAAGCCGCCGTTGAAGCGCAAAAAAGTGTTATGGAATTCTTGCTGATTAATCATCCACTAGATTGTCCGATTTGTGATCAAGGCGGTGAGTGTGATTTGCAGGATGTGGCTGTTGCCTATGGCACTAGTGGTTCTCGTTACACTGAAGAGAAGCGCGTAGTATTTAATAAAAATATCGGTCCTTTAATTAGCACGGATATGACACGCTGCATCCAATGTACGCGTTGTGTGCGCTTCTTAAAAGAAGTGGGCGGCATGATGGAGTTAGGTATGGTTGGCCGTGGCGAGCACGCTGAAATTACGGCTTATGTAGATAAGAGCGTCAACTCTGAGCTTTCTGGCAATATTATTGACTTATGCCCCGTAGGTGCCCTGACTAGTAAGCCTTATCGTTATTCTGCACGTAGCTGGGAACTCACGCGCCGTTCAAGTATTGCGCCACATGATGGTTTGGGCTCGCACATTGAAGTGCATGTCAAAGATAATAAAGTGATGCGCGTTCTGCCAAGGGATAAAGAAAGCATCAATGAATGCTGGTTATCTGATCGAGATCGCTATTCTTACGAAGGTTTAAATAGCCCAGATCGTCTTAAAGTGCCGATGATTAAACATAATGGCAATTGGGTAGAAACAGATTGGAAAACAGCGCTGGAATTTTCCGCTGGCCAAATCAAAGATATTACTAATGAGTATGGCAGTGAAGCACTAGGCATATTGGTTTCTCCTAATAGCACGATGGAAGAGGGTTATCTCGCAAAGCAATTAGCCAATGGTTTAAATTGCGGTAATGTGGATTATCGTTTACGTCAGACCGACTTCAGGTTGGATGGTAAGCGTGTGGGTACACCATGGATGGGATGCAATATTCAAGAAATTGAATCATTAGATCGTATTTTGGTGATTGGATCTAACCTCCGTAATGAGCATCCTCTCTTGGCGCAACGTTTCCGTAAAGCGGTAGCTAATGGAGCACAACTATCCATAATCAGTCCACTGGATAATGATCCATTAATGGACATTGCACATAAAGTCATCGTGCGCCCTAATGATATGGTCAACGTGTTAGGTCAGGTACTAAAAGCCATGTCCGGTTTGCAACGTTTGTCATTATGTTTACCCCCATCATTAAATGAACTGCTGCATGAAATTAAAGTAAGACCTAATACGCAAGCGATGGCTGAGAGTTTGGCAGGCCATGGAAAAGAAGTGGATTTAGTGGCTCCTAAAGTGGGTATTTTCTTAGGAAATATGGCCTTAAGCGATCCGCGTTTTACTGAAATGTATAGTATGGCAGAAGCGATTGGTGGTATTTCAGGGGCCAAAGGCGGCATCTTGCCAGCGGCAGCAAATAGTACTGGTATGCATTTTATTGGTGTTATGCCAAACAGCACGGGCATGCATGCGCGTGCAATGTTAGAAGTACCACGTAAAGCTTATTTAATTGTGAACATTGAGCCAGAGTTGGATTGCCAGCATGCCGCATTAGCTAAAGCTGCGATGCAGAAAGCTGAGTGTGTAGTGGCACTAACGGTCTATAAGTCAGCTGCGCTAGAAGATGCAGATGTGTTGTTGCCGATTGCACCATTTACTGAGACTTCAGGTACTTTTATGAGTATGGAGGGTAGAGTGCAAAGCTTTACCGCCGCAGCTAAGCCTTTAGGTGAATGCCGTCCTGGATGGAAGGTACTCCGTGTTTTAGCTAATACTTTAGGTTTAGCTGGTTTTGATTATGAGACTAGCGAACAAGTTAAAACTGCTATTTTTGGCGGGGAGAAACCATCAGCAGTAGTGTGGCGTAACCTGAATAACAACCTTAAAGAGTTGGTGGAAATTCAAGTTAATATCAAGCACGATGGTTTGCAGCGTATTGGTGAAGTGCCCCAATATAGTGCAGATCCAATAGTACGACGTTCGTCAGCGTTACAAAAAACTAAATACAACACCAAGCCATTCGCGCGGATGTGCAGTAACCAAATGGAGCAGTTAGACTTAACGGAAGGCGAGCAAGTGCTGGTTAGTCAGGATAAAGGTAGTGCGGTGCTAACAGTCAAACTAGATTCTCATGTCGCCATGGGTTGCGTGCGGGTTGCAGCAGCTCACGAAGATAGTTTAGGGTTAGGTGATTTGATGGGTGAAATTCGTATTGAAAAGTTGCCATCAATGCTAGGGGTATCCGCTTAATGGAATGGTTAGCTAATTTATTTGGCGTTTATTGGGCACCTGTTCAGCTTACTGTATGGACGCTATTAAAAATAGTAGCTATTGTTTTACCATTGATGGGAGCCGTAGCTTATTTAACCTTGGCTGAACGCAAAGTGATCGGCTATATGCAGGTGCGTATTGGCCCAAACCGCGTTGGCTACTTTGGATTGCTGCAACCGATTGCCGATGGGCTTAAGTTGCTGTTTAAGGAAATTGTAGTCCCAACTGCCTCAAATAAAGCATTGTTTTTATTAGGCCCCGTATTGGTCATTGCACCAGCTTTTGCAGCATGGGCAGTGGTGCCTTTTGATCTTAATATGGTTTTAGCAAATGTTGATGCCGGTTTACTTTATATTCTAGCAATGACTTCAGTCGGTGTGTACGGCGTGATTATTGCTGGATGGGCATCAAACTCTAAGTATGCATTTTTAGGGGCACTTCGATCAGCAGCACAGATCGTGTCTTATGAAATTGCTATGGGTTTTTCTCTGGTTGGTGTATTAATGTGCGCTAACTCGCTTAATTTAGGCAAGATTGTGCTCGGCCAATCCGGCGGTTTTTGGCATTGGTATTTCATTCCTTTATTCCCTTTGTTTATCGTTTATTTCATTAGTGCTGTGGCTGAAACTAACCGTGCGCCTTTTGATGTGGCGGAGGGTGAGTCGGAAATTGTGGCAGGGTTCCATGTTGAGTATTCAGGGATGGCTTTTGCGGTTTTCTTCTTAGCTGAGTACGCTAATATGTGGTTGGTTGCTACCTTAGCTGCCTTAATGTTCTTGGGTGGATGGTTATCACCTTTACCATTTTTACCGGATAGTTTTTTATGGTTATTAGCCAAAGTCGGCTTCTTATTATTTTTATTCTTGTGGTTTAGGGCAACGTTCCCACGCTACCGATATGACCAAATTATGCGCTTGGGTTGGAAAGTATTTATCCCGATTACTATTGTGTGGATCGTGTTTATAGGCGCTATGATGCAAACGCCTTGGGCTTATTTGTTTCACTAAAATTATTCACTGATTGCTGAAGACCTACTTACTTTTATGATTGAAAAAATTAAATCTACATTAGCTAGCTTAATGCTAATAGAGCTATTAAAAGGGATGGCGGTGACTGGCCGTTACTTTTTTGCACCGAAAATTACCATTCAGTACCCTGAAGAGAATACTCCTCAGTCGCCAAGATTTAGAGGGTTGCATGCGCTTCGTCGCTACCCTAATGGTGAAGAGAGATGTATTGCTTGTAAGCTTTGTGAGGCCGTATGCCCAGCAATGGCGATTACCATTGAATCAGAACAGCGTGAAGATAATACTCGTCGTACTACCCGTTATGATATTGATCTGACAAAGTGCATATTCTGCGGCATGTGTGAAGAGTCTTGCCCGGTAGACTCTATTGTAGAAACTCGTATTTTTGATTACCACGGTGAACAGCGTGGTGACTTAATCTATACCAAGGAAATGTTACTGGCGGTCGGTGATAAACATGAAAAACAAATTGCTGCAGACCGAGCAATTGACAAAGCATTTAGATAGGCGCCCACACTGATGAAATATTTTGGCTTAAGTTTTCTAGATTTGGTTTTTTACGTCTTGGCAGCAATATTACTGGTTGCTGCACTACGAGTGATTACTTCGCGTAATCCTGTGCATGCGGCGCTTAATTTAGTGTTGGCTTTCTTTACAGCTGCGGGCATTTGGTTGCTTCTAGAGGCTGAATTTCTAGCGATTGCATTAGTGTTAGTTTATGTGGGCGCAGTGATGGTGCTGTTTTTGTTTGTGGTGATGATGCTCGACATCAACCTAGACAAGTTGCGCGAGGGCTTTTGGAATGCGTTGCCGATTGCCTTGCCAGTGGGCGGATTGATGGCAATAGAAATGGTGATGATTGTTGGTGTGCGTAACTTTGGAGTAGAGAAAGTAGCAACACCCACACTACATCCAGCTAATTACAGCAATACCGCTGAATTGGGGCGCGTGCTGTATAGCGATTATTTATTGCCGTTCGAATTAGCCTCTGTAGTATTGCTAGTGGCCATAGTGGCGGCGATTGCACTCACCTTGCGTGATCGCAAGGAAAGTAAATCGATGGACCCAGCTAAACAGGTGCTAGTGAAGAAGCAGGATCGTTTACGTATTATTAAAATGGAGGCTGTGGTGGAAACTTCAGCACCAGCAGCAAATTTTCCGGAGGGTAAATAATGGTCGGACTTTCGCATTATCTTATTCTTGGTGCCCTGTTATTTTCTATCAGCATAGTTGGTATTTTCTTAAATCGTAAAAATGTGATTATTTTATTGATGGCGATTGAGTTGATGCTTTTGGCAGTCAACCTTAATTTCATCGCTTTTTCACATTACTTAAATGATATTGCTGGCCAAGTGTTTGTGTTTTTCATACTGACCGTAGCAGCCGCTGAGGCAGCAATTGGCTTAGCAATTTTGGTCGTGTTATTTAGAAACCTACACACTATCAATGTTGATGATTTAGATCGATTAAAAGGGTAAGCCAAGAATGAGCATGCAACAAATTTATTTGGCTATACCTATGCTGCCCTTAATTGCGGCCATAGTGGTAGGTCTGTTTTCTAAACATTTACCACGTGCCAGTGCCCATTTACTGACAATTTTAGGCGTGTTAGGGTCATTTGTTTTATCTGTATTTGTACTTAATGACACTCTATCTGGACATGTTTTTAATAATGGAATTTATACCTGGTTAAAGTCTGGAAACATCACTTTCGAAGTGGGTTTCTTAATTGATAATTTGAGTGCAATGATGATGGTAGTGGTGACCTTTGTTTCCTTGATGGTGCATATATACACTATAGGTTATATGAAGGAAGACCCTGGTTATACGCGCTTTTTTAGTTATATTTCTCTATTTACATTTGCCATGTTAATGCTAGTGATGAGCAATAACTTTATGCAATTATTCTTTGGTTGGGAGGCAGTAGGGTTGGTTTCCTACCTATTAATCGGTTTCTGGTATACCCGTCCAACTGCTGTCTATGCCAATTTAAAGGCGTTTTTGGTAAACCGTGTTGGTGATTTCGGATTCTTACTTGGTATAGGTATCGTGTTATTTAATTTCGGTAGTTTAGATTACGCTGCTGTGTTTTCAGTTGCGCCGCAAATGGCAGATGCACAAATTAGTATAATTGGCGGGATGCAATGGTCACTCATGACCGTTTCCTGTATTTTGTTGTTTATCGGTGCAATGGGTAAGTCAGCGCAAGTGCCGTTACATGTTTGGCTACCTGACTCTATGGAAGGCCCAACTCCAATCTCAGCGTTGATTCATGCGGCAACTATGGTCACTGCGGGTATTTTTATGGTTGCGCGTATGTCTCCTCTATTTGAGTTGTCATCAACCGCACTCTCATTTGTGATGATTATCGGAAGTATTACTGCCTTGTTTATGGGTTTTTTAGGCGTTATTCAAAACGATATCAAACGAATAGTTGCTTATTCAACATTATCGCAGCTAGGCTATATGACCGTTGCATTAGGTGCATCAGCTTACTCAGTTGCCATTTTCCACTTAATGACTCATGCTTTTTTTAAAGCTCTGCTGTTCTTGGGTGCTGGCTCGGTCATTATGGGTATGCACCATGATCAAGATATTCGCAATATGGGTAACCTTAAGAAGTATATGCCTGTCACTTGGATTACTTCATTGGTCGGTTCCTTAGCCCTCATTGGTACACCATTCTTTTCCGGATTCTACTCGAAAGACAGTATTATTGAAGCTGCAAAAGCCTCTACTATAACCGGCAGTGGGTTTGCATATTTTGCCGTTTTAGCTAGTGTGTTTGTTACAGCTTTTTATAGCTTCCGACTCTACTTCATGGTGTTCCACGGAGCCGAGAAGTGGCGTACACCTAAACACGTTGACCACAGTCATGACGACCATGATGTGCATCATCATGGTTTAAGTCCAGCAGATGATCCACATGAGCCAGGTTGGGTGATTAAACTACCATTAATTTTATTAGCAATCCCTTCATTGGTTATTGGTTACGTTGCAGTAGAGCCTATGCTGTATGGTGATTTCTTTAAGGGCGTGATCTTTATTGATTCCGCAGCCCATCCAGCCATGTATGAACTGACCCATGAGTGGCATACAGTATTGCACACTGCTTATGGTATGGCTGTAGATGGCTTTAGCTCAGTACCATTTATCTTGGCTGCTTCAGGTGTTGCTTTGGCTTGGTTCTTTTATACACAACGTCCAGATATTCCGGCAAAAATGCAAACCAAATTCGCCTGGATTAATCGCGTTCTAGAAAATAAATATGGATTTGATAGTTTTAATGAGCGGGTATTTGCAGCAGGTTCGCGGTATATTGGTCATCATCTTTGGCAGGTCGGTGATGTAAAAATTATCGACGGCGGCATGGTTAACGGAATAGCACGCTTAATTGTTCGATTATCTGGCATTGTGCGTAAATTACAAACTGGTCTGATTTATCACTATGCATTTGCCATGATTATCGGTGCTTTCCTTATGCTCACATTTTTCACTAAAGTATAAAACAGATGCTTGCCTACTTTACCCAACATATTCTAAGTTTCTCCATATGGACGCCCATTTTTGCTGGAATCGGCGTGCTATTAAGTGCCAATGATCAGAAGCCTAACGCTACGCGTTGGTTAGCACTTGTTGGCGGCATTCTGGCTTTCTTGGTCGCTATTCCTCTATATACACAGTTTAATTTTGCTGATGGTGGGTTTCAGTTCCAAGAAGGATTTAACTGGATTCCAGCATTTAATATCAATTATCACTTAGGGGTCGATGGTATCGCTATTCCATTAATCTTACTGACCAGTTTTACTACCGTGATTGTGATCATTTCCGCTTGGGAGGTTATTGAGAAGCGTGTAGCGCAATACATGGCGTGCTTCTTAATTATGAGTGGATTAATGGTTGGTGTATTTTGTGCCTTGGATGCAATTTTGTATTATGTTTTCTGGGAAGCGATGCTGATCCCTTTGTTTCTCGCTATTGGTATCTGGGGCGGGCCTAATCGCGTTTACGCAACGATTAAGTTCTTCCTTTACACCTTACTCGGCTCTCTATTAATGCTGGTAGCCTTTATCTACCTATATTTAAAAACTGGTAGTTTTGAGATTGTGGATTTCTACCGCTTGCCATTGCCGCTCACAGCACAAGTTCTTATATTTTTAGCATTCTTTGCTGCCTTTGCTGTCAAAGTACCTATGTGGCCTGTGCACACTTGGTTGCCTGATGCCCACGTCGAAGCTCCTACAGGCGGTTCAGTTGTGTTAGCTGCTATTGCTTTAAAGCTTGGCGGCTATAGCTTTCTACGTTTTGCTATGCCCATTGCACCTGATGCAGCGCATTATTTGTCGGGCTTTATGATTACACTGTCGTTGATTGCAATCGTTTATATTGCTTTAGTGGCTTTGGCACAAAAAGACATGAAAAAGCTAATCGCGTACTCTTCTATTTCTCATATGGGCTTTGTGACGCTAGGCTTCTTTATCTTTAATAATTTGGGTTTAGAGGGCGCTGTAGTCCAGATGATATCGCACGGTTTTATTTCAGCTGCGATGTTCCTCTGTGTAGGCGTTCTCTATGACCGAGTCCATAGTAGGCAGATTGATGCTTATGGTGGGGTAGCAAATACTATGCCTGTATTTGCAGCATTTGCTGTGTTTTTTGCTATGGCCAATAGTGGCCTACCAGCTACTTCAGGGTTTGTTGGCGAGTTTATGGTGATACTGGGTGCGATACAAGCTAATTTCTGGTATGCATTTTTAGCGGCTACTACTTTAATTTTTGGCGCTGCCTATACGTTATGGATGGTAAAGCGTGTATTTTATGGTGAAATAGCCAACGCCAATGTGGCAGCATTAAAAGACCTCAATAAACGTGAGTTCTTGATTCTAGCTATCTTGGCTTCATTAGTGTTGGCTTTGGGTATATATCCACAACCACTGACTGATATGACAAACGCAAGTGTTACGCAACTTCTTTCACACCTTGCGCAAAGCAAGCTAACAGTAGGTCTATAAGCTATGGAAAATATACGTTTCGACCTAATGGCTGCTATACCTGAATTATTCATCGTTTGTATGGGGATGTTTATATTACTTGCTGATCAATTCCTCAATAAATCAAATCGTATTTACATTTATGGTTTGTCACAAGTTACATTGCTTGCTGCAGCTTATTTAACTTTTAGTACGCACACGCCTAGTGTTACTTACGCTTTCACAAATACTTTTGTTGACGATGCATTGTCAGATGTGTTGAAACTGATGATATATCTTGGCACCTCTTTGATATTTGTCTATAGCCGACAATATGTCCAGTTACGTGGAATGTTCCGTGGAGAATTTTATGCCTTGGTATTGTTCGCGGTAGTCGGCATGATGATTATGGTTTCTGGTCAAAATATGCTGACTTTGTATGTCGGTTTAGAGTTATTGTCATTAAGTTTGTATGCTTTGGTAGCGTTAGACCGTGACAATGCCCGAGCAACAGAGGCTGCAATGAAGTACTTTGTGCTTGGTGCTTTAGCATCAGGAATGTTGTTGTACGGAATGAGTATGATTTATGGCATGACAGGAAGTTTAAATATCTCTGAAATCAATCAAGCACTATTAGGGGAACAAAAAATACATGCGGTATTAATTTTAGGACTGGTGTTTATTGTTTCTGGCCTAGCTTTTAAGCTTGGTGCTGTCCCCTTCCAAATGTGGGTTCCTGATGTCTACGAAGGTTCTCCAACTGCAGTGACTATGCTTATTAGCTCGGTACCTAAATTAGCTGCATTTGCCTTTGTCATTCGGTTACTTGTTCAGGGGCTTCCTACCTTGGCCGTCGATTGGCAACAGATGCTGATGATTATGGCTGTGCTGTCGATCATCGTCGGTAATATTACCGCCATCGCGCAGACTAACCTGAAACGTATGTTGGCATACTCTACGATTTCGCATATTGGTTTTATGATGTACGGGCTAATGAGCGCCAGTATGAACGGCTTTGTATATGCCATGTTCTACGTTGTGAGCTATGTGCTAATGACCTTGGCTGGTTTTGGTATTATTTTACTGCTATCACGCAAGGGCTTTGAAGCCGAGAATTTAGACGACTTAAAAGGGTTAAACCAACGCAGTCCTTGGGTGGCATTTTTAATGATGATTGTCATGTTCAGCATGGCTGGCGTGCCACCGACGCTGGGTTTCTATGCTAAGTTCAGCGTATTACAAGCTGCATTGGAAGCTGGATATTTATGGTTGGTGGTGTTTGCCGTTCTAATGGCTGTTGTTGGTGCATTTTACTACCTACGTGTCATTAAGCTTATGTATTTTGATGAGCCTTCTGATTTACATAAAATTGAAGCCCCTCTCGATATGCGTATTATATTAAGTGTAAATGCTTTGGCACTATTAGTCGTTGGGCTCGCGCCACAGCAGCTTATGGAGCTTTGCATATATGCTGTAACTAGAAGCTTAAGTTGATTAACAATAATTCCTGTTTAAATGCTGTCTTTTTTGATTTTTGAACAGTGTATTTTTGAATCAGCTATCATCACTTCATATTGATGACCTTTTTAATTAATCGTAATGACCACCTCTGATTTAACTGAAAAACAAATTAGCTCTGAAACCTTGGTTAAGGGGAGGTTACTCACGGTTAATTCTGACCAAGTTCGCTTAGCGAATGGTCATATGGCCCAACGTGAATATGTATTGCATGCAGGCGCCGTCATCATTGTTCCCTTGCTTGCGAATGGCAACGTGATTCTTGAGCGGCAATTTAGGTACCCGCTAAGGCAAGTTTTTATCGAGCTGCCCGCTGGGAAAATTGATGAAAATGAAGAGGTGCTGCATGCCGGTCAGCGCGAACTGCTAGAAGAAACTGGCTATGGCGCGAGCGAGTGGTTGAGGTTAGGGCAAACCCATCCGTGTATTGGATACTCCAACGAAGTTATTCATATTTATCTGGCGCGAGGCTTAACAGCAGGTGCCCATCAGCGTGATGTTGACGAAAGTCTTGAGGTATTTGACCTGCCTTTTGCGCAATGTTTAAACATGATTGTGCAAGGTGAAGTGACGGATGGAAAAACTGTGGCTGCCATGTTCTTAGCAGAAAAGTTTTTGTTAGCCGAGGCTGTAAATGGCTAAGATTCTAATCGTAGGTTGCGGTGATCTAGGCACTGCTATTGCCACTCGCTTAATAAAGGCGGAGCATGAGGTTATCGGACTACGTCGTAGCCACGAAGTTACCCCGCTAATGCAGGTACTACAAGGCGATGTTACTGTTCCAGCCTCGCTCCAAAAATTAGTGTCGATTATGCCTGAAGTGGTGATTTACTGTGTGGCAGCTAGTAGCCAAACAGATGCAGCCTATCAGGCTCAGTATGTTAATGGTCTAAAAAACATTCTCGCTAGCCAAAGACGTAACCAACAATTGCAGCATGTATTCTTCATTTCAAGCACACGTGTCTATGGCCAAGAGGGGGAAGCTCTTTTAGATGAAAGCGTTGAGGCATTACCTGCTGATTTTGGTGGTCAACGCTTATTGGAAGCCGAGCAGTTGCTAAATACTTTGCCTTGTAAATCTACTGTATTAAGGTTGTCTGGCATTTATGGGCCAGGCCGATTGCGTATGATTAGATTGGCCCAGTCACCTCAGCAGTGGCCACAACAAAATAGCTGGAGTAATCGCATCCATCGCGACGATGCAGCAGAATTTATTGTTTTCTTGTTACAGCAGCTATTTTTTGAGCAGGCAATTGCCCCTTGTTATATCGTTACCGACTCTATGTCAGTGAGCCAATATGAAGTATTAACTTGGCTAGCCATGCAACTGAAAGTGAAGTTGCCTACCAATAGTTCTAACCCTGCACAAGGGGGTAAGCGCTTAAGCAATCAGTTAATGTTGTCGAGTGGATATCAATTCCAATACCCCAACTTTCAATTTGGATATCAGGCTTTATTAGATGTGATTGCAGCCGTTTAATTTTAATGGTTTAAGAACCAAGCGGTAAGGCTCATCCTGTCTCTGCTGGCGGGTAATACCTCATGATAAAAAGTGTCAGATAGAAACATCACTAATCTACCGCCTATCGGTGCGATATCGAGCTCTGAAGCTTCAGTTATCATTCCATCTTGCGCAGTTACTGCATTTAGATACAAGCGTAAGTATCCACCATCCTCAATCATCCAGTCCTTGTTTAAATATAAAATACAGCTTATTTGCCGTTGGGGTAATAGCGAATTGTCATTTACCTTAAAGCGATCCAGATGCTTCTGGTAGCCAGCCCCGATGGGGTACAGTGCTAAGTGGCTTTCCAGTATATCTAAACCTAAATAAAGGTGTCGGTTAAGTCCGTTTCGCAGAAGCTCCATTTTAGTAAAGTAAGTTTGTTGTGCTGGGCTGGCATCATCTTCATTTAACCAGTAAATTGAGTCGCCCCGCAACTTTGTATTTACAGCAGTTTGCGCCCGACCTGTGTTGGCAATGCGTAACAAAGCCCTGTTATTCAGCACTGCAATTTCATTGGCTAATGCGGCAATGACACTGGGCCTAATAAAGTCATCCATTACGCAGTAGCCGTAGTCGGTGATCTGATCTAATTGTTCCTGAAGATTAATTGCAAAATAATGTGGGCGCATGCTGCTATTATAGCTTTTGTAGTTTGCACCCACAGCCACAATAAGCTAAAATCGCGCCTCTGTTCGAAATTAAGCGCAACTGTATCGTAGCGATGATTATTGTCAGTATAGGCGGTTAGCTCAGTTGGTTAGAGCGCTTGGTCGACATCCAAGAGGTCACCAGTTCGAATCTGGTACTGCCTACCACGTATTTTAGTATTCTGACTATCGGAGAATATGTCCCAAAGCCCCGCCAGCAGTCGGGCTTTTTCTATTTCTAGCGAGTGTTACTTCGCTGTTGTCCAGTAGGAATGAAAATAATCTTGC